>ERZ1026772.5-NODE-5-length-175772-cov-814.387037_pt1 | contig 175772 bp, 271 predicted proteins | sample MGYA00380124_ERZ1026772 | MGnify/ENA primary metagenome ERZ1026772 (study PRJEB33269, sample SAMEA4719760) | human gut metagenome | biome: human-associated habitat; feature: organic feature; material: feces | place: Cameroon | collected 2013-10 ...
CTTCCTCTTCCTCTTCCTCTTCCTCTTCCTCTTCCTCTTCCTCTTCCTCTTCCTCGGGTTCGGGTTCGGGTTCGGGTTCGGGTTCACTTGCCGGAGGAACTCCTTCTGGTTCCTCAGGGGTAGGTTCTTCCTCTTTTGGTTCAGGAATCTCTACCTCTTGCTTAGGAAACAAACTTAAAATCCATTCCCATAGCCTTTGAAAAACATTCTTTTTCATCTTATTTACTTTAATCTTTATAAACTTAGAAGGTTGAGAGGATTCGAACCTCTATAGAGCCTTAACTCCAACCTAAACAGAGCACCTCCACTACTTCTATTTATCTTCTAATAGTAGCAAGAGAATATCCTACATTAACCTCAGTAGAAATTGGACTAGACCAGCTAGTTATTAAATTCAGTCATTATGAATAATAATTTATTTTTGAATTTTTGCTGCAAGTGCTCTTATTATAAGATTATGGCAAAACCTCATTCTAAAATACCGTATCCAAATCCTAATCTAGTTATTAAATACTTGCCTAAATTTTTCATTTTTTTACGCAATCTTGACATAGTAGTATCTACAGTTCTTAAAGAAACTTTAGAATCCCATACATTATTAAGGATTTCCTGTCTAGAATGTATTTTGTTCTTATTCTTTATAAGAAATTCAAGAAGATTAAATTCATTCTTTGTAAGGTTGATTTCTTCTCCACCTATAGTACATACCTTTATGTCTAAATTGAGATTTAGTTCTTTAAACACTAATTCATTCATTACTTTTAATTTTTATTGTGCTCCCATCCAGATTCAAACTGGAAACCCACAGCTTAGAAGGCTGTTGCTCTATTCAATTGAGCTATGGGAGCGGAAAGTCTACTCGATAGAGTACGTTTAATACCCATATCAAGTAGACTTATAAAGATACTAATTCTTAGTTAATTTACAAAATTAACAAAGGTTAATCCTTCTTGACTTCCTCCTTACCTGCGATAGCATTGAGAGTCTTCTTGAAAGGAATGGACTTAAGAAGTTCAAATGCTGGATTAAGATTCTCAGCCATTGAAGCCATGAAATTACCAGCAGTGTTCTCGTTACCATAAACAGTAACCTCACCGAGATGGATATGCTCATAAACCTCAGCCTGAGCCTCAGCGATACCCTTAAGCTGATCGACAGTCTTATACTGAACAATCATCTCTGGAGTCATACCAGTCTCAATCATCTTCTCAATTGCAAGTGCCGGAGCCATCTCGATAGCCTGAACCTTGTCAGCCTCAGCCATCAACGAGGCACGCTTACCTTCTGCCTCAGCAAGGAGTTTCTTCTTGTTACCCTCTGCCTCAGCTTCTGCCTTAGCCTGAATTGCCTGAGCCTCAGCCAAAGCTTTCTGCTTGATTGCCTCAGCCTCAGCCTGTGCCTCAACAATCTTCTTCTGCTTCTCAGCCTCAGCCTCAATAACTACAGCTTCCTTCTTCTTCTGAGCAGGAACAATAGATTCAGCGTTCAACTGTGCTTCCTTAGCTTCAGCATTCTTCTTAGCAATTGCTACTTCAGCTTCAGCCTTAGATACACCCTCAACACGAACTGCTTCAGCCTGTGCCTTAGCAGCCTCAGCCTGTGCCTTAGAAACTTCGATAGTTGCTGTCTGCTCAGCTACACCTGCCTGCTTATTAGCTTCAGCTGTACGCTTACGCTTTTCAGCATCATACTCAGCTACCTTAGCTTCCTGCTCATTAGTAGCCTTTCTGGTTTCAGCTTCCTGCTGCTGTTCAGCCTTAGCCATACGAATGTTCTTCTCAGCCTCTGCTTCAGCTTGAGCAGCAAGAGCATCTGCTTCAGACTTTGCTACAGCAGCAGCTGAACGAGCCTGTGCAGCAGCGGTAGCAGCTTCCTTATCAGCCTGCTGATTAGCAACCTCAGACTCCTTAGTCTTATCAGCCTCTGCAAGACTAATTGCCTTGTTCTTCTCGATCTCGGCAACCTTTACTTCCTGCTCCTGCTTAGTCTGAGCTACCTGAGTAGCCTGATCCTTCTCTGCAGCAGCTACAGCAATTGCTTTCTCCTTCTTGGTTTCAGCAATCTGAATATCACCCTTCTTTTCCTCCTCAGCAATGTCTGCCTCAGCTTGTGCCTTTGCCTTGGTAGCTGCCTTCTTACCGAGATTCTCGATATAGTCAGCATCATCAGTAATATCAGCATTGTTAATGTTAATAATACTGAAACCTACCTTGTTCAATTCAGTCTCAATATTCTCCTTAGCATTACCAAGGAACTTAATTCGATCAGCATTGATCTCCTCGATGGTCATAGTAGCCATCAAAGCACGAGTTTCACCAATAAGAATATCGGTGATTTGAGCGGAAATTTCATTAGGTTTAGCAGTCAGGAAACGACTTGCAGCATTCTGCATGAGTACATCAGTTGTACCAATTCCAGTAGTTAAGGTAACTGGAATTTTGACCTTAATCATCTGACTTGACACACCCGTTACCTCTGTCTGAATCTGGATAGGCTTCAGAGACATCTTCTTCCAATCCTGGATTACAGGGAATACAAAGGTACCTCCGCCATGGATGATCTTAGAAGGAAGAATTGTTGTCTCCTTCTTGCCAGTTGATGGATTAATTTCAACTTTCTTACCAGTCTTACCAAAGACTACCAAGATTTCATCACTTGCACAACGACGATAACGTGACATGAGACCGATGAGGGTCAAGATTACAAGCACAACTATTGCGCCTGCAATAACTAAACTTTCTGTTAACATTTATAAAATTTTTATTAATTAAGAAATAAAATAAATTCCTGACTTATATGAGTCAATGTGAAGAATGTCTCCACACTTTATTGTGTGGTTTGCTGGCTTTGAAAGTCTGCACCTATCCAGTGGAATGTATCCAGAGTCTGTTATACAGTTTCCAGAGTATTCCATTTCTGAAATCTGGACAGAAATTGCCACTTCCTTTCCAACTAAACTTTCTCCACTTTTGATTTGGGGTTCACTATTGAACTTTAAACATAGCCTATAGGCATAGTATAAAATTACAATAAATGCAAAACCAATTACAGAAGCTATTGCTAGAGTAGTAAGGGTAACCTTTCCCGCTAGCATAAGCCATCCGGAGAAGCCCATTGCAAAATGGACTAATCCCTTGAAGGAGAGAACATCTCCAAGTCCAAAATCTGGTTCACCATCAAAATCAATGTCTAAATCCAAATCTCCCCAACCGAAGAAGTTGGAGAGAAGGAATTGGACAATGAAAATACCATAAGAGATGATTCCCAGAATGTAATACCACTCCATCATTTTTTCTTACAATCCTTAATAGTGTCACAAATTGTGTCTACAATAAATAATACTACTACTGATATGCAGATTATGACTATGCCATCCATCTCCAATCACAGTTTGTACCACCATAACTAACTTCAAACAGAAGTTTTCCAAATTGCTTAGAAATGTACAGGGCAGCCTTCCTTGAACCAACCGACCGGAAGCCGACATACGTCCAGGCGTGAGACACGCCGCGATACGAGTAGAAGCTACCGAGACCCGCAGCCGCGCCGTCAAGAGCGCGACCGCCCACGACATCGAACTCTTCTCCTTCTGATTTGATTCGTCCTACAATGATGTCACCGCAACAATTCTTAAGTTTTCCAGGTCGACAGAACTCAACAGTAGGAAACCAACGTTCTCCAGTGGTAAGATGTCTCTGTTCATTATAGGTTACGGCTGCAACCACTGCTCTGTAAGCAGCTATCTTCCACTCAAATGAGTCTTTAGGAAGTCTAGACAGTGAGTCCAGAATGTCATCACAGATTCTCTTGTCTGCGAGAAACTGGGCAGCGTCCTCGATAGTTTTGATACTTTCCATGGTATCTACATCTTCGAAGACAACACGACCATCCTTCCAAACGGCTTTTTTACCATCTGGAACTTCAATTTCTAATACTTGTTTTGCCATACTTTATTAAATCTTTAAGCTGTTAAACAATTCTTCTTCCATCCAAACGTCAGCTCCAATAGGATCACCGTTTCCACGCTGATTTACACTAAGTGCCCAAAGCTTCTTTATACCAAGGCAAAGCTCTTTTGCCAAGTCCGAAGGATAACACTTCTGCATAATCACAGTTAGATTAGTGTGACATCCCGGCACATAGTACTCCTCAGCATATCTTAAAATGCCGTTGAATATATAAAGCCATAGGAGGATCTTCTTAAAGCTGTAGGTTGGACGAAGAAATCTAAACTCGATAGTTTTATTTACCTGATAACAAAGAGCATTAATGAAATTACACCAATAATAACGAGTTGGTATATTCCACTTTCTTTTTCGTTCTTTATCATCAGGATGAGCTTGGGTAAAGCTTCCGAAGAATTGCCTTCCCACTAGATGTGAATACATATCCTCAAAACTACCGTACAAAGCAAGCTTTCTACAATAGTCTTTACCATTATCTTTATATCTAGCACTATTGAAAGTCAAAGCAGGAAGCATATTTTCCAGCTCAGGTTCAATAGATTTACATACAAGATAAAGATTGTAGATAGTATCAGGCTTAAGAGGATAACCTCCTAGATGAACATGTAGAGAGCATTCCTTATTAAAGTTAGTATACTCTTTGAGTGTCTCTATCTGCTGATGAAGAAGAGAAAGTCCCTCTCCTCCCTTCAGTATAACGGTAGAGTACTCTGGTCCGGTAATGGATCCATCCCTCAATGGGATTAATCCATCTCGATAACATACGTCCTCAGGCACATATCCTTGAGATGTTTCGAACTCCAGTCCAAAAGTATACTTTAAATATTTTGATAAGGGATACAAAGTTTCATGGTCTTTGATTTCTTGCTTTCCATTAAAAGCATCGAAATTCTCTACAGCTTCATACCTTCTAGTGAGAATGTAAGGAAAATCTCCGAAACCCTTTACAAGCTGCTCTGTAAGTATAAAATCTTCGTTATGATGGATAGGAGAAAAGTATACTCCATTTCTCTTACTATACAAGAGTTCCCCCTTATATAGACTTAAATCCGTTTCGAAGTAATTACTGTACCCAGTAGAGCTAGCTATAAGAACTCTAACAACCCTATCAGGTTTACTAGTATATCCGAAGATAACTTGTTCTGGGAGTTGTTGGATGATAATCCTTGCACAATTTCGGGAGTTCACCCATCTTTTAGTTATTTCATCAAAGACTTGCATTCTTCCTTAATCGTTTTGAAATTAACGTCCAATTTAGCTTCCTCTAAAGAACTAAATGCCTCATCAGAAGTCCTACCATATTTAGTAGTTCTTCTGCTTCCAGCAAAAAATTCTGTAGAAGAAGTTGATGTAATCATGTTTAATGTTCCTGTAAAAGGAACTCTCTTAGTTGGAGAGGTAGCTCGATACCATACATCCTTCTCATGATATACACCATCAACACTCAAATACCTTATAAGGTTCTTAAACTTCTTATTAAACTCCTTATCTTCGAGTTTACTGTCCTTCTTAAGGACCGTAAGAAATCGAAAGCACGCAACATTCTTAAGAGCAACTCCATCCCAGAAGAATATCTCTTTATATGTTGACTTTTTAGGAGCTTCATCCATCATCATTCCATACTTACTAAGTATTACTCGTCCTTGGAGCTTTTTACCCTTTCCATGATAAGTATTATCTACTTGGTTAGTTGAAATAAAGTTATCATAAAGATTGCCATTGCTTTCTTCCAGTCCAAATTCTCCCCAATATTTTCCTCCATATTTAGATGGAGTTACATATACGGTTTCCTTCCTTTGACAAGCATTGGCTCTAGAAACTTCCTCAACGGCAATTAAGTCTTTACCATTAAACTCAAAGAGGCAATTTGGGTTTAAAATCCAAGTTGTGAGTTTATGTCTAAGAGACATTAAATAAGAAGAAATAGAAGAGAAAATTAACTCTCCCTTTATAGGGTCGACACAGAAGTATAACGGACGTTCATCTGTTTCCTTCTTCTCCCACTTGTCCTTTTTAGAAGCCCCTTTAAAGAGTAAAATCTTTGGTTTTCCACCACGGTAATCCGCAATTGCAAATACTGCTCCACCGTTATACTCACTGAGTGCCTTGTATCCAGAACGATAGAAAATTCTAGCCATTACCTGAGAGTCAGTCATACCAGTAATATCAATATCTGGTATGTATTTTTTAGCTAACTCCTTGTAATTATAGATAGTTCCATTATGCATCAGAACATATTCTACCTTTCCATTGGCATTAGTGAGTACCACTGGCTGAGCGGTTGTTTCATCGATGATACCAACAGATGCTTTTCTACAATGACCAAAAGCCACCGAACTCATTTTAAGCTCGTTAAGGAACTTATTGTCTTGGAAAAAGCACTGGAACCATTTGTCATCGCCTTTTGCTCCATATTCGTAGTGTCCATCAATAAAATAGCCACAAGAGTCACCACCTCTACTGTCATTAGCAATGCCCAATGTACAGAAAGTTGGAAAGTCAAAAGACCTCATGCTCTTTGTAACGATACCAAATATTCCACACATAATTATGCTAAATTATAATGAGTTATTAACTGTTCAGCTAGTTCAACATTACTGTTATTAATGGCTTCCTGAACTAAATCTCTACTTGGAAGACTATAGTTGGTCTGATAAGCTTTCAAAGCCTTCTGTAATTGTTTCCAAATGAAGGACAATTTAGAAGGAGAACCCATCATTGCACTACTAAGAACTCGATACTCAACACCATAGTCAGTCAGACGGAAGCAGCCGGCTTTACCATAAAGAGAGCGACGTTTCTTATCTTTATCCTTAACGACGGAAGGAATACCTAAAAAGGCATCCATATACTTTACAAGAGCAAGACTAGTATCTACGTCAGGATTTTCATATCCCACGTGAATGTGGAAACCAGCAGAGCGGAGATTAGTTGATGTACCCTTAGGCTTAGGGTTTGCCTTCATTGTATAGGCATTATAATCAACATCACATCCGAAAAGCTTAGCTTGATCACTCTGCAATTCAGATGCAGGTACGGTCTGGGAGGCTATACATTTGATGCCAAGGTCAGGATTCTTACTCTTAACAAACTTGTCTATATACTCCTGCATATAAACAATGTTGTTAACAAAGTTTATTCCATCCTTAACAGGAGGAATATTAAATTCTGCAAGAATATTATCAGTCTCAAGTCCAAAGCCCTCTGGCATATCATCAGATCTCCATGGATTGCCTTTTTCACCAGGGATTAATCCAACGGCAGACACTACCTTCTTTGTCTTCTCATTAATAATAAACAGTTCTGGGTCTGCACCAATAGTTACATTACGCAATTTCATTTACGAGATCTTTTACAAGGTTATTAATCATTTCAGCAACGGGAGAATCAGGAATCATTTCAGGATGACCTTGTACTGCGAGACACTTAGGCAATCCCTTCTTATGATATAAAACAATTTCTGGTTCTCTTCCAGGAACAACGTTAGGGTCTATTCCGTCCCCTTCATAATAATCACTCTCTACTCCATAAGATGCAAACAGGATATCATAATCATCCCCATTAAGATTAAATGGATACTGCATCTGATGGTGGGTAGAAGTTATTTGATAAATCTTATCACCATCAGTTATTCCGTGAGTAAATCCAGTAGCATGACTTGTTACATTTTGAACAAGCTTGCCACCATTCATCACACATAGAAACTGAGATCCACGGCAAATTCCAAGACAAACCTGTTTCTTTGGATCTATCTTATTGAAGATAGTCTGTTCTGCCTGATCTCTCCTAAGGTTGGAATAAGTAGTTCTATGCTTCTTACATCCATAAAGAGAAGGTGTGACATCTTCTCCGCCGGTGAATACTACTAATTGTGCATCTTCAAGTTTATCAACGAGCTGCACATTTTCAATGAAGTTGACGTAGTTATCAGCTCCACCTACAACATAAATCTTCATTTCTTCTTTATTACTTCTTTATAAACATTCATGTAAACTGGTTTTCTTCGTCTTTCGAAGATGTCATCGCTTTCCCAAAATTCGAAATCAGAAGTGGTGAGATCCCCATCTTCATCAGGAATTTGGTTGTCATTGCCTTTATTCTTCAACTTATCATAAACGTTATTTAACCTTTCGATATTCTGAAGTTTCTCTCTAATATCTCTCTTTAGCATAGTCTTGCTAACTTGGTTCCTAGCTATTTGATGAATATCTCTAGGATTTTCGTTAAAACAGCCTAGCACAAGATTAAACAAGTCAGACATAGAGGTGAACCTAAAGCATGGGTCCTTTTTTAACTTATAAGCATCATATAAGATAACATTATAAGGGTACTCATACATGTATCTTAGCCAAGTTAAAAGATACTTATGAAACGTACCAGGAACGTTAGTGAGTTTTAAGCGAACCTTAAATACATTATAACCATCTCCCCAGTTGGTGACTTCTGTAATGTAGAAATCGAATGGATAAATACCTTGGGCTTGTCTGAGATGATTTCTTATCTGTTTCTTTGTAAAGAGACACGAATTTGAATTATGTTTCTCTCTGGAAAAATCAGTTCCCTTATAGAGAATGACTTCATATTCTTCACTTACATTTTCCTCGTCAGTGTGTCTAAATACGAATGAGAAGCATGCTTCTACATCCATGTCCTTCTTAAAGGCACCTTTACATGAATATTCCGTGTGGTAATCTAAAAATTGAAAATCTTTCATTAAAGAAAAAAAAAATAGAGGCTCCTACTATTATTCAGAGCCTCTTAAGGTTATGAGGGTGGATTAGTCCTCGATGTCTTCCTCTGTTTCCTTCTCAGGAGCAGCCTGAGCGGGAGCCTGAGCAGCGCCAAACATGTTACCGAAAGGACTGTTGCCTCCCATCATGCTCATCATAAGCATATCCTTAGTAGACAAACCATCCTTACCGGCAAGCAATGCAAACATCATAGGATTACCAGCTACAGCACCTCCCTGCTGATTCATCATCATGAGAGGGAGCAACGAAGCCAATGAGTCGTCCTTCTTGCCATCCTTAGCAAGTGCCATAAGCATCATAGGATTCATCTGGCCTCCCATGTTACCAGTAAGAGATACCACTACGCGGACCATAGTCTGGTTGAACATGAAGTCCTTGATGGTACGGATCAGCTTACCAGCACCTGTATAGCTGATAGCGTTGATCTTCTCACCCTTGATAGAAGTAACCTTAGCATAGCTACGATCAAGAGCAATGATATCACCTACTACGAGGTTCTCCTTAGGCTTGCTCATGATGAATACAGGCAGCGGGAGAGTGAGTTCCTCTGGATAAGCAGTCAGGTGATTCTGAGCGTCAATTGCTACATAACCCTGATTTGTTGCAACACAGATGTTACCATCCATAGAGACGCGAACATCCTTAGCCTCTGTAGGCATGAATGTCTCCTTCAAGCGATCAGAGAAACCTGCAATAGTGTTCTTAGTAACACCCTCTGTAGGAGTGTTTACAAGAGGCTTCTTTGCGCCAAATGGATAATCTACCTGTACAACACCGATGATGTTGCTCTTCTTAGCATAGCTGTAGTCACCACCTGTCTCAAGGACATAGATGTGATTGCCCTTGCTGCTGAGAATGTGTGCACCTTCCTCTACTGAGTAGAGTTCAGTACCCTCCTTTGCAAAGCAAGTCATGAACTTACCATTCTCTTCTGCGAAGTTAGACACCTGCTCCAAAGTTGTTGGAACGAAATTAGGGTTTGAAGTGTACAAAATTGATTTGATCATTTTGTGTAAAAAATTTAAAAAGTTATTAAATATGCCTTTCGGCGTTATATACAAAAATAGCTGACACTATTTCTAGTGCCAGCTTTAGAGGAGGGTGTGAGATTCGAACTCACGGAACGCTCGTCACGTTCTCCGGTTTTCCAAGTAGTATATACTACTCCGACTATGTCTTAACCATGCGATTTCTCGTTTAGGTTGCAGGTGTATAGTCTGTACACATTTAAAAATAAAATAAATCTACACGCTTGTCGCTCCTTTGACACAACCATTCTATTCATCCTGGCATAGTAAAGTTAAAGTTTACTTCAGGTACCTCCCACCTTTATATGTCACCCATCGTTACCCCTTCAACCTCAATTTATTTATTTTATTTAGCACGGCGTTAATATACTTTATAGGGCGTATACTTTCACCGTTTAGCCTGCTTCTACTTCCTGAATTTCTTCAGGAGCACTCGTACCCCAATCTAAATTAACTATATAAGGATTCCAATCTTCTGTAAGGGTTAATGCCCCACTTACATTGATAAGACTACTAGGAATCTCATACATAGTTCCTTCTACAGTTACGATAAACACAACATCACAAGTCGTGTTGTCAAAGTGTCTTATTGTAGATTTGCCAGAAGCGCCTCCACAATTTTTAAGTTGGACTACATAGTAGGTATTACTTTTATTCATACCCTATGTAGTTTTAACCGACACTCGTAATAACTACCCATCTTTATCTACCACTAGATCATATTTCTATGTATCATTTAAAGGTAGCATAACAGGAATACAATTAGCTGTATAATAAGCTATTGCTCTTCCTAGTCCGACATTTCCCTAATGGGATTTGTAATTAGATGTCCAAGGATTCATAATTTAAATTTTAATTTTAATTTGGTCAAGACCGGTGCATTAAGCCAGCTCTGCCAACCCTCCAAATAGTAGGACTAAGAAGAGCATCGTGTCATATAGATTACTCTATATGCCTTACTCATTCACCTTAACGCGCGTACTTGTTTCGTGTGTTGCTTCTTCCTGTCCTACTTTTAATATGTCCTGGTTCCACCAATCAGTTAACTCCTGAAAGGTAATACCAAATGTATCTTCAAATTTATCTTCTGGCACAGTTTCTATATCTATTTGTATAGCCCAATACCAGCAAGCCTTAGTTTCTTTTAATGGAATTGGTTCTTCACATAACCAAGTATCATCCATTAAGCAATCCAGAAACTCTCTATGTTCCTCCTTAAATTTATTAATTTTATCATTCATAGCGGAGAGTAGAGGATTCGAACCTCTGGACCGATTACTCGATCAGCGCCTTAGCAGGGCGCCACTTTAAACCGCTCAGTCAACTCTCCTAGAGAATTACTTCTCTTCACCTTTGAACACCTCAGCAGCTATAACTGCTGCCTTAAATAGAGCTAGTACAGCATCATTCTGAAGCATTGCATTAACAATCATATTCTGCAGATTTGCTCGTCCTTCTGAACCTATGCAAGCTGAGGAGTATTCACCATCACTTACAATACATACTACACTCTTTACCTCTTTAAAGCCATTTACGGTCTTAAGAGCTTCATCTTTAAAGTTTCTTTCCATATTAAATATTTAATTAATAATCTATTGGGGTCACATCTGGGAGTCGAACCCATTCTTCAATGTTCACAGCATTGCGTGCTAACCGTTACACTAAATGGACCATTCTTATAACACCTTCATATATAAATCCTTCGGATAATTAGGAAAAACTGCTAATGTTACTGGACATAGCCAAATTTCCCCGCTAAAGTTAGGAGTATTTACTCCATAAGTAGCTCCAAATTCATCCTCAGAAACTCTGTTGAGATGCATATAATCCTTTATAGGGTCCGTTGATACTTCTATAGAGACTCTTGTGTTACCATCACAAAGGGAATCCAAAAGTAAATCTGCACCTGCTACCATTTGTAGATCTGATACATCACCATCCCAAGGAATATCTACAAACCAACGTTCAGATAGTTTGACAAAAGATAATATTTTCTTCATAATTCTACTTAATAAGTGGAGGGCAGTGAGGGAGTCGAACCCTCTTACACGGTTTTGCGGACCGTGACCTAACCGTTCGGACAACCACCCCTTAAAACAGAATACATTTTAGAAATTAACCACTAATTCTTGATAAAATTGCTGTTAGTATTCTTATTCAAACAATATAGTAAAAATGGACTCAAAACAAAAACGGAATGCTACTAGAAATGTTCAAGATTAAAAGTCTTGTATTATAGTCTAAGTCTGCTGTGTGCATTCCTATAACAATCTTCTAAATATTATGATTTATACTTCCACAAGTATCCTCCGCACTTTCTCTGCTTTCCCAAACAAGCATCAATAATATGATTACTGAAAGAATGAACACTCTTTCCTATTCCCATGTCAACTAGCCATTGGGCAGCCTTTAAACTACCTTTAAAGGTTTGAATGTAATTTCCTGCAAGATCATATTGATCAATTTCTCTTGCAACATCATTACGTTCATTTTTATGAGTGTCTATCCCATTTGCCTTTAACACCTTGTGAACAGTTCCCCAGTCACAATTTAAAGTCTTCGCTATTTTCTTTTGAGAATATCCTAAATTATAAAGTTCTATAATCTCTCTATAATCGTAGAGAATCTTTCCATCTCCTCCTTTGGACGCATTATACCCTTTAGAACCAAAAGTTCCGAGTTCTTTAATCCAAAATATCTCTCTTTCGGATAGAAGATTATCATCTACAACATGTTCTATCTCTTCAACAATGAAGTTCTCAACACCGTATTTGTTCATAGCATCATACAGAGGTCTTTTGTTGCATCTTTCTTTTTTAGAATCTTTACAGTGTTCTTTGAATCTAATCTAAGGATTACTCGTAGTCTTACCTACATACCTCTTTCCATTAATCCGATTAGTAATGCAATAAATATACCCCATAATAATTTTTTTTTTTAGACAATTAGAGTTACCCAGAGTACGCCACGTGGAGGCTTGTCTATGTACTCCTGGAGATGAGGGGAGTCGAACCCCTGTCTTGCATATTTGCATCAAAGCATTCTTACAGCTTAGGTTTTAAAGACTATCCTTGTCTCTTAGGGCTGACAGGATTGATATTCTGTCAACTTCCACCACTCTGTTCCTAAAGTATACAGAGAACTAAAAAATACAAAATAGTAATAATATGTGCACCTTTCTGTTCCTAAGCAAGTGCTGCTCGGCTTATTAGGCAGCAGCCTGATAAGCAGGAGTCATATTAATAACTCTAGCATTTATTGTTTTGTTGTCTTTCCAACTGTCTTTGCTGTGCTTCTTATCTCCTATACAATCAAAACCAAACATCCCCATAATAAGCAGTTTCAGGTCATGCTCAGGACTTTCTTTCACTTATACCATTTCTCTTAATAGTCCAGTATAGTTTGGATGACTAGCATATCCAATTCGATTTAGGAAGGCATAATAACTACCTCCATTATATCTATTAGATATACATTTCTTATAATCCTCTACACATTCTGTCCAATGGGAATATCGTCTATAACGATTGCCCTTTTTAAGTCCGAAAATATTCTGATGAGTACGAACTAAGTCAGACTTAAAATTACCTGTCTCAAGCTTGGCTTGAGCAAGTACAATATTTGCGTGAGGTATATTGTTCTTAACAAGTTCTGCCTTCAAGTTAGTCTCATTAAGAACCTTTGGTTTAACAACTGGCTTCACCTGAGCAACTTTAACATTTTTGTCCTTAGATGTAACCTTTACTGAATCCTTTACCATTTCAATACGGATAGTATTTTCAGATGGTTTAGGAGAACTTTTTGGCACTGAAATTATGGTGATTAAAGCGCCAAGGATTAAACCTATCATTAGGTAAAATCCATTTTGATAAATCTGTTGTTTCATAATCATAGTTATTAATTAATAAATACTAATCTAAAAACAGGAATCTATTCTTTTGTGGCTGCTGCTCTAAACCAGCTGAGCTACCTTATAAGGATTGGATTCGAACCAATGACCTACTGCTTTTTCAAGAATATATTTGCTGTTAGATTCCTTTCTTATCATGTCAAAAACGTAAACGGCGTCTAGGTGACAGGACTCGAACCTGCATCCGCTTATTCAGCCTCCACCTGATCCCAAATCAGGGCTCTAGCCAATTAGAGTACACCTAGATAAACAGAAGACTTGTTTGTACTTACTTGATCCCTAATCGAGTGTATGAAATACTTGCTGTTAGTCTTCTTATTTATTAACAATAAAAAACAAAAAAGAGTATCCAGTCGAGGTGCATGAGGATTCGAACCTCTACTTCCCACTGAGGAATGCACCTTAAACAGAGAACTTAAAAAGAATCATAAACATAACCATTAGCAATATTGCTGAAGTTCTCTTATGATAGCTAGTTTACTGTACGTTGTAGTTGTCTAAGCTATCGTCGAAGTAACTCTCAGCCATTGCAATGAATTGCTTGGTGCGCTTCTTGTCTACATCGAGACATTCCTTGAGTGCCTCAACAAGTCTCTTCTCAGGAGTTTGGGACATATCCTTCTTCTGAGAAAGCTTAACCTGATGCAGATAAGACTTAACAGAGTTAAGAATATACTCTGCCTTTACAACACACTCATCAGTGAGCACCATCATGGACTTAACCTTCTCAATAATTTCTGCCATAAATGCAGGAGCGATGTTGTTCTCTTCAATGAACTTACAAACATCTGTAAGGTCATCTTCGATCTGATAACAACCAATCTCGAAAGATTTACGAATAAACTCTTCTGCTGTAGCAGCATCCAGAGTACCCATAGAGATGATAGTACCAACTCGCTTACCTCTTAAGAAGGTAGGCTCAATGAGTTCAATATGATTAGTAGTGAAAAGGGTAATGACATTCATATCCTTAGTATCACCACCATCCAATGTGTTAAGAATATCCTGCATAGCAGAATCACGATTGCCTCGTGTTACCTGATCAATATCCTCAACAAAGATTACGACGCCATGTCCAGATTGATCGATGATCTTAGACATGCGAAGAGATTCTGCCAAGAGTTTTGGATCCTTCAGATAAATGAACATCCAATTGTTCTTGACAGCCTGACGAGCAAGTTTGAAGGCAAGAAGAGTTTTACCAGTTCCATAGCCTCCTTCTAACAATGCTCCAAACTTCAATGGAATACCTTTCTCAATACACTTTTCTGGATTGAGAATACGAGCATTGATTGGACGAAGGGCATACTCAGTTTCCTTGCTAACGACCATCAACTGGTCGTCGATGTTACGCAAGTCGAGAATTTCCGGATTGTTAATGTTGGAAATCTCCAGAGCCTGACCCTTATAAATCGAATTGGTCTTCAAATTCGTTTTAGTCTGCTCAATAATGTCATCCATTAAAGATGAGAAACGGAACTGAAGTCTTCCAGTAATTACCAGTTCATGTGTATCAGAACGATAATTGATGTTAATTGAAGAATCCTCTCCAAGACCATCGAGCTGAATATCTCCATAAGGAGCCTTAACTCTAGTTCCGTCAGCAAGAGTAATGTCTACAGTCTGAACACTCTTCTCACCTGATGGACTGCCACTTTCCTTAGAAACAACAGATCCAAACACCTGAGAGATAGCCTGATTGAGCTGATAGATACCATCGTTGCGGAAACACTGAATGCGATAGTTGATTTTTGCCATCTTCTTAGACTGGGCAATCTCACTCTCAATGTAGTCAAGGCAATCAGCGTAAGTTGTATCTGGTAATTGCATTACCTCTATGAACTTACTCTTCATAGCCTCTTCATAGTTGTTTACCTTCTGCTCAAGAACAGAACTCTTGCTTTTTCTTGCAATTTGATTCATCTGGTTTTTTTTTGTTAAACTTTTAATTTATTAACTCTGCGCCTAATATCTAGGCAGTTTTCCATAGTAGTTGTTAAACATCCGAGATGGACAATTCCATTGTCCTTAGTGATTGTAAGATTCTTTTCTGGAATTTCTCCTTTGTCTTCCCTATTTCTAATGATACGTTCTATTACAGGGAACTTAACAGCAGTATTCTTACAAAAAATCACATCCTTCTCAGAAATGTAAATAACTTCATTGCCGTTTATTTCACCTACTTTGTGTTTTGGCATACAATTAAACCAGCAATGATTAAGATAATGATTAACAAGATTATTGGTCCATAAAATGGAAGAGTAACCCACCACCAAGACCAATCAATTACACCAACTAGCTTTAATACTACGAAGGCAACACCCAATAGTCCAAGAATACCTGGACCTTTATAAATTACTTGCTTTTCCATATTGACACCTTTAGAATGTTAGAGCCCTCTGCCGGATTCGAACCGACAACTTCCTGTTTACAAGACAGGCACTCTACCGTTAAAGTTAAGAGGGCATTTTCGGAGGGCTCCCAGTCAGTTGAGCCCTCCTACTTTTGGTGAAAAGAGTTACGTACCTATTCTCACGAACCAGTACGAACTGTATGCTTTTTACGTTTACGCTTAGATGTACTAAGCTTCACGATTCTTACTCTGTTGAGTAACTCCTGATCCATTGCTGTTAAGAATAACTCTTCTGCATTCTTAGGAGCCTTAAGTTCAGGTCTATTTCCTCCTAGAATAAATGCTACAGCACTTGGGTCATAGCCAGACATATAGAAGAAATTAGGAGCATCTGCAAAGTCTTCAAACTTTACCTTGTTATCATCGCCATACCATCCGTTAGGAATATCCCAAAGGATAATCTTAAAGGAATTAACATACTCCTCACTAAATCCCGCTTCAAGAAGCCTCCTAATTGCAAGTTGGAAATTTGTGGATTTGTTAGTACCACATCTATTAAACTCTCCATCACTTACGCAAAGGATTCCACTTGGAAAATCCTTTTCCTCAACTCCTTCTGATTTTAACCTTATAAAGAGATCTATTACAGATTGGAAATTAGTACTTCCGTAAGCCTCACAATGATCATTGATGTACTTATCAACTGGAGTTGCTCCAGCCCATTTATGGAGTTTGCAACCATCAGAGAACTCTGCAAATGTGCCGGCGAAGCATCCCTCTAAGAACTCAGAGAAATATAATGCCATAGATTTAGCAATGCAGAATGAAGACACCTTGCATCCTCTGGCGGTTGATTCCATTGAGCATGAAGTATCTCGTACCACAAGTAGTGATGACTTAGCGTTTACATTCTCTTTACCTGTCTTTACAAGTTGTGCAAATTGAGCATTGATTGTCTTCTCCTTGTAATCCTCTATGTGTCGATAGTTTCCATCGAAAGGAGCAAATAGCTCAAACACATATCCTGTAAACTTGGCTACAGGCTTAGAAGAAATCCAATCAATGTACTTCTTAGTAAGATTGTGGTTTTCCAAGAAGTTAGAACCAACCAAGAGAGCTAAAGCTCTACCTGCAATGTGGTCGAAGTTAAGTGAGTTGTACAGCTGCTGAGAAATAAGTTGTTGCCATTCATGAGCAACACCTTCAGACTTAATCTTTCGATAAGCCTTATAAGCTGATTCCTTCTCCAACTTAGGAGAGAATTTTCTAGCTAACCATCTACCTATAAGAGTGTCTGCTTGAGACTCAAGCGTTGTACAGTTCTTATTGGTTCTAATGGTTGGCAGATACTTACGCATCAGGTGAGTTGTATCAGGATTATTAAGTCCTGCTGATAAAGTCAGATATAGGAAATTCCAATCTAACTTTCTCCCTTCCCAACCGTGATATTGTAGGTCTAGAGAGAGCATTTGGATAACATCCTTCCATGAGCCTGCTGCAATGAAAAGAGGAAGATTTACTTTAAATGTTGCAGGTTGATTAATTGCCAACCACAGCATTCTCATAATACCTTCATTCTTTAAGCCCTGTCCACGCTGAACGTCTAGTTCTTCACTTTTGTCTTTAGTAACAATTTTAGACTTACGTGTAATGAGTCTGAAATAGAGCGCAAGTTTTACACAGAGAGTAGGATTTGAATCCCACAGAGTCTGCATATCCTTTGCTACTTCCTCATAAGGGCGTGGCTCTTTGAAATATGAGGCAGCAGCAAAGTTATCAACAAAATCGTTTCCAGTTGTGGAATACTTCTTTGCCCCATTGCCTGACTCAGTTTCAGAAGACACTTTCAGTGCTTGCTTTACGAACTGATTCTCGGCAGGTTTAATGTCGAGAAGTGAATTTACCTTCTTTTGAAATTCCATGCTTTTTTTTTTTACATGATTATTAAATTTTTATAACTCCCATCCGAGAATATTACCTTACTAAGAGTTTGCCTCATAGGTCGAATGTAATTCTTCGGAGGATAATAAGTAATTATTTTGGATGTGCCTGATTCTATATAGGTTTTCACCACAGCCTCCTTATAACGATTAACATCATATTTAGAGGTATATCCATATTCTACTGTAAATACTAGACATACAATGTCTTTCCATGTATTATTAAGTATTTCTGTCTTTATATATGGAGTATTGTTAGAATCGTAACATCCTTTTGCTCTCACTACTTTTTGAGAGACTGCACTAGTACTTACAAGTACAAGTAGCAAAGCACATAAAATTTTCTTCATATTAGTTACTTTTAAAGTCGGAGTAGTGGGACTCGAACCCACACGCATTACTGCATATGCTCCTAAGGCATACGTGTCTACCATTCCACCATACTCCGTGGTGCCTTTTCATTTGCCATTATAACAGCTAACCCTAGAGAAAAGATGCATAAAAGACTAAGTTTCTATAGATAAAGTATTACTTGTAAGCCTCTTCTAATTCCTTAGACCAAGCTTGATAAACACTAATGAATGGTTTATGCATCATATTATGCTTTTTGGCATAATCGAGCAAATACTTTAGTTCTTGTAAATCCATAATGTTATATTTTAATAGTATTGATAGCATCTTCTATTACATTTGATGCTTTCAGTAAAGCCTTGTTGCTGCTCAGTAGCTTTCCCCTAAGGCTATTTAGTTCTACCTTTATAGCCTTGCATTGTTTCTTTAAACTTTTGTTCTCCTCATATATAGAGTCAGCTACTTCCAAGTCTGATCGCAGCTTAGCACTATTCAAATCTTTATGGACTTTTTGAAGCTCATTATTAGTCTTTTTAAGAGACTTTAGTAAGCCTCTTACATGACTCGCGAATAAATCCCTTACACTAAAGTAACTTTTTAAAAATCCTACAATATCTTCCTTGTAAAAGCAAGAAGTTATTTTAAAATCCTTGTCAGTAAAATAATAGCAACCATTGGAAAGCTTGACTATTTCAAAATCAACGAACTCATGTTCACTGTAATGATCAGAAAACCTAATCGTAGTAGATCCTTTTTGATAATATCTAGAACTATTAGTAGAGGCTTTCTTATAAGAATCAGTTATTGAAATCAACAACTTGTGAATTGATTTGTCTCTATAATCCATTTCTTTTTTTTTTATGTTAATGTTTGTAGCTCTAGCGAGAGTCGAACTCGCACGGTCATTACTGACCAGAGGATTTTAAGTCCGCCGGGTCTACCATTCCCCCATAGAGCCATCACCTTTAGAGGAGCTTGTAAGAAGTCTCTATAAACTTATCAATCAAGTCATCTCTATAGAAACAATCTATACCATAATCAAATTGTACTTTTCTAGCTACGCGATATTTAGAATCAATGTAGTTAAATACCTTTTGACCTTTTCTCCAATTGTTTTGAAAAGCCTTAATACCATTAAGGACATCTTCTCTAAATTCTTCATATGTCATAATTATTATTTTCAAGATAGTCCTGTACGATTTGAGCATTATTAAGAGGCTTGACAGGAAATTAGTTAGTGTATAGAGAATCGAACTCTATTTGTGACCATCACACCACAGCAACAGGAGTATTCTCCGATTGAGAATATCCTAGAATTGATCTATTAATCTTCGTACTTAATGTAAGGAATTGTGCAACTTGGAGTCCAAGCATAGGTCTTAGCTGCCAAATTTAAGTACCATTTAATTGCTCTCTTAAGTGTCTTCATCATCATAATTAATTTTAGTGAATAATTAGTTAATCTTAAGCATAATAAGGATTCAGGTATCCTTTCTCATACAGTTCTGAGTACTTTCTAAAGTACCAACTTACGGCTTTCTTTACAAATTTAAACATAATAATTTAATTTTAAAAGTTAAACAATGTTAAGTAGAAGCCACAAACGGCTTCTACTCATTTTGTTATTTAAACTCTGGAATATCAGAGCGATCGTCATAATATCCCTCATCTCCTACTAAAGGAGCAAGACATCCATGCATATAAGGAATCATATCTGGATGAATCTTATAGCATTCAAATAACCTCCAGCTCATTCCAAGGCTATTTCCACTATGACCTTCGTCAAAGAAAGGAACGTTGCTTTTGATGTCATCTATAAAGTCATACACATCGTTATTGTGTTTGTCCTTTATAGTTTTGGTTATTTCCTCGAATGACTTATCCTTAAAGTATTCACTAAATGAGAGAGCTTGTGCAATACATCCCATTTCATACTGATACAAATCATCCTCTTCAAAGGAATGACCTGCACCTTTACTAAACAGACGATTGAATCTCTCAATCCTGTCTTGGAACTCTTTTGGAAGTTGTTCCTTTGTTAAATTCTTATAATCCATAATTATGTAAGTTTAATTGTTCGGGGTGTGGGAGTTGAACCCACTGTTTTCTGCTTATGAGACAGACGTGTAAGCCGTTTCACTCACCCCGGATGTTAAAAAGGTATCAGGCGATTAGATAGACTCACGCAACGACTATATTCCTTACGAATAGTTCGCTATCTTTACGATTGGAGGGCATTGTCTAAATTAACCTTGTTTGCAGTTTCTATACCTTAGTAGCGGAAGTAGGGCTTGAACCTACGACCTCAACATTATGAATGTTGCACTCTAACCAGCTGAGCTATTCCGCCATCTCGCCTCTTCTTTATCGTGTAGAGACTTAGGAACACGTATAGCCCGAAAGCTACCCACACACGATTCTCACGAACAGTAGTACTGCTATTTGATTCAAACAGCGTCTATGATTATTTATCACCTGGTGTTCCCTATGGGATTCGAACCCATGACCCTCGGATTAAAAGTCCGATGCTCTCTAGCCTTGCGGAACCAACTGAGCTAAGGGAACGGATGACGTAGGAGTTTCTAGCTTTATTCTCAAACTACTAGAAGGTCTCCTACGTGTTACTCTTTACGAGCCTGACATTAATTTGGGATAATGTCAATCCTCAGCATTTTCTTGTTGAAAATCAACAAAAGTCACTAGTTTATGGATTACTAGAAACCTGAGAATGTGAAGGTACAAAACTCCAAGAGAGGAAACTTCGCTTCAATGTTTTTACAGTAATTCTTTCCATTTTGGAGTGCACCGGTTTCTATAGGAAAGACAGAGCTCTTCTAGCCTAGGACTCACAGAAGGGCTAAGGAAATTATCCAGTACCGACTGGAACTGTATTCATTACTGACGCTTATAAAGATTATACACCTCTACAAATGGCTTATCCATCAAGTTATTATCCTTAGCATATTCAAGGATAGCTCTTAAATCATTACCATTATACCTTATAGCACGAATGGTTTTTGATTCAAGAAAATCATTGGCAAGTGCAGCTGCTCGCATTGCATCACCAATTGTTTCATACTTTGTTGCCTTCTCCTTATCAGGAGTGATTACGAGTTCATCATTAAATACTCTAATGAACGCTCTAGAAGTTACTTGAACTATAAACATACTTATATATTTTTATTGTTAATAATGTGGCGGGTGTGGGAGTCGAACCCACTATCGTACGGATTATGAGCCCGACATGATTTATAAATGTCCGTTTCACTCCCCCGCGATATATGTTATTTTAATGCTTCAGGTTAAATTTTTCAAATATAGGCAGTAAATCATCACTAAAATCAGTATATAATTTCTGATATGTTTCCCATGCATCCATTGGTTTATCTGGTTTTGTAAATCTTGCAGATTCCCAATCAAGAATTGCTTCTTCGAAATGCATATGTTTTTTGTATTTACGCAAATGATGCTTTGCGAATCGTACATGAATTTTTTGAATTATTTTAATTCCCAAGAAAGGTAAAAACATATACATAAGTATTTTATCTAAATCATGAAAAGGATACTTATAATAACCTATATATTTCTTTTCTAATTTCATTACCATTAGATAATGTTTCCAACTATATGGTATATGTTTATATGATTCTTTTATATTTGTTATAATATTCATTGTTAATTAAATTATTAATTACTTACTAAATTACCATATTTTGTTTGGTGGGCCCAGAGAGGTATGATCTCCCGACCTTGTCATTATGAGTGACCTGCTCTAACCTACTGAGCTATGAGCCCGTAAGCACATCTTTCGATGTGCGTGCCTTAGTATATTCCACCTAAGGGTTTAACTCTCTTTAACAGAGAACTTGCCAAGTTGGGATTAATCCATACACACAGTGTCAACTGAAGCAGTGTCCGCATTGAGGGTATCTACCTGAACAGTATCAATACTGTCATTGTCAGCATTAGCTGAATTAGCAGAATTTCCGCATGAAGCAAACATTGCTCCAAACATCAGTGCAAATGCAAAAATTAACTTTTTCATTTTAATACAATTTAATTAAACATTTAAATTATCTATGCTACATCCAAAAATTGTTGGACTACCCAGATTCGAACTGGGACTAGCAGAACCAAAATCTGCGGTGCTACCGTTACACCATAGTCCAATAAAGTAGAACTACCTTCACAGGCAATTCTACTAAAACAAAAACAAACAATAAAACAATGTTTGCGTTTTGTTAATTGATTTGTGTCTTTTAATTGTTGATTTGAGAAGTGGGAGAGGAGAGACTCGAACTCCCAGTCCTGTTAGGGAACGGATTTACAGTCCGTGCGGCTACCAATTACCGGTTACTCTCCCAAATGACTTAGTAAAGAACCCAAGTTTCCTTATTTAATCCTGACTAACTTAGTAGGGCAATGGGTTTTGTCTCCTACCTTTAAAATCCAGTCTCTAAGTCTAAATAACCACCTTTGGTTAGACTAATGTATTGTTAATAGTGGGACAACGTGGTAACGATCCACGACCTTCGGATTGTGGGGAAGGACAGATTTGAACTGCCGACCATCTGATCTTCAGTCAGACACTCTACCACTGAGTTACTTCCCCGCATTCTTACCACTAAAATTATCTGTTTGTGAATGACAGTTTGGGCACAAGAAGGTTAAATTCTCCAGTCTATTATCCCTGTTATTCCCATTAATATGATGTAACTGTAAGGTTAATGGTTTTCCATTCCACTCAGTTATTCCACAATTAGAACACTTATACTCTATTAAGTCTGCTTTAATCAAGCGCTCTTTGAACTTAGTCATATTAGAATATGAGGAATTTTCAACCATTATATCTTCCAAGGAATATTTGGTATTATCAGATGTACCATGTGCTCTACCTAAGAAATGTGAGAAATCTATATTGTTCTCAGTTAAGTAATCTTTTAATCCTTTGAAAGAATTTCCTCTATTTGCAGTATAACCTAATTTCCTCATTAGTTCCGAAAATGTTATACTTTCATTCACTAATTTGGTAAGTTCTTCTATAGAAACCTATTTGTATTTACATGTCATATTAACAATTTTAGTTAAATTCCGACGCTCAGACCATCTAAGCTATTGTCCCAATTCGCTAGAAAATCTATTCACATAGACTTCCTAGCTTGCATATCATGCCTACAAAACAAAGTGTCCACGGTACAGGACTCGAACCTATAACCTAGAGTTTAGGAAACTCTCGCTCTAGTCCAGTTGAGCTAACCGTGGAGGGATTCTAGTATACTATTGGATTTGTCATCATTATCTCTAACAACTATCTAGTTAAATGCTGGATCTTCTCCATTATTTGCGGTCTATCAGAGAGTCGAACTCTGCCTACCACCGTGACAGGGTGGCGTCCTGCCGATAAACGAATAGACCAAAATAGACCCTACACTCACGTGCAAAGTCTATGGGAATAGCATTCATATACGTAAATTCAGAAGTGGAGCTGATGGGGAACGATCCCACAACCTCCTGCTTGCAAAGCAGGTGCTCTAGCCAATTGAGCTACAGCCCCAGCGTTAGATTATTGCTCCCAATAATTCTAATAATCCTAAAAACTTCATAAACAACTTATAAATAAGTGGTAGTGACATTAGGAATATCAAGAAAATAGCATTATATTCTTTATAAGTATATTTCATTCTAATGGGTCTAAATTTCCGACACATGATTCATAACTCTCTTTACCATCAGAATCTCTTGTAACGAAGTAATAGTCTTCATTTGTTTCAGACATTCCAATTAGAGTTATTTCTTTTCCTCTACAATCCTTATATTTATCACCAATATGAGCTGTAAAGTCCTTGAACCATTCTGGTAAATCTTCTCTATCTTTTACTTCATTATAGGAGGAATAGATCTTTTCCCATTTTATATACCCATTCTTGTCATACTCTTTAAACTCCATACTTTCTTACCTTTAATTGTAACTCTCTAAATTCATCTTTAGAAAGAACTTTCTTAAGAACTTCTAAAGAGACATAAGTATGAGAAGTATCTGGAAAATTCATCATAGGATGTTCTGTCCAAATATTTCTCGTAATGTCATTAGTATAAATATATTTCTTCATCTCTTAATTCATAATTATATTCTCAAATTCAAAGTCTTTCCAATCTAGAGTTTTAAATTGATTTCTAGACTCCTTATATTCAAGGTTAAAAGTTACTGTTGTTCTTCCTAAAAGGAGTTCAATTGGAACCAATAATAGTGTATCTGATTCCACATTATAAAGTGCAAAGTAATCAACCTCTTCTTTGGTATACTTATGCTTAACTCCGTTCTTTCTGTGAATTGTTGAACTAACTAAACTAAAAGTCATTTTACCGTCTTCACACTTCTCAGAAGTTTTCACTTGTATTCTCTGTAACTTTCCATTAAAATCTGCAATTAAATCGGATCTTTCATTGTCTCCAAATGCCTGATATACAGGCACACGTAAGCTAACAAACTTACATAAGGCTTTAGCCTCTCCGATGTTTCCTAATTGCTTTGTATTCATTGCGCCCCGTGATGGAGTCGAACCACCCTAGCGAAATTAACAGTTTCGAGTTCTACCGATGAACTAACGAGGCAAATTCCACTATCGAGTTCCTCAAGCTCTTGTAATTGAATACAGATAGTGGTGGAAGGTTTCTAGATTACCTTCTAACTGACTCTCTTTTGGCGTAGTCACATCCTTCTGTCATTATAGTGTACAGATAGCACTGAGGATTCTATGACCTATGTGCGTAATAGGTCCGCACTTCTATCACTAGATAAGTGATATGGCATCGCCAACCAGATTCGAACTGGTGTTGCAACATTGAAAATGTTGAGTCCTAACCACTAGACGATGGCGATAGAAGCAGAGTACGAACGAAAGGTATTTTTAGCAAAATAAGTTTAAAATTCAAATCGTAAAGTTTGCTGTAAGTACTCTTATTATAACTTTAAAAATTACAAGAAATGTCAGAGAGCAGAACACTTTTATACTTCCAAAAAGTTGCGGAACAAAATTGCTGTTAGTATTCTTATATCTATAACCAAAAAATAAACTTCAAAATCATCAGATGGCGTTTTGGTTGTTTATTTACTTCGGACAACCACCGAACACTCAATTACCATAAAATTGCGTTTGAAATAGATAATTTTTGCTGTACGTCATCTTGTTGGTGAAAAGAAGAGCGGGAAATGGGATTCAAACCCACGACCCTCTGCTTGGAAGGCAGATGCTCTAATCCCTGAGCTACTCCCGCATAAAAATATAATTTTTTGTTCTCTCCTGTAAAATTGTATAGCAAAGATAGTATATACAAAGAAAATTGCAAAATCAAATACTGTTAAAATTTGTAAATTGATCTAAATCAAGTTTTCCTCATAAATACTATCTTGGTCCAATAAAAGATTATATGTCAAGACATATCTTTTGGACACTGAGTACAACATCCATACCATTCTCTCTTAAGAGTTTGATTGCTGCTTGTATATCAGGTCTTTTAAGTACATCCTTACGTCTCTTCTTATCGTACCATTTATTATGATACGCATTCACTTTCTTCTGGTATTCCTTATAAACCTCACTAAGCTTATGAAAATGTATAGGCTTATTGGGATTATTAAAGCAATACAAGTCATCTCCAATTTGCTTTACAAGTCCAGAGTTGGAAAATACCGTCCAAAACACTGGATTTGATGGTATTCCACAACTCTTGAATCCTTCTCGGATTGTATCACTTGTAAAAGGAGTTTTAGCTAACTGATGGCGCAGTGTATTTAATCCTACAATATGCGCCTCAGCATCAAACCTTTTAGCCATTGATCTGCTCCTCGTGAAGTTCTCGCATCTCCTCTACCAGGTCTGAGCACCAATCCATAGTACGACCATGATACTTGGAGAATAAATCAACACCACAGAAGGTTCTTGGCTGGATGTCGTGAATCTGGTTGTTCTTATCAATTGTAATCTCCAATTCAAATGGGAGATTAACAACAGCTTTCTGCTGATTCTGACCAACCTGTGCCTCTTTGTTTGTAGTGATAATAGCTTTAAAATTCTTCAACATAGAATTTCACCTCCCTAGCGAGGATTTGTTACGTCTAGGAAAAGTTACAGTCTTTGACTGTCAGTCAGTATAATTTTTCAAGCGGAGCTACTATTATTCACTCAAAACTATACAAAACTAGAAATGTGTTCCCTTTCTAGGTACGAACCTAGCAACTATTTCATGTGTATAATTAATATACATTGGAGTAGAAATGTTGTCCTATTTTAAAGGGAATTGTGAGAGCAATACGAATCGAACGTACTTTGATTACTTGATGTATTAACTTCATCCACTATCATTTATTTGCTAAAACATTACATAGCTAATAATGGAAAGTCTTCACCTGCAATATTATTTTGCGTTACCTTTTTATCTTATCACCTGCCCTACATATTTGCAACTATATAGGTAGCTCTCAAGTTCACCTTTTTATTTAATTGAGAGGTGTAACTCAATTCTCTTAGGATTGCTTACTCTTCCTTGCCCATTTTCTCAAAGGCTTCTTTAAAAAGTTTGTCTGCATCCTCTTTAGTAGGATTCTTCATTTCTTTCAGCTTCTTTTCAACTTCGGAAGCTTTAAGAAGAGTCTTACCCATTTGTACACGAATTGCAGCATATCCTGCTAAAACTGAAGTAACAACCATAGCCTGTACTTCCTCCGGAAGTTCTTTAATACTTTCTTTAAAGCTAGTGTCATCGCAACTAAAACCCATAGCTACAGCTGAGGTTGCCTTGTCTACAACCTCAGAACTGTACATTTTGTTTCCTTTTTCCATTGTTTTTTTTTTTCTTAGTTAACTAAATCGAGATATAGCCTACTATTCTTTAGCTATACCAAATTTCTGGAATATCTGTCATCTTAATCTACTTGATTTAATGTGATTACTATTTCATGTTCTTCCTTTGGATTAGTATTAAAGTGCCAGCATAAATCTGACACTCTATACATACTTCCATCTACATATACTAGATCTCCTTTAGCTGGAATTGCAGGTATAGAAAGATGAAGAACATCCGATCCATTCTTCCTATAAAGTAAAAAGATTGCTTTTATCATAATATTACAATTATTATTTCAACCTCTGCAACTTTAGGAAGCTGAATGTAAGACTTAGCAATTGCTTGAAGAAGCATTGATGCAGCCTGTGCTGCTACCTTTTCTCTAGACTTTTGAGCATCAATTGCAATACTACTTACAAAGTCCATTGCTTCCTCTTTAGGAAGGGCACCAAGTACTGATTCTCCATCTGAGAAGAACTCTATTCCGTTTGAACATGCAAAAATCTTTTTCATTTCTTTTTATTTTTATTGTTAATGATTAGAGACTATCTGGGAGTCGAACCCAGGTGACTTAGCCGCAGCACAGTATCCTAACCGTTAGATGAATAGTCTCTTATAAATGGACACAAGAAATTCTAATAGCCTAAACTCTTATAATAAGGGTAATTATTTCTTGCTTTGTTAAACATAGCACGGATGTTAGAACTTAGAAGTTTTCTATATTGGTCAACAATCATCTCATAAAGACTGAGATTCTCATCTATTCCAAATCCGTTACATCCATACTTATCCTCCTTACGCTCCTCCCAAAATGAAACTGGCTTGGTTACAAGTCCCCATATTCCTCCCAGATAAATCTGATCAGGAGTCATACTTGGAATATCTAGTGTTCTAAATACTCCATAAGGACAAGGTCCAATATTCTCATTCTGGAATCCAGTTCCCCATGCATCCTTATGAATGTTCATAAGAGTGATGAGTGTATTAGGTCCCTCGATTTTGTCGAGGAATCTTTGTCCTTCTAAACACTGTTTAGTGTAAATGGACATTTGCTTAATGTTCTCTTGAACTTCAGCTTTGTGGAACAATCTGTTCCAAGTATTATTCTTTCTCATGATTATCATTCTAGTTATTGCTTTCCAAATTTAACACTAACAGCCATATAATTATACAGACTGTAAACAATATTGTTGTAGCAGCATTATGCCATATAAAGACACTAGCCCATGCTAAAGCACACAAGCATGCTAAAACGATTACCAAAAGAGCTGATTTAATTCTTTTCATATTCTTTTCACCTTTTATAAGTGAGAATGCTTAGTGCACTCTCACTTTGATTATTTTCTTTATTATTCCACTATTGTTCATTGTATTGAGGATTTCTCTTTCCATTTCCTCTTTGAACATACCTCTCTTTGCTGTTCGAAACTGATAAGAGATAACAGTTTTCTCGCCCTCTACATTTACAAGAGTAGCGAGAACTTTAATGTCTGATGTGATAAATAACATAATTACTTTGTTTTATAAATTGATTTAAAAAATTCATGTACAAACTCCAAATAGAAGCTTTTAACACTATTGTAATTTTCCTCAGTCATTTCATTGACTGTGCACCAATAGTTATTTGCCCTTGAGGCAGTAATACAATTGTTTGCTTCATCATAAATGATTTCAAGCATTTTTAACATATTTTCCTTTTTCATACCCACTTTGTTTTGTTTGCTCTCACTCTGAGTTCTAACCTCAGTACAATAGTTTTATTTAAGTGAGAATTATCTTTAGTCCATATGAATAGAGTTGATATAAATATCATAATGTACCATTGGTCCAAATGTATATGCACATTTAAAATAACCTGCATAGATCCAACAATCACCAGTTTTCTCGTCTCTTTTAATTTCTGGTAATTCTATTTTGAATCCTCTATAGTCTTTATTATGATATTCTTGTTCAACTTCATTCTTGATTGCCTCAATTGCCTCTTCTGGAGTATTGAAGAGTTCATGAGTAGACTTGAGATTTGGTTTCTCTGTGTAGTTCTTTCCTTCTAAGGAATAAGCTACGAATACTGTATACTTGTCCATTTTCTTACTTTGTTTTGTATTTAAAAATCAGTAAGAGTTACTTCCATTTTCTTTTACTTAAAGAAAACCGAAGAACTCCTTCACGAAGAATGCATAAAGAATCGGAGTAGTTTATACACATGCTTAGGTGTTATTGTTTATCCTAATTTGATACTAATTTTATTTGTATCTATTCTTTCGTAAGGAACAGCTAGTGTCTTTATAAATATGTCGGTTAAATCATGGTTATGGAAAATAATCAATAATTTTCCATTTTCTATTGTAATAGCTAATATCCCTTTAGAAGATTTTTCGTTATTTACTAAAATTGTATTCATTGTTGTTTACACTTTACCTATACAGCGCTAGGTCTTTAATTTCACAGACACAGAGCCATTATTAACTACTAATAAGTTGAGTTAATAGTTTCTCTCTGTGTTTCGTCCAGCCTCATCGGTGTGATTTTTAACGTCTTCTGGATGACGAGACAAAAATCAGGAAGCAACCTAATTCTAGTTCTAAATCCTCTGTATAGTTTCTACTTATGCCTTTAAGTCCATTATACAATGAGAGTTCACACTATTACATTAGTGTTTACGTCTTATTCCATTATCACTCACTTAGAAATAAGAAATTTTTACAGGTATTTGTGAATAACCTCTAGAATATCCTCTGTTAATAACTCTTCTTTATGAAGAGAGAAAAAATCATCTATTCTAGTGATGTTTTTTACTTTTTAGTTTAAGTTTAAATTGTCATAAATTTTTTAGTTTAACCTATACTACTAAAAAGGTTTACTTGTTAAATTTTTGTTGACTTGTATATAATCCCAATAATGGGAAAATTTTTAAACTTTTAAATTTTGAGGATTTGGTGGTGTGCATATGTGTGCGCTCGTTTACATCACTCTCTGCCTCTCGCAAAACATCATCAATTAAAGCAAACTTACTATTACTATGAGAATACAACCAATCAGGAGCAATAGAATGAGAAAGAGAATTTTACTTCTCCTTCTCTTCCATTACTCTTAAAAGGTCATACTTGAATCCAAGCCACTTCACTAAGAAGTAACCATTACACTTTCTCTTAGAATCCTTGGTTAACCATAAAGTCTTATTATCTAAGACAATATGGTCATTAACCAAGTATCCTTTCACAGTCTCATAGAGCATACACTTACACTAAAACAAAGGGGCATAAAGCCCCAATGTTAAGCTACCTCAAATTTGAGATAGCGAGAGGTGGAAGTGCTACCATCAGCCTGAGCGAAAGCACGTTCAACCACCTTTGTTACCTTCAACTTGAGTGTGCCCTCATCAGTGAAGAGGTTAACGAAAGATGCCAATCTCTCCTTAATGGTCTTTCCTTCCAAAGTAAGACCATTATTACGACGTGTGAGCTGAGATGCTGAAACAGCAACATCCCCGTCAGTCTGGAGGTCTGTCCATTCCTGCTGAGTACCATTAATAGTCTCCTTACGAGGTACGAACATCTCTTTGCTAAGAGTAAAGTTGAGTTCGTCACCAACAGCGAGAGGCACCATTCTTGCCTCTTTCTCACCACCATTAACTACCACGTCTTCAAACTTAAAATCTGCTTTTTTCATAATAATAATTTTTTAATTAATAATGTTTATTTTTGTTTTTGTTCAAGACTGTAGGGGGGACTGAAAGATGTTGTGGACTCTCCCATGCATAACATATAAAATTTTTAATTTTTGGATTCCGACAAATAGGGGGGATAAAAAAAAAGCTAACCCAGATTACTCTGGATCAGCTTCAAATGATTCAATTGTTTCCTTAAATTCTTTAACTTGTTCTGGATTGCCAGAATGATCTCTAACAGATAAAATATTAAGTGCATCTTCAAAATTAATATAGAATTGTTCATCTGTTAGTTTTAGTTTCTCTGCTTCATCAGCAGCTAAGGTAGCCATATGCAATGCAACTTGACACATAGTCCAAACTCTATTCTTTTCATTTGGAAATCTACCTGACTTAATCAATTTCATTAATTCACTTCTCATAATACATATTTTAATTGGTCGCCCCACTCAGATTCGAACTGAAACGTGCGGTTTTAGAGACCGCTGTGCTAACCATTACACCATAGGGCAATAAGAGCTACTTTTTAAAAGGAGTAGCTAACCTTAAAAATTAAAACTTTTCATAAAGTTCAACCATACCTTGAATTTTATGTTGAAGATGCAAACAAATAACGTCTGTAGAAATATCAATCATTTCTTCTACTTCTTGTGCTTGATCTTCGTCAAAGCTTTCTAAATCAAGAAGTTCATTAAATCTAGTTAAATCCAATTTAGATTTAAGTTCGTCAACTATTTCTACGAATAAATCATCATCAAGAGCTTTAATCCCTTCTTTATATTCCTCAACAATTTCTTTGGTGGCAGAATCATCAAATTCTCCGTCTTGTTCAGGGATATTTGCTTCAATCTCTATTTTAAGATGTCCATTATCTTTTTCTAAACGACATTTTAAATCATCACTTTCAAATGTCTCTACAGTTCCGTCTGGAATACATAAACCTAATATATTCGTAAGGTCTGGAAGTTCGTTAAAATTAATAGTTTTATCCATGTTATTTTGCTTATTTGATTACATAGCAAATATATATTCTCCTTCTAAAAATCAAAAATAGAATATTGTTAAAAACTATTAAGATTTAAACTTACCTCCATTTTTAAGAGTAAATCCCTAACTAGTCCAACTTGGGACAGTTTGGAGATTAAAATCTAATAGTTTAGGCTTTTTAAAGAAAGTTAATCCTACATTTCCAGGAGATACATCATCAACTACTACAGTACCATTAGTATATGCTCTATATTGTACATTTGGATCATTGACTTTTCTAAAGCCACTTTTCTACATAGCTTTATCTAGTTTATCAACATACTTTGGAAAAGTCTTTTCACTAAGGACTTTTACTTTCTTCTAAATGAAAGTTGGAAATCTTTTAGATCCATCTCTTACATATCCTACAAACTTTAGAGGAAGAGAATTTGGAATTGCATTTCTTTTCAACATTTCACCACTTCCAACCTAAGTTATCTTTCCTACTGTAGTAGGAGAATTTCTTATTACAAGAGCTTCTGCACCCTATCCTATTTTATAAGGAGTTAAGGCAGATAACTTACCTACTGTAACTCTTCTAGAAACAGAAGGTAAAACACCTTTAAAAGAACTTGCAGGTCCTACAGTTATAAGAGAAGTCCCTATGTTCTTTACATTATCTTTAGCATAATTAAAATTAGACTATATTTTCTTCTAATCCTCTTCTTTAGAAGGGTCATAGTGAGTTTGCTTTCCAAATACTCCATATCCAAAGAAGTTATTATTATAGAAGTTCTACATATTCTAATAGTATTTAGCTTTATCTGCATCATAGATTACTGCTTGATTTCTTTTAGCAGCTTCCTATAATTTTCTCTATTTAATTCTAGCCTACTGTTCTTTAGTAAGTCGAAAAGCTAGAGGTTGTTTCCTAACAACCCTAGTATTATCCTATACTGCAATATCACCTCTCTAAAACTTAATCATTCATTTTACCTTTCCAAATTCCAGTTACTGAATCTATTCCTAATAATAAACATACTGCATATATAAAAGGCTCTATCATTAGAGGGGCTTGAATAGAAGATATTGTACAATAGACTAATACGAAAACAATAATAAGGAATCCAATTACTCCACAGACTCTTTTGCTACTAATGCCGGAATGTGAAGTAATCATCAACCTAAGAAATTCTTTCATAATATTATAAGAATAATTATTATCTGGAGCAATTGTCCTATAGCTCCACCTATCATAGTAGCAGCTATATCTAGCCAATCAAACTTATCCCCATATTCTTTATCTTTAAATTCCATTCCAAATGCACATCCTAATACAGCTAGTATAGTAAATACTAGTCCGATAGGAATTGCATATAAAAGATGTTTTTGCCGATTACTTTCTTTCAACCACATACTCATTTTATACCTAGTTAATATTGTAATTATATACATCCTATAAATTTTTATATCTCCCAACAGTTAAAGAATCAGACGCATTCTTAGTCCAATCCTATAAGTTAGTTGCTCTTTTACCAAATGAATAAAATTTATTAGGTCTCCCATCCTCTATTAGAGATAAATGGGCTGTATCAAAAGCAGCCTAAGCTGGAATACCTTTATTTAGTAGAGCTATATATCTTTGAGTTATTTGAGGCATAGTATTATCAATCTTATAAAGATTCCCTCCAATTTGTCTTTTTGGAACTAACTACATATTATGCAAAATTTAATTTATTTCCGAAGAACCAATTAGCCTCTAATTGTCTTCTCTTTATAAGTCCTTTCTATATCTTACCATTACCTCTAGCAGTAATACCTGTTCTAATCCATTTATTATAGATAGCTTGAGGATTATTCCAATTCTAGACAATAAATCTTCCAAACTCTCCATTTGGACTAGCCCAATTACCAGAAGCTGATATAGAAGATAGTGCATCTATCTTATCCTATGTTACATTAGGAAGTCCTGCCAGTACCTACCTCCATTCTTCTGCTTTCTTGCTATAGAAGGCATTAAAAATATTATTCCATCTTTCTCTAGAAAATTTAGTTCCAGCCTTAATAGCAGGTGCTCCTGGTTTATCAAATTCACGAGTCATTCCATATGCACCAGTAGCAAAGGATTCTCCAAACTATGTATTTACTTTAGCAGTTTGAGAGTCACCTTCCATTTTTTTAATCTGGGAAGCCATCTACTAAGATATACCATTTGCAAATGTATTAATACCCTTAGTAATTCCACCAAGGATTCTTCTAACACTTTTAATCTCTAGATTTGGAAGTAGCCTTTCAACTATTCCTAACTTCTTTCCAGCTGCATCTATAATGTATATCTATCCATTATCTATTCTACTTATAAGTCCTATATGCTAGCCACTAGGACTATTCTTACTTCCAAACCAGATTACATCTCCAGGCTATGCCTACTATAGATTAATTTCCTATCCAACTTTTCCCTACTAAGCTGCAGTCCTAGGAAGATTAATTCCTACACTATTAAAGACATACTTTATAAGTCCACTGCAATCAAATCCAGAACTTGGACTGGAACCTCCCCAACTATATTTTCCACCTAAGAACTATCTAGCCTAGTTAATTACTTTCTAAGCCGCAGAAGAGTTATTCTCAGATTTAGAAGGAGTATAATTAAAAGTAGGTTCCTGAATGTCCTATTCAGGTACGTCTAGGAAACTCCAGTCTATATTCGAGTCTTCTACTTCCTAAGTAGGCTACTACATTAACTATATTTCCTGATAATTCTATTGCACATCTGGGGTAACTATATCTGGAGGAGATACAGATTCAAATGTTGTAAATAATTCAGCCATTACATTAAATTATTTAAATTAATCTCAATTTTATATGGAATGTTATCTAAATATTCTTTTACATCTTTATTAGTCCAATCTATAGTACACCGAGCTATTTCTTTACCATCTTTGAAAAAGCAAGCATACTAAGAGGGCAACAAACATGGACAAGCTTTAAAGAGAATCAAAGCTTGTTTAAAATTATTAGTAATAACTTTTTCACTATAATAAGTATTATGTGCAAATATTATTTTAATGCAATCAAACGTATAGGTATTATCTCTAATAAGTGATAAGAAGTCATTCTCCATTTCCTAGTTGATTGGAAGCCAATACTCCTACTACTGGGATTCCTAAGGCTATAGTTTTTCCATATAAGTTATTAAGAGATTCATTAGTAAATATCTATCTAGCATTATCTATTTGAGTAAGTTCTTCCTCAGATGCATTTGGGTGATTTCTTTTGTACTAATTTACAGCACCTGCTCTGGCTCTTGACTCTTGAGGAGTCTGCCAATACTTTACTCTATCCCCGATCCAATGTCTAGCTTCCACTTCAGACATTCCATATTTAGTTTGCAATTTGTTCATTAAAGCAGTAAACTTATTAGGGTCTATTTCCAGTCTATCATTAAGGGCTTTAGCATTCCTAAGAACTTTATCTAGCGCGTTCTATTCAATTGGAGATAAAGTTATTTGAGGTGTAGCCCACCCAGTTGAGCCAATATTAAAAGTACCGTGATGCATTCCTTCATGTATTGCTGTATAGTAGGGATGCGATGCCTAATTAGATATAGCTATAAAATGTTCAGATGGATACTGATTAGTATGTATGCTCTTAGGCAAGAATTGAGAGTATCCCTAAACGCCTTTGCCCATATCCTCTACCATAACGTTTACTGGTCCAAATCTATCACTCATAGGGAGTTTTTGAGATAGAACTCTTCCCTATAAGTTTTGAAAGGCTTTTATTTCATCCTGAGTCAAACCCCTTGAAGCAGCTCTAGTTTCCCACTGTGGACTTCTATACCACATCATTATATCTCTAACACCTTCATTAGCTTCCTATCTTATCTACTATGGTGTTAGCTTAGTCATCTGTTCCTTAAATGCCCTCATTTCTTTTGGCGGAATTATAGTAGAAGTAATAGGATCGAAAATAAATGTAACATTCTGGTTAGAAGTTTTATTATCCTTAATTCCCTAAAACTTAACTGCATCTGCTCCAGACTATTCAGATTTTCTAAGTATATAATTGCGCAATTTATTTTTACCCTAAGCAGGAATATCTCCAATCTATACCATTGGCTTCTTAAGAATCTATTGAAGCTATATTAATATTGGCCTATCATTCATAAACCCAATATCTTTTTTCTCTGATACCCACAATCCATTCTTTGGGGCTCCATGCTCTTTAGCATCCCACCTTCCTTCAAATACTCTTTTAACTTTGAAATTAGGATTGTTAGTTCTATGCCATACTGTACGAGTCTCCGCTGGACTCCATCCGAGTTGTCCTGGAAATATATATGGAGTTTTGAGATCTTTTACCTGCCTAAGGCGAGACACCAGTAATCTTCCTTTAGCTTTAGAAGCTAACTTAGGAGAAACTTTCTTCAAGAGCTTGATAATTCCTCCTAGTTGTTTCTTTTCAGTTTTAATAGGTTCCCATCTTTTCATAATTAATGTTTCCAAGTTCTAGCGTTAGCAGCAAATGTAGCCCTTTTTCTAATCTTAGGATCCGGACTATTCTTTCCTTTCTGAATGCAGGCATCAGTTACATTTCCTCCACAGTACTCAGTAAACTTACCTCTATTCTCCTTTTTAATACGTATCTTATAGCCTTTCTTATAAAGTTCAATTGGATCTGAATAATTCTCTAACTTTAAAGGGAGCTTAAGCTAAGAATTATCCTCAAAAAACTAAGAAAATTTGGTTAATTGATTCTAAGTATATTTCATATTAGATTTTGTTAAAAGTAACACATACTTTATTTGGGTATTCAAATTTAATATTTATATTTGTATAATTGAAATGAATATAACTCATAAGTTAAATAGAAAATTTCTCGTATAAATATACTTATGCAAACTCAAAGACTAATAGATTAACTATATAATATCTAACAAATGAGTTACAAAACAAACTTAAATTCTAGACTACTTGTTGCTGTAATTTTAACTATAGTAGGAAGTGGTTTATTAATTGCTGGATTTTCAGTTCCTCCTCTAGGAATAATTGATGGTTCAGTTTTAGTAGCATTCGGAGAGACTAGTACATTTGTCGCCGCATTGCTTGGAATAGATTACAATTATAAATATTAGATGTATAAAAACAAAGTTCTTTCAGGACTTAGTGGAAATGGGAAATGAAATAATGAAGTAAACTAAATAAAGTGTAATATGAAAATTGATAAGCAGAATGGAACGGTTGCGTTCAATGATCAAGAGCATATTTATTGGAATGTAAATGACAATAAGAGATATGTCTCAGTTACTACTCTAATTCACAGATACACTCAAGAATTTGATAAGGAATTTTGGTCTTCCTATAAGGCTCTAGAGAAATTGCTTCCAAAGAAGTCATGGGAAATAGAAAAGAAGTCTTTACTAAATACTAAGAAGTTCAATAAGGAATTGTTGAGTTTATATGATATAGATGAGAATGATTTCAATGCGGTTCAGCAAGACATCTTAGATGCTTGGGATGAAGAAAATAGAAAGTCATGTGAAAGAGGAACTAAAATACACTCAGAAATAGAAAATTCCTTTTATGATCATCCTACCGATATTTCTTTAAAGAAGTTTGGTTTAGGAGGAAAATTCGAGTGTAAAAAAGATTATTCAGAATTAGATTTAGAGCATGGAGTATATCCAGAGTATTTGATATACAGAGAATCAGATGATGGAATCTTACGCATAGCAGGACAGGTGGATCTTATAATTAAATCTGGAAATGAAATAACAATTGTAGACCACAAGACAAATAAAAAAATTGATCAAAAGTCTGGATTCAACACAACTACAAAATCAAATACCAAGATGAAATATCCTCTAAATAATCTGATGGACTGTAATTTTTATCATTACACTTTACAGCTCTCTACTTATGCTTGGATGTTGCAGAAGATAAATCCAAATTTCGTAATTAAGGACTTAATTTTGAATCACTATGATCATAATGGTAATAACACATTATATCATTGTGAGTATCTAAAGCATGATGTAGAAAAAATGCTTTATCATTATAAGAAAAGCCTCATTTTGGAATAGAAAAGAAGTACAAGAAAAAGAATAGAATACTAATCATTATTAAGGGCATATTGAATCCCAATTTTGGATTAAATGTCAACACTATACACTAAAAGCAATCTATTCTTTTTCTTTTTATTTTTAGATTATGAATGTATTTGATATTATTAATGGTCATACAAAAGAAGTCCTTAATCTTAATTAGGACTTAAGTAGTAATAGATTAAAAATCTGCTATAGTTGTCCTCTATACTCAGGTAAGTTTGGAGGAATGTGTAATAACAAATTATGGTTGAATGTTAATACAGGAGATGTAAGTAGTATCCAGAAACCTGGATATAAACGTGGATGTGGATGTAGATTGCAAGCTAAGACTAGACTTCCAAATGCAGTATGTCCACTAAGCAAATGGTAATAATTAAATGTTAATGATTTATGAAAGACGTAAGACTTTACTCAACAGAGAATGAAAAAATTGCTAAAGAGTTACTTGGAACAGATAGTAATTTCACTTCAGTAAACATGAAAGAAAACTCGCTTGATTCTTTAATTAAAAAAGAGAAAGCTCGTAAGTTTAACTCAGAAGTAGAAAAGTACAATGAAAAATTGGAACAGAATAATAAAGATTTTAAAGAAAGTCAGGATAAGGTAGAATATGATATTTCTAAAGCAGAAATAAAGCCAATGTTTTCTCGTATTCTAGTACAACCTTTTAAGGTTAATCCGTTCCAAAAAATGAAGGTGGAAAATGGACTTATAATTGATACTGGAGGATATACCCCTCATACTCAACTTAATGAGCAAACTGGTAGATATGAAGAGCAAAAGCAATTCATAGTTACAGGATATGTTGTTGAAGTTGGACCAGAGGTTAAGTATTTAAAAGAAGGAGATGTTATTTTTTATAGGGTTGATACTGCAGTACCTGTTCCATTCTTTAAGCAGGGATTCGTAAGTTTAGCAGAGAGTCAAATTATAGCAGTTGTTAATGAAGGTCTACAAGACCGTTTTAATAATATTAAATAATATGGAAGAGAATAATATATATTTTAATCCTGGCTAGATAGTATAGCTTAAGTAGGATATACCTAATAAGCCAAGGATGATTGTTGTAAAGAAAGAAACATCTTTATTCAAGCATGACTCAAGAAGAGAAGATAAACGTCCTATCCTTATAGGAATTAGATGTCGTTGGTTTACTACTACTGGAGCTATGCAAGAAGCGGTGTTTAATACTAAAGACATTGAATTAATTAAAGAATAATGGCTAACAATTGGAATTATGGAGACTCCTATTTTGATGGGAGCTCCTATAAAACAAGAGCGTAGGCATTTGCTGCTGCCAGAAAGAATGGCAGGGGAGTATTTACTTATAAGGGCAAGTAGTATAACACAATGTAGAAAGGTGAGAATGCAGATGAGTTCAGAAGGGCTCACGCAGACTATGACTACTTCCTTGGAAATGTAGCAAAGGACTAGGGAGGATGGAAACCATCTGACCCAGTCTAGACTTCTTATAATGTAAATAAGGTCCCAGACGCATATACAAAACCCCTTCCAGAGAGTCCAAAGCCTCAAACTCCAGCAAGAACTAAATTATCTATGTTTACTAATGATGATATTAGAAATTTAGGATTTAGAAATTATGCTGGAATGGTAAGTGCTGTTGGAAATCAAGCTAATGCAAATAATAATTTTGTAAAGGCTATGATTGATAGATATGGTTCTGATACTAGTAAGTGGAATCAAAATACTATAGAAAATGATCTTGGTGTTAGAGGAACTTATAGAAGTTTTGGAGGAGGTGATTTTGGAGATATGTCCAGAGCAATGGCTGGATGGGTAGGATAGAATAATGGAGAGATAGATAAATAGGATTTACAAAGTAGAACTGGATCAGATGGTGTAGTTTACTCTGATAGTAAGGTGAAAGACTTATTTGACAAGGTACAATTAAAACCTAAAAGACTTACCTTTGACACCAGTTCATTTGGAACTAACTTATTTGGAACACCTAAGAAGCAATAGGGAGGTCAACTTAATATGAATGAACAGCAATTACAATAGGCATTTCTACAGTATTTAATGTAGAAAACTGGAGCTCAAAATGAGCAACAATTAGAACAAGTAGTTTAGCAGTTAGGAGAGGATGGCTTAAAATAGGCATATGCTCAGTTTATGCAGGAAATGCAGCAATAGCAGGTTCAGGCTGCTAAGTTTGGAGCTAAACTCAATTATATAAAGAAACTTAACGGTCAATGCCCTGAAGGAATGGAAATGCATTACTATAAGCAGGGAGGAAGACTTTGCAGAAAATGCATGTAGGCTAAACAGAATGGGGGAGAAATGGAAGCTCCTTCTAATCCAATTGATGCTTTCAAATGCGGAAGAAAAATAAAGAAAGACCAGCATGGTAAAAAGCTGTCTCAAATAAATTCCAATAAAAATGGTTAGGACTAGGCTACTAAGGATTCTATCGCAGCTAATCGTTACAATGATTAGGATGTTCAGATAAATAGACCTGGTTCTTATAAGAAGAATGCAAAGGGACAAGTGCAGTGGACTCCTGACAGAACTAAAGCTCCCTATAGAAAGAAGTAATCTTTATAAGTGTGGAAATATGAATTAATGAATTATGGTTTAGGATATATTTGTTTATAACAATCAACTTAACAGAGTTGACTTAAATACCCACGAAATATTACTGGTAAAAGAGTTTAAAGCACTCTTGGAACCAAATAGAAATAAATGCAAGGAAGACCCAAGTGGATTAATGGGTCTTCGTGCATTTAGAGAATTTACTTATATATGGCTTGCTATATGCTGGAAATCTGTATATAGCGAGTATGATGAATAGGTAAGACACTAGGAATCTCTAAAGGATGCAAATCTGACAGAAGAAGAATTTAATAATCCGGAATTTAGAGCAGCATGTAGGAAGTTTAGACAAATACAAGAATCTAATCTTTCTATTAAAATGCTACATGCTGCACAGGAAACTGTTAATAAATTCATAGAATACTTTAATTCAGTGGATCCTTTAGAGAGAGATGAGTAGACTGGAAAGCCCGTGTACAAAGTTAAAGACATTATGGCTGAACTGAGTTCTTTAGGAAAAGTTCATGATGAGTTAGTCGATTTGGAAGGAAGAGTCAAGAAAGAATTAACTGAACAATCTTCAGTACGTGGTGGAGCTATAGACGGATACCAACCTAACTTTTAACAACTATGGAAGAAATTAAAAGGAAGAGGGGAAGACCTAAGAAGGTTAAACTTCCGGAAGAAATAAAAACCCTAGTATAGGAAGTCTAGTAGGAAAAGAAGACTGAACCTACTAAAATATAGGAACCTATACCAGAATCAATAAAATCTTCAGAATGGGATGTTCCAAAGGAAGAGTATATAAAATTCTTTGATAAAAGACTTTCTTATGAGCTAACAGGTTATAAGCCAATTACAGAAACTTAGGGATTGGACTTTGATCCAAGTTGGTTTACGGTAGCAAGAGACACCTATATAAGAACTGGAAAGTATTGCAGCTATCGAATATACAGTAAACCTTATAATGACTTCTGGCATGAGGAATATCGCAGGTGTCGTGAAGGATATACAGTAAATGGATATACGCTAACTGGTCCGAATTACTATTATCTCAATTATTATCAACTTCCTAATATTGATGTAGAAATAGCTGGTAGTGGACGTAGCTAGATATTTCCTAAATTTTTGGTATTTCAATATGAGTTCTTCCACTACTTTGAAATATGTAGAAGGGAGAAGAAGGATGTATGTCTTATGAAGTCTCGTGGTATTGGTTTCTCTGAAATAAATGCAGCTATTTGTGCTTGTATTTATAATTGCTTTAGAAACAGTAAGTGTATGATTACTACAAGTTTGTCTAATTACTTAGAGAAATCTCTTGATAAGGTATGGAATGCACTTAGTTTCGCAAATGAACATACTTAGGGAGGTCTTGCTAAACTTAGATAGGCTAAGGATACATAGTTCTTAAAAAGAGCCTCTACTTTAGTAAAAGACTCAAATGGTATAACATCTGAGACAGGTTGGATGTCTTAGATTGAAGGTGTTGTAGCAGAAACTGATGCTAAAATTAGAGGTGACCGTATTGATTTACTAGTATACGAAGAAGCTGGTTCTAACTCCGTTTTAAGAAAATCTTACATTAAAGGAAAGGCTTTGATATACATTGGAGGTACAAAGTTTGGAATTAGATTGGCTGGAGGAACTGGTGGTGATAAAGGTGCAGCCTTACAAGGACTTAGAGATATATACTATGATCCAAATGGATTTGATGTACTTCCATTTTATCATAACTATACAGAAGGAGGTGAGTGGGTATATACAGGATATTTCATTCCATCTTATATAGGAGCCATTACAGAATATGGAACTGATATTAATGGAGTAAGAAGATAGTTACTTGATAAGAGAGGTTACTGTTTATGGAAAAACTATAAAGAATAGTTGGATTTAGATAGGGCTAATCTATCCTCAAATCCTAGAGCCTTGATTGACCACTCTGCTGAGTACTGTTATACAGCTGAAGAAGCCTTTGCTTTGGAGGGTGATAACAAATTCAATAAGGTAAATATTGCTGAGCAACTCACAAATATCAGGGCCCTAAAGAAATGTCCTCCAATCGAAAGGGGTTACATTGAATATAAATTCAAAGAAGGGGCTCATATTCAGTAGAATATAGACGGCTTTAAGTGGATTCCAAATTAGAATAGTAAACTTTAGATACTAGAACATCCAATTTGGACTTTGCCTCCAGTTGAGGATGAAAATGGAAAAGTAATCTGGAAGCCACCTACTGAAAAAGTTAGAAACCTGTATGTAATAGGAATAGATGGTATCGATATTGGTGCAGCACAAACATCAGAAGCTACTAAGGATCCATCTGATTTCTGTCTTGTTGTTTACAAGAGAGCTTATGGTATAGAAGAACCAAAATTCGTAGCACTTTATAAGGATAGACCTAACGATGTTAGAGAGTGCTATAAGATAGCTATTAAACTAGCATAGTATTATAATGCTACAATAAATATAGAAGCAACCAGATAGAGTATAATTCCATATGCACGAGAGAGAAAACTTCTTAATCTCTTTATGAAAAGACCTAGAGCTACACTTGCAGACTCTGCTAGAAATACAAATAAGCAATATGGAACCCCTGCAACTCCTGCCATTATAGACCATCAGACTGACTTGATAGCAGACTATATAACTGACTATTGTCATCTTATATGGTTTGATGAAATGCTTGATGAATTTAATAGGTATACCGATGAAAATAAGAAGAAATTTGATATTGTTGCAGCGGTAGCAATGGCTCTATTAGCAGACGAAGAATTGCAAGGAATTGTGCCTAAAGTTGTAGAAGAGGTTAAAGATACCTGGTAGGATATAGGATTTTATACAGATGAGTATGGAAGAAGACGCTATGGAACACTTCCAAGGAATACTCCATAGATACGGTTTAATAATAATTTTGGATAGTTATATGACGACTTAGGACCTAGAACAAGTAATACAAGACTATATTCTGGATATTTATCATAAGAAGTATATAGGGAAAATAGTCATTGAGAAATTAAACCCAATAGGATATTATATTAAGTTGGGTATGGATCATCCGCATTAGCCTATAATTATATATGCAGAGTTAGAGGATGATAAGTTTCTTAAGTTTCTCAAGTAGGAACTTAAAGACAAGCGCTTTAACCTAGTATATTATGGTAAACTATAGTTAACTTACCCATATGATTGTAATCCAATAAATACAGCATGTAGTTGTCATGACAAAGGATGAATTGATAGAGAAAACAGACAAAGCAATATCTGAACTAGTCTACCCTAAATATGATTTATAGAAAGCATATAACTACTATAATGGTGTAAGAGATTCAGACTAGTTCAGATACTTAGAGGAGGTATATGGAGCTAATGCACCAACTACACTACACTTTACCCCTTTAATAAAGAAGCATATTGATGCTCTTATAGGAGAATATTTGGGAACCCCTATAATTCCAAAGATATTCTGTAAGGACAGCTAGACAATAACTAATATAGATAGAGAAAAGCAATTAAAGATTGCCTCAGAACTTCATGAATATTTAAAAAATCATCTTAGAAATTCTGTTCTAAGTTTTATAGATGGAAAGAATATTAATGATGGTCTCATTGAACAGCAATTGAAAAGAATAGTAGAAGATATAAATAATACGTTCGTATCAGAGTATGAGATTGCTGCATAGAATGTAATAGAATATATTATGCAATCTAGGGATACTGATATGATTACAGTATTGAGGGATCTTCTTCTAGATCTTTTAATTACTGGATACGCTTTTTATAGAGTCCTTCCTACGGTGGAAAATAATAGTATTAGAATATAGGCTTTAAGCCCTCTGAACACATTCATTGATAGAAATTTTGAATCTCCATATATTAAAAACTCCTATAGAGTTGTAGTAAGAAGTTGGATGACTAAGAATCAAATCTTAAATGAGTATGGTAAGGAAATGAAAGCCTCCGATAGGAAACTCCTAGACGAGAAGTGGGATTCAGTTTATGAGAATGCTATGTATTATGTTAGAATGGGTGAAACTAATGGCATACCAAATACTGATGGAGTTTAGGCAGGTGTAGAAGTTACCCCAGGATATCCAGACAGTAGGTCTGGAATAACCCATGAGCTTATTCCTGTTTATGAAGTTGAGTGGCTAGAAACCGATAAAGACTTCGTAATGCAGAGATATAAGACCGTTAGAATTGGGGAACAAATATATATACTTAGAGGAAAAGATGAAAAGGTTATGAGAACTAAATCAAATCCTTCTTACTGTAGTCTTTCCGTTAATGGTATATATTTCTTAAATAGGGGTACAAAGCCTTACTCAATGGTTCTAGCTTGTGCTCACCTATAGGACTAGTATGACCTTCTGAACTTCTACAGAGATAATCTTATTGCAAATAGTGGAACAGTTGGAGACTGGATTGATTTAACGTTAATACCTGCTGAATTAGGAGTAAATCTTCCAGAAAGACTTATAAAATGGTAGGCTTTAAAGAAGCAGGGACTTGGTGTACTTGATTCCTCACAGGAAGGAAGACTAGCTTCCGGGTAGGCTCCATTGAATACTATTTTTAATGGATTTGATAATACTGTTAAAATGTAGGCTGTTCAGGCTATACAGGTAGCAATAGATGCTATAGAGTAGACTACATCATCTATTACTGGAGTATTTAGGGAAAGATTGAATGGTATTGAGTAGAGAGATGCTGTTACTAATGTTAAAATTGGATAGAACAATTCATTTATTATAACTAAACAGTATTACCATCAAATGGATTTAATAGTAAATGAAATGTTACTAGATTGTTTAAACCTTGCTAAGGTTGTATTCAAAAATGGACTAACTGGAACTATAATATTAGGAGATAAATACCAAAGAATATTTACTGCTCTTCCAGAGTATTTTACAATGACTGATCATGATATTAGGATCATTACTAGTACAGATATTGTAAAGGATTTAGAGTAGATAAAGAATATTATTCCTGAATTTGTTAAATCTGGAGGACTACCTCCTGATATCATTATTGAGGCAGTAACAAGTAAAAGCTTGCCTGATCTTAAGTATAAAGTTAGAAAAGCTATGCAAATTTAGAAAGACGAAAACAATCAAATTCAGTAGTTAACCTAGTAGGTCCAGTAGTTATAGGAGCAGTTGAAGCAAGCTTCTACAGAGTTAAAGAAATCTCAAGGTGAGATTGAATCCCTTAATAAAGCTAAGCTAAGCCTTGAACAGAAAGAAATAGAAATGAAATATAAACTTGAATGGTACAAGGCCGATACTGATAGAACTTATAAGGAGGCTACTGCCGAAGAGTAGAAGAGACGTACTGAAGCAGAAATAGCATAGCTATCAGATGGAAACCCTTACAATGATAAAATTAGACAAACTGATTAATGGAACTAAAAATTAAAATAATTACTTGCAATGCCTGTGATAATTGTAAGGTTACTGTACAAGACAATAGTACTTATTTATCAGAGGACAATGTAGGGACTGTAAAGGGAAAATTCAAATTCTCTGATACTATCTCTATAGATATACTTTAGCTAAATAAATCATAGGAGGCAATATATTTAGATCCTACGTTTACTGATCATTCTTCTCTAGGTAATTCTACTCTATAGGTATCTTCGGATGGGTGGTATAGTTTAGTTCATATTGTATTGCCATCTAAGGAATGGTTCGAAAGAGAATTAAATAAACAAGAAGGTTCAGCACTTGGATTATATAACCTAGTATATTTTGCAAGCAATAATAAAGTATACAAGTATATAGACGGGAATACTTCCTAGGTTGATTTATCTGAAATATTAGAAGTAAATCCTGTAAATACAACAATTTCAAGAACATCAGAAGACTTCGTATCTATTTGTTTTTTACGAAAATGTTATATAAATTTGTGCAAGCAAATTCTAAACGATAGGGGATTCTCTTCTTGTTGGAATAAAAATAAGATAGATAGTGAATTAATATATAAAAGAGATCTAGTCTGGATGGCGATTAATGTTATAAAATATCTCACAGAGTGTGAACAACTTGCAGAAGTTGAAAGAATAGTTGAGATAATTAATGGATGTAACGGCTTATGCTCTCAGTCTAACTCTTCTTAGAATAGTAATGGATGTGGGTGCTCTAAATGATTTAAAGAAAAAGGTATCCGAAGAATTTTTCCAGCTCATATGTAGAGTTAGAAGGGGATACAAACCAAACTATGAATTTATATTAGAAGAGATTTCTTTTATAGATTTAATAAAGAATAGGGAAATAGATGATAAATTATCTTTAACTGCATTATAGTACTATTTAAATAACAAATGGCAGATAATTCAATCTTAACTCCGGGATGCTAGGATACTGTAGATGTTCCTACAACTGTTGATAAATCTGTTCAGTATTTGGAGAAAGATAATTTTCTTTCTGAATATGAGAATGAATCAGAGAAGTCAGTAGTAAGAGAAAATCTAAATGTGTATCCAAAGAATGCAGTATATACCAAGGACGAAACAGATACTAACATTGCTACAACAGTAACAACTGCTGTCAATAAGCATCTTAGTGTTGAAGACCCTCATGGAACCTTGAATACTGTAAGAGAGATGATTGCAGACATGGCTAAAACAGATGGAAGTACTCCATTTACCTCTCCTCAATCTGGAGTTGAGCCTATTTCTGATAGTCATTTAACAACAAAGAAATTTGTAACTAGATTACTAAATGAACATACTAGATTAGTTGGACCTGATGATCCTCACCAAATATTGCCAGAAGTAAGAACTATCCTAGAGAAATACGTTAAGTCCTCTGACATATTTACTAAATCACAGCTCTATACAAAACAGGATGTAGATAACTTATTAAAGGCCTTCTTGAAGAAGGATGGAAGCACTCCATTCACTATTGCTCAAATAGGAGTTGATCCAACTATAGATAGTCATCTAGCTACTAAGCGTTACGTGGATAAAACTCTTTATGCTCACTTAGTAGATGTGGATCCTCACGGATTTCTGACTATTTTAAATCAAAGGTTAGCTTCTTACGCTAAGATAGCTAATGTGTATGATAAGACTCAAACATACTCTAGAAGTCAAATTGATGCATTTATTAACAAGTGGGTCTAGGAAGCTGTAGCTGGAGCTATTGCAGAGTATATGGAAACAGTAGACGATAGGTTTGAATCTATACGTTAGGATAGGTACGTTAAACAAGACGGATCAGTTCCATTTAGAAACCCTCAAGCAGGTGTTGATGCAATAGAGCCAGAACATCTTGTAACCTTGAAATAGGTAGAAGACAAGACTTCTGAAATGAAAGAAGATTTAGAGTCTAAAATATAGGAAAAGGAGTGTGTATGGATTACTTCTGGACCTGTAGAATCTACAGTTGGACATGTAGAGGACAATACACCTATGCCTGCAACTATGACATTACAAGAAGTATGTGATGCTATATTCTACGGTAAAGGAATCTGTATGGAAGTACCTGAATATGTAGTAATAACTAAAAAGTGTCCAATTACCTTATGTATTCATGGATCAACTGGCTTAGTACAAGTTGCTCAACTATTTTAGAATGGGAAGGTAATCTATACCTTTACTGGTGAGAATTTCAAGGATGGTTGTATAACTGTGAATAGTGAACCTCTTCTAGAAGATGCTGAATTTGTATTCAGAGTAACCTATACAAATGGTTCTACTCACGAGGAAACTGCTACAGTAAAATGTTACATGCCTGTATTCGTCGGATTGCTTCCTAAGTGGAAAACAGGAAGTACAATCACTATGGATTATTTAATTTAGTTGTGTGAGGAAGATACAGAAGGAACATAGAATCGATTCATAAATTATGGTGGAGATTTGAAGTCATTTACCTTCAAATATGTATTCTCAGATGCATCCCTCCGCCATCCTTTTATTGTACTCCCAGAAGCATACCCAAATTTAGATACTATGGTAACTAAGTCATAGAGCTTTGGTGTAGATGCTTTTGATGTAATCAATAATATTCCTCTATCTGTGCCAGGAGTAGAGAAAGATATTATATTCAAAGTGTATATTTATAGGTAGGCTTTGGCTACCCTTAACTAGGAAGTAACATTTAATTTTGAAAGTAAATGAGCCAATTTAGTGAAATGATGGGTAGCTTTATAAGGACTGGTAATTATCCTATGGAGGCTAATTACATATTCCCTACAGAAGCTGCTCTAAAAGAATTTTATAATGATCCTATTAATGCAACAACTCTTCATAAAGGTCTATTAAAAGTAGTAGAAAATGGTGGAGATGGAAAACAAGCATTATATTGGGTTGTTAAAAAGCAAACAAATGATGACTTAGAATTTGTTAAGCTTATAGAAAATATAGATATAGATACCATTGATGGATAGCTAGAGGACCTTTAGAACAAGCTTGAAGAAGAAATCAGGAATAGAAAGGATGGAGAAACTGCTATCTGGGGAACTAATGACCCTACTAATGTACCTGAAGAGTTAAACAGTTTATTAGATTTGGCTACGGCTGTAACTAATCTTATAAAGGAAGTTTAGGACATTCATAAGGAACTAATTGACTCTGATGAATCAATACATAAGTCTCTAAAGACAGAAATAAAAGCAACTGTTGGCACATAGGAGGATGATATTGTTTCTTACCTTAAAACCCTTCCTTATAAGTCCCTAACAGAAGCAGCTAATGCTCTTAATAAATTTCTTAATACAACTGATGCAGACTCTAATCGGATAAATACTCTTCCAGAGCTCTAGTTCTTCTTAGAAGGATATAATGATACTCAGAAGTTGCGTCATGTGTTACTAGATCTGCAGGCAGAAATATTAGGAAATCCTCTTCCTACACAGGAATTTAGAACACTTCGAGCAATAGAAGATTTCGTAAGAATCTTAAAAGCTGATTCTGAAACAACTGATAAGAATATACAATCCGAACTAGATAATACTCAAATTGGAGTAGGACTTAGTGGGGATGGTTCTTATAATGCTGATAAGGAAACTTATTATTTAAAGGATGCAACATCTATAATGAATGCTCTTAAGGTGTTAGATTCTTTAATGTATGAAGCTATTAAAGGTATTACTATATAGGCTAGCAATGAAGATGTAGTTAACTTAAATGTAAGGAAGGAACTAGAGGGATACGTAATAGGAGCCGAGCTAAATCTATCTAATGTACTTGGAAATGATCTTATAAAGAAAGAAGACGGACTTTACTTTAATGTAAAATCTACTTACAATAACGGAACTCTTTCCTTGTATGTAAATGATAAGCTAGTAGCTTAGCATATTCTTGGTTTTTCTTCAATTGTTGAGTCAGCATTCTATGATTCATCCAATGAATCAATTGTTATAGTATTTAAGTTGCTCAGCGGAGAGAAGCAGACTATTACGATTCCTGTAGGAACTCTTATAAGAGAATTAGAAGTAGACAATTCTTAGCCTGATAAGGTTGTTGAATTAGTCAGGGAGACTGTGGTTGATGGTGCAGATAAATTATCTGCCGACGTTCGTATACATGCAGATAAACACAATATCCTTAAAAAAGTTGGAAATACTTTATCAGTAGATGGTACTACCGATAGCATTACACATAATGATAAGACCTTAAACTCTGTTATTGAGGAAATAAAAACCACAGAAGCAGAGTCTACTTCAAATCTTACTTAGAAAATTACTGCTGAAGTAGATAGGGCTAAAGCAGAAGAGGGATCTATAAAAACCTCTTTAGAGGAATTAAAGGATAACACTAACAAAGCAGTTTCAGATCTTAAGTTAAAGGATTCTGAAATATAGGCAGCAGTATTAGCAGAAACTAATAGGGCTACAGAGGCAGAAAATAATCTAAAAGCTTCAGTTCAAGATTTAAAGGCTTCAGATGCAACTATTAAAGAATCCATTGAGGAAGTTAAAGTTTCTGTCTAGAATAATGCTAGAGAGATTACTGCAGCCAAGAATTTAATAGGACTTGAGGCAGAAAGAGCTCAAAACGCAGAGGAGACTCTAACCTAGAGAGCTAGTGCTATTGAGGCAGAATTAAGTAATATTAGTAAACAGCAAGTTGATACTGGTAAGGAAGTAGTTTCACTTACTAATAAGATCGACTCAGAAATTGCTAGGTCTACTGCTAAGGATTCTGAGCTTACTGATGCAATATCTAATGAAACTGCTAGAGCAGTAGAACAAGAAAAGGCATTATCTACAGCTTTGAATACAAAAGTTGGAGCTGTAACTATAAAGAAAAGTGAAACAAGTGACCTTCAGTATATTCTTTATGTTGACGGTAAGGTATCAGGGGAAATAAATATTCCAGATGATTAGTTCTTGCAGGATGTCAAATACGACAGTGTAAGCAAGAGTCTAGTATTTACCTTCACAACTAAAGAGGGTACTAAAGTAGTTTCTGTAAACCTTTCCGATTTGGTTGATACCTACTCAGCCGGAGATGGGTTGCAGCTAGAGAATAATAAATTCTCTGTTAGGAAGTGTCTTGGAAGTCAGAAGTATCTTGAAATTTCAGCTGATGGACTTAGCATAGTAGGAATCGATGAAGCTCTAGCACTAAAAGCAAATGTTGGAGATTCCTACACAAAGTCAGAAAGTGATGCTAAATACCTGACAGAGCATCAAGACATTAGTTCTCTCGCAACCAAGGGTGAAGTAAGTGAGGTCTCTAAGGAAGTAATAAAAACTAACACTAATCTTTAGAAAGAAATAGAAAGGGCTACAGCTTCTGAGGCGGACTTACTTTAGAGGATTGGTACCAAGGTTGACTCAGTTGTCCTTACTAAAGTTTCTAACTTGTAGTACAATATAGAGGTAAATGGCACCAGCATAGGTTAGATTGATATACCTAAAGATCAATTTTTGAAATCTGTTACGCTGGAGGGAAAATCTACTCTAAGATTTGTCTTTGAAACAACTACAGGTACTGTTACTACAGATATAAACCTGGAGGATGTATTAGTAGATGCTTTGGCTGAGTTAGAGGCTAAGGTTAACCAAAAGGCAGATATTGATTCACCAGTATTTACTGGAGTCCCTCAAGTTGCTGCATCTCCAGATGCTTCAGATTCATCCCAAAGGATTCCATCTACTAACTGGGTTAGAGATAGAATTTAGGAGGAAGTTTCTAAGATAGACGTTACTGCATATATTACTAGGGCGGATGTTGAGAAAATGGTTGCAAAGAAAGCAGATTTAGTAAACGGTAAAGTTCCTTTGTCCCAACTCCCAGTAAATAATTGGATAGACGTAGAATGAACAACGACATTAAAAGACCTCAAGGAATGAGCCAGTTGGATTACCTCTGGCTCAACTTTGGAGGTAGACGTATAGAGAATGAAGCGTCTACAACTCCACAAGAAGATGTATTATTAACAGAAAAGGCTTTAACTGAGCTAATATAGAAATCAACCAAGGGAGGTATAACTAGTCTATTATTTGATGACGATCCATTAGATAGTACTATGACTCGTTTGACTGGTTAGACTTTGGATGGCTCAATTATCACAGTAGTGAAGATGCCTAAGGAGGTACATGTAGTATCCTTTGTAGGAAGAAAAGCTACTTAGGCTGATGTAGATAATGGGTTTAAATTCCCAGTAGGTTCTAAAGTATTGGCAATTACTCTAAGCAATGGAGAAGAATTATTGGTTAGTCTAGATGAATTGAATTTAGTAATATCTGGAGGAGAAACCGATACAATTATTAATGAAGTTGGTTCTACTGGAGTTGTAAGTTCTAGTCTTAAGTTAGATAAAGGAAATAACACACTATCCGTAGTTAAGCTCAAAACCTCTAACACTGGACTATATGCAACTTTAGACCTTTCTTAGAAAAATTCTGGAGTAGTATTATCAAAAGAATAGGATGGTTTATTTGCACAAATTCCTCTTGGAACTACTGGATATAATATTAAGTTCTAGAACTTAACTTTAGCAGAGTATTTGAACACTCCTATTAAAGATCCTGGAACACTTTATTTCATTTCTGATGTACCTTATATCTTTTTAGGTTCTAGAAGGTATGGAGTAAATATGGAACCTGGGGATGCTCCTATAGTATCATTAGTATATGATCCAGAGACTATGACTCTTGCTTATAAGAGGTCTGATGAAAGTGATATAAGACTTATAAGTCTAGGACCTGCAAGCGACATTGCAAATGGAATGATGTCTAAAGAGTAGTATATTGAACTAAGAACTCTTAAGACTGCTCTAGACGGAATTGTAAATGTAAAGGATTATGTAGGAACCCAGGTTAGTAAAGCTGCTATCAAACTAGAATGGGGAGAAACTGTAGGAACTACTAGAAAACTTCTCTTAAAGAATGCATTAAACGATATCCTATCAACAGTTGATGTTGATACAGAAAATTATTTAAGTTTTGCTACTAATAAAGTTGCTGAAGCTGAAGACGTGTAGGCTGCAGCTGCATAGGGAGTTACTATAACAGAGGGATAGCAAATTTTAATACTTACTCTAACATCAGGTGACAAAGTCTATGTAAGTCTTCAAGATTTAGTAGATGTTTATACTGGAAAGAATACTAAGTCAATTAATGTATCTATCTCTAAGTCTAATGAAATTAGTGCTGATTTAAATATTAGCTCAGAAGATAAGATGCTTTACGTCTATAAAGACGGACTGGGATCTAATCTCAAAATAGTAAGGAAGCCTGGAAAAGTAGTAATCTATGGTAAGACATAGACTGAAGAAGATAAACTTGGGGAGTTTATAGTAGGGGATCCATTAACTCAAAGTATCTTCGTAAAAAGTTTTACAGCTGACACCTATAAGAGTTATCCTCCTAGGAGGGTTGATGGAAAAGAGTATGACTAGCTAACTAATCCACTAATCGTTGGAGAACCTTACTTAATTATGAGTTTCAGCTTAGATACTGGAGACCCTTCTACTAGCTTTGTATACAATGATTATTTGTCATTGTAGCCAATGATTAATAGCTTTACATTATCTCCTGAAAAAGGAAATATGTTAGAGAGAGATGAAAACGGATATTTATATTGTTCACTAAAATGGATTGACGTATAATGGAATACCTATCTATACCTCATTATAGAGGTCTTAAAGAAAAATATGATGAGCAAAAGCATGGTGATGGAATATTCTTCACTACTGACACTCACGAAATTATAGCTAATAATGCTACTTACGGTGAAACTATTGACACCTGGAGTATAGCTGACGGAGTATTAACTCTTACAATGACCTCTGGTAAGACTCTAGAGATTACTTTTGACGAGGCAACAGAGAGTGCTAAGGGATTTCTGTCAGCAGAAGATAAAAAGAAGATTAACTCCTTAGAAGGAAACTTTGATAAAAAGGTAGATAAAGTCCCTGGAAAATCTTTAGTAGATGATACTGAAATTAACAAGTTATCTAATCTCCCTAATAAGGCTAATTTGGATTCAGCTATAGCTGATGCTAAAAAAGCAGGAACAGATGCCCAAACTAATTTAACTGCTCATATTGGTAATAAGGAGAACCCTCATGAAGTAACTAAAGTACAAGTTGGACTTGGAAATGTAACTAACGATGCTCAAGTTAAAAGGTCTGAAATGGGCACTGCAAATGGAGTTGCAACTTTGGACGAGACCGGGTTAGTCCCTTCTAGTCAACTTCCTTCCTTTGTAGATGATGTGCTTGAGTTTGATTTAAAGGATAACTTTCCTACTACTGGAGAAACTGGAAAAATTTATGTGGCAAAGGACTCTAATCTTACCTATAGATGGTCTGGAACCTAGTATATTGAAATAAGTGCCTCATTGGCTTTAGGAGAAACTTCTTCTACTGCTTATGCAGGAGATAAAGGAAAAGACGTAGCTGATAAACTAGCTAAAGTCAGAAATACTTAGTTATCTCATATTAAGGATACAGATACTTTCTCTGCCACTGCTGAAAAAGTTAGTCTTAACTATGATTGTTATGTAGGAGACCAATATGGTGCTGAAGCAACTTCTCACTCAGTAGATATTCCTGTTGCCAGTGAAACTCAAGCTGGTATTGTTACTGCTGAAGATAAAAAGGCTATTATTGATCTCGATACTACTTATGCCAAAAAAGCAGACGTAGATAAATCAATAAAAGATTTATCTGATTCTATAGCTGCAGGGGGAGTTAACGCGGTTGTAAGCCTTACTGAAAATTCCTCTACAGCTTATGCAAAATCATATGTATTGAGCCAAGGTAATAAAGAGATAGGAACTATTAACATTCCAAAGGATATGGTAGTTAGTTCCGGTTCTCTTAAGAGTGTTACATCTGCTAACGATCCTTATACTGGAGCTAAAGTAGGAGATAAATATATTGATTTAGTTATTGCTAACTCGACTAGTGAACATATTTATATCCCAGTATCGGATCTTATTGATACCTATCTTGCAGGGGATGGACTGACCCTAGAAAATTCAAAATTCTCTATTAAGAAAGACGTAACTAGTGAAAGTTATTTGACTGTTAGTGCGGATGGAATAAAGGTATCTGGTATAGATTCAGCTTTAGAAGGTAAGGTTGATAAAGAAGAGGGTAAATCCTTGGTACTTACAACAGAAATTACTAAATTAGCAAAACTAAATCTGCCAGATGCAGAATTAAAAGAAAGTGAAAATACAGTTCAGAATAAAGCTGTTAAAGCAGCAATAGATGAGATTAATACTAAACTCACATGGACAATATTGGATTAATGAGTGAAACAGTAAATTTTATACAGGGTTCAAAGAGAAATTATGACTCCTCCACAATGCAAGGAGGAGTCTACTTCTCTAAAGATAGTAAGGAGATTCTTCTAAATGGAGAAAGTTATGGTAATGCAGTTCCTGCTGATGAGGAGGACCTAACTTCGGTTAATGGAGCATTACAATTGAAAGATAGGGAAGTTGATGCTGACAATTTCCAGTCCAAAGGTTATGTAATTTTAAGAAAAAATCTTGTATAGTAGGAAGATGGCAGTTATAAAAATACTCTTACCTCAGATATGATTAGCTAGCCTAATACTACTTATGAGATTAGGTATGATTTTGATTTGAATGGTGAGACCATTGATATTCCTAAAAATTGTATATTGAAATTTGAAGGTGGCACTTTTAATAACGGATTTATTACTAATTATCATACACATATATGTCCTGAAATGTTTGGTGCTATTCCAAATGATGATTTTGATTGTACAGATGCAATAAATAAAGCATCCAAATTAGCGGAAATGTCAAATACTACTCTACATTTCTCTGATGGTATTTATAAAGTTACAAAAACAGTAGATTTAACTGCTATAAATATATGCGGAAATTGTGCCACAATAAAAGGGTATATGAATGATGAAAGCCCTATTATACATATTGATGCAAGAAAAGGCCAACAATGGTCTTCTTTTAACAAAAGAACTAGAATTATTGAAAATTTAATAATAGATTGTAATTCTAAAAATAACATAGGAATAAAAATATATGGAGATCAACAACTATTTAGCAATATACATATAGTTCATGTAGGATGGTTAGGTTTTTATTTATTTGGAGGTGGAAGCAATAAAATAACAAATATGTATATAGAAGGGGATAACAATTCTCTAGATTATTCTAAAGGTATGTGTTTGATGAGTACTGATACAGAGGTATCAAACTTAACTATTCAAAATGTAGCTACTGGCGTAATATCAACAAGTAGTAATCAATTTACAAATGTACATACTTGGGGATATAGTACTAGAAAAAATATGTACGTGCATCTTATAAGTATTGGAAAAGTTATAATAAATAATTGGTATTTTGATACTGCTCCTAGTGGTAATACCAAATTTGATGATAATTGTGATTATATTATAATAAATAATGAGGATATATTAAAAAGGCAATATCTAGGAGGATGTGGTATACTTTGTTTAGGAAAAGACCAGGGGTATGTCATTTCAACAAATGTTTCGTTTTTTACTGGTGAAGTTCAAGATAACCATACTCCTAAATGTATATTTATATCTGATAAATCAGAACTTACAAAAAAATCTACAATATTAAATGAAGTAATTCCCTCAGATTGGAAATTATGTATAGACGAAGATACTAAAAATATAATTAAATTTTCAAAATATGATAAAATCATACCTTTAATTGGCACAAGAAGTGAAATTCCTTCAAAAACGAGTTATAATTTACAAGTAGGACAACCCTATTATGCTACTGATTTGTATACAATGTTGTTTTGGCAAGGGACTTACTTTATGGACCCATTAGGTGATGTAGGACTTCATTATGGTAATACAAGTCGAAGACCTGATATTACAAAAGCTGAAAATTTATATTATTATGATAATTCAATTAAAAAATTATTATATGGTTCTCATGGTGTTTGGAGAGATGCCTTAGGTAATAACCCAGATTTGGCAGTAAAAGGAGCTACTAATATTCGCCCTACGTTATTAAATACTGATGAAGGTTTTGAATATTATGATACAAATTTAAAGAAAAAGATTTTATGGAATGGTACTACTTGGGTTAATTTGGATAACACTAATTTGGATACTCCTATAAATGAATGGACAACTATAGAATAATACTAATATATTATGACAGAAATTAAACAACAATTTATTCAAGTAAAAACAAAGTCCAACTTCGAGAGTAGACTCAAGGCTGGAGACGTTAAAGACACTTCAATAGCTTTTATTGAGGACACAGATCAAATTTGGACCAAGGAAAAGTATTATTCAGCTATTCCTAAAGATGGTCATGAAAGGCAAATACTAGCATGGAAGGCTAGTGGAGAGGCTAAATGGGAAGATCTAGCAAATATGTTTACTGGTCTTGAAGAAGTATTAGGTTATGGTGTACAGTTTGATACGACTGTATCTGATCCACACCTTACTCGTATTGGTAACATGTCTCTTCATAAGTCTCTTCCTATTCAATCTCAATTGAAAGGTTGTATTGCTCAAGGAGATAAAGTAATCTATTGGTTAAATGAATCTGATTGGAGATTTAGAAAAGAGGCTATTACTAAGTCAGTAGAACTAACTGTAGCAGGTGATGTTTATACTATGGTAGCTGATGTATTCAATACTTTACAGTATGACAAACAGTGGGTAAAGGTTGACGGAGTAGCTTGCCAAATTAGCAGCATTGACACCAGTACTAATACAGCAACTCTTCTTGTTAATGACAAGCTTAAAGCTCTTTCTCTAGAGAGTGCTACAAAGTCTATAGAACTAGGAGCAGTTCTGAATGGTTATGATGGTACAGTAAGAGTGTATTGCCCAGCTTTCTATATTAAGTCTACAGTTGTTGGCAATGTAGCTAAAGTATGGTTGTCTACTGTTAAGATTGATGATACTTATACTTACCAACCAGAAATCTTAGTTGATGCTTACAGAAGTACAGTTCTAAATGCTGTTCCAGAGAATATGGGATACCTTAGTAATCTTACTGTAAATAGTGCTATCTCTGTAGTAAATACTAATGCATACTGTAGAGGTGGAGGAAATAGAAGTGGTAGTGACCAGTATTTAGCAACTGATCCATTCAGAACAGACTTAGGTAAGCCTAGGACTAATATTTCCAGAGGTACTATGAGAACATACTCTAGGAATGCTAAATCTCAAATGTTGAGTTATGACCAGTACAAGAACATATTCTATTGGCTTTATGTAGTAGAGTATGCTAACTTTAACTCACAGGAGGCTTATAATGCAACTCTCACAGATGAAGGTTATCGTCAGGGAGGTATGGGAGCTAGTATTACTACTATGGATAAATGGAATGAGTACAATGGATATTATCCACTAACTCCTTGTGGTTATGGTAATACTCTTGGAAATAGAACAGGACTTGTATCCCTAACTATTCCTGAATTTACTTATGGTGCTGATAATACTGTAAGAGCTGCACAGACAATGCAAATGGCAAGATGGAGGGGATTCGATAATCCATTTGGAGACCTTTGGACTAACCTTGATGGAATTATAATAGATGCCGACGCAGATAACCATCCTAATAATATGAACTATGTATATACTTGCCAGGATGCTAGTAAGTATGCGGACACTCTTAACGATTCTTATGTTAAGGTAGGAGAGGAAATACATCAGGATGGATATACTGGGTCATTTGACTTAGGAGACGCTGCTCATATAATCCCTCATGTTATGGGAGGTAATACTACCGAATACATTTGCGATTATCACTGGACAGGAAGTAAAGACAAGACCTTACGTACGCTTGTCGTGGGCGGTCGCGCTGATGGCGGCTCGGCTGCGGGTCTCGGTCGCTTCCACTCGGATAGCGGCGTGTCTCTCGCCTGGGCGTATGTCGGCTTCCGGTCGGTTTCTGGTTTCTTGTCTTTCTCTTCAGATAAATAATAGAGGCAAAAAGGTAAAATAAATAAAAGAGAAAAGTAATTAACTTAATTACTTCCTTAGTATGTAAACACGTAGATAATAGCGAAGCAGGATCTAATTCCTGCTTCCTATTATTTATTTTTTGAAACATTTTAGGAATGCATCCAACGAAAGTACGTGATTTTACTGATTTTCGTTGAGAGGATTGCTGGAACTCATGTACTAGTACTATTTGTCGATAAACAAAACACTTATCGTAGGCAGTAACGCTAATAACAGCACGAATGCAGGTCTCAGTAACTTCAACTCGAATAACAGCGTGTCTAACACCTGGACGAATATCAGCTTCCAGTCAGTTTCTAGTTTCATGTCTTTCTCTTTTATATTTCTTGTTTAGCTTCGCCTCTCGGCGAGCTATTAAATTTTTCCTGAGGGTGTATATCCTTGCCACTTGGCAAAAGATAAAGTATATAAATAAACTGTGTTAGTAACGAAAGTGAATGCTCGGTTAGAATAATATAGAAATCGTATTACTGTGGTGAAGAGAGTTAAGGACTTGTATCCCAAAATCTATGACCAGAAGAATATTGAATTAGCCGATGAAAAGGCTAGAAAATGTAAGAGAAATAGATATGGAGTAAGAAAACATGACGAACATAGAGAGATAGACAATTATGCCCTCTATTTAGCATTAAGGGAAGAAGATTATCACACGTCTGAATACACTACTTACAAAATATATGAACCTAAAGAGCGTTTAATATTTAGGCTTCCATACTATCCAGATAGAATTACTCATCATGCAATTATGAATGTAATGGAACCCGTCTGGACTAAGGTATTCACTAGAGATACTTATTCCTGTATTAAGGGAAGAGGTATTCATAGTTTAGTACAGAAGCTGCAAAGTGATTTAAGGAAAGACCCAGAAGGTACAATGTATTGTTTGAAGATTGATATTAGGAAATTTTACCCTAGCATCAATCATGACATCCTAAAGGGAATTTTAAGGAAGAAAATAAAAGACGTACCCTTATTGAATCTTCTCGATGAAATTATAGATTCTGCCGATGGTGTGCCAATAGGTAATTATTTATCTTAGTTCTTTGCTAATTTGTATATGACATACTTTGATCATTGGATTAAGGAAGAACTAAAAGTTACTTATTATTATAGATATGCGGATGATATTGTTCTATTGTCTAGTAGTAAGGAATAGTTACGATCATGGTTTCTTGCTATGAAAATATATCTTACTCAAGTATTAGATTTACATGTAAAGGATAATTATCAAATATACCCTGTAGAGTCTAGAGGTATAGACTTCGTAGGATATGTTTGTTACCATAATCATACATTACTAAGGAAAAGTATTAAGCTAAGACTATGGAAATTAGTAGATGCTTATTGTAATAAGAAAATAAGTAAGGAAATTTACATATCACGAATGGCGTCATATTCTGGATGGCTAAAGTATTGTGATTCTAAGAACTTACTGAAAAAGATAGAAGAGAAAACTAATTTTAGATACTCAGGTTGGAATGGAATAAAGACTAATATAAGTAAGTTTAAAGGGAAATGGATTTACTTAGTTAATATAGTGCCCCATAGAAAGTATTTTGTTTTACAATTTATGTATAATAAGAGAGCATATGAGGTAAGAAGCTAGAATAAATAGCTCTTTATTTATTTAAACTCAATACCTAAGTATCCTGCATCAATTAAAATTGAACAATGTTTACAGCGACAAAAATTGAATCTACCATTGAACCTAAAAGCTTTGAATCACTAAACAATGGTATTTGGTATTATAATTATGACGTAGAGGAGAAAGTAGTTAAGGTCTCTTCTATGGAAGGAGAAGAAACAGAGGAAACTAGATATTCTTATGTTCAAGTAAGAATTTCTGGAGAGCCTACTTTATCTAAGTGCTTTGAGGCAATACTTAGAGTATATAAAGATGAACGCAATACTAGCCTTTATGACGTCCTCTTATCAGAGGGAACTAATGACTAGATAGAAGACATTAATTACAATATAAAAGTTGACTTTAATATTGCCCCAGAAAAATCCCCATTAGATAGAGCTAAAGAGTTAGTGCTTAGAGAGATTGACTAGTATGATACTTCTCCTAATGTTAATGGGTTTATGTTAAATGGAGTCTAGGTTTGGTTAAGTAAGGATACCAGAGTTGGACTTATGAACTCTATAAATATCGAGAAGAATGCTGGAAAAGAGGAATCAGTTTTATGGTTAAATGGAATTTGCATTACCGTTAACTGTGATGCAGCAGTTCAAATGTTAAGCTCTTTGGAGTTATATGCATTGGCTTGTTATAACAAAACTGCAGAGCATAAGTTAGCAGTTAGTTAGCTAACTGATGTATCTAAAGTGAAGGCTTATGATTATACTGCTGGTTATCCAGATAAGCTATCATTTAAGATTTGATGTCCACTTTTGCCTTATCCTGTTTAATACTATCACTCGCCATATATATTGGATATACAGTATACATTAGAATTAAATACAAACCAGACTGTATATCATAGAGCTATTATTTACTTAATAATGGAAATATTTTTACTACGTGTATAGTGGCAATTGCATTTCTTACCTTCCCAACGTGGGTGGAGATTAGTCCTATATGCTTTCAATTTCTTCCATTCTTATCAGTAATAGCTTTAGTATTAGTTGGATTATGCCCAAGGTATCTAGGGCAAGATAGAATCCCTCATATAGCGGGAGCTAGCATAACTTGTATATTATCCATAGTTTGGAACATAGTTTCTGGAACACTATTAATTCCAGCATTATTGCTAATAGTATTAATACTTATATTTGCATTCAATATTAAAGATAAGCTATTCTGGACAGAATGTTTAGCGTTCTTAAATATTTATTCTTCAATAATTATCAAAGCGAGCCTGGTCTTATGACCAGGCTTTTCTTGTTTATATACATATTCCGACTTAGAAATTTTTTCCGTTATTTTTAACATTTGTTAACATTATTTAATTTGGATTCATTAAAATAAGTTGTAATTTTGATTGTTACAAAATTGTACTAATTTAGTTACGAAGCACTTCAGTTTAAAACCAGATTCACTTTAGTATTATAGATCTTTTATTATAACAATCTTCTAAATATAATTTTATGTCTGACAGTAAAGTTTTTATGTTCCCAGAAAATGGAACAAATAACAACGGACTAATATCAATGTTAGCTCCTCTACTTCAGTAGAGGGGAGTAGATCCTAATGTATTACTTGCCACAAGGAATAATTCTGGCTTCGGAGGAGAAGGTGGATGGTTCATGTGGGTAATATTCTTATTCTTCCTTATGGGATGGGGAGGAAATGGCTGGAATGGTTTCGGAGGAAATCGTGGAGCAGGTCAAGTAGGAGCAGATTTAGGAAACTTAATTAACAATGATGCTGGTCGAGAACTTTTAATGCAAGCTATTCAAGGAAATGGTAACGCTATTAGTCAGCTTGCTACAACCCTTAATTGCACTCTCGGTGATGTTTAGAGTGCCATTAATGGAGTTATGTCACAGATTTAGGGAGTAGGAAACCAAGTTGGTATGTCTTCTCAGCAAATTATTAATGCAGTACAGGCAGGTAATTGCCAAATTGCTAGTAAAATTGCAGATTGTTGCTGCGAAAATAGGCTAGCAACATGCCAGCAAACAAACACTCTGCAGAATGCAATAAATACAGTTGCAAATGGACAGGAGAGAGGTTTTTCTTCTATTGCCTATGAGACACAAAGACAAACTTGTGACATTAGAGATAGTATAAAATCTGCAACAGATTCAATCTTAGCAGGTCAGAGAGATGCAGAGATGAGAGAAATGCAAAATAAGATAGATGCGCTAAGGGAGTCAAATTCTCAGAAGGACGTTGCTATAAATAATGGTCATCAAACTGCAGTATTCAGTCAAATGATTCAGTCTGCAACTGCACCATTAGCTGGTGCTTTAGCTACTTTGCAGAGTGATATAAATGGGGTTAAGTGTAAACTTCCAGAGACTGTAACACTTCCATATAGTTGTGCAACAGCAGTTCCTACCAATTTGGTTTATGGATATAATCTAGCAAACTATGGGTTAGGAGGATGCTCATGTGGAAATAACTCACTATGGGGTTGAGAAAGGAGGGAATATGATATTACCTGCTTATATTAATGTAAATACTGGTGGTATCCCTACACTTCGTTCATTATCTGTAACTGTTACATCTTCTAAAGTTCAATATGATTTTAACAATCACAGAAATGTAGGAAGACCTTATCGTGGACTATTAATTATTAATTTAGCATAGCCTATTCCAACGGGAACTACTACAACTCTTCCAGTAGTATTTACTACTTCTGGAGGTAATGAACAGCCACTAATTAAGGTAAATGGTGCTCCCGCAACGGTAGAAGATATATCTGGAACTGGGATATACTTAGTTTGGTATGAAAGCTAGACTAATACCTTACAATTAATTAATCTATAAATTTTATAATATGTTTTCAGCTTTGAGATAGGGCAGTGTGGTTTACATCTTGGAAAAGGGAGAAAACCCAGTTCTGAAGGTAGGACAAGTAGTAAGTATAACACAACCCAACTATAGTAGTAATTTTTTAATGAATGGATCAACCATTGATATTAATGTAAAGGTTAATAATTAGAATATGGACTTTAAGAACGTTCCGTCCTCTTAGTCTGTAGCTAATTATAATAATGCTGTTATAACAGAAACAAAAGAATTAATGTCAAATGAGGTTGACAATATGTTATAGAGCAGTAGGAGTATTGTGGATAGTGTTGCTTATCACAATAATATAATAACTTCCTGTGAAAGTATCCTTAAAGAGCTTAATCCTAGATTTGCTAAGGAAAAAGAACGGGATGAAGATATTAATAACCTAAAGGATAAAATGGGAGGTATAGAATCTAAGATGGACAAGATACTGGGTCTACTCCAGAAGGATGGAAATAAATAACATTATTGCTATGAAAGGATTTATTGAAATAAAGGAAGATTCTTATGAAGATACTATTGAGCATCTTCACAGAATAAAGCTACTCGCATGTAAACTTATAAAAATGCTTTCTGAACATTCAGAAGTTTATGATAAAGATGACGACTATGAGGACGAGGATGAAGATATGAGAGATAGACGCTATGGCTACAAAGAGTCTATGTCTCGCAAGTCTAAGGGAAGATATAACTATTAATAATAGGTAGGCGGTGGCAGATTATTTTGCTTCCGCCTATTTTCATTTAAGACTATGAGAGAGGATTTTACTGAATATGATATTAAACCTGAGGGATTTATTAACTACTTAAGGTACTACGGCCCTCATTTTAATAAAAAATTATGCGAATTTGCATGTAAGCAAATGTAGAAGAGAGAATATTCTAAAGAAAAGCTTGATGTACTATTACAATCTCATAATATCGAGATCCAAAATGCCAAGTTACACGACGCTGTATATGTTGCTAACTGGTGCAGAAATGTTTTCTATGGATCTAGTATTGCTGATGAGAAGCATTTTGTTCTCTTTATTAAAGACATTTTTGATAAGGAGTCTGATTTCATTTTCAATAGGTGGTACGCAGATATGGCTAAGTAGGGTATTCCTATAGAATGGGAAGATATGATTTAAATAAATGCCTAGTGTTCATTTCATTTGGACATTAGGCATTTATTGTTTATAATTGCAATATAAACTAATTGACAAGAATTTGTTATGGAAACTATTAAAAGTAATTACATTATATGTTTAGACAATGGACATGGAGTAAATACTCCAGGAAAATGTAGTCCAGACAAAAGGCTTAAAGAGTATTAGTACGCTAGAGAAATAGTTAAAAGACTAGAATCTAAATTGAAGGAAAATGGCTACAAGGTATATGTGGTCACCCCAGAATAGTAGGATATTTCTCTAAGGGAAAGATGTCAAAGAATCAATAGGGTATGTAGAGAAAATGGAAATAAGGCTATTTCCATCTCTGTACACTGTAATGCTGCTGGAGCAGATGGTAAATGGCATACTGCCTCAGGTTGGAGCGTATTTATATCTTAGAATGCTTCTCAAAATTCAAAGAAGCTTGCTAAAACTCTTTACGACGAGGCTCTTATACTAAATCTTAAAGGAAATAGAGCCATTCCGAAAGAACATTACTGGGTGTAGAATCTTGCTATGTGCAGAGATACTATTTGCCCAGCAGTGCTGACAGAAAATCTGTTTTAGGATAATAAAGATGATGTTAATTTTTTGCTCTCAGAAAAAGGGAAACAAGCTATAGTAGATGCCCACTATAATGGAATTATAAAATATTTAGGATAATGAATGTAGAAAAGGAACTATAGCAATTAAAATAGAGAATAGCTTCATTAGAAGCATAGAAAAACGTTTTATTCGGAAACTCTTATAGTAGTGCTGGTTCCTCTTCTTCAGATTATCTTATAAAGACTAGAGGAAAGGTTAAGATCCAAATTGGAAATAAATTTATAGACCTCTTAAAAGACGGAAAAATAAATGTTGACTCTAAATTTATCTTTAAAGAAAAAGAGGTAGGGTCAAAAGATGGAATATATATTATAGGAGACGGAGAGGATGCTAAGGTAATTATTTCCATAGGAGGATCTTAGATAGACTTAAAGGGAGAAGTAGGAACAACTTATGTATCTTTCTTGGGCACTTAGGAGACAACTCCTGAGTAGAAACATACTGCACTCTAGAATATTGGATTTTTGTATAAAAATGTTTCTGATGTTTAGTCTAATGGATTGAGAACTGGTATAGTTTATGTGGAATCTGAATAGAAACTTTATATTGTCCAAGATGGGCAACTAACAGAGTTCACTATAGATTTTCCAAATCCTTATCCGAAATAGTTCGTTTTATCAAAATCTGATAAGGACAAAGGAGCCTTAGTAATAAAGGGTTCCGGTATCGAAAACTCTTTAGCTTTTGATTCTTTATTTTTATATTCATCAGGAGGTAATACTTTCATAGATTCTTCTGGGGAAGTTTATATTAGACTTGGTGAAGAGGAAAAAGTTCTTATAGGGGAGTCACAGGTAGTATTTTCTAATAAAGTAATTTCGCAGACATTTTAGTCAAAAAACGCAACGGAGTCTTCTGGATTTAGATTATATGTTGATTAGGGTGAATCCACTCTGGAAATCGATAATCTAATAGTAAGAAAGGGTTCTAATCTATCTTCGAATAGTTCTTCTAACTTATATCCGAAATACTGGTATCGAGAGAATAACTTGATCTCTGATATTTCAGAAATGAAAGATCCTAACAATCCAGACTAGATTGGATATGCTGTTAATTTAGTTTACTAGAATAAGTTCTAGGTTAATGATTCCTTATATGCTTTTGTCTCCATAAAGCAAGATGGAGACTCAGCAAGTAGTTAGATACTTTTACCTCTTAAAGTAGAGGCTCTTAATACTGAAACAGGTAATATAATATATGTAAGTCTGCAATAGACTCTTATAAGTGAAGAGGACTATAAAAAATTAACTTCTGATAAGGTATTGAGCGCGCTGAAATTTCAGACAATATTTTTAGCTGGAAGGAATGAACCAATAGCTTTAATTAGAAGAGATCCCTAGAATATTGATTTATTAACTTCTTCTGGATTTACTGATGAATAGGATATTAAGAAGGTATAGACTAGAGTAGGAAATGTAGAGGAACTTAATTTATTAGGGCGGGAGAATGGTAAAGAAGTACCTATAAAAGGTACTGGTATATATTCAAACAATTCCTGCTTCTTAAAAGCTTAGTATACATCTCTCTATGACTTACCTCCTCAAGATTCTTCTTCTAAGTTTGCATCAACAGAATGGGTTAATAAATTAATTCCTAAAGGTTCTATTATAATGTTTAATGGACTTTCTTCTGAAATTCCAAAGGGATGGCATATATGTGATGGTACTGAGGGGACTCCAAATCTAACTGGGAAATTTATTAAAGCTTCAAATACATCTGGGGAAACTGGAGGAAAATCCACTATATAGATTTTAGAGGAAAATATGCCAAGGCATACTCATACATTTGTTGGAAATCAAGTAACTACCTCAGAATCTGGAGCACATACCCATACTATCAGAGGAAAGTATGGAAAATCAGATAATGCTAATGACAGAAACTGTTTAGAAACTGGATCAGAAACTGATTTGATTACTACGTCATAGTCTGGGGCACATACCCATACAATAGATATGAGTGCAACCTAGTTAAGCTATTAGGGAGGAGGAAAGCCTATAGAGTTTGAGCCTTTATACTATTCTCTTATTTATATTATGAAAACGAGTTGAAAGTATTTTTCAGTGGAAAAAAGAATATTATATTTACAAACGTTAAAAAAGTTAAATTATGGAAATAGGAAATAATGATGACATTGACTTCATCGATGAATTAGACGATGAACAGCAATCTAATGAACAAAAACAGGATCCGGAGCCTGATAATCATCAAGAACCAGAGAATCCAGAGCCAAAGGATCCAGACAATACAGACACTCCAGATCCAGAGGAAGGAAAAGAGGATGACTTTCTTACCTCTCTTCTAAAATCTAGAGGAATTGAAGATAAGTCTAAGATTAAGTTTGCAACAGAAGAAGGTGATGTAGAAGAAGTAGATTGGGATAGTCTAAGCAATGAAGACAAACTTAACATTCTTAGTTCTTCTGAAAGCACCCCTGAAAACGGCTTAGATGAGTCCGAAATTCAACTCATAAATGCTATTAGAAATAGTGGTATGAGTCCGTCTGAGTATCTTCAATTTATAGGAAAGGGTGAAGTTGAGCGCTACATTCAAAATTCTCAAGAACCACAATATGAAATTGACGCATATTCAGACGATGAACTATTCCTCATGGACTTTATGAGCAGAATGGGAGAGGTAACTGAAGATGAGGCAACCGAAGCTTTAGAGAGGGCTAAAGCTAATGAAGGTCTGTTTAAGAAACAAATAGAGGCTATTCGTAACGAATATAAGCAAGCGGAACAGGAGAATCAAATGCAAGCACAGCTTGAACAAGAATAGATTGCTCAATAGCAATATGATTAGTTTTCTGACTAGATTGTAGACGAAATCAACAACCTTAAGGAGATTCAAGGATTTGAGTTAAATATGGAAAATAATGATATGCAGGAACTTTATGACTTTATTACTGGTCAGGATGCTGCAGGAAATAATTATTTAGCCAAAGCTTTATCAGATCCTCACGTCTTGGTTAAGACTGCATGGTTAGCTCTAAATGGTGATCAAATGATCAACGACATTACAAGTTATTTTCAGAAAGAAATAGCAAGTGTTCGTAAAGAAAGTTACAAGAAAGGAGTTACTGATACTCAAAAGAAGATGGAGAAAATTGATAAAGTTGTATTTAAGGATACACACACTAAGCCATCAAAGGAAGTATTTGACGACCTTGATGAACTTTAATTTTTAAATTAATCTTTATATTTTAGTAATATGTTAGTTGCAAATTTTACAAGCAGAATCCCTACAATGGGTTAGACAAAGACATACGAGGACTGGTCTAAGTACCTCGGAAGTAAACCTCATCGTATCGGTGTAGTTGCCCGTATGTACACAGATAATACTCTTAACTTCATCACTGATGGTTTGAGGAATATCTTCTACAAGGATGAGAAAGCAGACCAATTCCAACTTTCTAGTTCACTTTTATTTGAGTGGATTGTGGAAACAAATAATATTAAGAAAGTTGAATTTGCAGAAGTTCCAACTGAAACAGGAGAAAATGGAACAGAAATCACAATGGCATTCAGGGAAAATTATTATCAGAAGTATGATATTTTCCGTATTGATAAGACAAAGCAGCAATGCCAAGTAGTAAGCCGTCCAATTAGGAAACGTGACGATTATTGGGAAGTTCAGGTACGTCTAATCGACAATGATTACGATACAATACTTGATGCTGATGGATGCCAGGTAGGTGACACTACTACATTCCAATCTGTAGCTATGCCTGAACTATCAGAGGAAGGTTACTCAAAGTTCCAGAGCCAAATGGAACGTCACCGCAATTTTATGACTACATTCCGTGCAGATGCTAGCTGGTCTAGTTTGTATGCTATTCAGGAAAATGTATTCATGAGTATTGCTGATGATAAGGACCAAACTAAGTCTGAAGGTGTATACAAGATGCTCAAGAAAGAGAAGGAACTTCTTGACACATTCATGTATGCAATGAATACAGGTCTTACATTCAATAAAGGTAATATTGATGTAAATGGTAAGGCTACTATCTCAGAGCCAGAAACTGGACGTCCTATCTATATCGGTGAGGGACTTATTCCTCAAATTGAAGCTGCTGCTAATAAGTATTGTTATAGCAATAGACCTAATCTACAACTGTTTAACATGATTATGTCAGATATGGCTGATAAGGCTCAGTCTGATACAGGTAACAAATTTATCTTCATTGTTAACAGGAAGATGTGGAATGACCTACAAATGACTCTTGGAGAGTATCTTGCTAATTATAGGACTGATGGTACTTATATGTATTCTAAGTCTGCTAACAAGGGATTAGGTGGATACGTAAAGGTAGGTGCTACTTTTGATACTTATGAGTATGCAGGAAACCAGGTAAGCTTTGTAGTTGATCGTGCATTGACTCGTGAATATCCTACAAAGGGATATGGTGTATGCATCGACTTGACTGCTGATAAGACTTCTGGCACTCCAGCTATTGCTAAATTCAGCTTGACCGGTAAGGACTTCATGACTAACAAGATTGTTGGTGTTGGAGGTTATGATGGAAAGAGTTCTGGCGAAGTTGCTAGCAACGTTGCTGGTTCTAAACTTGTTATGATGGGTTATGCAGGTGTTGCTGCATTTACTCCTTATAGAAGTGTAATCGTAAGAGAAGCTTAATAAAAACTTATAATAGAGGTTAGATTGACAGGAGGAGCCGTAAAACCCTCCTCCTGTATGTTTTTAATGATAATACGAACTAATATGGCAGCAAATACTGGAGTAAAAAAGACGGTGACTAGAACTGACATCGTCTTCGACGATAAAATAATTACATTAAGAAGCGTATATGACAAGGCAAATATTAAATATATGATTATGCCTTGTAAGAATAAGTACGGACAATATCCAAGTTGTATAAAAAGAGTTAATTCACAGGGTGATATGATTATGAGTGAAAAGGAAAGGAATGAGTTCTCTGAGGGAACTGCAGTATTCTTCCCAGAAAACCATTTATTTGAAGTTACCAGTGGAAAAACTTATAACTTAAACGATATTTACGATAAGGCAGAATGGGAAGCAATAGAAAATTGCCCTTATATTGCTAAGAGTCGAGATGCCCGTGATGAGAAAGGTAATCTAATCATAGATGGACCTAAATCTACTCCTAATAAACCTACCAGGAATGGCGTGGCAGAGCTTTATATTGATAGACCTGGTTTAGATACACAACGTAGGGTATCTCATAAACAATTGATTCACAAAGCAGAATCATTCATTTATGATGATCCACGTGGTGCAGAAGGAAATCTTAATATGGCTAGGATTCTTGGTAAGGACATGCGTAATCAACCTACTGCTGATGTTATTGACTTCTTGGTTAGAGTAGCAGAGAAAGACCCTAATAAGATTATTAATCTTTATACAGGGGATGATATTTCTCTACGATTAACCTTTATAGAGGCTAAGGAGAAGAAAGTAATCTATATCAAGAATAAGCTGTACTTATATGGAGATAACATCGTTCTTGGTGCTACGGATGATGCAGTTATTGCATGGATGAAAGACCCTAAGAATTAGAAAGTCCTGGAGCTAATCAAGAAAGATACTTATCCAGATTACTATAGAGCTGAATAATCAGTATGTATATGTGTTGAGATATAGCATATACAAGTCAGATAAGACAAATAAAATAGCTAAAAAAAAAAAACATGGCAATGACAGCTAGACAAGTTTGGGAAGGAATGTTGACTGAGCTCAGTAAGGTAAATGCACCTAGTATGCTGTTGCAAGACTTCAACTACTTCTTCAATAAGGCTATAAACCAATACATTAATAAGAGGTATAATATCTATGATATTAATCAACAAACCTCGGATGATTTAAGAGTCCTAAAAGCTACTTCAATTCTAGAAGCTAAATTAGCTACCCAAAGTGAACCTTTAAAGGCACTAGTTAGTTTAGGTGCTGGAAAATCCAAACTATTTGGAGCAACCTACGAAGTAACTTTACCTTCTGACTATCTCCATATACTTAATTGTGTATGTATTTATAAGGTTAATAAGAATTGGAAGTGTTATAATGCAGGAGATTATGTGCAATTTGCAGCAAAGAGGTTAACTGCTGATTCTTGGTCAGTAATTGTGAATGATTACTATAATAGACCTCTTCCAGAGAGACCTTATTTTTATATACATAATATTAATATAAACAATACCGTCCCAACTAATCCTATAACATCAGACAATCCAAATGGTACAGACATAGCTACAAAATACGAGGTAACTACAAGTACATCATCTGTTGGGGGAGTTGACGGAACTGATGGAAAATCTAACTTTAGTAGAACTATCACCTTAGGAGAGCCAGATAATCGCTCTGTTAGCACAGTTGAAAGAGATGCTGGAACCAGGTATGGTAATGCTTCTAATGTTAGAATGGAAATTAGGTATGGTCATGACAATAGTGTTTTCTCACTAGAGAAAGTATTTATTGACTACATTAAATCACCTCAGACAATTAGATTAACATAGGAACAGGTTAACCTTACAGAAGACACATCACAAATCATGGAGTTTCCAGATTATGTATGTCAGGAGATCATAAATGAGCTGACAATGTTGGTCATGGAAAATACAGCTGACCCACGTTTACAAACTAATCCTACAGTTACACAGTCTATTGCAAATCCAGCTCAGCAATAGGCACCTCAACCACAACCTCAGCAAGCACAAGCCCAGAGAGGTTAAAAATAATTTAAATTATGTTTCAATTTACTACAACTAACGTAATTAATTCAAATGTAGATCTTACAACTGGCAAACCACTATGGTCTGCACAGAATAAGACCGCTACTAAGCCTGCCAGCCTTAATGTAAAGAGAGTAAATAACTTTAAGAGTGATAGCGTAGTTGCTATTTACAAGGCAGAGGCAAGTGAACCAGAATTAGCAAAGGTCACTCTTGATTTATCTTAGCTTAATGGTAAAGATGGGGAGTCCTTTAGACTTGCTATTTATGTAGGTCTTTCACAGGCATCACAAGATTCTCGTTATTCTAATGATATGATTCTAAAGGGTAAGCCATTTGCTGTAGATTTTGTTTGGAAAACTTCTGCTGAAGAGGTTGCAAAAGCTCTTGAAAAGACTATTAAGAAGTATAACGTGCTTGTTTATGGAGATAAACTGTTAAATGTATCTTATAGTGGCACATATATTACTATAGAAGCTACTACAGAATATCAGAGATTTAGAAAGGTAAATCTTGAGAAATTTGATGAAAAAGCACACTTTGGTATGGGTGAATATAATGTTGTAAGGTCTCTAGAGGATCTTACAGAGAAAGATACTAATGCTGAAGTTACTGCAACATAGGAAGGATACTTTGTAGGTAAAGAAGGTTTCGGAACATATTCATTCCTTCTTCACAATTTACGCCTCCCTACTTCTGCACGTACTCGTGCATTTGGAATCAACCAAGATGAAACCCCTATAGTAGGAGCGAAGTATAATCAGTATACTATTCACTATTGTGCTAACAGAGGTGTTCTTGGATTGAATGCCGTAGGTGACACTGTTAAGTCAGTTACAACTCATGTTTTCTATGTTAAGAGTGATCTCGCTTCTGATTTTGAAGCAGCACTGGCTAAGATAGGAACTGTTTTAGCAGTTGCCCCTGGAACTAAAACTCCAGACCCTGGAATTGTTAATGTTGAGACTTTATCACAAGAAGTTGCACAGTTAAAGACTCAGGTAGCAGCTAAGCAGGATAAATTAACTGCTGGTAATGGTATTAACATTGCTGGAAATACTGCTTCTGTTAAACTCGATGGTGATACTTTAACAGCATCAGCAAAGGGATTGAAAGTTACCGATGGTAAATTTACTGAATAGTAATAACTAACCTAATAAAAGGCGGAGGCGGGATTTTTCGCCTTCGCCATTTTTTTTTTTACTATGATATATAATCAATTTGAAAAGTTAGCTTCTGCAATTAGGAATGATGTAGTAGCAGGACTTAGAGGGTATCACACTAATCTCTCTATGTCTATGGAATAGCTTGAATAGGATATAGTCGATGAAAGGCTTCAAATCTTAAAAGAGTATTCCTTAAAGGGAGTATTGCCAACTAAAGACTTATACCTCTCAATTAATTGCATTCCTGTAGATTGTAAGAGCATTGATAGGTGTAGATGCAACAGAGAAGACCCTTGCGCTGATCCACCAATTGCTCACTTTGAAATACCATAGATTCTTAATGACTATGGAAGTCTTTCAATTGACTACATAGGGTCCGTTGATAGACAACTTCCATTTATATATTACACTTCAGCCACTGCTTTTAGATATCACAAATATAGAAAGAGGGGGAAGAATAGACCATATGTTTGGATAGATACTACTCCAAATGAAAATGGAATGTATGACTGTTTTATCTTTAATGCACCTCTCCTAAACACAGTATCTATTTCAGCAATCTTTAAGGATTTAAGGCAGTTAGGAAATTATAGCTGTTGTGTAGATTTATAGGATGATAATATGACCTTCATTAATAACGAGATAAAGAAAAGGGTTACAGAAAAGAAACTAAGGTATTATCGTAGTTTTGCCCCTAGCAATTTACCTAATGATTAGGCGTACTAGCCAGGTTAATATAATATAATATGATGAATGATTTTCACTATGCTATGAGTTTGATGGAAACTCTGTATGGAATTACACTGCAAGAAGATCAATTCGAGGAAACAGCATTAGTTGGATGGAATCTAATTGGTAACAAGAGAACTAGACTATATAGATATTCTACATGTGTTTCAGACTGTTCTGAAGGAGTACAATTACCTTGCAATGCAGACATTATAGAGGCTGTAACAACCAACTTTGAGGAATGGAATTATTCTACTAATGATACTCCTAATGGAGATATTAATTCTGCTTATGTAGAGTCTTATATAGAGCATAGAAAAGCTTTTAGAAGCCCTCTATATCTCCCAGGAAAGCTTATTCATTATGAGCGAGTAGGAGATATGCTTTATTTTGACAGACCTCATGGAAAGATTAATATTCTGTATAAAGGGCTTATTTTAGATGATGAGGGACTACCTTAGATAACCGATAAGGAAGCTTCTGCTCTAGCTACATATTGCGCATATGTTTCTAAGTTTAAAGAAGGACTACAGACTAATAATGCAAACATTATTTAGTTGGCTAATGAACTTAAGAGAAGATGGGACGTGCAATGTGATCAGGCTAGGATTGACCATTACATGTCGTAGAATGAGTGGGATGAAGTACTTGATGCTAAGGTTAGTTGGAATAGAAAGAGCTTTGGAAAATCTTTAAAATTGTACAGATAATGAATTACGCCCTTGGATGTTCATTCAATATTAGTGACTTATTTTTTAACTTTCCTTACAAGAAGTTAAAATTAAATTGCCAAGACTGTTTAGAGATAACCGGGGATGCCCATAGATCTCTTTTGGTAAAGAAAATATTTCGGGCTTCTATGAAAATAGTTATACAAGACATAGTAGAACGTAATGTTACATTTTGGCTTCCATTAACTGGAGATAAGAAATGCAATATGCATATGAAAAGAGTTTCTGGTAAGGATTTCTAGAAACTACGTTAGGCTGGAAAGTGGGATGATATAGATATTGTAAATTCTAACTTTTCTGGATACGAGATAGGATTTTACATGTTAGGTAAGAGAACACCAAGGGTCAAGACTGTGTATGTTAATAAGCAAACTAAGGAAGCTATATCTAGATATACTAATATGGGTAAGCAGTATGGAGATGGTAGTATAGATACTAAAATTTCTGACTATTACCCATAGATTTATAAGCAATTTCCAAAGGTTCCATAGGAGGACATCAAAAGAATTTTGACATTTGCTTGGAAATCTGTATACTTACATAATAGTTACGGAGGGGATCTTTTAATTTCTGGAGATTCGATGTGGTATTATATAGGAAATCTGCGGAAAAGTTCTCTATAGCATTTTCATTATTATATACGCAAACTTATCACAAAAATAAGAATTGCGTATAGGAGAGAAGGGAGTCCTTGGAAGGGATATTATTACTTTGCATTATCTGATACGTAGTATGAAAATTACTTACTCTAGAAAAATAAGAAGGGCAGACCTAGAAAGAAGTTTACTTTTGGTTAGGTGTTCATGTACGAAATACTAGATGAATGCAGACTTAATGAGCACTCCAAGAAATATATATTTAGAATCCCAAGCATATCTCCTATAAAGCTTAAATATTTTGTGGCAAAGTTAGAAGCAAATGCAGAATTAATAGAGACCAGATCCCCTTTAAAGTTTAAAGATGTATTAGTAAATGACAATGAATATGAATTTCTATGAAAAAAGCGGATGCAGTTAATACTTTTTAGGAAGGTATGATTATGGATTTAAACCCATTAGTTACCCCTAATAATGTACTCACTAACTGTCTAAATGGAACAATTACTACTTTTAATGGAAATGAAAATGTTCTTTAGAATGACATGGGAAATGGTAGGGTAGAAACAGCATACCTTCCAGAGGGATATGTTCCACTAGGAACTGCGGAACTTGGAGGAATTATATATGTAGTTTCATATAATCCATTAAACAATAAATGTCAAATAGGTTCATTTCCGTCTCCAGAAAGAAACATTTCCTCTGACGAAATTAGTAATATAGTGTGTACATTGAGCGAGAAAGACTTCTAGTGGGACGAAAACAATGGCGCGTATGTATACTACCTTAAAAAGGATCTAGACTCAGAATTAATCTTTAATCCAGGTGATAAGTTTATAGTTTATGGACATGATATTCCTGGTAATTACTCTAAGTTCTATGATGCAACAAAGTATACCTCAGAGGGATTTAATGTGGCAAAAAATTAGACAATACGCCTTGACATAGGCACTATAACAGATACTGGAAAACTCGTTAAGTTTTCCGATTTAAAATAGTATAATCTAGGTAATGGCTAGAAATATCATATATATGAATATTAGGGACAACATTAGGGAACTTCTAAACCTGACCTAGATGATTATAGGAGTCTAGTATCACAACCATATAATATATTTAATAGTAAGGTATCTGGACGACTAGTTCTGATAGCTGAATTAATTTAGTGTAACACTTTTGATATTGAGCTATCTCATGTATTCAGTTAGGATGAAAATAAAAATTATATACCTAACGTAATATTTAACTTTGGAGGAGAATATCCTTTTATTCCAAATAGTGTAAAGTGTTCCTTTGACCTCTTAAAGGAAGGAGCATCGGTTGCATCTGAGGAATTTTACTTTAATACTCTAGAAAATGCTTAGAAAACTATAGATAAGAGCAATACGTCCTATACAGTTCTTGCTGAAAATATATTAAATAATGGATCTACTATTAAATCTTAGATATAGTCCTTAGCAGATTCTGGATATTTTACTAAAAAGGAAAGAGACGGTAATTATATATTAAGATACACATTTACCCCTTGTATGAACTGGGGACCTGTATCATACTTATCTGTATCAGGATCCGTTGATTTGGATAAGTTGGGAACTGGTTATATAGGATTAAATTCATGGAGATATTATAAATAGGATAGTAAAATAAGTTTAACTTGGGGACTTGATGTTTATGAGGAAGACGGCTATAATGTTACAGGGGTATCTATGGAGCTAACAAGATTTCTCAGTAAAAATGCAATTGATACAACCGTATATACTATTAACAAAAAAGCTTCGTACCACGGAGTATTCTATGATATTCTTCCTCTGGATTAGGACTACTTTAGGCTTGATAAAAAGCTTGTTTCTAATACTCTATATTTAGTTAAAATTAAAGTAACTTATACTAAAGTAAGCAAGGAGGAATCTATTAAAAACACCCCAGAGGAAAGAGTTTTTTATAGGTGGCTATATACAAATGAAATCTTTAATTAGCACTATGTAGATACTGTTGATTTTAAGGATTTGTCTTTAACTTTGACTCCAGACTTCTCTATGAATTATACTGTTAAAAGTACTGACAAAGAATCATCAACTATATATGGAGTGCTTAATCCAAGTATAGAGGGAGTTTCAGACGAAACAAAGGCTCAACTTAAATCATCTAAATCCTCTCTTAGTGCAATTTAGACGTTGAGGGATTCAACTTTAAATTGTGAGGTATCTATAGGATTATCTAAAACTTATGATACATTCTACTTAGAGGGATTAAAGGATGCTTTCTCCCTAACTCTATCTAAAGACGATTTAGAACCAGTTACGGAGGCTACTATAAAGTACACAGATAGAGAGGATAGTAATCAGGGTTAGTACTTATTCTCCTCCGCAAAGTTAGTTGAAGATTTGTCAAAGTATAAGTTATAGTCATCAAGTGGTGAAGACAAGAGTGACATCCTTATTGGAACGAAAGAGGCTCCATTCCCTACTAATGCTATAAAACTAACTTCCTCTAATATAGTTCCGAATTTCAAGGAAAATATATATTCTTTTAAAATACAATATTCAGCCTTACAATTGGTTAAGGCTTATTGTACTAAGTATGAAACTAGCCTTACCTATTCGGGTAGATTACTCCCACTAGCATATGATGCAGATTCTTTTGATTTATATAATCTAGAATTATCTGGATCATACTGGAGACCAAAGAAATTTGGAACTTATAGTTTTCATGAATCTGGAGGAAAGGACGGACATGCTTATGTAGGAATAGCTAATTCAGATGGAACAGTCGATGAAACCGAAGTTGAAAGTGGAGACAATGTTGATTTAAACTGGACAACTGATGAGGACATTGCATCCGCAGAACAATCACATGCCTGGTCTAATACTGCAATATTTGCAGTTCATTGGAATGGTGGTGGGGGTTCTAGATAGGTTATGTACAGTAATCCTTATAGTGGATCTGATAAAGTATATTCGGAATCTATGACTGAATACAATGGTAAAAACGGTAAAACTAGAGTGCAATTAATGTTACGTTCCAATAACGGAAATTATTTTTATCCAATAGACTTCTCCAACAAATCTAGAGCAAGTAATTACAGCTCTCTACTGTCTTATGGTTAGAACTTCTTTAATGATTTTGCTTAGATTTTAAATAATCTATATAGATACGATGCTGAAGGATTTAGCACATCTTGCTTGCTTCCACAGTCTATATATTATATGGACAATTGTACATATGGATTTGGATTACCTGTCTCTATTAAGTCTACAAACTCTCTAAAGAATTGTAAAGTTCAGCTTGAACTTGAATAGGATAGAGTTAACTTGACAGAAGTAATAAGTATTCTATAGAGTAAAGGGGTAATCGATGCAGAGCAGGAGGAAATAGAAGAGACTCTTCGACCAAATATAACATATACTGTAGAGGGCGTTGACTCTACTTATAAGTTTAACATAACTAGTTCAGATAATACCTCAGGAATTTCTCTTAGGAATCATATGCTTGATTTACAAGTTACTAACTAGGGTATAGGAATACTAGACTACAATGGAAGAGACCTACTTGGAGGATCTGCTGCTAACTATAGTAATACTAAACTATACTATATAACTAAAGGAGATACTGTAACAGTAAAAGCTGCAACTAATGTTCCATTTAAAAAGATAAACTATTCCAAGGATAGTTCTGGAAATATAGTTGTTAGTGCAACTAATACCTCCCTGGAAGTTGGAAAGGAAAACCTGAATAACAGATTCCAATTAAACGATGGAGGTCTTTTGATACTTAAAGATCCTACTACTTCTGAATTAGAAATGAAAAGAGATGGAGATAACGATACAGGTAAAGTAAGAGGCTTCCAGAAAGCACGATTGTTAAACAAATATAGATATTATTCATAATATGACATTCACTAAACCACTTGAAAAGTCTATAGACTTTGGAATAATGTCCAAAATTCTTCCTTCTAAAGGAAATATGGCTTGGGAGTATAATCCTTTTAGAAATTACAGATTATCTGAAGCTAAATATTACTTTAGAGGGAAGTTTTTCTCAAAAGAGGAGCTGGAAAAGGAGCTTGGTAAATCTATATTAGAGGGAGTTAAGGATTGGTCAGAATACAAATATCCAAAGCTTCCAAACGGAATTTAGAGTTATGAAGATGATCCTATATTCTATGATAAGAATCAATTAATTGATTTTGATACAGATGAATTATCTTTTGATATAAATCACCCTGTTGATATATTACCGCAGTGGTCGTATGATGGTTCAGTGAACCTTATCATAAATGATGGAAAGAATATACCAAGGCTTATAAATTCTAGATTCTCTCCTCTTGGAAGAGGAAAATATCAGATAGTAGATAGAAAAGGAAATAATGATACTAACATATATGACTAGGGAGCCTAGTTTGATTCCGATACCTCTCTGTACAAAACTTATGTAGGTATTCCAAAAATTGAATTTATAAACGTTTACTAGAGTGGTAATCTTCCTGTAGGAAATTATCACTTCTACTTCAGATATGTAGACGCTGATGGAAATGAAACAGACTTTGTTGGTGAATCTGGTATGGTGTCAATATTTAAGGGAACATAGTTTGGAAGTATAACTTCTGGATTTAGAAATGAAAATTCATATAAGTCTGTTAAATTTCTCATCAGTGATATAGATCCAGCCTATTAGTATATAAATGTATATTATACTAGAAGTTCGTCAGATATTAATGAGAATGCAGTAGTATAGGCTTATAAAATAGACTAGAAATTTCTTGTTAACAACTCCCTTATATGTTAGGTTTTTATTACAGGAAATGAACAAAAAACTGAGATAACAATTGACGAAATAAATCCTTAGTATTAGATAGCCTAGAATGTTTAGACTTAGGAGTCCTGTTAGAATATGCTTTTCTTCGGAAATGTTTAGAATTAGAATATAGACTACACGGAGTTAAGTGACTTATCTCTAAGGTTTACAGCTAGAGCTAACACGGAATAGAGTTACGATCCTGGAACTCATGATTATAATACTGCCTCAAGAAATACTTATGTAGACCCATTATTTATATACAATTTTACAGGATATTAGAATCATGAAATATATAGGTTTGGAATTGTTTATCTTTTAAAGAATGGTACCCTATCTCCAGTATTCAATATTAGAGGAATGTATTTTAATGAGAAAGATACGGAATATACTAATTTTCCTGTGCTATAGCAAAAGGGTGGTAAGCAATCTCGACTCTATATAAGTAGCAATGAGGATACTGGAATAGTATACAAGGATGGAACTGATGCTTCCACAGAAGCCACTGAATCTTTAGAAAATATATATGGAGTGTTAAGAATAGAAACTGGACTGAATTAGGAAATTTCTAATGTAATTGGAGTCTAGATAGATGTATAGGATAAAGACACTCTATTTCAGGAATTAAGAAAACATAATATAAAAGGATATTTCTTTGTAAGGCAGAAAAGGATTCCTCTTAGATTGTGTTAGGCATTTACTATAGGAGTAGATGGGGAATCTAATACTCCACTACTATACACAGATTCTAATACTGTGGTTAACTCTAAATCAAAAACTACAGACTTAAAAGACTTCTATATAGCAGAACGTTTCTTAAGTGATGACAAAAGACTGGTTCATAACTTAGAGGATAGGTTGTATTGTGTACCAAAAGCTAATGTATATAAGTATGGTGCTATTTGTCCAGAGTATGACATAAATAGTCCATATTATAATACACTATTCTGTGGTGATGAATACATAGTGGAACAAGCTTCCGCTAGTACCCCTCTACAGTAGGACGAGACTGAAACCAGACATTTTTATGTAGAAGGAGTAGAGGAAATTGAGAAGCCAACCACCTTTACTACTAGAATAGTTGGAGTAGAGGATAATGTCAAATTGGTTGAGGTTGGAAACAAGATGTTTTCTGCAAGAGCTGGAGAAGCCGAGGAAGCTTTCCGTTATGAATATATAAATTCTGAAATAAAGTCTACTGACTCTTCTAACCTTATAAGGGGTTCATTTGGACCTTATATAGCATTCGATGGATATAAATATCCAGGAACTCTAGTGAATATCTATATTAAGGATTATCAAACTATGAATAAATAGGAATTATTCAAGATAAGATATTCAGATAAATTCCCATACTATGCAATATCTAATAGATATGACATAGAGGAGGATAATAAAGGATTTCTACTCTATAGAGGAGATACGTACATTTGTACCTTTACTCATAGATTGAATAGAAATTTCCAAGACCCATAGGCTCCTACTAATCATAAAATAGTAGATGAGGATTGTTGGAAAGACAATTATAAAGTATCAGATGGAGTGGTAAAAACTGAGAATTTCGATAAAATCAACCTAGGAGATGTAAATGCTGTAAAGATTGGAACATGGGTAACTTTCTAGCTTGTATCCTCAAGCAACTTAAACATTAGAGCTCTTGATGATTCTGTAGTAGATGAGGTCTCTTTAACTGGACATTCCAGAGCATTTTATCCATATTCTGGAATGTCAGCAGACGGATCTTACAAGATCCCGGAAGCTTTATGTTATAATAAGGGATTTAATAAGTCTCTATCTGAAAGACATAATTTTGAAGTTCCAGATGTTCCAGCTATTAAAAACGATTTTACAAATAGAATATCTTATTCAGATATTCATGTAAATGATGCATTTAAAAACGGATATAGAACCTTTAGGGGTACTCACTATAGAGATTACCCTAAGACATACGGTTAGATAACTAAGCTTGTAGAGTTGAGAGGTAGTTTATTGTGCGTTTTCGAACATGGAGTTGCTTTAATTCCAGTAAATGAACGAGCCGTAGCTGGAGAAGGAGCAGGTGGAAATATTTACATAAACACCTCTAATGTGCTGCCAGAGAACCCTAAAATTATTTCTGATACATTTGGTAGTCAGTGGAAAGATTCCGTTATAAAGACTCCTATGGGTATCTATGGGGTTGATACAGTTGGAAAGAAAATATGGAGAACTAATGGAGAAAGTTTTGAATGTATATCAGATTTTAAAGTTCAGGAGTTTTTAAATAAAAATATTACTCTTACTGAAAGAGAAATAGATCCTATAATAGGAATAAGGAATGTAAAGACTCATTACAATAAGTTTAAACATGATGTTATGTTTACTTTCTATGATAATCTTTATGGATTTGAAGAAAAGGTATGGAACTTATGTTACAATGAACTTATGTAGAAGTGGATTACCTTCTATAGCTGGGTTCCTAGTTATTCCGAGAACATTTACAATCAATACTTTAGCTTTGATAGGAATACTTCGAAGTGGATTTCTAAACTAGGAGTTAGCCACGTCGGAAATGACTTCTCAGACGGAGTAGTTCTCTCAAATAATATTATTCCAAATGAAGCTAAATCTGGATATCGCATCGGAGAATTATCTCTTGCTAATAGAACTATCCCAACTGGACAGGATGTATCATGTGAAATAAAGTACACTCTTGAACACGACAACTTCAAAAACTACAATAATTTTGAAATCAAATAGGAGGATGGAAAATATTATTTATATTTGAAGCAAGATGCAATAAATCTCTGCTCAGAGTTCTATGTTAGGGGTGTAAAGTAGAAGGAAAAATATATATAGAAGATAACCAATCCGAATGTTTCTTCTTAGAGAGAGGAATGGATAGAAAAATGCATTAAAAGTAATGAATATACTATATGTAAGGATGAATAGGGTAGAAGAATTGTATTAGATTCAGAACCAGATTGTAGAGTAAATCCTTCCAAAATAGTATAGATGTTAAATATTAAAGCTAATATCCTGGTTACTTATAATGGAGAGACTCCATCACTTGCGGAAGCATACACTAACGGTTTCAATAATGGGATTAAAGTTGATGCAGGTTATTATCAATCTAGTGTAGCTGTGATTACAGAGTATAACAGACAGTTCCTGTCCACAGATTTCTGGAAGCATGGTCAAGCTGGAATTATTGATATTTCTGATAATATATACCCATGCTACTGGTATGGTAAATAGCATCCTTTTGAACTAGAATTTGTTGTAGCTGATAATCCACAAGCACATAAAATATTCGATGATTTAGAGATCATAAGTAATAATGCTGAACCAGAATCATTCCATTATGAAGTTGTAGGTGATTGTTACGATTTCTCTAAAGATAAGAAAAATATGTACATCAGGTAGGAAGCTACAAAGGAATTATATCAGTATAACGGAAGTGATATTCTATTTAATTCCGATTATGTTAATTTAGATTCTGAACATAGGAAGAACTATAAAATAGAAGAAGGATAGAAAATAGAACTAAAGGGCTATGACAGGTCTACTTTACTTCCACTCTATTATTAGAGGAGAGATAGTATAAACGAGATAGAGGATTACTATGCAGGAGCTACTGCACCTTCTAAAGACTACTCTGCTCTTGCAGGAGGGGAAATAATACGATATGATACCTTAAACGAATATCATATTTGGAATCATGCTAAGGCGGTTGATATATCAGACCCAACTAAGGGACGTATGAGAGGAAATATGCAATATAAAGAGGATAAATGGCATGTACAAATAAATCCTCTAAACATTGTATAGAAGAATGAACCTCAGTGGACTAACTTAGATGGAAACCCTACTAATTGTGTTCCAGTTGAATTAAAATAGAATCCTTTACCTAGTGATGTTCTAGATCCTAGAACTATGCAAGTTCCAAGTAGTTTTGGAAAGGGTTAGGGACGAGGATATGTTGTTTGGAACTGGCAGGAATCCTAGATTAAGGAAGCAAAAATTAAGGATAAATGGTTAAAAGTTCGTATAAGATACAAGGGTAATAAACTAGCAATTATAACAGCTATAAGAACTTTATATAGTATAAGTTATTCATAATATGGGAATATTTAATCAATCAAGTTCTCCATTATCTAGTTTAATGCCTCAATCATCTCCATATTAGATGCCTGACTATGCTAATGCATTCAAAATGAATATGTAGCCACAGATGAATAACTTAAAATTTAAAGTTGGTTTAGCTACATCTAATTCATCAGATCCATTAATAGCATTAAATGGCAAAAACATGATGAATGATGCTATAGATCCTAATTCTCCAGATAGCTAGCTTCTTCAGAGGAATGACTCTGGGGGAGTTAGTTTTAGCTGGGATTAGGGATTTAATGCATTAAGTCAAATAGGTAGTAGGATTGGAGGTCAAGCTGGAAATGTATTAAATGGTGCTGGAAAAATAGGATCTAGCATTAAGATGATAAGTTAGGCCAATAAGGGAGTAAAGGCTGGTTTAGAAGGGGCTAAGTCCGCTAAAATGGGAGGTATAGGAGCAACAATAGGAGCTGCTTCAGATTTAGTAGGATCCTTTATGCCATAGAAAACAGAATATGATGGAGCTAAAGGGGATATAACCCAGACTATGGATTCCGTATATGATGGAATATCGGATGCTGCTATGTCCCTTGGACCAGTAGGAATGCTAGTAGGAGGTATAATGAAAGGAAGGGCTCTTCTTAGTAAAGGGGTAAATGCTTTAGGTGGAGGTACTGATGGTATGACCAGTACTGATGCTATTTTAGGTAGCTCTTTCTTAAGTTTAACTCCTATAGGTCTTGTAAATGGTTTTGGAGGTAAAAAAGCTGATACTATTACCAAAGATAATGAGGCCTTTGCTCAGGTGGGATCTTCCTACACTGGAAGTGAATCTTCCGTCAATGAAGCTCTTTAGAAGAGTGGAAAAAAGTACGGACTGCTTAGTAGTGGAGCTAGAAAGAGAGCCAATGAAGAAATTGCAGAGGCTAAGAGACAACAAAGTATAATTTCAGATATATCCTAGGATGTTCAAGATAGGACTGCTATACGAACTGCTATGGCTGCTATTAATGGAAATAGACGTGGTTTTCACATGCAGGGTGGCTATGATTAGGCTGCTATAAGAGTAGGACGCTAGGGAATGTCTATAGAGTTACTTGAAAAAGCCAGAACTATTATAAAAGCTCAATAGGGAACAAAGATTTCAGATCCATTTTAGGTTTACTTATAGAGCCTTCCAGAGAATTAGAGAGATTCTACTAACTATAGGGTTAAAGATTACTGGGAATATAATGGCAGACCGAAGGACTTTGAAGAGGCAAAAAGAAAGGGAATGTTTGTAGAACAGGAGGACTTTGATGATACTGGTAAATCCTTAGGAAAATCCTGGCATGGCTTTACAGTTGCAGAGAACCCTAATACTGGAGAATTAGAATTTATGAAATCTTCTTCACATCCTACTATATAGAAGGAATTAGACTGGTATAATTCAGATGATGGGGCAGACTTTAGAAGTCAATATGAATTAGTAAAAACAGAACCCTATTACAAGTATGTTAAAAGGAAAACTCCTATTAAATAGGAAACTCCACAACATAAAAATGGAGGTTCTATTATAGAACTTATTTCTGAAACTACTATAAGCTTAGTAGATCCCCTTAATGTTCCGGAGTTTCAAAATGGAGGTTCTATAAACGTAATTCCTGATGGAGCTCTACATGCTAGGAAGCACAATATGAACTTAGATGGAATAACAGAAAAAGGGATTCCAGTAGTGAGTGAAAAAGATAATGGAAAGATAGAATAGCAAGCGGAGATAGAAAAGGAAGAGGTAATCTTTAGGCTAGAAGTAACTCAGAAACTGGAAGAACTTGAGAAGAAATACTATAGTGAAGAAGCTTCTTAGAAAGAAAAAGATGAATATGCTCTAGAAGCAGGAAAACTAATTACAGAAGAATTATTACATAATACTAAAGACAATGCAGGATTATTATAATACAATACCAGCCTTTGGTGTTGGAGGATTGATAGCAAAAATAGCTAAGGCAGCTGGAAGAGCTAAGATTTAGGGACATGCAAATTTATTAAGTAAGGAGTAGCCGGAACTGTCTAAGCTACTTAGTAAACTAGCCAAATCCCAATAGGGTGGACCTAAACTTTCTGATAAGGAGGCAGAAAGATTGGCAACACTAGCTTAGAATTATAGGAAAAGTAATATACATTATTAGAATAGAAGAAAGAAGATAAACGAATAGATGGCTGCCAGAAGGAACCCTACTCCAAAACCTACAGAAGCTCCAACTGAACAGCCAGCACGTTCAGCTAATCCTGTTAAAGGAACGACTCTATCATCTAGATGGCAACAGGCAAAAACTTGGATGAATAATCACCCTAAAACTACCATAGGAGTTCCTTTGTTAGCCCTTGGAACTGGTCCTGGAAGATATGTTACTGGAAATGCTATGAAAGCTATTTAGTCAAATCCTGAATCATGGTTCGGAAATTCTGTACCTGAATCAGAGACCGCTTCTGATTTTATTATGATAGATGGAACTAAAATTCCTATTAAAAGGTCTGCAGAGGGATATTTTGTTCCAGTTAATTAGAATAACAATTAGACTCCTCCAGTAGAAGGAGATAATATTGATTAGACTTTAGCTGGTATTACAAACGAAAGCCTTGGTGGTGCACCATAGCAGCAACCAGAAAATATGCCACAAATTGATCAGCAGGCAATCAATGATTTATTTGATGACGACCAATGGTAGTAAAAATAGGCGGCAACGAATACAATGTAAAGGAAGCCAAAACTGATTAGGAAAAGATAAAGGGTCTCCAGGGAGTAGAAAAACTTTCTAAGGATGAGGGTATGCTATTTTATTTTGACCCTGATCAGAAAATTTCCATGTGGATGAAGGATACAAAGATTCCTCTCGATATTATATTCATAAATGAGGATTAGGAAGTTACGAAGGTTCATCATGGAAAACCAAATGATGAAACTTTAATATCATCTCCGGAAACTGCATACGTATTAGAGGTAAATGAGAAATCTGGTATAAAGGTTGGAGACGAATTAGATATTGAGGATAATTCTGATCCAGTTATGAAGGTTTTGGCTCCAGATGGTAGTACGTAGATGGAACTATGGGGAGGAGAAAGAATTGTTAGCCGTAGGGAAACTAAAATTCTCATAAAGAAAGCTAAAGTGGCAGAGGCTGCTAAAGGCTCTCCATAGTTTGATAACAAATGTAGATCACTTGGAAAGTATATCTTCAAGGTAATCAAAGGACAAGATACTAGACCTGCAGAGTATGTTGATAACAAAAATGCTTAATATCTTCTGATAATTTTGGTTAACTAAAAATATACTGTATATTTACTCACAAAATCATTTAATTTAATTATATATAATTATGAAAATTACTTATAAAAACGCAGTAAAACAGACTAAGAAATTTCAGCAAGGCGGTCCAGTTGGTGCTCCTGCTGAGGGTGCAGAAGCTCCAGTATCTCAGGAAGAAGCTCCTGAGGAACCAGCTCCTGAAGAAGGAGGTCAAGAAGATCCTATGATGCAATTAGCACAATTATTTGCACAGGGATTGCAGAATCAAGATTGTCAAATGCTTGCACAGGGTGCTCAAATGTTCTTGCAGCTTGTAGAGCAGTCACAAGGTGGAGGCGCCGAAGAACCACAGGGTGAACCTGTTTTCCGTAAAGGAGGTCGCTTAGCCTATAGAATTAAGAAATAATCTATTACTCATTGAGAGGAAGTGGAGATAATCAACTCCTCTTCCTCTTTTTTTTATACATATTATAATGTCACTAGCAAAGAAAATGTAGCAAGGAGGAACTACTCCTAATTTATATAGCTTCTACGGAAAGCAATATGATTACAATGATTTAGCATAGGCTGCTGACTAGGGATTGAATGACTATTTAGCAACTCTGAAGAGGGGTGAAAAGGATTCGAATGATTTCCGAACAGCATATGCTAACATTATGTCAGGAATTAAGGATGGATCTATTACATTCGACAATGGACAATTCCACGATTCAAAGGGTAGATATACAAATTCTGACAAAAAGAATAAAGATTATTATGGTTTGATAGCCAACTATATATATGGGAAAATGGGAAAGTCTAATGTTTATTAGGCTCCAAAAGATCCATCTAAAATCGAATGGGGAAACGGAAGTGTCAAGACAGCTCTAATGAGATAGCTATTCAATAGTGATAATGGAAATGTTAAAGATTTCCTTGAACTTGATGCAGAGAAAAATGGTGTAAGAAGTATAGCAAATAGGTCTACTTACTTATCAAATGCTCTTCAATCTGTTGCAGATAATTGGGATAATACCTTCCAAGGGTACTAGGATGCTGATAAATCAAGGTATGTTCCTCTTTTAGTTAATGCTGCAAAAGCCTTACGTGATGGAACTATTAATCCTGGAGATTATTTAGCTTTAAGTAAGGCAGTTGGGGGGATGGATTTCAGAGAGATGATGGCAACTGGGACCCCTACTGTACAGGAATAGCCTACACAGTAGTTATAGAATGCTCCTGTATAGCAGCCGCAAATAAAAACTAAACATGCCTCTTTATTTGATAAATCCTATGATGCCAACACAATGAGCAGAATGACTTCTGTTATGGTAACAATCCCATCTAAAGGCTTAATTAGTATTCTAAGAAATAGCTTCTATAATAGATATTATAAATTTGGATCAGACCCAAGAATCTCACAGATCTTTGGATCTTCTAACATTAGTAGTAAGGCAGGAGTAACTGCTACTCTTAATGCCCTCTAGGCTTAGGGTGTACTACAGAATGCAGATCCTAGTAATCCAAATCTTTATTATATTCCAGGTCTCAAGACCAAGAATGGAACAGGATGGGTTTGGGACAAAGCAAATAATACTGTAACAGAAGTACCTCTATAGAATATTCCATATGCTAAAGACCACATGCAACCTTAGTAGAACAACTTTACTACATATGTTGGTTCACGCAAACTTGGAGGTATATTGAAAGCTCAACAGGGTACTAAACTTCCATGGTACAATGGAATTAACGATTTTGATGTAAATAAATTCTCTTCTAATTGGGGAAACACTCTATATGGAATCAATAATAAAGGAGTATATGGATCTTCTTATGGGAATAGTGGAAGAGGTATGAACGATTCTAGATACAAAACAGATTCAAATTACTCTGACTATACTTAGAAAGGTCAATCCTATGCCTCAGAAGTAGAAGGGCAACAATATTATAAGGACTTTACAAATAGTCTTTTATCAGCTGCTTAGGAATATTCTAACTCTTAGGATAAAAGTTCCTTTAATGATGACAATAATGTTTTCCTTAAATGGGCACATTTAGTTGACAAAGGATTGCCTTCCAATTCTACTTCTACGTTCTTTGATTAGAATGGAAATCTTAGAACCTCTTGGAAAGTTACCAATAAGGATTCTTATATGAGAGGTCCAAGAGAAGCTATAACTAATCTATCCGATTATATTAGCAGTATCAGAAATGATCAACTTCTTGCTAACAGACACAATGACTTAATGAAGGAAGGTACACGTTACTTCTATACTGATACAAATGGAGTAAAACACTGGGTGGATCCGGAAATTGCTAAATCTGGAAAGTACCAAGTAAATTCTAATGGTATTAAAAGTGTAGATGGTATAACTAACTGGACTGATTATGAATTGACAGGAGTTACTCCAAATAATCCTAATTCTAGCACACAAAGCACTCCTGACCAGAATAATGGATCTGCTATAAATCCTACCTAGCAACCAGAAAGCAAACCAAACTGGTTCCAATAGAATGGATTAAAACTAGCGCAGGATATTGCTCCTCTAGCAGTAGGAGCTGGAAGATTGTTTGACTCTCTACATACTAACAATAAGGTTGCAGATGTTGTTAGAAGATCTATAAAGCCTGTTCTAAAAAATACCTATGAATTATATTCTCCAGTAACTGGAGCTTTTAGTGAAATGTAGCTTAGAAATAGGCAAGCAGCTGATGTAAGAAGACAAGCAGCTCAGCCATATACATCAGATGCATCCCTAAATGCAGCAAGGTCATTAGATGCTAATAGGTAGGCAACAGACTTACAATATTAGGGATTTCTAGCTGATGATAAGGAGATTCTTAGAACTAAATAGGAAGCTCTTAAAAGACAGGAGGATAATATAGCTAGAAGAACTGACACAGCTAACTTCAATAGGGCTTCTATTAATTAGGCTAATAGAGAAATTGCACAAATTGAAGCAGGAAGACTTAAAAGTAATTGGTAGTCTAGGGATAATTTCTTGTCTGGAATAGAAGCTGATCTTAAATAGAGAAATGCTCAACGAGACTATGACAGAAGAGTAGAATTGGCTGAGAATAAGTAGCGTTCACTATCTCTTGATATGCAAGATATGAATCGCCCTTATGAAGTAAAGGCAAGAAATCTTAAATAGCAATACCAAGATTCTGTTAATGATATGTCACAAGAGTTTAATGCCAAATTGGCTGCATGGTAGTCAGTTAATGGAGAAGATGCTGATTACACTACTTAGCCATTCTACAAGGACTACGTAGCTAAAGCAAGAGCTCTTAGGGATAAATATTATGCTGATTCTGATGCCCTTGCAGAAGAGCAATCAAAAGGAACTAGATAGTATATAGAAGGACTTAGAACCAAGATGAACTCAAGTACACTCTTTAGAAAGGGAGGTAAACTGAGTCCATCTACTATAAATTTACTACACAAAGTAATGAAGTAATGAACATTATACCTAAATTACAAGAGGGAGGAAATGTCTCCTCCCTCTTTACAACATATAGACCAGTTCAAACTCCATAGGTTTAGGCTCCACAGAGTGTTAAATTATCAAATTCTGATAAAGAATCTCTTTCAATAAAGAGTTCTTCTAAGGATGAAGATAAAGAAGACACAAAGGGAAAACTTACAGAGAAAGATCTATTTAACATGATTAAGGATGTGGATGGGCTTCCAAATGAAATGAAGTCTATCATTACTAATCTTAAAAGAACTTTGGCAACTGAAAGTTTAGTTGGAGTAGATACTGGAGAATTAGCTAATACTTATTTGAGTAGCTTATACAAATTGAAGATAGCTAATTAGAATAAAAAAAGATTTGACGAATCTATTAAGGATGCTAAAGAGAATGGCAGCATTGGAGAGATCGCAATTACCTTAGGAGGTAACCTTTTAGCATCTGATAAAAATGGAAATATACAGGAAGTATCTTTGCAGTAGTATCAAAGTAATCCTGACCAATATAATCTACTTACTAACTCTAACCTAGCTTGGCTCAGAAAATATTCTCCTAAGATGGCATTCTCAAAGAATGATAATGCTTTTGAGATTATTAATAATGGAATGGGATTTGAATCATTCTAGAAGCTCCTTGACTAGGCTAAAGTATCATTGGGAAGTTATAAATATGAGGAGCAAGGAATTGCCGGAAAAGAGGCTTTATTAGGCTTACGAGCCTTATAGAATCTTTCTAAAGCTCAGCAACAAGAATATCTGTAGAGTGCTCTTGATGGAAAATATTAGACAGAGTCTTCTACTGACACAAATGCCCAGCAAATAAAAGCTTTGGTTGATTATTTGACTGTAAGTCTTCCTAAGAGAGCAAAAGTATGGGCATCCTTAAAAACTGGAATATCTGATCCAAACAAAGCTACTCAGGCATTAGTTACACAGTACTTATCTGGTAGCCTAAAAAGTACATCCTCATATAAGGTAGACTATCTTGGAACCGATGAGAAACTCAAAAAAGCTGGAAAGAGCAGTAGTAACGGAGGAAGCGATGAAGATCCCAAAGAGGGATTCTGGAGGTAGCTTCAATCTGATAAAGCAGGTGATGAGCAAAGTTATAACTTACTTATAGGAAGAGGATAGCTTTCTGTTGATGGTAAGTACTACGGAACTACTCCTGGAATGGATGACAATAAATCTCTTACTAAGTATATTGGTGATTCTAAAGTAGGTTATCTTATTAAAAATAGATAGAATATTACCTTTGGAGACTAGTAGATTTCTTCTGACAGCTTTGATGATATTATGGTTAATTCTGGTGGAGGCGCTATGACGGTAACCCTGCCTATAACTCCTGACGGAAAAGTTAACTTTAGTATTATGGACACTTATTCAAAGGTAATAAACAAACTTAAGCAATTAGGTGCTAAAGTTGGAACTCAAGACTATGAGAGAAAGAAAGCAGAAATACTAAAGAGAGTTGGTTTAGGATATTTAGTTGATGCTTCCAAAGGGGAAGTTAACTCAAAATATTTTGGACATTTCTTAGTATTAGAAGGAGTTGCAAGCAGTAAGGCACAGGGAATGTTGGCAGGCAAGAAGTAGGGATTACAAGAATCTTAGTATATAGAAAATGCATCAGGAGATGATGCACTATTTGATACTGTTAGGAGAGCACTGTCTGATAAGGATAAGGGAGAGTACGAACTCGATAATAACTGGATTACTTTTAACAATGATAAGTTATACAAAGGTAATATATATATTCCTATTAACACTAATCCTCTTAATGCTGCTAATGCTGATGGTAATGATGTTAAGGAATCTACTGCATATAGATATGAATAGAGACAACAGGTATGGGATAAACAACAAAAGCAAAAAGCTACAAATACAGCAACGCTATGGCAATGAAATAGAATGATTGGCTTGTTGCATCTTTGAATAATCCTGAGTTTACTGCTCAGGACTTCAAGGATGTCTCAGGAATGACTTTAGACAATACACAGTTTATGTCTAAAGATGTATATAAAAATAGTCCATATATTAGAAATCAAAAGATGTTTTAGGATAGTAATGGTAATTTCTCAGATTAGAAATTCGATGCATACTATAATAATGTTGCCAGTACTTTTAGAGACTTCAGTACAGAGAACTCTGTAGACAACTATGAATATAGTATGTGGGATGTCAATAGACCTGCTGGAGGTAGAGTAAAAGACATCAACTTCAATTTGAATACTGTTAATAATCCGGATCATATAAGAATTGGCGTAGGTGGAATAAACAAGATTACTAATTCAGATAAATCTAGAAGAGAGTTAGCTCAGGATAGTAAGATATTCGATCCAGCTACTGGTACATTTTTAGACAAATCTGTTAATGATATTTCTCTGTTTACTAACCCATTTGAGTATATCAGCTCTCTTTTTGATGATCCTCTTGTATATGCTACTTATGATGAGGATACTATTGAAGTGGACCCAATTACAGGTAATAAAGTTAAGCACTAGAAAGGAGAGTGGAAGGTAAATGAAGATGGAGAATACTACACAGAGAAGGCTAATGGCAGAAACCTAAGGGGAAAAACAGTAGTATCTGCAGCAGACTATCTTACTAGTGAAAACAGTGCTATAAACAAATATGACTTCTTTGATTCTGATGATTTAGAGAAGTCAGTTGCAGGAACAGTTGCAAAAAATGTTGCATCTATAATTCCAATGTTTATACCTTATGTTAATACAGCTTATTCTGGATTATTAGTAGGAAGAGAATTGGCTAAGACCCTTCCTATGGCTTACGGTATGCTTGCTTCATTAACTGGAGATTAGAACCCTAATAGTTAGCTTGCAAACACTATTGCAGCTTACGGTTAGAAATTCTCTACTTCTACATCTGATTATGCTCAGGAGAATACATTTAGCTTTGAAAACTTTGGAAATTTAATGTCAGATGTTGCTTTACAATGGGGACAATAGAAGTTCATAGCAAATACCTTCAATAAGCTTAAGGGAGGAGGAGACTCAGTCCTTAATACTGCAACCGCTAAAGCTTAGAAGGATTACATGGATAAAGCAAACCGATATATACAGGAGAGTTTAGAAGGAAAAATAAGTAAGGCACAATTGTCTTCTTATCTTGGAACTGACGACCCTTATAATATTGGAAAACTATTTGAATCTGGAAAATGGGCGGAAACTTCCTTAGGTAAGGCTGCTCTCAATAAGTATGTTCCTGCGGCAGAGAAGGTGATGTAGAATAGAAATAGGCTCGCTCAGGATTTATCTCTTGGATATATGGCACTTATATCTAATACTGATGTATATGAATCAGTTCTAGAAAAGGGAGGAACTCCTGCGGAAGCTGCTGCTATTGCATTTGGATCAACACTTGGTATGTATTCTGTTGATAAATACCTAGGTCTCGGAGAGATGTTCTTTGAAAAAGATCCTGCTAGACTTGCTTTAAGAAAAGCTGCTAAAGAAAATGCTGACCTATATATGGCTGGAAGAAGAGAAGCCGCTGATTTATCAACAAAGAAAGGTATCATAGGAGTTATTCAAAAAGGAATTGACTTAGGTAAAAGAACTGTTGATAAGTTCGGAGAAAAATATAAGGATGGAACGATAGGTATTATAGGTAAGGCTTTAGGAGAGGGTACGGAGGAAGTAAGTGAAGAACTCGTAACAGACCTTTCTAAATCTTTAGGAGAATTAGCAGGACGACTCGGATATTTCTCACAAACTGATTATGGTGCTTGGGAAAATATGGGAGATCGATATCTTATGTCCTTCTTCGGAGGAGCTGCCGGTGGTGCTATGTTTGGAGGAGTAGAGGCTTGGAATAATAGAAACAATTCCACTAAAGAGTTCCAAAATGAAATTACTTACCTTCTAAGACAAGGAAAGAAAAAGGATATTTTGCAGGAGCTTCAAACTCTAAGAGACAAGGGTTCTCTTGGAAGTTCCGAACTATCCTATGATAGTACTACAAATTCCGATGGAACAAAGACTTATATAACTGCAGATGAAAATCATAAGTCTCAAGCATAGGCAAACTATGAAGGACTTTCTAACATCATAAACCAACTAGATTTAATCCTTAATGGTAACCAACTAAATCTATCTGAAGATGAACTATTTGATAAAATGGTTCAGGGAGAATATAGAGCAAATGCCTTATCAGATTTTCTAAAGGGAGATAATGCAGAGAATGTTAAGAATCTATCATATATCTCTAAATTTTAGGAGGATTTCTAGAATCTTTCAAACTCTATAATTAATAAAGAGAATGAAATATAGGAATTAGTAAATACTACTACTGATGAAGCTAAAAGGAAAAGTCCTGAATATTAGGAGAAACTTTAGAAACTTCAGTAGGAGAAGTAGGAGCTTATAGAGTAGAAGGATTACCTATTCGGAGAAGGTTCTTTAGGATACGTAGAGAAAACTCTATTTGCAATGGATACTAACTTAAGTGGAAGATTCTTGTCACTTAACTTTAACTAGTTTGCACGAGAGCTTACAGGAAAATCTCTTCAATAGTTATCTCCTTCTGAACTTCAAACAGTTTAGACTAGATACGAAGCCTGGAAAAAGAACGGTAAGTAGGATCTAGATACTGCTTTTAAATTATATAAAGATATGGAGAAACAGGTTCTTCCAGAGCTATAGACTTTCTAGAACACTAACTTTGATTAGGAACTATCTGTAATTGAGAAATTAAGAAAGAATGATCCATCTAAAAAACTACTGCAAGTAACAGATAAGCTTGACTCTGAGTCTGATGAAGAATTTGCAGCCTTAGCTTCTCCATTAGAAGGAGAATCTGAAGAAGACTTCAGAGCACGCCAGAAGAAGCACGCTGATGCAATAAGGAAATACAATATTGATAATCAATTTAGATGGATTTAGGAATTTGCTAGGCAGCCTATAACCTCTACAGATTTCAGATATTTTGTATCATAGATTGGAGCTCTTAGAGGTGAATTACTTAAGTACTATCTTGACAATGTAGCTGAACAGACAGATGCTGATGTTAAGAAGCACTGGTGGGAAATGCAAGTTACTCCTAAAGAAGGATAGGAAGTAGACCCTAATGATATTTCTGATATTGATAAGCAAAATACTGACTTATATAACCTGATTTTAAAGATGGGTATATAGGATATTCCATCCTTAAAGAATGCAATTAAGAACAGGATTAATGAAACTGCCTCCTCAATAGTTGGAAGAAAGTATGAAACCGTTGGAGCTTTTTCATCAGATCCTGATTTTATAAGATCTCTAGAATCTATATCTAGCTTGTCTGCAGACGAGAAGTAGGCTTTTAATATTCCTTCTGATTACTAGTTTGAAAATAATGGAGAAGTTACTTATCGAGACCTTGATGCTTTTATCAAATATGATATGGCAAGAAATGGAAATTCTTTAGAGGATGAATGGGACTATTTAGGATTTTTCTCAGATAATCTTGAACCATTATAGAAATTCTATGCAGAGGCAGCAATAGATCCATCAGTTTTGGAATCAGAAGTAGCTGATACAGTAGCTGATGTTTCAGAGAGTAAATATAATGAAATAGTAAATAGGGTATCAGACTAGATGTCAGACTCTTATTTTAAGAATCTAGATACCTTTATAGAAGGAGTAAACAATTCTCCTCAGACTAAGACTCTTAATGCCTTAGAAGGAACTATCTTCGTAAATAATCCAGTTATTCCTCTTCTCAATAAAATTTCTAAGTTCTCTTCTAATAATGATGTCAACGTTGAAGATTTGCTTCAAGATATATATAACTCCTATAACTCATAGGAAACGAATGCTGATTTTCAATTAAGTGACTCTCAGCTATCTAGCTTAAAGCAAATTCTAGAGGACTTTAAAACTGCAGAATCCTTCATATATGGTGCCTCAGTAAGAACTACAGATGGAACACCTGTAGGACACAATAAATATGTGAATGAATTTGTAAAGAATCATAGTGATGTCTTTAGTAAAACAGAAGAGCTCCCAGAGATTGAAGAAGGAGATGCTAATATGCTTCTTGGAGAAATTTCTGCATATAGACGAGAAATCAATTCATGGATTAATAAGCATGATTAGAATACGGGATAGAGAGAAATAAAATTTATTAAAGCTAATCAAGCACTAACTAAGTCAACTAAACAATTTTTTGATTTAAATAGAGCTGCATTCAAGATTTCCCCTACTCTAGACCTATTGGATGGTTATGAAGACTTGACATTAGATGATTCTCTTTCATCCTTAGTAGCATTATAGGAGTTACTTTACAAAAATAGAAAGAAGTCAAATATGTCTACTGCTGAAATTCTGGATAATCTATCTAATAGTATATTTGATGTTAATTAGGTACTAGGATAGGAATCAGCTAAGCTAGACGAGAATCTAACTTATGACAAATTGACAAATTACGACAAGTTCTAGTTAATAGTTGGGGCTATATCAGCAAGTACTACAAAGTACTATAGAGGATTAAAGGCATTCCTTGATGGAAATACTAACATGGCTCCAATATCTATGCAGGAGTATGTATCTAAACTTGCCTATGCACAGAAAGAAAATCCTAAGGCAATTAACGAGGCATTAGATTGGATTAAAGCTAAAACTGGTTCTAAGATGGATGTAGCTCATAATACTTCTATAGTTACTGGACTTGGTGGAAGTGGAAAGACATTTGCGGTAGCAAGATTAAATCTTGGAACTGGAAAGAACACTTGGGTTTCTGGTCCTACTTAGAGTTAGGTAGACAATTTAAAGGATAGCTTACCAGACAGCACTGAAAAACTGAAATCTGACTTATTTAATACTATCTTTGGAGGTAAAGCGCCAAACATTAAAGATTTATATACAACTTAGAAAGAGAATGGAAGTACCATTGTAAATCTAAAGGATAATCTAAATGTAAAGAAGATTGATAATGCTCCTAAACAATTAGTGATAGATGAGGCAACCCATTTTAGTACTCCAGAGTTACTTATTATATCAAAGTTCTGTGACCTTAATGGAATAAATTTAATTCTTATAGGAGATGAACACCAGAATGGATATAACAAGAATAATATAGGAAATATTGAAGAAAATTCTCTTATAGCATGGAGGTCTCCTTCACTATATTTATCATTAAGGAATGGAAATGCTTTAAAGGTTTCTAATCAATAGCCTTTACTTTCTGTAATTGATAAATTGTCAGTTAGTGATCCAGGGACCCTTGGAAATACTGTTTATGAATAGACCTTTAAGAATATTCAATTGCGTTATTATAATAAAGATGTCTTTAGCGGGGAAATGATTACTGACACTATTCCTCAAGATGTTCTCAATAAAATTCCGAAGAATGCTTCTGTTGGATTCATAGGAGATTCATCATCTACTGAGTATCAAAAATTGAGAGATGCAGGACTAAAGGTTAGTGACCCAATGTCTCCTCTAGATGTTTAGGGAAGAGAATTTGACTATGTTGTAGTAGATAAAAAATGGAATCTCGACCTAGGAAACAATTGGAATAACAACAATATAAATATCAATCAATTCTCTAAGGACTTATACACTCTAATTACTAGAAGTACCAAAGGTACTATCCTTATAGACAACGGGTTATCTAATATAATACAGAGTGCTGAATCTGAGTTTAATGGAGAATACTCTGGATTATCCACTTCCGTTTAGAAATTTAGAGATAAAAGACTCCCAGAAATTGAGAAAGCTCTTGCAGACAATCCGGAAGTGTCTGAGTAGCCTTAGGAAGCCCCTACTACTGATCAAGACGAAGCCCCAAATGAACCAACTACAATAGGCGGACAGGAGGTATCTTAGGAGGAAGTACAGGAAGAGACTACCCCTATTAAAGAGGATGGAGATAATTCTGAAGAAGAAACAGAATCAGCTTCAGAAGAGATGGAATAGAATACTATTCTAAACAGTCCTGTAACTACCTACAGTAGTGTAAGTTACTCTGGAATTAATACTGCTGGAGATATTTGGGTAAATGATTCTAATAGTACTAGTGACTTAGGAATCTTTGTAAAGCCTGGACAAGAGGTAAAGGAAGGTAAAGTAGAATTAATGCGTAAAGTAATTCAATTAAAGAATTTGATAATATACGGATCTGAGTACTACGATAGATTACCTCCTGAAACTAGAGAAATATTTAGCAAGGATTCTTTTAATAACGTATAGTACTTTATAAAGGTAGAAGATGAGTCTGATTCAAATAGACTTATAGGTTTAACTAAGGGAAGTGGACTAAGTAATGAAGATAGAACAATACGAGGAAAGGTAATAAAACTTGTAGCTAAACTGGAGGGAAAAGATGGAAATATATATTCTGTGTCCCTAGGAGGTCTGAATAGTCCAGATACCTGGGCTAAAAATGCAAATTCTATCAAGGAAGCTATTAAATCTAAGATAGATAACGGTGCAGAAAATTCAGAGGAACTACAAAGATTGTATGATTCATATGATGATATCATAACTAAGTATTCTACAATAGTTGATGGATGGGTTTAGAATAACTAGGAATTTAGAGTTAATCCTCCAAAATTCTCGCAGTATACTCGTTTAATGCCTTTGGATTCTTCTTATAGGTTAGAGGAAGCTAATAACTCTTAGAGTCCTTATAGAAGTAAGGCACCTATTTAGGTAGAATCTGATGTTAATATTGTAATAGATGACATTCCTGGAATTAGTCCAGAAATGAGAGGTAAACCTATAATGTTTGTTTCTAGTAACTTATTACTCTCTCCATCAGAATTAAAGGATATTTATATAAGATAGACATAGGATCCAACTATGCCTAAGTAGGTTAGAATGATCCGTCTTGATAATGTCGGAGTTTCATTTCAATCTCTTTATCAAAAAAAGTGGGTAGAATTATACAATAATCGAGTAGGAAATTGTACATTTACCACACCAATGGAACTGTAGCCATTTGCCATAAGAATGTACAAAGCAATGTGGAACTACAGAGCAGGCTTAGGTCGCTTTATGGAGCGTTATGACGCATTCTGTAAGGAAAATGGTTTAAATGATGAAGATATGAATAAGCTTTGTCAGATGGACAATGCAGAGTTCCAAAGGTAGAAAGGGGACGAGGACACTTTAGATGAGGCGCAGTATAGAAAAATGGTGTCCCCAGAATTATAGTCAAGACTATAGGTTCTATGGGACTTTAACGATAGTTTGGCTGACTACGTAAAGGAATTTAGACTTGGGTTCAATTCTGTTCATGGTGCTTACCTTAGAAAGTTAACAAACATAGACAGTAAATTCTATGACAATCCTGACAAAGCTGTAGGAATTTATATTAATCCTCAGATTGCTAGAACTCAATTAGCTGTACTTGAAAATATATTTAACAATATAGTTGACTAGATTATATCTCCTTCTGAGTAGAACAAGAAATCCTATATCACTACAAACTTAAAGGATATGAAGGGTTGGTTTAAGAATGTTGAAGCAACCAATAATATTGATTTGGACTTCCAAGAATAGGATGCTAGTACTAGAAGTACTTTACATATTTCTGATAAAACTAACTTAACTACCCTCCCACTTGTAATGATTAAGACAGCTCATTATATAAGCAATTAGATGGCAACCGGTAAGGAGGACTTTCTAGACTATATAGTTGACAGATAGAGGGATGGAGCTACTCCATATACAATTAAGTATTAGGATAAGGTTCTAAACTGGATGGGAATTATTGATCCAATTGATAATCAAGTTGGTACTGATAAAGATGCAGAGTTCTCTGAGGGAACACCTGGAGTTATTCCATATAATAAGGAAAACAGAACTGGAGTATATGATTCTAGAATGGATGATTTATTTAATTTAATGTTCCATGGAGTCATTTCTACACCTGTAGAAAATGATTTTACTAGAGATAATATACGTGCAACTGCAGCTTAGTTTAAGTACGGAATATTCTCTGACCCAATACTAGTTGAGAGAAAGAATGAAGAGTCCGGATAGATCGATAGAACTGTAACTAATAAGAAGTTATTTTCTTCTAATGCAGTTTCTTCCGGACCTCTAATTGCGGTTGATATAAATCCATATGTAGAACAGACAGAAGAACCTACATAGAAGCCTGTAGAATAGGAAGAAGTTGTTAGTCCTGTATAGTAGATGCATAATTCAATAAGTAATACATTAAATCTAGCAGGAATAGAGATAGATCCTGCTGATTATGATACTGTAGAGGATTATGTAAAGGCAGTAAATAAAAGAATTGATAAGGGTCTTAGAAATTTCATATAGAATAATCCAAAAGTTTCTTTTGAAAATATATTACTCGGACTTTCAGAGAACGGAGATGTAATTTCTCTTAAGGATTCTGAGGAGTTTTAGGGTAAGACCTTGAAGGCAACAGATTCTATACCTAATGCTAAGAGATTAACCTTTGTAGACTAGGATGGAAATGAGTCCTATTACAATATTCACTACGATGATGGTCTAGTAATAGTTCCAGATATTGCAGAACAAACACATCCGGATACTTTAACATCTGATGAGGCTATTAACACTATATTGAATACAACAAATAGTTTCTTCTCTAATTTAGAAGAAGACGATTTGTAGATGTTCACGGAAGAACTTTCCAATTCTTTATAGGGAGGTGATATTTCTTGGAAAACATTCACTATGATTGTTAATAAAATGATAGGATATTTAAAAGAAAATTACGAAGATGATGCTAATGACGTTATAAGAGATTTAACTAATTTATTAAACTCATGTCCAATTTAATATGAAAAAATGTAGAGTTCCTAATTATAGTAAAGATCTTCATTCAAATATGATAAATCTTTCTAAATTAGAATCATCAAATGTAGACGAGTTAATAGAGGACGTTTATTCAGTGCTGTAGGATCTTCCCTTCAGCACTGATATAGACGAATCTGTTGACGAGGAAAATTATACTGATAGTATAGACGCTCTTGTAAAGTAGGTTGGAGTAGAATTGTCAAAGACAAATCTTCCATTTGAACTATCTACCCAAGATAAAGCTCGAATTACAAGATCCTTAAAAACTAAGCTTCTACCAAGACCTCTGACTAAGGCAGAATAGCAAATATCTGCAATTATCAAGGGAACAGATCTAGTTAGAGAAGAGGATATCCAGTAGATAAAATATAAATCAATATTATCAAGTGTTTATGGTACATCCAATCCAGGAATGGACTCCTGGAGACGTAGAATTTTCGAAGATAACTTGGCGCTTGCTACTATCATTGACACTAGGGGAGAAGGAATGATCATTGATTCTGATAGAAAGTTAAATAACAATATAATAAACTATCAGGAATCTCAATATAAAATTATAAGAGATTACCTAACTAAGTATCATCTTCAGGAGGCTGACGTTGAATAGTTTCCTAGGAATCTCTATGTAACTTCTACAAAGAATAATAAAGTAAAGATAAAGACTCAAAATCACTACAATACCATTACAGCTATGTATAATATTATTGAGTCCTTAAAAAGTGAAGGAACCTTTTTGGACTCAATAGAAAATGGGTGGAATGAAGACATAGATAAAGTAAAATAGGCAAGTCAAAATAGGGATTTGTATAATGCAGTCAATGCCTTTATTAACCTAACATACTTTGACGATGTATTAAAACAGAGCTTAAGTAAATTCATCAATGTAGGTTCGTAGGCAAACCCTATTCAATTTACATTGGATGGATACGGTACGCCTACCTATCAATATAAGTATTAGATTGCAGCAGGAAATAGCAATGCTAGAAAGACTTGGGGAGACGATGTATAGGACTCTTTGGAAGAAATGGCTAAATTCAGCCAAGTCTTAATAAATAGAATATCTCTATATGATTATAAGGATGAAGTTGAACAATGGGGACGTCTAGAACCAAAAGATTTTGTAGGAACTGTGGTTAAGCTGAAGTCAGCAGGAACTTTAGTAACTGATAATGAGTTCAAAGACGCTGTAGAAAATTTAACTAAAGACCAATCTAGGAGGAATGGTAATCTACAGACCATATTCAAGAAACTATTTGTTGATAAGAATTAGAATATTATTAGAGAGCTGGAATCTAGAGGGTTTGATTATAACAACATGAATGTTCTGTACTCTATATACAGAACTGTATTTGATACCAGAAAGAAAACAAAGTAGAATGGAAGACAAAATAAGTCATGGCTTGAGATCGAGGATGCATATTTAAAGGAAAACGGTATTCGTTCTAGATATAATTTGGTAGAAGCAATGTATGGTCTAATATGTTCAAATACTGCTCTAAATTATCTTTAGACAGTTTATGACTTTGATACCCAGACTACAAAGACTGCAGTTAAGGATAAATATTCAATTTCTAAAACTAAGTTTGATATTATCAATGACATAAATGATAATACCATAAAGAGACTGGATAGCGCTTAGTTGTTAGATGAATATAAATTAACTCCTATGGCAGATGGAAAGAGTTATTCTATCAATATTGCTGGAAAAGATTATCAAATTAAAGTAAATGGATTAGGAGTAAATTTACTATCCAAGAAGAATGTATCAGCCAGTAGATTCCAAATTAAGGAGTTAGAGGGACTTAAAGATGTATCTCTTAACACAAGAGAGTAGAGAAATGCTTTAGTGTCTAGACATAACTTAACTGCTTAGGAAACTTAGCTAGCAGACGTTTTATCTTTTATAGATAATATGCTTAATACTGACTTCAGCAAGAATACTTAGTCATTAAATGAGTTGGTTATTTCAATGAAAGGTAGACCTAATTTCCTACATGATGTGTTCATGTCTGCAGCCAGAGCTTTAGTAATACAGGATATTTATAATGATTTCAGAAAAGCTACTAAAGAAGATGGTTCTACTTATGCACTGACAGAATTAAGAACCTTCTTAAAAGATTCTGGAAAGTTCCCGGGAATTTATGATGCAAGAAATCTATATGAATATTTTAGAACTGACTTTGATGGTTATCAATTAACTACAGTCGATTCTAATGAGCCTTGGGTTGTTAAGTTAGCAAATACAAGAGCATTACTGGCTAATGATACCTCTAAATCTGTAATCTCAAACTTAGACGGAGATAAAATTCCAAACTTCAGCCCTGCATTCCTAAGTGGAGATATAAAAACTCAGATGAGGGAATCAAATGAAGCGGGTGGTCCAACTGCATACCTTCTTTTCTCAGGAAATAGAAAAGCAGTGTTGGATGTGACTATCGATACTGATGTTAGAACTAAGGATGGTAAAGTTAAGTAGATAAAGAACATGACTGAGGGAGAGCTTTTGTACAATGCTTTGGTTAACAAATTTCTACTTCCTTTACATGAGGATGGAACAATCTTCACTCAGTCTACTACTCAATCTGATAAAACGAAATTTATTGCAGACCATATAAGTCTTGGAGATATTATCATTGATAACCAGAAATTAACTGACCTTATAAAGAGTCCTGCTCTTGAATAGGCAGTAGTATCTAAACTCAAAAGCACAATAGGCACAGCCTATAATAAAGTATATGAAAGGGTTATTGAGGACTATAAGAGACTATTTCCGCAAATTAAGGGTATAGATGACATAAGTAAAGTATTAAAAGGAATCCCAACCAAGCTTGCAACAGGAGAAGAGGTTACCATTAATTCTGAAAAAGACTTAATGAATGCTGTCAATTCCTACAATAAAGCAAATCCAAATAATACTATTACTCTTTATAAGGATTTACATTATAGGCAAATTAAAGGGAAAAAGCTAGCATTCAATGAGTTACTTTATGAGTTTGCTACTAACTTATACAATCCAAATGATTCTACTAGACTGAATTAGAGACTTGCTTTGGAGAAAAGAAGATTTCTAAAGAACCTTCTAGAAAAGCAATTCTCTATTCCTGCAGATGAATAGATGAAGTCTATTATGAAGCAAACCTTTGGACTAAATACTAAACAATGGATTAAGAAAGTAGGAAGTGAGGAATATGTAGTTTTAGCAAAGTCTGGAAATGAGGATATTCTATATGGAAGTATAGATGATAATGCAGATTTTACCCTAAACCCAATGCTAAATGCCTATTTTCTTATTGATAATCTTATTGGAAATAATCTAAGATTTAGTACAACTGGTTCAGAAATTAACCATAAAATCAAGGCTCTGGCTAAGTTAGATTTAAAGAAGAAAATAAAGAATGAAAATCTTAATAAGAGAAATATTCTCCTTCTAAATCCAGAATATGATCAAAATGTTCTTACTTTCTATGATCTAAAGAAGATGATAGACAATGGTAAAGAACTAATAGCTAATGGGGCTAAAACTGATGGAGTTCCTCTAGAGAGTACTGTTGCAGATTTAGAGGCAGCCTATGATGATTAGATTTATGCTATGGAAAACCTAGGGCAGAATGCTCAGTTTAAGCGTAATGTAATTATGTCTGCAACTATGACTAAGATGGTTCCAAGTCTTGAAGGTATATGTGAACAAATGAATATTGCATGTATTTCAGATGTTCCTGCGGATGTATTCAATTTTAGTGGAAAAACTGATGCAGTAGATGCACATGACGGTAGTGCTCAGCTAAGTCCTTTCTGGTCTATACTTGAGAATAAATCTCTTGGTCCAAATGAAGTTGGAACAATTAAAAAGCCTATTCAACACTATTATGATGATAGGTATATGACTGCAACTTTGTTAAAATATGCAACAGATACTATTACAAATCAGTGGATGAGGCAATCAGTTGGAAATGACCTAAACTCAACTAAACACGCAATCAACTTGCATAATGTTTTTAGAAAGATGCATAGTAAGAGATGGCATGTAGTTGATGCACAGGGAAAGTCAATAGAAGGGTCTTGGAATGATGGAGAAATTGACTTAATAAAAGGTTGTGGTTATAAAGCTGATCATGAAATATCATTCGCTGATGATATTATGGAATAGAATCTTTATCCAAATAATCAACTTTACTATAATAGGGCTGGAAATCATATTAAGATTACAGACTTTGGTAGAGAGCGTGGAGTATATTATACTATTGAACAAGCAGTAGATTAGGGAAATCAACCTATAGGGGAAGAATAGAGAGTTTATCACTATTTTGATAATGTAGGAAATCACATTCCTTCAGAGTCTCTTTTAGAGAATACTCCATATCATACAATTGACTCATTATTCGAACTTCATACATCCTTAGGAGGTATATGGTCTGAATCTTATAATGGAGAGAATTTTGTATACTCTGAGGGATCCAATATAGCTGTAACTAATTATATAAATCACGTAGCAACCTTAAAAGAGGGAGCAGATCCAAAGGATTTAAGTATTAAGAGCTATGATTAGCCTTTAAAGAGGGCTATGATTCATGTCCTTGCAAATAATTCTGCTGTAAAGAATGGAGTTGGAAATATAAATCCTACTTCCTCTTGGTATGATGATACGGAATTTTCTTATATGACTATAGGATCTGACACCTATGGTATCCAGCAGGACTCGGACCATACAGCTGACGAAGCACACATGACAGAGTTCTCTCAGGTTATAAGCTCTTTGGATGCAGGAGGTTATTTGCATGATTATGTTACATAGATTTATCAGTAGTTAGGACAGACTGCCTTAGACCTGTCTAAGGTAGAGCTTGATGCAGTTGCTTAGTTTAGAGAATCTGGAGACATGTCTGCTATCTATGATGTCATAGGTAGAACTATTATGGCAAATATTAAGTCTGGAAGTGGAGAGATTGGTCTAGCTGAAGCTATTATAAATAATATAAAGGCTAAATTTAATTTAAATACAGATCACTCCCTTGATAAACTAAAGATTCCGTTCAGTGATCCAAACATATATAGTAGTATTCTTTCTACATTTGTATCTAACATAAACAAGAAATCTATTAAACGTTAGTATCCAGGTCTTGGTACTGTGATGGTTCCTTCTTATAATATGTCAATGATATATGATATAAATGGAATGACTTATTAGTTTGAAGATCTAGTAAAGGAAGCTACAGAGAAAGGGTTCTCATCAACAGAGCTAGATAATACTAGAGCAAAATAGGATGTTGTGAAGTAGTACTTATCTACTATACAGTAGAGTATGCCAGTATATGAAGATGGACAGTCTTTCATACCTACTGAAAATGTGCTAGTAACCTTAGAAGGAACTAATGCATTAGGACAAACTGGAACATTCCAGGAACACATTTCGTTAAATGAAATTCATGACTACTATAACTTCTAGGATAATCCACAAGAATACTTACAGAAGAGAGGTTATTCAAATATCTCTAGTATGAAGTTCCAAAAAGACGTTACAGTACCTAGGAATCTAGCCCCAGTTAGAATTACTTGGGATTATGTAGATGCTCTCGGAGTTCAACATCATACTAATATTTTTAATCATTGGAGAGTAAAAGGATAGATTCAGGAACTTGCTGAAATTGATGATATGAACATATCCGGAGATGAAAAGAAGAGACTATCTGCGGAAGCGGTTAAGAAGTGGGACGTTGATAAAGCCTTCCATGATATTAAAAGGAGAGTATATGAATTAGCATAGGGTGCTGAACCGGTAAAGATTTCTAATCTGAAAAATGAAGCAGCAGAGATTATTATGTCTAATCTATATGCCTCTAAGTTTGGAATTAAGGCAGGAGACTCTTTAGTGGATGTATTAAAGAAAGGAAAGTCTTATTTCTCTACTCCTACAGTATCTGTTGAATCTGATAATTACGACTTGGTATTCACTAAAGGAAATGGAAGTCACACATTCATTACCTTTAAACCTCTTTAGAAGAACAGTAGTAATTGTATGTCATTCTATAGAGCTTGGGACAATATAAACAAGAGAAAGTACTAGAGAGAATATGAAGTATCTGAAAATTCTCCAACTGTTGTTAATAGGATTTATGCTATAACAGGAGATAATGTGCGTCTATTTGAAATAGGTAGAGAAATAGTACGAGATGATATTGTGTGGGATAATAAGAAGGAAGCCTTTGTAAAGGGAGGTAAGAAGGTTGAGAATCAAAACACCTACCGTAGAGATGGTGATAGAGTACTTCAATATATAGAATTTGTATCTAAGCATAGAGTTGATGAAATTGCAGAGGATGGATCAATAGTATCCTATGATTTGTATAACATTAATAGAAGTGCCATAAAGCAATGCTTAGAGCAGAAACAGTATTCTGACGCAGAACTTACTTATACAAATGCTGAAGGTCATACTTCTAAATTAACTCCAGAATAGAAATTCGACTAGGAAGTAAACTAGTACATTAGCAGACTTCTTGGAAACATATATAAATCAGATGAATATGGAGGAGTACAGTTAAACAAGTCTCTTTCATTCGGCTCTGGAAAGATTCTCCAAGAAACCTTATATAATTTTAGTAAAGAAATAGATTATGATTAGGATTTATCAGAATATGTAGTATCTTTGCATAAGATAATGCAGGCAGCAAATCCAAATAAAAATGACAATAATCGCTTTAAGATCGCAGGTATTAAACTCAAAAAAGCTTTAGCAGCATTTGATGCTAAAAACTAGAACAAGTAGTATACTTCTTTCCAAAAAGCATAGAGCTTTACAGTTGCTCGTATTCCAGCACAAACACTACAGTCATTCATGAAGATGAAAAATGTAGGATTCACTGGAACGGAAACTGGACAATGCTTTGTAACTGCATGGCAGACATGGTTACAGGGATCTGATTATGATATAGATAAAGCGTATGTCATGGGTCTGTGTTTTGATACTAATGGTAAATACGTTGGATGGAGTAATCTATTTGATTATTCTACTGACGAAACACTCGCAGCTTCAGAATACTTACCAATGCCTCAGAAAGTAAGACATACAGTAATAAATGATGCAGCAGCTGCTAGAGCTAATCTTGCAAAGCAATTAACAGAGACTACTGATGAAAATCGCAAGGGTGTGATAGAAAATAGATTAAAACAATTAGATCACATAGTAGACTTAGACCCTTGGATTGAGAGAATTAGTAGTGAATAGGATCAAGCATCTAAGATTAAACTATATGCAGATCTTATAAATGAGATAAACAGGGAGTCTTATTAGGATGGTGATAGCAAGACTGTTAATATCTCCTATACTAACCCTAATGGATTAGAAGTAGTAAAGAATCTTAATAAACATGAGTTTACCTAGATTCCTCCTAACTTATCTCAGGATGTAAGTAAGAACTTTATTTCTTCACACATATAGAATACTGTTCAAGATTTAGTGAATATGACTAGAGCTTATTCTCCTATTGAGATGGAAGACTTCCGTGCGGCATCTGGGTATAGCCCAAAATAGAAAGCAGCTTCAGAGATGACCCTTTTGAATCCTGCAACTAAGTACCTTATGCAATATTCTAATATGACTGGTAAGAATGTTATCGGTATTGCCGCTAATGGTGAGAAATCCTCATTCATGTGGCACTATTATTTGAATGACTTGATTAGGCATGGAAATGCAGAGAAGAGAAAATATGGTCATTTCCAATTTACAACTAATAGAATTATAGGAAGGGCTAAGGGAAATATCCAATCGGGAACAATAACAGGTCTCCCAGATTTAAATATGGACGGAGTAGACCCTAATATTCAAGCTGAGTTTGGATCGAGAATTACTGGAAACCTTTATGTTGACTTGATGATTAGTCAAGTTCTGTCAGCTGCAACGGATAATGCTAAGGAGTTAATCCTTGCTAAAGTAAATGCAGGTAATAAATTAGCGAAAATGTATTTGTTCTTAATTACAGTAGGAATGAATATAGATGATATCGTTACATTTATGACCTCACCAGTTGCATCATTCATAGATTCTATTACTGAGGAAAATATTTTTGGAGGAACTACAGTCGATATAAACACTGCAATATCATTTGCTAGAGGTCAATTCATGACTAATGGCAAGATAAACCCTAAGATGGAAGCTAGATATGGTGCATTAAAGATGCTTTAGATAAAGGAAGCATATGAGAAAGCAGGGTTAGGAAATCCAGAAAATATTGAAAGTGTAGTTGCTGATTGTGATGAGTTTTAGAACGTATTAGAGGGAGCTAATGAATTTAGCAACTTTGGTAGATTCCTTGGACTCAATCAGGGACTTCCAACCTCCAAAGTTGATTTATAGAAACTTACCTCATTTATCTAGAGCATCCTCTCTCAGAGAGTAGAAGCTACTCTAGGAGATAATAAAGTATCTTCAGAAGTAAAAGAATAGTTAAAAGATGCTGCACCAATGGATGTCTTGAGATGGTTAAAGGACGCTAATTACCGTCAGTAGATTGCTGATGAATATGACTAGGTAAAGAAGTGTATTAACATATTTGATGCCTTTACTCACATTCAGCAATTTGATGCTATTAGAGATATTCTCTCTACAGTTATTGATATTGATAGTAATCTCTCCTTTAAGTCAAAAGCATTCAATGCTGTGTTTAATTAGGCAAAGAGTACTTACAAATACATATCTGAGAAGTATTAGAAAAAGATGTTAGGTGGAATAGATGCAGCTATTATAACTAATTTTATTTAGAACTAGAACATCAGTATTCCTGTAATAGCTGGAACTAAATATTTGTAGGCAGATGCTTCCACAGGCACTTTTAAAGAAGACGGACTATTATACCTAGACAACAGAGCGTCAATTGCCTCCTTTAAATATATATTTGAGAATGTAATCATTCCTAAATTGAAACAGGGAATAGTAACCGAAGTAGACTAGGATGGAAATATCTCGGAAAAGAAATATACCGATTTAGCAAATAATCCATTCATTTCGGGACTCTTGAGAAGTAGTGAATAGAAGGTTCCTCTTTATAAGGTGGGACTGAATATGATGACTATAAAAGATAGTACTGAATCTTAGAAGAAGTATTAGGCATATTCATCTGGACTACAAGCCCTATCTAAATATAAGGTAGGAGATTAGACCTTATCAGACCTATTTATGCTTTATAATCTAGTTGTAAATAAGAATTAGTATGGAGCAAGCAGATTAACTACCCTATTTGATGCTTTTATAAGTAAGAACTAGTCTATGAGGCTTTTGTCTAAATACTTTGATTACTTAGGAAAGGTAGACTATTATGGAGTTCCAAGATTAGATACAGATATGGAGTTTGATTCCTCTAAATATTCTAAGGATGTTCCTATTCTAAATCTTAGCTATAAGGACATTTTGGTATCGGCTGCGTCTAATGTTCGCTCTGCAAAAGGATAGACTGATCCTTATTGCATTCAGATGACTGAGGATGGGCCTATAATAATGGAAAGAGTCGGAACTTCTTACCAACCAATGCAGGGATTCCTACGTAAAGGCTAGAGTGAGGATTAGAATCATTACCTAGAAAGGGTAAATAATGAAAGAAGCTATTTTGTACTAGGAGGACAATTCTCTGACTACCTACAGAACTAGCTAAATACTATACAAGAATTAAAAGATTCAGATAACATTATCTCTTATATAAATAATTTTATAAGGGATGGACTATTAACCGTAAGTAAAGTTTGCGAATGAGTAAATGTATTATTACAGTTAAAGTCAATGGGGAAGAACTGAAGTTGAACTTAAATGATAGTTCTCCTTCAGTCCTCATTGATGAAAGCTTTATATAGGCACTAAGAGAAGATCCAGAAGCCCTTAATAAAATAGTAGAAGGGATAAGAGCTTAGTCTATAAATAGTGGATTAAGAAGTATTAAATTAAAAGATTTGCAGTAGGAGGGTATTCAGGCTAACTGTACTCTATAGTATTTAAGAGAAAGTCCTGAATTTGGAGAAATTCAATTTCCTGATGGAAATGCAAATATTCTACTTGTAAATAAATTATCTATAGGGGGAAAACCTATATATGGAAGAACTATAAACTCTAATGGAGAGGAAGTATTTGTAGTAAAAGGCACTAAGGAAGATGTTTAGAAACTTTCAAACTTCCTAAAAATTAGAAATACTATTAGAGATTATGGTTTAAATGTCTCAGAGGAATCTCCATATTATTAGGAATTAAACGAGATTCTATAGGAGAGCAAATAGAAAAATCCAGAGATAGGCAGCCTTGAAGATATGCTAGTAGACTATGTTTCTAACAAAAAAGCATATTCCGGAATATTCTTAAAAAGTGGAAAGAGTGCTATATAGGTTGCTGAGAGTTTTCTGAGAAATTTGAGAAATTATGACATTCCTAATGATTATGAGGATCCGTTTGTAACGGATCTTAATTTCAGGAAGTTTTATAAGGGAGATGGAGAGATATTTATCTCAAACTAGGATTTGTATAAGATGTTAAAGCAATACCATAAACCTCTTTTAGATAGTATAGGGGTATCTACCTAGAAAGCTTTTAATGAGTTTGGTTCAAGAAAGGCTGACGAAGTCATAAATTCTATATTGGACTATGTAAATAGTTAGGAGGGAAATGTTGATGATGTAAAACAACTATTAGACGGTGTAAAGAATAGTTACGATGCACTATTTAGGTTAGTTTTATCAAGTGAACCTGACTTCACATACCAATACGCATATAGCAGTAAGAAAGGTATAACGCTTAAATAGCAATTTACTCCTATATCAGAAAAGTATGGAATTGCTTATGATACTATATAGAACATGAGTACTGAAGCATATAGAGGGTATACAATATATGCTGAAGCACTTCCTAATAAAAAGAAAAGGTATTATCTTAGTAGAGGAACCTTAGTTGAGTAGAGTTTAAGTAACTCATATACTTCTAAAAAAGCTGCCCAGGCTGCAGTGGATAAAGCCCTGTCTAAACAACACCTTAGAAAAAATTCTTTAATAGAATTTAAGTTCAGAGACCATTCTACAAATGAGGATGGAAGTTCAAATTGGGACAATAGCTTGCCAAGTGAATTTGTTAGAAGTTCAACTAATTTTCTTCCTGGATAGATAGTAGAGTCTATTAATGTTCCTGTTGATAGAAACACTAATATTAGAGGAGATGAGCAATTTCTACTAGGAAAGAACGCCTATACCTTATAGAGCTTTAATAAGTTAGTATAGTCTTGGGATATTGATGAAACTAGTAAAGACCGTATAATTTCAGAAATGAATACTCCAGAGAAAGCAGTAACTTATATTTATAAGATAAATGAGCTATTAGGAATGGAGGATAGAACAAATGCCCAGGAATTAGTAAATATCGCTAACAATATAGCAGGGAGTGATTCAAACTACTATTATGTGGAGGATAGAAAATCATTAGGTTCTAATGGATGGGAGTATAAGGTAATTCCTACTAACAAGGATTAGATAGAGGAATATAAGAAGAAACAGAATGCTCCTATTACTATGTGGATGTCTGCTATATCTACTGCTCTGCAGAATCAATTTGGAGTTCCTATAAACTTGGTTACTTCTGAAGAGGTATCAAAGGAATTAAAAGGAATAGCTGATCCTAATATTGATAAGGCTTTTATTTATAATGGTGAGGTCTATGTAAATACTTCAATTGCTTCTACTAATGACCTGTTACATGAACATGTCCATTTAGTTTTAGGAATGTTAAAGAGCAATCCAGAATTGAGAGGCAACTATGAAAGGTTATTAAATTTAGTACTAAGTACTGATGAAGGTAGATTCACTATGAATAAACTTAGAGATAGGTATTCTGAGCTATCATAGATGGATTTAGCAGAGGAGGTATTTGCTAAACTGTTTAGTAACTATGTTAGAAGACACACTTCTCTTCAAACAGACTAGGTATTTAGTGCATCTGAAGAATAGTTAAAGAAATTAACTAAATCAGTATTTAATACAAATATTGCAGATGTAAAGGAATTTTATGGAAAGAGTATAACTAGTATTTTCGGAAAATTTAATAAAGAAGTGGCTCAAATGCTATAGTCTCCTGATATAGATTTTGGTTCTACTAAAAACTCAAGAAAGATATCTGCGTGGATCTCTAAACAAGTAGCAGATGGTAATATAATAGAAAAATGTTAATATGAATTATTGTCATTATACTTTGAAAGCCAATGGTCAAGAGTTTACTTCATATAGTGAACTTCTAGACTATTTGGATGAAGTTTTTTCTAATAAGAATGAACTCAAGCAACTTGATAAGATAACAGATATAGTATTTAGTAGAGCCGACAGGTAGGCTTCACAGATAGATAAGCTCAATTCTATTAAGGTAGAAGGTCTTACTTTAAGTTAGGCATCTATGATAGATGGAGAGCCTTCATTCGATTAGTCAAGACTAAATGTGTTAAGTTTCCTTGATATGCCACAATGTAATATAGAAGGTAAACCACTAGTTACTCCATTTAATATTGATGCGTATACATAGGAAAGTATAAAACACTTAGTGGAGGACTTAGGAATAGATCCTGAGTCTGCAGAAAAATAGGTATCCCAGGAGATAGAGCAGTGGAAGTATTTAAGAAATGATGCTAAGTTTATTCACTTACTTGGTGATTCTAAAATCCTATTTGAGAATGACGATGCTAAATATTAGGATTTAATTGCAGATTCTGTTCCAGATAGTATGCAGAAAGTTGCAATTTCCTTAAGAGACTAGCTGCATGGCGTTTGGGTTAAAGAAAAGGGAAAATATCTTAATAGTAAAGCTATTTAGGGCTTAAACGTTAAAGCTAAACTATCCGGGTTGGATAAGGAAATATTTGGGCATATTGATTGGCTATTTGTAGGCGAAGATGGAACTCTTCATATGTACGCATTAAAGACTACAACACAAAGTCCAAGAGAGTGGACAGGAGTAAAGGCTGATAAGTATAGATACCAATTAGCTTTTTTAAAATAGATGCTGGCATATAATGGAGTTAATATTAAAAACATAGATTTGAATGTTATCCCAGTTAGAATTGCCTATGATTCAAATGGGGTAGTGTCCTCAGCCAAAGTGCAAGCAACTATACAGTATAGTACTAAGAAATCTGGAAATGGCTACTCAATGCATAAGTTTGACAAGTAGGTAGCCCACTTTATAAAGGATAATTCAATCCCTTATCATATATCTTCTCAGCCTATATCTAGAGCTTTAGAGGTAAATAAGGCTATTTTTCCAACTGTAAACTTAAGAAGTGAAGGAATCGGACAATCTGCTAAGGAATGGGTTAAATATGCCCCTTCTATAGATCCTGAGGGAACAGAGCCATTAGTAATTTCTTAGGTAAATGACATAGACCATGCTTATGAAGTAACTATAAAAGGAGAAAAACATAACATTAAGTCTAATAAGCCTAAAGAAAAGAATCAAGAAATTCTTGACTTAGTATCTAGATATGTATCTGATTTAGAGGATTCAAAAGGATACTCTACTCAAAGACTTAAGGAAGCAATAGTCAATAGTTATGATAAAGGATTTATGACTTTCTCAACTGTTCCTGGTCTAAAGAGTATTGCTATTTAGTTAGAGTCTGTTTTAGGAAAATACCTAAATGATTATGTCACTGATGAAAAAACTGGAAAAAGGGAATATACTTGGGAACTCCTTCCAGATTTAATTGACGCAAATATACTCGTGTTTAAGAATAATGACGATAATACTTTAGATATAATTACTTTATCTTCCTTTGATTTAAGAGCAAAAGCCCCTATTAGACAGGGGAGAAATAATATATTAGGGTACTACAGGAGAGATAGCGAGTATATAGACTTAGAAGGCGATTATGGTAATGTGGAGGCAGTAAGAACCATGGAGCTGCTAAATGAAATGTTGCCATAGTTAGGGGACAATGTAAAACTTGGAACTCTAGGTGTATTAAGTTCTATAAATGGAGCAGCTTATAGATCCTATAATATTGGTGAATTTAACAAGAACTATTTTTAGAACATAATTACAGTAGTAAACAAGGAAAACTCCGGGTTAAATATCGAGAATAATTTTTCAGTTGCACAGTTTACAGATCCTGTAGAAGAAATTCTAAAAGAATATATTACTATCACAACTGGAAAACCAGAGGCATATGTTAGGGAATATGCTCAGTATGGCTTTGATGAATTGAAAGAAATGGATAATGATGTAGTTTAGATGCATTCCTTGGAAAATATATTAAATAGAATCCTAACACAATATCCATCATTTTCAGACCCAGAGGAGGTTGAAAAAGCTCTAGTATAGCCTACTTAGTCTCTTACTAGAAATATGGCAACTTTATATGAATTAACTGCTAGGGCATATCTAACATTAAGAGGGGAAACTCCTAAAAATAAAAACTCTTTAAATGGGTTAAATACAACATTCTTCACTGCACCTACTGTAGATTCTGAGAATATTAAAATAGTTGTAAATAATCTTCAAATAACTCATGATACTATTGCAGAAGAGTTCCTTAAAGAATATGACTCTAACATTAGAGGAATGTTTGACTAGTTTTATAAGAAACAGGGATATACTTCTGCTTAGAATATGATAGTAGGAAATTAGGCTCAACAATATTCAAACTTTTTCAATCCAGATGATGAATTAATGTCATTTAAAAATCCTTATGATACTTCTAATGATCTAAAGCCATAGGAAAGGGAGCTGTTAAAAGAGGTTCTGTTCAGAATAGATAAAATTAATAGGAATGGAAATTCCCGATTTTATTCATCTAATGATCCAAAAATTAAGGAATGGATAAAGACACATCCAGAATACCTATGGGTTCCTCTGGAAAGAGCTTCAGGTGCTACTAAAAGATAGAGTGCAGAAGCTATTTTAGCTGGAATGAAAAACTTTTGCAAAAAGGTAAAGGACGCATCAACTGCATTTGACGAGTTCGTGGAAGGAATTACCGATGAGGAACGTGAACTACTTGGAAGAGATTCTGATTCCTTTTATAGAATGCACTTAAAGAATCCATTTAGCTTAAGTATGCCAACTAGTTAGAGTGGAGTTAATGAAACTATGAAATCTAGAAAGGCTCTATTAGATAAATACGGGAAGGGATTCTTTGAAACTAACGTGGAGAATATACTAGTAGACTTTCTAGCTAAACATATATCTACTACGTAGTATAACAAATTACTCATAGCCTCTAAAGCATTAATGCTGGAACTTCACATTACTGGTAACTATAATGGAAATAAGGAGACAGTAAGCAAGGAAATCAAGTATATGCAGGACTACTTGAAAACTAATGTATTTCATACCTCGATTATGAGTCCTGCTGAAAAGAAAATAGTTGGAGTAATTTCTCCAATTAAAAGAGTAGTATCCCATATGTTACTTGGAGGAAATATTGTATCAGCTCTAAGAGACTCTATAGAAGGTGCTTAGCAGAATTTTATAAGGTCTGTGATTAAACTTAACACGGATTTGAATCCTAAGGATATAAGTAAGGCTTACGCGTATGTATGGACTCATAGTTCTTCAAATGCTATGGCTTAGAACTTATTAAGTAAGCTATGTTTAAGATATAGAATATCAAACACGGATGTTGGTCGTATTGCGGAGAAAGCAAAAACTGGTAGAAATGGAATATTGAATTATGAGAATTGGATGTACAGCACTCTTAGAGGTCCTGACTTCCTAAATAGAATGACCTTGTTTGTTGCTAAGTGTATGCACGATGGCGTATGGGAGGCTATCAGTCTAGATCCAGATGGAAATCTTAAGTATGATTGGACTAAGGATGCTAGATTCAAAGCATTTAAATATGGGGTAGTTGGATCTGAAGAGTATAAAAAAGCTAAATCTCTTTATTTATCTAGAGTTAGGGAGTATAATCAAGAGCATCCAGATAATCCAATAGAAATGACTGACAATTTACCGGAGCCATATTCTAAACGTATGATTAATGCCATTAGAGGTTTAGGTGATAATATATATGGTTCATATGATAAAGGTAAAAGAGCTATGGAAGAAAATGCTAGCTACGGTTTCCTTTTTGGTAGCTTCTCTACTTGGATGAACGGTATTATTAATAATTACTTTATGCCAACCCAGAAGAATGGAGTGTCTTCCTTGAAATTAGAATAGGAAATAGACGATAAAGGTAATAAACTATTCTTTGATGAGCACGGTAATATAACTAACGAAGATACTGGAATGCCAGTATATAAAAATGTTCCTATTATAGTATAGGGTATTTTTCCTACATTAAGTGACCTAATTAATATTACCAAGGAAGATGGGGTAAAGGCAGCAGTTGCCTATATAAAGGGCAACAACATGGTAAAAGCTAATGTGTTTAAGCTTACATCAGACGCATTAATGTTTGCTTTACTTGGTTCATTGTTCAGTTTACTTTTGACCCCAGCATATAAAGAGCACAAGAAGACAGCTGCTGACAATCCAGTATTAGTAAATCTTCTAACAGAGCTATTATATAAGTCATCTTCTAGGTCTTATGACCAATATAAGGGTCCTATAAATGTTATATAGTTCTTTGGAGAGAATATGAATCCTCCATACTATAGTGCCCCTGTTAATTTGTTAAAGGAGGCAGGACAGTCAATATTTGGAGACAAATCTTGGAAATATCTGATATTTGATAATACTGGTTTAACTAGATCCATTAAAGATACTGGATTTGCATATATTAAATCTCAATAGTAGTAAAAAAAAAAAGCTCTACTGTTTAAGTAGAGCAATTTTAAGAATCTATGACTTACAGTGAAATAACTGAAATCGCGAGACATGGAAAGCTAGGTAAATTACCTAACTTTATAGGATATTTTAAATGGGACTTTGGTTCTAATTCTCTAATATTTTATAATGGAGATTATAGATGTTCTGCAGAATCTCTAGATATATTAAACAGGAGTGATTTTTATTATATAATATGAACCCTCTTCCTAGAAGTGATTTGAAGGGCAAATACCCTAGATGTCACTATAATAAATTAGGTAAAGCAAAATAGGCTTTCTATTCGGAGGAATCTGCATAGAAATATCTTAGAAAAATGAATTTGATGGAATATACGGTCTATCAGTGTAGATACTGTAATCAATATCACATAGCACATTAAAAAAAAAAAGCCTCTGGCAGTATGAGAATTAACTCACACCGTCAGAGGCTTATTGTTTACTGTCTTTCAAGCATTTCTATTTTATCATTAATATAAAATATTGCTTTTCTCAAATCTTCTATAGTCTTTTCTTTATTGGAGTACCCAAGTTCTTCTTTATGTCCACACCGTAAGATATACTTAATAGCATTTCCAAGATCAAAATCCATGTGCCTAGTAATATCAATCACCTCTATGCCACATAGTTGCTTTAGCCATGTATAATGACCTGGGTGATTGACCTTATCCTCTGGGGTTGGAACTCTAGGAACATCTGCCTTAAAAGAGATACATCCACTCTTGATAGATAGTAGCTCCTCGTCAGTTATAGTATACCTCTTTCTGTGGGTATGATTAATAACAATATGATCCTTCTCATTAAACTCTAGGGTATCGTCTATAAAGATAGCTTCTTCTCCATTTATTACAACAGGTATACTAAAAATATACTTAAATAACATATCCCTTAACAATAGATGAAACTAATTTCCCATCTGCTTGAGGATATTTATCCTTTACCGCCTTTATAACCTTTCCCATTTCCTTTTTAGGAATTTGGAGGTTAGCTATGCCGACTTCTGCACACCCTACAAAATTATTTGCGAGACAGTACTCCTCTATGAAAGAACATATCTGTGACTCATTTACAGGCTCTGGAAGCAACTTTTTTAGTACCTCCAATTCACTTGTATAGTCAGCTACCAAGTCCTCTCTGTGAGCCTTAGAGAAGTCTAAAATAGCATCTTCCAAATTCTTACACATTTTTGAGATAAGTTGGATCTCAGCGGCATCAGTATAAGGTTTAGCATTTTTTGCTGTTTTAACCTTTTGTATTTCTGCCTTCAGGTTCTTATAAGCACGAAGTGCTACCTTGTCCCCTGATTTCATTGAAGATTTTATAAGTTCATTTACGTCTATCATAATTTAAATGTCAAGATAAAGAGGTTTAAATGTTGGAGTATATTTTTCATCTAGATAGCTTACATTATAGTGCTTTGTATCTCCAATCATTATGAGATTGTGATCAGCAGTATGGATATGCCCACTTAAGTGAAGTTTAGGTTTCTTCTCTAGAATAGCATCACGTAATTCAACTGTCCCAAAGTGCTCCTCTGTTCCCCATCCTATATCCTGTAAAGACTGATCTGCATATCCGTATGCTACGTCATGGGTGAGTAAGATGTCTAATCCCTCTGGAATTTCTGAGAATTTTTCCTTCAAATCACTATTAGGTCTCATGTAAGCCCAATTGCCAAAAATCTTACAGTAAGGAGTTCCAAAGATTTTATAGGTTTTTCCATCACTTCCTAAATATTCATAGGATTCGTGGAATAAGACTGTTGCCTTGTTGTGAGGTCCAAACAACCTTTTATATTCTTCCTCATGACCCTCCATTCCTACTTCATGATTTCCAGGAATGAATAGAACCTTATCGCATGGCAATTCATTAATCCAAGGTTTGAACCAGTCAATATACCACTCCTTACAGCTTTTTGGATATCGTTGAGCATGAAGCCCAACAATATCTCCACAAATTAATACTAACTCACATGGGTCTATCTTTGGAAGATAGCCATGAAGATCACTTATTGCACAAATTTTTATCATAATTCTACTGTGTATTTAGTTATCCAGTCACCACATTGATCGCAATGACCTAAATCCTCAAATTCACCTTGGGATTCCACAAGGTCTATCAGAACAGATTGAAGAACTCCTAAATCATCTTCTCTGTCAACCAATTTTTTGATAACACTTTGTACATCTGTCCTGTTCATATCGACAGTTTCTACGTTGTTAACTGTTAGTGAATCACAAGTACAACCAGTTACACTTTCTATTTTCATAATTAGTCTTCTGCTACCCACCCATCTTTACCACAGCTATGGAATTGACAATAGAGACAACCCCATTCAACTGAGAGACAGGTCATATTAATACTATTCTTATCTGGGAGTTTCGTGTATAACTTATCCATCTCCTCTTCTGGAAATCTCCATTTTGAGTTGAAATAGACTTCTAAGTTTTCATCATCAACTCTTTCTACATCTCCTAAATCTTTAAAGAAGTTCTCTATACACTTCAGATTCTCCGAATTTTCGGAATATACTCGAAGGGTATTCTCACAAATGTTAGCCATTCATTTTAGATATTACTTCCCTATTTTCCTTAATCTTCTCTCTATTTTTTAATATCTCTTCTTTTAGAATTTTAAATTTCTGCTCTACTTCCATAAGTTCATGTTTTATACGAATCTCTAGGAAGAAAACAAAAATTAATAAACAAAGCATTGGTAATACGTGCATCATAATTTATGTGCTAATCCATATACATTTTTAGTCCAACCATTCATATGTCCGAAGTTGTTTCCGATTAGACATCCTTTCTTGCTATCTGTAGCATAGACTTTATGAGTTATGCAAGACCCTCTAACCTTACAGAAAACTACATCTCCAACTTTACATTTGTCCCAAGTGATTGGAGTCAGTAAATGTTCCTCATTGCTCTTATAAAGAGGGAGCATCGAATTTCCTGGCTCTTTGGTCTTAAAAGATTCCCCATTAAGAAGTCTTTGAATCTTCTTTAGTGTGTTCGGATTCATACGTGTATACTCTTCCTGATTTTCCTATTTCGATTTCCATAGGACTCTCCTCATAAGAAATCTTAGGAAAAACTAGACCTTGAAAGTCACTCTTGTCAATGATTTTGCCCCTGTATTTTGCTCTGACGTGGACATCGTTATCTAAGGTAATCCATCCCATTTCTGGACACTCGATTACCCATCCTAGTCCTCCTATTCCCTTAGGCTTTTTTCCTTTACAGATAGCTCTACTGCCATCTTTATTCGCCACAAGCCAATATGTTCCAGCTAATATTTCTTTCATCCTAGTACTTTATTTTCCTTGTTATACATCTGTTTACTAAATCCTTCTATTTGATCTTGGGTAATATTACCTATCCACATATCAAATAAATGATGATACTTAGAATGGTTGCAAAGATAAAATTCTCTCTGCAACCAATTGTATAGTTCCCTTGTCATTCTTTATAGGCAGCGTCTGGGATAGTGTGCTCTCTATTTTGAGCTTCTATACCATATTCTACTTGTTTATTTATAATTTCCTGTACCTGTTGCCAAGATACCGGAGTATAATTATTGTTATCTACTCCAACATCATACTGATATGGAAATAGATTAACTAATCTATCAGTGTCAGTTCCTCCACAATTGGGACCGGAGTGAACGTGTCCAAACAGTTGATATACTGCATTTTCAGGCTTTCTCCATGCCCCTCCAAAACATAAATAAGGGTAATGATTAAGATATACAGTTCTTCCATCTATCTTAAGAATCATTTGATGATTTACACCCTCAAAGAGCTCCATTATTTTATCTCCAGGCCATCTTAAAATATCGTGATTGCCCAAAATCAAATAATGATGCCCATTTAACTGACTTAAAAGTTCTTTCCATCGTGCATTTGTAGCAAATGCAAAGTCTCCTAGATCAAATACAAGATCATCTGGTTTAACTACAGAGTTCCAGTTTTGGATAAGACTCCAATCCATATCCTCAGTTGTTTTCCAAGGTCTCTTGCAGAATTTTATAATATTTTGATGTCCAAAATGTAGATCAGAAGTAAACCAGATTCCTTGCTTAGAGGAGTCAATCTTTAGAGGTTTAACAAGTTCCATATTCTGTTTCATTGTAAAACTTTATTTTAGTGTTATAATGTTCTTGAAGTGCTTTATTAATCCTAGGGAAGAAATCGTACGGCATTTTCTCACACCTTCTAGCATAGAAAGCCGGATGATATATTTCAAATATTCCAAAGGATTGCACTATATCTTTTTTAAAAAGACTTGCTTGATTTCCAAACAATACATATATAAGTCCTCCATCATAAGTACTTAAATTATGAATTAATTTGGACATAAAGGGCTGCCAAATATTAAAATGAGACCCAACTCTATTTACCTCACAGGTAAGTGCGGTATTAATCATTAATACTCCTTGCTTTGCCCAAGATTCCATAGTGTTGTCAAATTCTATTCTATTATGAGGCATCTCATAGTTTATTACAGACTCTTTCACTACTTGGAGTGAAGGTGAGAGTCTTTTTTCAGGTGTATCTGCAGAGTTACCAAAGAGTATTCCAGTAGCCACACCCTTTTGAGGATATGGGTCCTGTCCTAACATGATAACTTTACAATCTTTAAGAGGACATAATTTGAATGCCCTAAAGATATTTTGTTTAGCTGGACATAATATCTCTGGATTTACATCCTTTAGCCAGTGCATTATCTTTAATGTCTCTTGCTCATCTATTACCTTAGACCAGTCTCCAAAATACTCTTTAAAAGTCATTGTTCTTTAATCCTCTCAGCCATGCATACTCTCATAAGATGAGATATATGATTATTGTCAATCTCTTCAATTTCCTCCGGAGTGAACCAGTAGATATCCTCTAGAGGTTTAGATGATTGAAGCATTTCTTCATATGTATGCTTATTCAATATTTTCTCCACAAGATCTACATCTGGGTAGCATCTATGAATAAGATCAAGACGATAAGAAGCTACCTCATTATTGCGCTTTAACTTTTTAAGAGATCTAGCAGCTTGTACAGCACAGTACATCATACCTACTAGGCATACTGCCCAGACTACTAACAGAATTATACATATAATATTTCCCATTTTACCACTTATCGTAATTAGTTATATCCTTTTTATCTCCACATTTAGTACATAAAATGCTTACCCCTACACCTATACCAGTTTGTGTAAAACAGTATGTAAATAGGGGTCCTATCGGTATTCCCATCCTATTGCAAACCCTACATGATTTGGAGTGCTGCTGGATAAATTCCTTAGCAGCTTTCTCCTCATCATTATCAACTTCAAACTTTATCATCCAATGAGTTCTTTCAGTTTATCGATATACCTGGTATTATCTTCTGCAATCTTGGTGTTAAAGTCTATTTTAGTTTGAATAGCAGCAATCTCATTCTGTTTAACCTTTGTGTCTTCTGCTATTTCCGAATTAAGTTGGATTGCTTGTTCATAAGAGCTCTTGAATATGCTCTTAACAGCTGCTAACTGCTCAGCGAATGATTTACTTTTCTTTCCATTAAAAATGTTTTTTAAATTCATGTTTTTTTTTTTAGGTTATTAAATATAATTTTATTTATCTATAAAACCTCTTTCAATAAATTCTTTGTGCATTGGCTTAGCAATCTCCTGAGCCATAGGATGAGCATCAGGGGCATCTCTACGATAGAAGAAATTCTTCCATGCATCTTCAAATCCACAGGAAATAAGTTCTGATTTGATTCCTAAAGGAAGTACAGAACGAGCTTGCTGAGGAGTCCAACCAAGTTTAATTAAGTCTAAGTAATCTCTCTCTACATTATTTAAGTTAGCAATGAATATACTCTCAGGAGATTTATCTCTTATAACAATATGATAAGGTCCATACAGTTTTAGTTTCTCATCATTTAACCAACAAGGCTGAATAAAAGTAAGCTCATTATCAAACTTATCTTTAGAATAGTTACAATAACGAGTACTTTCTGCCAAATGAGACAATCCTATATGAGTACGGAACTCATCCATAACACCACGATCGAGAATCATATGAACCGTATATCTCTTGTGATGATATTCTGTAGGTTCACAAAGATATTGTAAATCGTCTTCCCAATGATTCTCTTTAATTACTCTATAATTAGTAGTTACATAAATAGTATTCCTGAGTTTTCCATCTACTCTAATACTACCATTTCCAAAACTAAATTTACTCCAAGGACTATAAGTATATTTGTCAAGCCACGCCATATTGTCTTCTTTTTGAGCGCTTCTAGATAAATATACAGTACCAAATTCTAATGGTCTATCATGTCCTCTAGATTCTAGCATATTTACAAACTTCTCATAAGAAGTATCTGTAATTTTATCCTCACTCTTATAAGATACTCTAGCGCATCTTTCAATGAATTGCTTTATACCTTTAATAGTGAAGTCTTTCTGCTCTAGAATTTCAAAAGATTGTTTTATAAGTTTCATTATTCAACTATTTTAACGTACAATGTATCATGAGGAGCTGTTTTATTAGTTCCCTTTACAATATCTCCAATCTTTGAGAAGTTCTTATCAAGAACTATTACATCATCGACGAAATAATCACTCTCACCGCGATTCTTGAAGACATTCTTTGCTCCCCAAACTTGATGATATTTAATTTTAACTTTCCAACCTTCTACTTGGGCTTTGACTAATGTATCAATAAGCTTCTGTTGGTCGCTACGATCATTATCCATAGAGAAAGCAAAAGGCTCTCCACTGGAGTTCATACCAGTTTGAGTAACGTTAAGTAACCCATCCCAGGAATCCCAAAAGACTCCAGCTTTACTAAACTTAGTTACAGTACCAACACGTTCTCCATCAGAGAAATGTTCTTTACAAGATGTAAGTGTTAAACACATTACAGCCATCAAAAATAATAAAATTTTCTTCATTTTCTTTTTTTTTTTTAGTTACCTTGCTGACAATATACGTCTATTGTAATGATAATAAATAGAGCTACAACTGCTCCAATAAGTAACGCAAGAACAGAGTTCATACCAAAATACATTAATATTCCTGCAATTATAAGTATTGTTACGGGAAGAAGTGCTATAAATAATAAAGCCATAACAGCAATTCCCATTGACTTGAACAATCTATTCATTCTAGAACACTTTTAATTTTACTTTCAATAAATTCATCTGAGGACAACTTCTCTACAGTTTCTTTTATATTAAGAGGAGGAAGTTCTGGATGCTCCACAGTAATCTTAGCACAAAACATATCCATAATAGCTTTACAGAAAGGTTGCTTTTCCATGTCAGCTATTATAGCTTTATGTTGCTTAAAAGCTTCCTTCAATTCGCCATTATCACGGAAGTATCGTAACACTTCTGTTAATGCAACAACGAATGTTTTGTCTTGCATTGGATTATTCTTAATATCTTCTAACTTACTCATTAGAAGAAGTAAGGCTGAATGTAATTGCTCTTTATCCATACTATTTTAGTCATTAATAATGTCGCATTTTTAATTTATTGTAATATAGTACATTATATACATTGATTTTCCCAAGAAAATCAGACCGTGTATACTTCTTATAAGGAACATATATTAATACGATATTACCCTTTGTGAAGGCACCTCCGTTATCGTACATTTCTATATAATCTCCATGCTCTGGGTCTGTCCACACTGCAATTGTGTCTTTATGACCATTAATAAAAGAGATTTCATAGTACATTGGATGCTTTATACCATACTTTATTTTATAATTGTATAAATTGTCTTGCTCATTAGAGCACTGGACAATCCCATATATTATAAACGCAACAACTGAAAATACAACTGCGATAGCGATAATATTGTTTATAATATTTTTAATCTTGTGCATAGTTATAACTATTACTCTTACTACTTTTCTTTGCTCATTGCTTATCTTATTTCAGATTAAATTGCTTTGATAAAAAAGAATCATTCTTTATCAAGTTAATAATTTCTTCTTCTGAATGAATACCCTTCCAGAACAGTTCTGTATGACTACCACCTCTGTCGTCATCTACAGAGAACGGAACACCATAATTAGTATAAACCTCTCCGTGATGCTTGATGAGGTGGCGACCAGGATTCTTTCGGATATTATTTATCCAAGTTTCATTATCGCATTCACACCATATCTTGTATTCTTCGTGTGTTAGCGTTTTGTCAATTCCGATAGGACAATGACCGGAACACCCATTTGTTCCAAAGTAAATAATCTCTGCCATATTCTCTTCTTTTTACCCTCTCCCTTTTATAGGAGAGGGTGATTAAATTTAAAGATTACCTGATGTTCCATCCCAAGAATATACAAATTCTCCTAAGGATTTCCATCCCAAACAAATTTCTCCCTGTTTTCTATAATCACAAGTGCTATAGCTTTTACACTTAGAGCAATCCGGCTTACTCATCTATAACCTCCCAGTCCTCAGCAAAAATATCACTAGAAGAGGGAACCCAAGAATCTGCTCTACCATCTGGATTGATGATAAGCATTTGGTTAGTGTAGTCAATGTGAGGGTTCTCGCGGCTCATCAAGATATTTTTAGCTGACTGAGGGAGTGACTGCATCTTAGGAATAATGTCACCTGTAATGTGACTAGGCACCTGCTTGACAACAAATAACCCCTTACCATTCCAACCACTACGACGAATTGCAGAACCTGCCTTCAAAGCCTCAATAGCCTTTCCAAAGTTCATGGGGATCAATGCGTTCACATCAATATCCATGTCCTTCATTCTGGCAGTTAAAGCCTTGAAATACATCTCCATCCCTTGTGCTTGTTCCTTCATCAATTTATACTGATAGTCTCCTACCTTCTCACGGAAACCATCCTTGCCTAGGGCAGTTTGTAACTTAGTTAAGCGGTCTGCCAACTCTTTGTATTCCTCACACATTCTCTTTTGAAATTCTTCCATAATGTAAATGTCTTTAAAAGTAATTTTGTAATATTCTTCCCTTTCAGGATGTTTGTGTATAGCATCCCTTAGGGCTTTTGTTAAGTATTTAATATCTATCGGATTATTATTTTCTTTAATTCCTAACATCTTGCTTATGTTGTTTTCATATTTTAATAGTTAATCATAAAATTATAGAATTATACAACCTACAATAGTAACTATAATTATAAACCCCAGTATAGCGCATCCTAATGCAGCATCTTCATCCATTCTTCTAGCTTCTTCTTCTGTCATATCACTATCTATTTATAATCCTTGCGGATAGTTATTACTCTGTTACTTCCTCATAAGTCTTAGCGAAAATACCTGGCTTACAAGGATAGAACTCTCCGTTTACTCCCTTGATAATATAGTCACCAAGAGAAGCGTACATATCTCCTTCAAGTGTTGGAATAATTAGAACCAACCCATGATTCTTTACTTTAGCTTGAGTAAACTTATCAATTTCAGATAAGTTTTCGCCAGTCCATTGAATGGCTTCAATGATAACTGGCTTCTTTTTATATTTCTTAATCATATTACTTTTTGTAGAATAGACTTTTTCTGTAATAGCTTTCAAAGCACTAAGCCAAATAGCTAATTGTCTATGTTCTAAGGAACAATCAACATTACAATTTTCTTACTCTTTAGCTACCTTCTTACAATGTTCTATTGCTTCATCCAATGTCATATTGCTCATTTTATATCCTATAAGGGATTATTTACTAAGGATGAGTAGGCATTTCCATCCAATGCGTTGGCATATTTGGCTTTGCAAACTGTTTGTGGTATGCGTCCATTCCTGGAATACCTGAGACACCCTTATAATAATCATCTCCTTCTTCATAGCATGTATCATAACAATCATCCTCGTTATTCCATGTTGCAGATACAAAACCATCATCTTGAATAAAACCTACTCTTGTGCCATTAGGATTGAAATCCTCATCAATCCACTTTTCGTTAAAGGCAATTACCTCTTCTCCAAAAGGAAGTTCCTTTTCAGATACTTTGTTCCAACCCATATTCTATTACGAAGAAAGTTAATAATTTAAAATTTCAAACTGGTCGTAAAATGATGATTTACGAAGATGAGGTTCACTACCAAAACTATTACTCTCTGTTACCACCACTATCTCCATATCACCTTCATTATCACAAAGGTCTTGGAGCTGTCGAATAAATTCACTTATAAGCATTTTATTATATTTTTATGCCTGAAGGCGTTAAACGTTCATAAATGCATAATCCATGCCCAAGATATAACCATGGCTACAAAACACACAGTCAATCCTATAACAAGGCATAGTCCTATTATATTATATTTATCTATTTTCATATCTCCATTTCTGAATTAATTCCTAGACCAAAAAGGAAGTGCTGAAGTTGGTGGCAGTATTCAATGCCTTTCAATATTTTATTGCCACTAATGCAAATATCATAACAGTTACGTACATAACTGGCTACAATATCAATACCTAACCTCTCTTTAAAATAAAGAGCACCACTGTCATCTTGTCTAACCATTTTAAAGCTATTTGCTGAAAGTATCTTAGGAGTAAGGGGAACCCCTGATAACTCTAATTGGTGTACTGGATGGCTTATATAAGATAGTTCGTAATTATTTACCCCAAGTGTATCCATAATTGTATGTATTTTGTTATCATACATAACAATATCACCTTTGATATATTCCTGTTCCATACACCTTACTTTTTATTATTCATCATATAAGCCATATCATGCACTTTGCGACACATTTGACAAACATCTTCAAGACTTCTTGTGTCCCAATCATAATACATCCTTCCATAACTTTCGGTTATTACTACAACCTGTCTGTCACGAAGGATTCGCCATATCATTCTCAACTTGTGTTTCATACGCTTTACTTCCCTTATTGAATTTGTTACCCACTACATGCAATTCCCATGCATAGTAATCAATGCCTGTTATTATTGGCATACGAATACAAGTCGCAGGATTAAATGCTAAAAAGCATCCTTTTTCAAAAATTACCTCACAAGGTTTTTTGCCTTCAAATACAGAGATAATATCATGTTCGTATATTTCATTACCTTCCTTGTCTTTCAGTCCTGTAAACATACAGACGGTATCTGGGTCAACTCTATGCACTATAGGCACATCAGGAAATACACTACTTGGATAACCTATTCCAACATAGCTTGTACTACGATTTAAGTCACCTTCAACCCATTCTCCGTTATCAAGGCGTTTAGCCTTGAACTTTATGTTTTCTATTTTCATAAGCTATAACTTCTTGATTAATAAATTACTTTTCTCATCAAATGGTTTATAACCACTACGGAGATACCAATCTAGAACAAATCTATCAGATTCCTCTTCAACAAAGTGTAATCCGATGGTTTTTACTCCATTCAACTTAGCTTGTTGTTCTGCTAGTTGCAATAAATGCTGCGCGACACCCTTTCTTCTATGATTATTATCTACAAAGAGTGCATATATTAGAGCATCAGCTTTGCCGAAAAGATCACTAACATATAATGGAATAAATATTTGAACCGAACTGAGATTTTCTTCATCGGTTATTAAAATTCTGATTTCGTCTTTCCATGTCTGCTTTTGTATCATCTGCTCATTTAAATTTGTTCAGTCTTAATTTCATAATTCTAAAAAGTCTCTAACGTCAATATAATCTATACCAAAATTCTCAGCGCACTTCTTGTCAGAGTCTGAAAAATCTCCTGGTTTACCAGAAGCATCACCTATCATAATACATTCATCTTTAGATTCTACTTCCCAACGCTTGACTAATACTTCCAGCATTCCTGTATTAGGTTTCCTGCAAGGATTTGTTTTATCCATAGAATCACAATATTCACTGTCACAGCAATACATATTTGCAAGTCTTTCTTCTAGGAAAAATTCACAAAAGTGTTGTACATAATCTAATTTTCTTTCAAAATCTGATTTAGTTATAAATTTTCCTATACCACCTTGGTTAGTTACTATAAATAAATAGTTTAACTTAGGAAATTTCTCTACTATTTTGTTTAGTACAGGAAGTTGTATTCTGAAATCTGTAATATCTTCAGGAAATGTTTTACCTGAAATAGTCTTGATTAAAGTACTGTCCAGATCAATGAACAGTACTTTTTTAGTTTCAAAATTAATCATTACACCAATGCTTAAGTTGTTCCTCTGTCATAATACCTACATGACGATCAATCTCCACTCCATTGTCCTCCTTTATAAGAGTAGGAACTGCTCGTATTTTATATTTTTCTACGAGTGCGTCATTCTCATCACTGTTAGCATTAATAGACTCGTAATCAATGCCAGCCTTCTTAAGATTAGAGTCTAGAACCTTACAAGGACCACATGTGTCTGAATAGAACTTAATTATTTTCATACTTCAGTTGTTATAATGTTTTCAATTTCCCAGTCATCTTCAATACCATCGATGCAATCATAAGCTGCCTCTTCTATGGATTGACCTTCGTTTACTTTAATATCAACTACCTTAGATATTGATACGAAGATGGCAATTCTTTTAGTCAAACTTGTCATAGCAATATTGGCAGTCTGGATCATGTACTACTCCCTTACCTGCAAATTTAATATAAGAGTGTCCTTTGTATTTAAATTCTTCTACATATCCAAATGGAACAGTGCCCTCTTTGGCATGTATTGTATTAGAACCATCGCTTTTAGCGTCACAAGAACATAGCAGTACTATACTAAATAAAAATAAAATCTTTTTCATTGTATTACTTCATAATTAATGCCTGTTGTATTCCAGTCTGTTAAGTCTAGATGTGGAATATCAACATGTAAATTTCTTAAAGCTTGTGAGGCAGTATAGAGAGCATTAGTAGGGAGAATAATCTCCTTGTTTGCTGCCTCTAATACCTCTGCCTCAGTAGCATCGTCTGGTAAATCAACATAGAGAGTTCTCTCCATCGTGACTTTAGCTTTAATTCCTCTCATCCCAATAAGTCTTTATTAGTTGGATATTTTGTGCTATGAACGAAATCGCCGTGAAGGTAAGCCGTTTTCCAATCCACATTATCAGGTGGATAAATAGCAAGTCCTTCTTTAGTGTGGCAATTGTCCCAATTCTCAAGTAATAAAGAGAGTTTCCATCTCTCTATTGTATATTCTTCTAGAAGTTCTAAATTGTCTTCTACTTGTTCAGTTACAAAGTAATATGGACTTTCGTCGTTGTCCTTACTCATAAACTTAGAAGGCTCTGTCATTAAAGCCATATCTCTAATGGTCTTTTTACAAGACTCAATGTTCTTATCCAAATCAGAGATTCTGTCTTCTACTTCCTCTCTAGAGTTAAACGTCTCCTTATTGTAAGAGACATTACAAAATAATTCAGTTGACCATCCCATTATTAACCTCCTTGTATAAAGATTCTGGAACCATATACGAATTATCAGGGCATGGATGCCCTATAATTTCTGTACAAAATATACACTCACTCCACCTAGGGTGGTCCATGAAAGTTTGAATTTCCGGCCACCCTACCAGTATATACCTCTCCAAGGTTCGTTGGAGCACTGGAGAGGTATTAATTTTTATTATATTTGCCATTGTTTGCATTATCTAAATAATCTTGAATAAATCCATCTAATTCAACATCCTCAGGACACTCTGATAAATCAGAAACTCCATACAGTTCCTTCCTATCATCAATATCCCACAATTCTTGGCGAGAATCACCAAACAAAGATTCTTTCCCAAATAATGTAATATGTTTTTTCATAATGTTAATGAATCCAATGATCTCCGACAGAAATGTCTGCTCCTAAATGAACATTAGGACAGAAAGGTTTTCCTCCAGCAACCATACACTTAACAAGTACATCTGATACTTCTTTTTCCATTACTTTAGGACATTCTACATTAATTTCATCGTGAACTATCGCACATATTTTAACAATATCTTGGTAGTTATTAGATACAATCCAATTAAAGAACTTAATAAGAGCTAATTTTGTACAACAAGCTCCCCTATTTTGTATTCGATAATTAATAGATTGTTTTTCAGAGGAAGATTTACGTTTGTTAAAACGCTTAACTTCTTGTACAGTGTCACAGTAAGGAGATTCCTTCTTCATCTGCCAGTAATAACTAGTAAACTCACGATCCTGCATCTTCTCTGTCATCTTCTTCTGCCATTCTCCATCAAAGATATGTGCACGATGTCCTAAGATAGGATTCATAAGAATATACCCTTTTCTCATTACTTCCTGACGACAATACTGTTGATACTGATGTATACCAGGGAAACCCCTCATAAAGTCATTGTAGATTTTCTCTGCCTCTTTTATAGGAATTCCCTTATTATTGGCTATAGTATGTGCATCTCCCCCGTAATTTACTGCGAACTCAATTCCCTTAGCCTCTTGTCTCTGTTCGTGATATAATTCCTTAATATCCTCAATCCTAGTACTCCTAGGTATAATGTTAGGATAAGACATATAGGCAACTAGGCTATGAACATCACCACATCCTGTCTCAAATAGATCAATCATAGATTTATCATTAGAAACTGAAGCAATGAGTCTACTTTCCTGTGACTGATAATCTGTAGATAACCAGACATTACCCTTTTCAGCAGTAAAGCAAGATCTAGTTACCTCATCATGAGGTAGATTCTGAAGATTTAGCTTATATACTCCACCACCACTACTCATTCTTGCAGTATCAGTTCCTATAGAATGTATCTCCACATGTATTCTACCAGTTTTTGGATTAACTGCTTTAACCCAGTTCTCTCCATAAGTAGAAACTAACTTAGAAGCACCTTGATACTTTAAGAAAAGAGGAATAATTGGGAATTGATCTGCTTGAGGAGATAGAACCTTTTCCTCTATGGAGTCCTTCTCTTTACCAGTTTTCTTATCAAATGTCTTGGTTTTTATGCCAAGTATTTTGAATAGAGGTATAACTTGTTTAGAACTGCTCCAGTTAAGAGTACAAGTATACCCAGCTTTGACAAAACCAAATAAATCAGCATCTATCCACTTAACGAAAGGTTTATACAACTCACGATTACTGTTATATAGATTAACTACATACTGGTTTAGTTCTGAAACAGCTTGATTAAGATTCATCTTATCCCTAGCCATCTTTTCATTCCACCTAGAGAGACTCATGTGGATTCCGCAATATTTGGTATAGGCAACAGACTTTACTGCTTCGCACTCAAACTTTACTGCTCGCTCCAGATTCTGTTTTCGTACTTCCTCCATCTGAGCATTGTAAATATCTTCTAGCCACATTACATCACCTGCAGCATATACTACAACTTCCTCAGTTAGACCTTGATTAATAATTTGGCCTCGAACAGTTTTATCGATATCAATCTTACACCACCTATTAGCGGCTGCCCTTAAAGAATAACTAAATTCCCAATATTTAATTTCATTGTTCCTCTCATCTCTGATAGGTTCATATCCAAACTGTCCATCATACAGATCTGGACCTAGAATAGCTGGGAACCCTAGGAATATAAGTTTCTCTATAATCATACCATCTATAACATTCTTTGGATAAATTCCTTGAACATATAGAAAGGTTAAATCAAATTGAATATTCCATCCAAGAAAAATTCTATCTGATTCTAGATAGGTTTTCAGAACTCTCTTTTCCCAATCTGCGAGAGTCGTCCAATCAAAGACAACTTGATTTTCTTTATTTCCTAGCTGAAGAGTTAAAAGGTCTTTAGTATGACAATCTAGTCCCATAGTCTCAGTATCAAGCTGAACCAATCTTATGGGATCTAGAATCTTCATAGCATCAAGAAAATCTACATGCTTATACTTTTCCGGATTAAATAGTCCCTTATTTTTGCTTACTAGAAAGATCATTATAATAGAGTAAAGTAGGATTGTTTTTGTGAATATCTACTTTATCTAAACCTCTATTTTGAATCTCCTCGTTGAATTGTAAAGAATTGAATCCGCTACATACTAAATGGTATCCGTGGACTGTTGGAACTTCATACATTACAAATGGTTCTGAATGGTTACATTGTAGTATTAATTCCTTAATTTGAGATAACTCATTTGGATTATCAACATCCACTAGCCATAGTGCTTTATATCCTCTGGCACGAGTACTTCCACACGTACTATCCCAAATATTATTTCCCTGAAAGGCGCAGTTCCCGGCTACCAAGTCAGCGTACTTGCGAATACATTCTAGCGCAACCTCTTGAGCATTTCGTATATTTAGATTGATATAGGCTCTAGCATTATTGCTCTCACATAATTCTTTTATTCTACCCTCTAAAGAATCAAATTCTTCAAGACTATAAATATAATAAGAACGTATAAGTCTATATCCATTCCTTACATGTAACCCTTCATTTCCATCTTTCTTCCTTTGTATTATTTGAAGAAAGTAAAACTCATTTGGATTGTGAAAGGTTAAATGCTCTCTGAGTTGTTTAAAGTTATCTATCTTCATTTGATACTGGATTATTACTAAAAATTCGTTCGTCTGTGTCTCCGTTAAATACTTCTAGAGTAGGATAATTATCATTATCCTTAGGAGTCATATGGTCAGCAGTATCATACTGAAATTCAGAGTCAGAGCATTCCACATCGGGTCTTAAACACTTCTCCAAAGCTTCTGTCTCTGACTCTGCCTCTATCACATAATATTCTCTTTCCCAGATAGTATACTTACGATCAACACTCAACCTATAAGTTTCCACTTATAACGTCCTTATACTTATTATAAGTACTTCTGATGACATTCTCTCCAATAGGATTCTCTCTTTTAGAATCCCTTGCAATACACTCCTCTAAAGGAGTATCAAAGAAGGTCTGATACTTAATGTCATAGTGCAAATCAACTGGAGATAATGAAATCCACTTATTAAACTCTTCAACGATTTCCTTAATTTCATCGAGGGTCTTCTGATTAAGATTCATGTTATCTAACACAATATCATATCCCTCCAACATCGCCTCATTAAGGAAACTATTATGCATTGCCTTTACGAGAGGCTCTCTACTAGGAACCCAGTAAACCCCAAACATATTTCTTATATCATCTTGATTAAATCTTACTCTATGTTTAGGATCTTCTTTGACCCAGTTCTTTGCCCATGTAGTTTTTCCAGAGCCTTGAATACCCTGTAAAATAATCAATTCATGTTTCATAATAATTCAGATAATTCGTTTTTATATTTATTTCTAATATGACTAATAGCACTATGCTGGATTTGACGGATTCGCTCTCCTCCAATTCCAAATCGATTTGCTATTTCATCATTAGACATGGCTTGTACTCCAATTCCAAAGGACATTCTAAGAACATCCTGTTCTCTATAAGAGAGTTTGGATAAAATACGTTCTATTTCAATGATTAAATCACTCTTTAAAGCAGTTGTATCTGTAGATTCTGAGTTGTCATTTGGAAGTACATCCAGTAAACAACTTACATCTTCATCCCGTAAAGGACTTTCTAAAGAAACAGACCTGTAGGTTGAGGCTAAAGACATATTTATCTTCTTTCTATTAAGATTAGTCTCTTCCTCTATTTCCTCCATAGAAGGAGCTCTACCGTTCTTCTGCTCAAACTTCTCAGACATTTTGTTTATCTTACTCATATTAACTATTTGACTCATAGGAACTCTAACAGTTCTACACTGTTCAGATATAGCTCTCATAATAGATTGACGTATCCACCAAACGGCATAAGAAATAAATCTATAGCCTCTAGTTTCATCAAACTTATAAGCAGCCTCAAGCATTCCGATATTTCCTTCCTGAATGAGATCAACTAAGTCAAGACCTTTATTCTGATATTGTTTTGCAACAGAGATTACAAATCTTAGATTAGCAGTTACTAATTCATTAGCAGCAGCCTTATCTCCAAGTTTTATTCTCTTAGTAAGCTCTACCTCTTTTTCTGGAGTAATCATAGATAGTTTGGACACATCCTTGAAATAAATTCCTAAGGATGCATCCTTTCTATCTGTTATAGATTGAGTGATTTTAAAACTCTTCATTAAAGAGTAATATTATTTTCTACTTGATACCTAGTAGTATCTTCGCAAAGTTGTTTAGTCAAGAACCTATCAGCTGTAGCTACTGAAGCGGCATCAGTACTATTTCTTACTGCCTTAGCATAAGTATCAATGTGAGCGTAGTTAGCTATAATATTTTTAGAGCCAGATACAGATCTCATTTCGATACCAAGCCTGTTGGCATCCTTGAGATCTTGGAGATTAGTACCCATATAGACAAAAGTCCAACTGTACTTCTCTTCTTGATGTTTAATCTTTCCCTTAACAACACTAAAATCATATTCTTTAGAGGCATTTTCCTTGCCGTCAGTCATGATTACTATCATGTTCTTAGAAGGACGCTCAGACTCATCCATATCAGAGAGCCATTTACCTATCTCATCTATGGCGGTTCCTACACCGTCATTCATAGCTGTACAGCCACCAGGAGAATAGGTAAGTCTAGGAACTTCATTTACCGGCTTACCTATATAGTCCTTCTTAACTGTATCTGAGAACCTGTATAGAGAAATAATACATTCTCCATTCTTCTCTTCTTTCTGTTCGTCAATGAGTCTCTGAAAACCTCCAATAACATCATTAACGGAATTGTACATAGATCCACTCTCGTCTAGTACAAAACAAATGTGCAATAAATTACTTTTCATGCTTCATCCTCAATATTAGTTTCACCTTTATCCAATAACTCTTGTTCTTTATTTAAGAATCTAAAACACTTAAGCTTAAAGGCATGGCTAAGTCCATCCTCTAGCTTAATTACAAGTCCCTCGTGTGGAACCTTATTTTTACAGTGTGGAGAATCTTTCTCCATATAGAACTTAGAATCGTTTGCTAATCTTTCTAGGAAGTTTTCATTCCAATGATTTGCAATATCCAAGTCAGGATATAAATTCTTTGCTTGACCAAAATAGCACTCCTCAACTGGAGTAAGACCTACTTGCGCACACCACAACTGAACTTGACGAGGAGTATATTCAAATACCTTACCATCTACATTAGTATAGGTAACTCTATAAATACGAACTTTAAAGTGTTTCTCAGGAGTATATGTTTCTCCCTCATTAGGAGGAACACACCCATAGTCGTACTTCTTCTGAATAAATCCTCCATTAGGGAGATAGCCTACTATTTCATAATACGCAGTCTGACCCTTAGCAAGACATGGGCGAACAATCTTGTCAGCCTCTGCCCAAACATCAACTCCATAGAAACCGCCCTGTACATTAGGGTTATAGGTTCTGTTCTTAATTACCGTTCTGGATGCATACAGATAATCATACTTATTAAACTCTTCGCCAGTAAGCCACTTAGCAATCTTCTGTCTCCAAGTTAATTCTTGCTTACAAAGCACGTATGCAGAAATGCCAGAAGTTCCATGGATTTTATAAGAGAGTTGAATCCATGCATCTGGAGTAATTACATAAGGACATTTCTTAATAAGAGTTGTGTCGTAATGGAATCTAAACTGGGTGTCAATGACCTTGTCGAGTCCCTTTGGAACCTTCTTGGAGATCCTGCCCTTGCCGCCGCCTTGTGAGACTTGTCTCTTTGCGACATATTTCTTGCTAATCCAGAACTCTTTACCGCCATGTGACACTGCGTCGAACTCAATACCTTCTTTGATTTCATCGATTTCATGATTTGTTACAGATACAACATAATTCTGAAGTATGATTACTGGTAAGATGAATCCTTCAGATAATTCACCTCTAAGCTTGATTGCCTTTACTCGTCCATTGTCGTCAAACATTCCAGATTGTTCTGGATCATTGTTTAACTCTTTGTGTCTATAGAGATTAGCAAATCTTAGAAAATCTCCATTGATACAGGATAAGGCTGGAAAATAGACATACAAGCCTGGTTGTGCATCTATTCCCGTAATAATGTTAAATCCATCAATAGTACAACACTTGAGTCGTGTTACCTCTGGATCATTGTGCTTTCTGAAGGTTGTAATGTTTACAATCTTAGAAAGATAGTTCTCGCTTGCTCTTTTGCTTTTAATTAATTCCATCTTATTTAATTATTAATCCACTAGATTTAAAAAACTCTATTAAATACCCAGCGTAGGTATTAGACTCTTCCTCAGAAAAGTCGCCTTTAGAATGCCATTGAAAGGCATGGAGTAACTCGTGCCAAAAGGTATTCTCTATTTGCTCTTCTTTCAAAGGAATTACTGTTCCATCATCATCTTTGACGTTAGTTGCTAACTTTATTTTGTCAGTTATACAACAATACTCTCCAAAATTTTGACTAGGGAGAGTATTAACTAATTCAACAGTTATTTCCTGACTATTAATCGTAAATTTTTCAGGTATTTTCATAGTCCAGTTTGATCTGTAAAGAAATTAACATTACCAACTCCTACTATGTGAGCAGAGCCTTGCGTGTCAACATAGTAATTTACTTCCCCATCAAAGTCAGGTATCGTGGTTACGCACCAGTCGTGAGATGCAATCCATTCGTCTATGCCTGGATTATATTTTCTTACTTCGTCCAGATTAAAAACGGAAACTAGTCCGGCATCTGCGCAGAAGTTACCAAGTTTAGAGCAATGGATTCCATAATCTTCTCCTTTTTCCTGAGCTTCTATAAAGTTATTAATCACCTTATAAGGGTCTTCGGTAATCTTGTATGTAGTACAACTCCAATCTCCATAAATAGTAGACTCTGTAATATAATTATGAATACCTAAAACCTCCATATTTTGTCCGTAATTGCATCTTGACCAGTCATCCTTTTCGTTATACTCTGCAAAATATTTCTCGCAGGCTGCTTTATAAGCTAATTCATCTGGAGTTTCGTACTCCTTATAAGGCTTTCTATCTATACTTTCTGGAAGATTAAAGTCTGCTGGTTTTGGAGAAGGATAATTATCCTTCTTGATTACATAGCATGGGTCAGTAATTATTATAGTTCCCTTAAATTTCATATTAATTTCTCAATATACTCACTATCTTCTCCTTTAAAGATAGGGATTTCAGTGTCAATAAACCATGAATCTACTCCGTTTACTTCTCTCTTAATGCAGCAACTTCCCCTTTGTAAGTGTACTGGTAACTTATTCCAATCTATTTGCTTCTCCTCAAGAAGTTTTTTCAAGACTTGATCTGTAGAAAGTCCTTGTAATTCCTTATGGGAGAAGTTAGCCCGTCCTACTGAATTTATGCTATTTCTAATTGCATCTTGTTGTCTCCACAACACACAGTTGGTAACCTCTTCTTTTGGAATGTTAAAGCATCGAGAATCAAATAGTGCTCCCTTTACTGCAGCATCTACATGGATGTCTTCTAATGGAATATTTTTACTCCATATGATGTCTAGAAAACATCTATTAAATGCTAAAGTAGCTATTGATGCAGATACACTACATACCTTCTGAATGTCATAGTCAAACCAGGCAGCAGTTTCTAACTTCTTATAGTCAGTTAAAACCAATGTAATTTCATCAGATTGTGTATATCCTAGTACACAACCTTGAATCTCTTTACATAAAGTTAACATAGTTTGCTGCATAGCTTCAGTAAGGATATCGTCAAAAGGTTTCTTAAAACCCCTTGTAAAGGTATGGAAAGCTTTTCCATCTAATCTTATAATAACCGGAGTTCTACGGAGAAGTTGAGTCTTGGCTCTATTCTCGTAGTTCTCTTTCATTCTATCTCCTAAATTATCTTTCTTCATTTAGTTCATCAATTGTTATAAATACTAAGGCTGATCCAAGTGTTAAAAACAATACAAATGGATCTAAAACCATCATAGCTATCCATAATAAAACTCCAAGAGTAGCTCCTGGAAGAGCTAACAACTTGAAGTTTTCAATAGTACATTTATCCATAATTAATCTTCTAAGTCGAATCTAAATATTCTTAATTTTGGTTGAGTTGGGATTCCATCATCCGAATAGTTAAAGAAAGTACACTCAGCTTTATGTCCTCTATACTTATTATCAAAGTTCTCAACATATTCAGCTTTGGTAGCTCTATCCCCGACTGGCATAGCCTCAAATGTTCTTCCATCTTCTAGTACACAGGTAAAGGTCATATCCTCCGAACCTCTAAGACCAAGCTTATATCCAACGACTGTAAAATCCTCGGACTTATATTGCTTAATCTTTATAAGATTGTTGCAACGAGATCCTACCTTATAAGGCTTAGAAGGGTCAGTAATTACTGCACCTTCAAATCCTTCAGCAACCCATTCATCATGAAGTTTCTTCATATTATCCCAACCCTCTACACATTCATGCAGCAAGAGGCGAATTGGGACATTATGTTCATCATCCTCAGTGGTTAGGTACATAGGAATATCACAATTGTCACATAGTTCTAACATAAGAAACCTATACCTGTCAGAAGCAATCATATCCACATCAGAAGAATCATAACAATCATAGACCCAATACTGTAACCAGTCACAATCGTATGCATTTTTCTCCATTCTGGCAGCTCCACTTATTTGTTGAAGAGTCTTACCTCTTACAAAAAGTTCGCCATCTAAAATTACGGTAGGATGTGCTTCAAAGAACTTTAAAAGCTTTGGGTCTTCCCGTAGGTGAGTAGTAGCGGCATCATAGTCTTCGCCTCCTCTGGAAGCAGTATGTATTACTCCATCCTTGTAATAGAATAGGGCTTTTACACCATCGAGTTTTCTACTAATAAGCCACTTCTTTTCAAATATCTTTGGATTAGTTACCTTATCTGCTTGTTTGGCAAGTTGGGGTTTAATTACTCCATATTGATTAGTCTTAACTTCTCCAAAAATTGACTGAAGCTCATCAAGGGTATATTCTTTAGGATGTTTTTCTACTTCAACATATCCCTTGTCCAAGAACTTTTTGGTTTCAGAATTGAATTGAAGAGTATATTGCTCTTTCCAAGTTCTTTTCTGTTTAGTCCTATCTACAATAATCTTAGGCGATAGTGTAGTCTTGCCGCCTACCTGACCATAGCTACGCTGTATTACGTAGCCATGTTCAGGTTCATGCCATTCTTCATCGCATTCAACTACTGCGAAACGAAACTTTCCAGTTGATGCCTTACCAAGGAGATACTTAATCATTTCTGATTATCCTTAACCAAGTTCCAAAGATCTTCTACTGTATCTGTAGGAATTTCCTTTCCACTTTCGTCCCACATCTTGAGTTCTGGGTTTCCAGATTTTTCATACATCCACCAGTCTATGTCATCTACTCCATCCTCATTAAACAAAAGATCTAAAGTTTTCTCAAAGAGGATAGCTGCATACTCTACCCAATCACTCTCAAAGAGCGTAGGCACATTAAGAGCTTCTGAAACTTCATCAATTCTATTAGACCACTCCTGTTGTTTCAAAATAAGATCAATAAATTCTTCCTTAGTTATCATTCTAACTATTTTTATTTAAACCACCAATACAAATCATTTGATCTTTTGTTATGGTTTCGGCAATTTCCTTATTACTATTCCATCCAGTCATAAAATCACTAGTTGGAATATTAATTGCGATGCCACTACGTAGGTATACGGTTGTTGTACCATTTCCTTTATCTAACCATCCATCTATTGCTTCTGTTTTAATAAATCCTTTCATTTAATACCAAGTTTCAAAGTATATGTCTTCTCCTTCCTCTAGAGTATCAAACTCAGGAAGTAACTTGTCTTTGACGTAGTCTCTAACTGCTTCTACGTCATCATAGTAGTAATCATCATAGTCTGTACTTCCAAAGAAGAATCCAGACATAGTAGGAAGCAATTCTGGACCTTTTGAGTGATCCCACAAAACTTCCTCACACTTAGAAAGTAATTCTTCTGCATCTTCTCTCTTGATTGCCAGTGGAGTCTGATTTGGAACATCAAACCCCTTCTTCTCAAAGAATTTTACTAGAAAGTTAACCTTTCTAAAGTAACCAATTTCTGAACGCTTCTTTTTAGTAAGAAATATATCTAGTCCCATAGTTTATTTTGATCCAGTTGAATTAAAACCTCCATCTCCTCTCTCAGTTTCATCTAAAGATGCTACTTCATTCCACTCAATATGGAATACTTGTTCAAGAATACCTTGACAAATACGCTCCCCATCTTCAATGTATACATCCTCTAGACCAAGATTAATCACTGGGAGATGCCACTCTCCGCGATAATCTGCATCTATAGTGCCCGGGGTATTTACAAGGGTTAATCCCTTCTTTATAGACATACCACTTCTTGGACGACAACTTACCTGCCACCCTTCAGGAATAGCAGTAAATATACCAGTAGGAAGTAAAGCTCTAGATCTTGGAGCAATTCGGATCATTGGGACTGTATGTCCCTCCCCAGACCAAATAACCTCAGCATCACCGAATCCCTTAATAGGAGTATCTGGAGTTACACGACTCAAATCAACTCTAATGTCAAAACCAGCAGCACCTGCTGTTTCATACTTAGGAAGAGGGTTGTTAGACTTGTTAATTACGTTTACTACTATTTTATTTTCCATTGTTGTTTAAGTATTTAATAAGAGAATCAATCACATCTTCTGCCTCTGTGTAAAAAGCTTTAATTGGCTTTTCATCATCTAATATAACTGCAAATGGATCTAATTTGGCTCCATAGTAGGATTTAATCCTCCATGCTTCCTTTTTACTCTTCTTAGCTAAAGAATCAACAAAACGAAAAATCGGAGTATACTTAGAAGTATCTCCGATTCTGTCAAGCTGACTCTTGTCACTGTAAACAACAATAACGTCTGTCATAAAATAAACAATATGGCAGCACCACAGACTAATCCAATGATGCTGTCAATAATCAGAACAAACATAGCTTTCTTTTGAAACTCCTCCAAATTGTCTCTTATTTGATAAAATAGGTCTCGTGCAAGCTCATGTTTCTCCTGACTTCCTATTATACATAGCTTACTTAGGCTAAGTATGATTAAAATAATTGCCCATATCTTCATGATTCTTTCCAAAATTTATTTGTAATGTTGAGCAGTACATTTCTACCATTTTCATGAACTACCTTATACATAATCTGATTAGTATTAGGATTGTTTAGAGGTCCAAATTGCTCAACATATGATCCAACCTTGATAAAATCAAACCATTTAGGATTGATTTCTGCACTAAGTATTTGCCTTCCACTATACCATCCAACTTTCAAATCGGTTGTTTCCTTAACTTGCTTAGCTAAAGTATTGATATAGTGTGGTTCAAGATCACCTCCCATAAAGCATACACAGGTAATTCCTTTATTTTCCTCAATGATGTCTTTCAACCTTCTTTGAGTTAATAATGCGCCTATGTCCTCTGCTAAATAAGGGGAATGACAACCGGAACATTTGCAAGGACAATTAGAAATGTTTATTGCTAAAGAAATCTCATCAGGAATTTCTGCGAATACTACTTCATAATTAACGTACTTAAGCATACATTCACATTAATACTCCCTTATTTCCTTAGAATCTAAGTCCATAACGAAACACTTCCTACAGTCTAGACAAGCAAAATCAGGTTGAATTATTTCTTTCTTCATTTGAGTATGTCCAAAGACTTGATAGAGGTTAGGTATATGATCCTCTGATGCATACTCCCTAACATCCCCCCAAAGGATTCCGCCAACTTCAGAAAAACCTCCCCTCCAAGGAGATACATCAGTTAAGGCTTTATGGTCAAATTTCAGGTTTGGAACATCTTCTATAGAGAGATTATTAACCTTTAACCATTTAGGAAGGACTCCAGCATGGCTAAATAGAATATCATTAACATGATAAGCAACCTTGAGATCCAACTTATTTAGAAGGGAAGTAACTTCGTGGTAATTGCCATAGTCAACTCTATCAGCAAACCCATCCATTATAAGATAGTTACCATCGTGGTTTCCTAAGAGGCAGACCACTCTGGACTTGTTATTCTCATAGAAATTTATAAGGACTTTTAAATTTTCTAAGGAATTATTTTTACTCACCTGCTGAGGGTATGGGTCATGGTAATCTCCTAAAAAGACCACCTTCCCCTCCCATTCTCTGCAAGGCTCTTTCCAGAAATCACGTCCATGAACATCTGGAATCACTAAAATTTCATTTTTCATACAATAATACCTGAGTTAAATAATTAATTGCAGCAAGCTCAGTGTCGTGAAGTTTGATGAGAGTACCATTAAGGTCTATGTCCCATCCTTCTCCACTAGCCCACTCAGTGACAATTATATAATCACCCTCCTTAGCTGCATAACTGTACTTGTTCAAATCGTCTGAAACAGACTTAAGATTCTTTCTTTCCATTATAATGTACTGTAAGTTCTTTCTTCAGCCTCTATTTTCCTATCAGAACCAAAGGCTGTAATCGGCCTTAAATAACCAATGATCCTTGTATATTGAGTAATATGAGAGCCTCCACATTTCGGACATACCTTTATAGGATGCTTAGTAATGAAGTGGCAATCATCACACTGACTATTTGGAATGTTAAAAGTGAAGTAATTGGTTCCCTGACTTACTGCAAAATCAATAAGCTTAAGATATTGTTCCTTGCTTAAATGGTCTTGTAGGTTACAGTGAAGTGCAGAACCTCCATCGCAATAAGAGGCAGTTTGCCTTCCATGCAATATAAACTTGTCAAGAACAGAGGTATTATCGTGAGCATTGTAGAAATAAGAATTATAAAGATTCTCATCTTCTGGAACCCAATATCCATCGGATTTATCCCAGCGATAATTCTTACCTCCTAAAGACTCAGCAGGAACACATTCACTATTGAATAAGAAAGGTCTCTTCTTGTCGTGAATAGAATGTTTCTTGTTCTGTTCCTTAATGGTTCCAAGAACTAATTGTAGAAATTGAATATATTCTGGATTATTGGAGACTTCTAAACCTAAGAATCTGGCAGCCTCATTTAATCCATTTATACCAATTGTACTATACAAGTCCTTTATATTAATAAATCCTCCATTAGAAGAGGCATAAGCACCTTTACTTTCCCACTCATAAAGCATAGTCTTATAAGCAATATGATACTTATAAACTCTCTCCAAGATTGAAGTAAGGTACCTTACAAATTCTGACCTATGCACAGAATCATTCCAGAGCTCTTTCTCCACTACCTCCTTATGCTTACAAGGTCCAAAGTAGTTTTGAATAATTCTGTTTACATTCAAAGTAATAACATTGGCACTTCCGGTCTTGATTCCAGTCATACCAGATGTAGGACTGAAGGTATTTTCAGATAGCTCATTTCTAAGTCTGCAGCATGAAGCAAGACTATCTGCGCTATCAGATATATAAGTGAAGAAGGAATGACCCTTAGCATACATCTCAGCAGTTAAATCCTTGTAATCCTTATCTATGATATCCTCTGTTTTTGGATCATATACCATAGCCATAGTTTCTACTGGAAACGCCACAAGTTGTCTCAATCTCCACTGGTTAAACCAATTCATAAACAATCTCTGCAAAGCATCAACTGCTTCCCACTCAGGTTGAGTACCATCTGGATAATAGAAAGTTCCAAACAATGATGAGAAGTAAGTATGATCATAATACGAGATATTGGTAAATGGGCTTTGATAACCCCTATTACCTGCAGGCTGATTGATTCCACAAACAAATTGCTTGAATGCTTTTTCAATCATATTTCTCATAGTTCTAGACTTTTTGCAGTTGCTGGATGTAACTACATCATCTAAATGTTCATACCACTTTTCTCCATATTCAGCAATAATATAGTAATTTAAAGCAATAAAATACGAGCCTACTGCTACGGCTCCCTTGCATTGAGCAGATAGAGTAAATATAGAATTTACTAATTGTCCACTGAAGGACTGCAAGTCATTTGGCTCTGATGGGGTAGTTTTATCAAGAACCCCGCATCCTTCCAACATTAGAGGATATAGGGATACAGCCATACAATATTGCTTTAGAGTTGGAGTTGAAGCCTCATCATGAACATAAATTTCATGTCCTTCTATATCTCTCTCATAATCATATGCAACCTCTGGATACATCTGCTTAAGCTTCCTCTTCATCATATACCTCTGTATAGTTCTGAAATCGTCCTTAAATACCTCTGGTTCAAGAGTTGCAACATTCTTGGCAGAAGTATTTGCGTTTCCATCAGTATTGGACATAGTAGCAGCATTTTCATTACTGTCTATATATTCATCCATATAATGAATTTTCCGCCAAAGCATTCTGGCTCTTGATTGCTTATCCTTATAAGATCTATAAGCAGCAGCTACATCAGGATAGTCATAATCTCCGAGGAGTTCAATTATTTGATCTTGAATGTCCTCTATACTGATTGTATCCCAGATATTAACTGCTTTTGCAATATTCTTAATAACATCTTCACTAACTTCTGTCTCACAAGACATAAAAGCCTTACGTATAGCACTTTCTATTCTGCTAATATCAAAAGACTCTAAATTTCCTTCGCGTTTTGTAACTCTATACATAATTTACTTAGATTAATATTTAGTAAATATAATAAAAGTTATTGAAATTTTAAAATCTTAAGATAAATGTAAAATATTTCTAAGGAGCAAGGTCTTCTCAACTTTATTTACTATATCCCTTGTGTCTGCATTACTTATAAGTTCTGTAAATGCATTATACACATTAAACATAGATGTACTTTCCCCTTCTCCTACAAAATAAGGGGAATCTTCTTTCTCATAAAGAAGTTTATATGCATCAATAGCAGTATTGCTGGCAAGTTTTACCTTTCCAAATCCCGTATTATAGGAGCATGCTATCGTTTCTCTTACCCACATTCCTAGATTCTCGTTAATTAGACGATTATCATAAGGTACTTCGGTAGATTTTAATTTATCTAACCATACCTTCAAGGTAGAGGTTTGTTCCATAAGGGGTTGAATGCATCCAAAATCTAAAGGTTTCTCTGGTTCTATTTCCTGTAAATTTAGAAAGGATGGATTAAATACACATAAGTTAAGACATGCCATATTTAAAGCTCCTCTATAAATCTTAGCTACAGGCTTCCTAGTATCAAGTCCATAGACCATACCTATAACCTCGTTATGATTATCAATGCTAAACTCCTCTGGGAGAATTGCTTGAATCCAAACTCTATTAAAGACGGTATCTTCAGCGTTGAGATCTTTATCTCTTGTGAGACTCATTTGGTCTGGTAACTTTGCTTGGATTCTAAAGTCCTTAGTAAATTTGGACATTCTTTCCAAAAACGGAACGGCATAAGCTTCCGCACTCAAATACTCTTTTCCACGTATAACTGTGGCTTTTCCTTTCAATAATTCGTTAAGGTTTAATTCCATTGACTAAAATATCAGATTGATTGTGAAAATATATCTACCGTCTAAGTAATCTCCATAATCTAGTTTATCTGTATTCAGTCTAAAAAAAAAACAGGAGAGGATACTATCCTCTCCTTATAATTAAAGTATATCGTCCAAGTTCACCTCGTCAGGAACCTCATCTGGACCCCATGGTCCTACCAAAGGTCCTTCTGCTGGTTGATCTTCTTGAACATTAATGGCTTCGTTAATTTCGCCTAAACCTCCATTTAAGTATCCATCAAGCTCTTTACGTGTAATTCCTTCAAGAGCCATACACTGTGCTTTGGACAAATACTCAGTACCATTATAGGTAACTGGTTTGCAATTCTTGTTTGGTTTATATACACCGAAGGCATACTTATTTTTTATTGCCTTTCTTACTTTCTTTTCTTTTACCATAATAATTTAATTTCTAAAGATTTTCAAATGTTCCTCTAATAAGATTGCTGCCTACAAATAAGTCATAAGACATACCATAGGAATTTCTACTAAAGTTGTAATTAGAATAATCGGAAGCCCCAAAGAGACTTAAAACATTTCTATAATCTAATCTCTTACAAGAGTTTAAAGAATTAGAGTGTAAATCTCCTTTTATAAAATGAATATTATCTTTATGAATACCCATTTCATGAAGCCACTCATAGAGCATAACCTTAGACTTATCGTCAAGATTTAGAGGAAGACCTCGTCTCATATATTGGTCATCCTTGCCATGACAACATATAAAGGTGTTATCATTAAACTCAAATATTCCAAAGAAATCCTCCCAAAATGTAGTTTTTATATTTGGAAATTTAGCATTTACTGTTGCAATCAATGCTTTATTACACATATATTCATAGTTGCCTCCATGATTACCACAAGGCACTGAATACAGGTTTATATGAGAACAGAATTTATTTTCCTTCTCCGCTAAAGATCCTATAAACCATAACAAGAGCTCTATAAATTTATTAGCTTGTTCTCTTGCATCCATATTTTCTGGAAGGTCATGGTCAAGTCTTGCAGTCTTACCATATACTCCTGCACAATCAACATTATCTCCCATTAATACAAGGTTTATAGTATCAAAAGTTCCAAGTTGATGAAGTCTCTCCAGAATTTCAGCGAGTCTTCTCTGAGCTTCAACAAAACCATATTTAACATTCTCCTTATAAAGGGAACCTGTGGTCAAAGCAGCTCCTAAATGCAGGTCGGAAAGATAAAGGTTTACACTCCTTCCTACCTCCTTTCTCTCTTCTAAGAGAATAGGATTAAGATTTTCTGGGAGCTTTACCTTAAATTCAGACAGATCCTTCATCTGTCTTTTAAGTTCAATGTTCTCTTGAGCATACTTCTTCAGAAGCTTCTCCGTATTCTTAATTTGATCCTCTTCAGCTTTACGAAGGAAGCTATTCTCCTTCTCACGAAGTTGAATTTCTCTAAGTTCATCCTCGCTCAATTCTTCAAACATATGAGGAGCAAATGGGGCAGATGCTTTAGTGATATTAAATGCACGAAGGATTCTCTTAAAGTCTACAAGAGATAAGTCCACAAAGTGCCTAGAAATAACTCTCTGAGTTAGAGAGTCTCCATAGTAAGAATAGAGTCTATGAATAGTATTCATTTCCTCCCTAGTTAACTTGCCAGTTAGAGGTGCTTTGTCTCTTCTAAAGATTTGATAACTATAAAAGTTAATCCTTCCATCTTCTCCTCTAAGAATGGAAGTTTCAGCTCTATCATCAGTCTCAATCACCTCCTTCAAGGACTTCCCTTTCTTAGAGACTACTTCACTATACAAACGAAGCAACGTCTTTACTTCGTCAGTTTCAGCATCATTTTGCTTCTTAAGAGTAGAGATAGCTCCAACTATACTGTTATAGTTAAGTCCGTTTTTCTCACAGAAAAGATGTAAGTTCTGTCCGCTATTTTTTGCTGCGGTCAATATTTCAGTATATTTTCTAACAGTTGAATGTTTCATTATTTTTAATTGATTTATTCAATTTTATGTTAAGCTGTTATGCTATAAAAAAAAACGGGCAGTCGTTTCTCAACAACTGCCCTTAATATAGGATTTAGATATGGAATTAACCTCTTTCAACTCCGAATACAAGATAACTACCAACACGAGAACTCTTTGAAGGAGTATACTCAGCCTCAAATGCGATTGGCTCGCCATCAACTACCTGCTTTGTATATGTGCAGATAATGTTGCCCTTAAAGCCCTTATCTACATACAAATCCTTAGCAATTTCCTTAGCCTTAGCCTTAGTCTCATTTGTTTCAGCAATAACTGAACCAGTAGCCTTATCAATCAACTGATAAGTAGTCTTGTACTTACGAGCACCAGACTCATTTTTCTTGTCGTGAATACTATAAGGACGCTCACGACCATCAGGAATGGCTGACTCCAATGTGATTGAGAATCCTACGCCAGCAACATTCTTAGATTTCTTAGAAAGATAATCAAGCATAAACTGCTTCTTGTCAGCGTCAGTTACACCGTTTACCTGCTTTTTCTTCCAGATTTTGTAAGCCTGTGTAGCATCACCCATAATGTCAAAAGGAGCCTTTGCGAGTGCTTCATCCTTAGTTGCTCCAGTTACTTCCATTCTCTTAAAATTCATAATTTGTGTCATAATTCAATAAAATTTAAAAAGTTTAAAACCAAAAACATTAATTCGTATCAACATCTTTCATCTAACATTACAAATATACTATTCTTTATTGAACTACCAAAACAATAATTTGTAAAGTTTATCTTAAGCTCTAAATTTTACCTCATCTTCTTTCGTTGACTTCGGTAAAGCAAATATAATATATTACTCAACCTATGCAAACGAAAAGTGACTATTTTATTGTTAACAAATGTTAACAAAATTATCTGCACAAAATAAATGAATCTACCTATTTATAATTAAAACGGAACGTATGTTGACAAAATTTCCTTTATTTTATTAGGAATATCTTTGTCGTTTATTCCAAATGTAGGGAAACTCTTACAGCCATAGGAAAAGTCTTCAACAACTACTGCAACTCCTTTTATGAAGTCTTCTGGTAAGCTGTCTTCAACTATCTTTCTTATAACCTGATAAGCAGTTACATCTGGCTTCTTTTGCTTTAGCTTAAAAGTCAGATACCCTATAAGAGAAATTAATGCAAATTTAGCATTTATATCCGTTTCTAAATATCCCAATGAGTAGTAACGGTTATATAACCGCTGCATATCTTGGTACGGGGGAGTAGTTATAACATCCATGGCGATATCCATTAGACGAACCTATATCCTTTATTATAATAGTGGGCTACAAGCCTCAGAAGGGCTTTAAATTCCTCCCACCCTCTTGTAAAGTCAGCCTTAGTAACCTCATATACCTTAGTGTAATACTTTGGTATAGTGGATACAACTAAACAGTTGGAACGAATTGTACAATTCTCCATACCATAATGCTTCTTAGCTACAAGAGACAACAGCCAGCTGTACAAGGATAACTCCCGATGATAGTGAAACCTCTTAAAATTGTTAGGAAATTCTGAAACTATTTTCCCAATAGTCTTAACATCATTAACTACAATAGTATTAGTTTCTTTGTCAATAGTATAGTTATCAAGTTTAGCCTTTAGCTTTAACACGAAAGGATCACATCCTGGAACTATAACTTTGACATCAAGCAAAATTGCCTGCTCATTCTCAGAAATAGGATCTTCCAAAAGTCCTTCAGGATGTAGTAGCTTCTGGATACTTTCGTTTTCCTTTAAAGCTTTCACACACTGCAAAACTCTTTCTCTACCTTTAGCATCTAAATAAATTGGAGTGCTATTTAAAGGAGAAGATTCATATTTCTGTCTATCCTCCCAATAGTCTGAACACTTTGAGAGCAGGGCATCTTGTTTCTCTTTATCAAATTTGCCCTTGTAATAATCAACTTTATCAGATGCTCTTATAAGAGCTTCTGAACTTAGTGAAGGATTTTCCTTATACTCTTCGAAGAGTTCATCCGCCATAAAACCTGCTTTGGCAGTAGGTCTATCCACACTTGTACACATGTGGAATAACTCTGGCTGAAGAGTAAGTTCATGAACAGCACTGCCAAATATTAAGGCATCGCTGTACTTATTGTGCTTTCCCAACCCCTCAAAGAAAGCCTTAGGGTCATTGTCTTGATCTGGATTTATAAGAGACAGTCTAGAATTGCTAATATAGCCGTTGAATTTCTCACTAAAATACTCTGCATCGTCTATTTTTTGCAATCTTAAAGTATCCAGTAGAGGTATAATCTGAATCTGATTTAAATCAGCCAAACTTATCATATACTAAATCTTTAAAGTTAGGATATAGTGTATCTAAGAATAGATTATAACAATCCTCTATTTCCTCCTCTCTTAGACTAAAGACCCTCCCAACTGGACCCCACTTTCTATTATGCTTAGCATCCATTAGCAAGCAAGGTATTCCGTGCAAGTTAAGGTCAATGAAGTTTGAGATACTATCATCAACGAAAACATCGACCCTACCTTTAATCCTAGGTGCTTTACTAGATACCTGACAGTAAACCTGGTATATAGGAGCTATTGGTAAATCATTCAGCTCCAGGAACTTTTTAGACCAGGCTTTAGAATGTACTCTCTTGGTACAATATAAAGTAGGCATAAAGTCTGGACGGTTGATAACCGGGAGATTTAACCAAAATTCTCTATCCTTTATAAGGATCCTGTTTACATTCCTGGTGATCTCACTATCCTTATGAGGAGTGCCAAAGCGCTTCAAATAAGGATTTATAAAATCACAGACTGTATCATCAATATCTAGTCCTATCCGTAATCTCATAATTCTTCTACATCAGTTATTGCTCCAATAAGAATATCCTGACTATTCAAGTCTTTAATGAAATCACGATAAGAATCGCATTCAGAATAGTCTGCAAATTTTTCCATAATTTTGTCTTGACAATCGGCATTAGAATTTGCGATTATCCTAAGGTTATACACCTTTGAATTTGAGATATTACATACTGGAATTATATATTTATTCATTACTTGTTCCGGTCTTTTAGACCATGAACATTATTTGTTTCCATATTCATGGTAAGTTTTTAACAACTTGTAAAAAAAGTCTATATCAAGAACAGCTACTGTTCCTTTACTGTTCTCTCCTGCTTGGGCTGATTTCTTCCAAACTAAGACAAAGTCACGAGGATCTGTACACTCGTCTTTTATGTCAAAGTAATTCGGAAATTTAGCATAGTGCTTGCACTGAATGGCTACCTCAAGTTCATGGTTAATATCTGCGATATCGACCTTAGAAGCGTCTAAATTCTTAGACTCTCCAGCAGCTCTACATACCCCACCATAACCAATCTCTTTTAGTTTATTTACAACTTCCGCCTCCAAGCCTGCTCCTTTGTTCTTGGATTTCTTGGCTCTATAGTGTCTAGCAGTAGTGTCATTTAACCATTCAAAGGTGGTCTTGTCTTTTCCACCAGTTCCAGGCTTATTACACCTAATCTTAATAGCTGCAACAGATACTCCTGTACCATCACTAGCTTCCTCTATAGATGTAAAGTCTTTAGAAGTTCCATCCTTGAAAGTTGCCCTTACAGATGTGTCTAATTCTGTCTATGTTCTTTTAACCATAATATAAATGTTTTTATTAAATTGAGTGTTTCCTTTCTTCCATGATCTTTATAAAAATCTGATATATCCTTACTTCCATACCTCTTAGGAATAAATACGTAAGTAAGCTCTGGATGTTCTTTCCGAATCTTAGCCATATTATATAAGCCCGGTCTATCGTTGTCATATAGAACCACAATGTTCTCGAAACGATTCTTTAAGTCCTCCAGAACTTTATCAGGAATAAATAGATTTTCACTATTCGGGGCACATGCAGTTATTCCACAGGAGTAAAGACACATGCTATCCTTCATTGATTTAGTAATCACTAGTAGCTTTCCTTTCTTTGGCAACTGGTCATAGCCCTGAATCTTCTTACTGGGCCAATTCGTTATAAACCTGAAAGAAGTTCTCTTTGGAAAATAGCATCTCCATAGTTCAAGACCCTGATACTTCTTGCCATAATACCCGAATATAGGGCAGTGCTGCTGTGATTCAGCAAATAATTGATCATTTAGAAAGACATGCTTACATGAATATACATTAAAGCGCTTTAAGATGTCCTTGGAGATTCCATATTTTCCCCACCATTTAAGTTCACTGTCTGTAAATTCCTGTACCTCAATTTGAATCTTTGATATCTCTTTATCTTTAATCTTAATAGGATTTAAATTAATCTTACCTGGATTCTTGTGTAGAGCATTATCTCGAACAATTCCGAAGTCATTAGCAATGATTCTAAGTGCTTCGAAATAGTCACATTTAAAGATAGATTGGACTACATCAAATATATTTAAATGCTGTCCAGTTGCAAAATCCTTAAATATTAATGTTCCAGACTTATTCCTATAGAAACTACAAGTTGGCTGCTTATCTCTCCTTAAAGGAGAACGAAACAGCCCCTTCTTAACTGGAATGTGTAAGTAGTATTCCATAAGTTGCTCCTCAGAGAACCTAGATAAAATTAATTCTTTAGTAATTTTTGGTTGAAACGAGAAGTCCATAATAATTGTGTTTAGAACACAAAAATACTAAATTTCTAGTAAAAACCAAAATAGAGATACCTACTATCACAGTAGATACCTCTCAATTCTTATTAAAGCAATGATTCGAAGTCTATATCTTCAGAACCTGCTGCTTTGCCATCAACTTCCTTGGCAATAGTAGAATTTTCGCCACTATCCATGTTAGTTGGTTTAGCATTCAGATATTCTGCCTTTTTAGACTCTTCGTAAGCAGAGAAGAAAAGTTTATCACCCACGAAATTATCACAGGTAAACTTCTCTCCATTCTTATTTATTGCAACAAACTTAGGAAGACTTGCTACAACGTTTCCGTTTTGTGTTCTTCCTACAAGTTTGAGATTAGTTTCTTTACCTTTGGCGCTGTCAGTAATCTTTATGAATGCAGTAACTACATCATCAAAAGATCTAAACTTAGCACTAGCTGCCTGCATCTTTTTGAATCCTTCTGGATTGAGAACCTCTGCTACCTGCGCAATAAAGGTCATTGTTCTATCAAAAGAAGATGCTCCCTGATATTCATGACCCTCTTTACTTGTATAAGTAGGACGTTTTTCATCTCCATCCTTAGGATAGAAGATAGACTCTTCATAATATCCATCAGCTCCGTCAAAACGGACCTTAAGAATTTCATAAACCGCATTAGGGTCTTTCTTACCCTTAATAGTTTCCTTGCGAGCTCCTGAGAACTTTACAGGATAAATTCCCCAAGGTTTAAGACGCTGCTGTACATTAGAAGTTGCTTGTGTTGTTGCGAGACTACCAAAATTAAATTCTGACATAATATTTACAAATTAAAGTTTAAAGAAGTTTGTATCTATAGAACTTACATTTGCATCTTTGTCATCTACTAATCCTTCTAAATTAAGATCTATCCCTTCTGGAGTATCAATGTTAACATTGTCATCTCCGACTAATTGATCTACAGCCACCTCTTCAGAAGTAAGTACGAATAATCCGGCTTTCGATGGGTGCACAGCGAGAACAAACTCCTTTCCATATTTGGAAAGTTCTTCATTCTTGCTACCTCGGCAGGCTATGGTATTTGACTTGGTCAGTTTATTACCTCCCTTTGTACCAAAAGCCTCATCGGTTCCAATAATAGGAACTGAACCATTCTTTCCATCATCATACTTGATGTCTAACTTATCTCCTGGGCTAATCCCCATAAGGGATACAGCCTTAGAGTTAAGTCTACACTTATTATCTTCCAAATAAAGTTTTGGCTCTTTATCATCATCTTGCACTGCTTCATTTGCAGTTGCTTTCATTGCTTTAACTGGCTTATTAACACTCCTGTCAATAAGCTTGGTTTCTAACACTTCGCCGGTTTCTGTGTCTACCGACATTTCATAGGTTAGACTTAGGATAAAAGTTTCTTTTACAGTAGGCATTAGTCTTCCTCGTTATATTCCTTAATACGCTTTACCACATAATCGAGATCGTTATCGATATAAATATCGTTAAATAATCCCATTGGAGACTTAGCAGTACAGGTACCATCAGAGTTAGTGATAAACTTATATGAAGGCTTATTGTCCTCATCACGCTGTATAGTAGTGAAGAACACATAAGTAAATAAACCTTCCAAAGTAATCACAGAATCCAACATCTTTCCGAGAGTCTTCATCTTATAATAAGGAGACACTCTATCACCCATGTTTTCACTATGAGTAGAGACTACAACATTTAAGTCATCACGCATATTCATTGCAGACTTCAACACCTGATACGCATGCTGTGCCATATCAGTAAATTTATCATAGCTCTTCTCCTTAGCTCTATCCATTGCCTCAAAACCCATCACATACTGGAAATCATCTATGACGACAGTTGTAATGTGCGGCATTTTCTTGTCAATAATCTGTAATACCTTACCGATTTGATCAACATTTGCAGAGGCAAAGAAATTGCCAGAAACTTTTCCATCCTGAACAGTGAAAGAAGGATATTTCTTGTTAGCTCCCTTAATTCCAGGACGCTTACCAGTTGTTGATATGATAAAGGTCTTTGCTGGGTCAAGATTTCTAACACTTGAAGTTTTACCACTTCCACTTTCACCGACGATTGCTATTAATTCAGCCATTATAATGTAAATTTAGATTTTTGAATAGTTTTATTATCATCTTCTATCTTTACGTTATCTTGCTGCTCTTCCAAAGCCCATTCTGGGCTTTTATATTTTTCATAATCAAATATTTCATCAGGTTTAGGTAATTCTATATAGTGAGAACTATCACCATAATAACCTAGAGGAACCATTATGTCGGAAGTACCAAATCTACTCTTTAAAAGGAATAGACCTATGAAACATTGCTCCAACGTCTTAATATCGTACTTCCTATAAGATGAGAGCTTATATTTATGAGGACTAAATAGTGCAAGAACTACTTGACTATCCTCATAGAGAGCACCACTATCCTTGAAATCATTAGAGGAAGGATCTTGCAATCCTTGCTTCATTCTTTCTTGGTTGTTGGAATCTCTATTAAACTGAGCAATATGAATAGGACTCATAATCTTAGTTTTATTTCTAAGCATTACAGAGTCTCTAGAAATTGCATCTATCTCCTCTTTCTTAGATCTTCCAGAAGTTGCTTTAACGAGAGTAAAGTGATCCACAAGAACTCCAAGAATCTGTTGAGGATTATTAGGGATATAACCATCCTCCGTAAATTCCCCATACTTTCTGAGTTCTTTTTCGACCTCCTTAAGATATACTGCTTCAGTCAGACTTCCTTCGTAAAAAGTTAGTCTTTCATCAAGTACATCCATAAATTCAGAAGCTTTCTCTAGAAGTTCATATCTATCATCAGATAGAATACAATCTTTACCTCTAGAGAACATCTCCTTATATCTGAGTTCTACTCCAAATTTATCCATAATATACATGGACACTAGTTTTGCATACACTTGACTTCTGGTCATCTCTAGACTAAAGAGAAGCCATCTTGGATCTCTCTCCGGACATTCTCCATCAAGAAAGTGAATAAGTGGCTGATATACAAATGTCCATAGAGCATAGGTTGATTTACCTACACCAGACGCAGCACCTATCAAGTAGCTAGTTCCTGGTAAATAGCCATCTATAAAGCTTTCTAATCTTTTAGAACCTACAGATAAACCAATATTCTTACCCTCTCGTCCTTCACGAACTAGATTAAAAAACTCTTCTCTACCAGTTATCATACTAACTTAATTGCGTCAAAGTTAACATTAGCGCCATCTCCCTTCTTAAGGGCTTCTAGATCAATCCATCCCTGATTAATAATAAAGCTAGCTAGACTACAGTTAATAATATTATTATCTTTCGCCCATCTAACTAATTCAATGATTTGATTATGTTTTTCTTCATTCCACTTAATGCTTTTACCATATCTAAAATAAGCCTCTTCTAATGAATCAAACTTTTTAGCTACAGTTCTTAACGGAACCGTGGAGGTTCCTATAATTCCAAATTGAGGATATGCTTCAAACAATTCTTTTCCCATTTCAAAAGAACATCTATAAAGATTCTTTATAAAGTTCTTATTGAATGGTATAGAATATGGGTCAAAAGCTTCTCCTTCCTTTGGACAATGAAAACTCTTTAGAATAATTCCTTTACTCTGTAAAGATAGAATAACCTCCCTAGTTTTCACTTCACATTTATACAATGCTTCTATGTATGATTTGAATATATCCTCATTCTCCTCATCCTGAAGCAACAGTAAAGTTCTGATAAACATCAGCTCATTTGGGGTTATTCTATACTTATTGAATATAGATATTTCTTCCTCTAGTGTTAAAGTTAAATTTTTCAAGCAGTTTATAAGTTAATATTGAAAAATACTAATCTTACAACTGCACATAAGTTAGACCTCTTTCGAGGTGGAATCAAATTGCATACGGCTTCATAAACTCCTCAACTAAGATTTCTGCTCTTTCTTGCATTTTGTCTACGTTGTAATAAGTTCCGTCATTTCTTTTAATCATTCTAGTTTCTCCGTTATATTCAATATCCTTGGTATTAATTGTACTTAAGAGGGAGCTTAGAATGAGAAGTTCATTCATTTTCTCATTTATCATATATTAATATCTAAATGTAAAGTCCTTAATATGTTTAACATAAGGCCTAGGTTCCTTTCCAGCTAAAACGTCATCTAACCCTTTTTCATCAATTGTAATAACACTTGCAGAACTGTTAGATCTCTTAAACCATTCTGTCTCAACAGTTTGATCTAAGACTAACGTAAATATTTCAGCCTTTTTGTCACCTTCCTTCCTAGCCACACGTCCTATTCGTTGCGTCTTGCGAATTTTAGAAGAATCCAGACCAAGTATAATAGCAACTGATAATCCTGGTACATCTAAGCCTTCATCGGCTTTTTTGATGGTATGTAATATTCCAGTCTTTTCAGTACTAAATTCCTCTATCGTCATTCTCCCCTTCTTCTTACTATCCTTTCCAGAAAACACTTTTCCTCCCATGCCTATAGATTCTGCCATCTTGACATTATTTGAAAAAGTAATAATCTTAGAATTTGGTCTAGCTTGAATAATTCGTCTAGCAACTTCTATCTTTTTTGGATGATTATTAATAAAAGCTTTTCTAGACTGTACAATCCGCATAAATTGTGTTGCGTGATATGTTATTTGCTTAAATACCTGCTTTCTTTGCTCTTCTGTCCCATTAGGACACATTTCATCCCTCAATAGAGAGCGATACATAAACCCCCTTGGTCCTAGGCAATTTAGAACTTTCTCCCAGTCGAAATTAAAGAACTCAAAATGCTCAGTAAATTCCCTATTCATTTCTTTATAGGTAGCAATATCATCAACATCCAGTATAACTTGATATTCCTTATAGTCAGAAATCCATCCTTGGAATTTTGATTCGGCAAGGGTAATTTCATCAATAACAGGACAGTATTTCTTAAGCAACTCATGTTTTCCATCAAGTCTCTCAAAGGTTGCTGTCAAACCAAGAATATACTTATAATTAACAGTTTCAAAGACATGCTTCAATGTATCTGCTGCAACCCTATGGATTTCATCAATCACAATAATGTCACATTTGTATAATCTCTTAATAGCAGTATTAATTACTAACACCTCACAATTAAGAGACAATCCATTCAAGTCAAGTAGCCCCAGCCACTGCTCTTTTAGGGCAGTAGTAGGAACTATAACTATGACTTTCATGCTTGGATATTTTTTCAGGACTGTCTTAATACAGTTAAGTCCAACTCTAGTCTTTCCAAAACCAGTGGATGCAACTATTGTTCCCTTACACTTATTTTTTACCCATTTGACTCGACACTTCTCCTGTCTTTCGTCTCGGGTAGTCCTTTTAAATGAAGATTCTTGCATATTCTATCAATCCATATAACAATATAGCATAGTTATCTATATTGATGAAATTCTGACAGTTTATAAGAAAATCTGATAGCTTATCCATTAGTCTTCAAGTGTGATTCCACGACTCTCTGCAACTAATTTAAGCTGACGGATTCTCTCTTCCCACTGGTCAATGTGGAACATAACCTCATTTTCCAAACGGAACAGAACCTTATTACGAAGCACCATAAGTTGATCAGTAGTCAACTCGGAATACTTCTTAGGTCTTAAGTTGACCATAGCACGCAGCTCATTGAAATTAAGACCTGTAGGCTTTACAGTCAAGCGTACAGTATTCTTAATATTAAGGCGCTCCTTAATAACTTCAAGCTTACTACGTGTGTTTCCATCCTTATCCTTTTCATCGAACTCCTTCATTTCAGATGGAGTAAGATATACACCCATATTAAGAATGAAACTAAAAGTTATATGTTTGTTATCAAAATAACCAAGTTGATCCAAGCCTCCGTCGAGAACGTCCTCTATAGAGATTCTTTCAAACTCTCTAGGAAGACCTCCAGTGCAAGCTGCAATAGAGATATTCTTTAGTTCATTAGAAGGGAAGTCCTCCTTATGACTATTCATATACCCACGAAGGTCCTGAATATACAGATGACGAGGGTAAGGTTTGCCATCTGCGCATATTTCGCCAGACTCCAACTTACGAAGGAAGAGCTCAACATTACACTTCTTACGCTGCTCACTAATAATGTCCAAAAGAACATATCTACCAGGATTTAACTTATCAGTACTGTGAAGCATTGATAAACAATGCTTGTAGAATTGATTAAGTTGTTCCGGAGTAGCGTCAACAAGATGGATCTCCTCCTGAGTTCCATCTGCCTTTCGTGCAAGTTTCCATACAAATGACTTAATGTCATTATTCTTTGCTTCCATTGCCTCCATAAGTTTGTCTCTCATTACTGTCATAATTTATTTACTGTCTTTCATATTGTTATTTTTTAAATTATATCTTACATTGTAAACTTGTGAGGCTTTTTAATAGGTTTTTCTACAAACTTCATAAACTGAATGTTGCTATAGCGATAAGGGACAAATTTATTTCCATCAAACCACTTATCAACTCCAGCTTTTACTTCAAAGAAGTTTAGAAAACCGACCTCACCTATCTCTATCTTACGGTGATCCCAATTCGGATACCTAGTACACATAATATACCTAGTTTCTTTAATCACGTCCTCATCTAGACACTCAAAGACATATGTTATATAGCCAAGAGCATCCTCTTCACTAGCTAATAATTTAGCTAGAACAGTCATGATTAATTTGAAGGATTAAGTTCCCTATAATAGGTGCAACCATAGGCTGCAAAATTAGAAGAACACTTTTCAATTCCACGAAAGCATGGATACCTTCTACAAGACTTACATTCCCTATTAGGAAACTTTAATTTAACTCCAAATCTATCTTTTTCTATCCTTATAAGGCTCACTTTACTAACAGAAGTACTAATAAACCAGAACTAACTATAATACCTCCGACCTTCCAGAAAAATAGAGTTCTATTTTTCTTGTTGAGATCCTTAGTTAAAGACTTATTCCAATCTTTGTAGACTTTAATCTGAGCTTGTCTAACCGAATCGGATTTTATAAGAAGTTTATTATCTTCTTTATAATTATTTAATTGCTCAGAAAGTAATTGATTCTCAATTAATAACTTATGGTGTTCAGCAAAGATTAGATTAGTCTCCTTCAGTTGAGCTGGAGTTATTGATACTGTCGAATCTTTCTCTATTCCACTTGAGATAGTTGATGAAGAAGATGTAGTCGTCGCTAGTAGTGTTATTAACAATGTTACTAATAGTCTCTTTGTAGCTCTTTTCATTCTGTTCAATTTTAATTACAGTTGTATCAATTCTTCCTGCTATGGAATCCCTTTTACTCTTTATGGAGGAGAGTTCAGACTCCAAGGAATCTATTCTTTCAGAATAGTCTGGAGCCTGAACTTGTTTCTCAGGTTTAAATATAATATATCCTAAAGCTAAACTAGTAAATATGAAGAAAACCAGAATTACTTTCTCTGCTTTCCGCATTTCTTAGTTTGCTTGTTCAGATAGTCGAGATACTTCTGTACATTGTCGAGGTAAGTAGGGTCCTTCTTCACTCCCTCTACGATAACCTTCTCAATGTCAGTAAAGTTCTCCTTCACCTGCTCCATTTCCTGATGCTTCAAGAAACGAGCCTTAGCGTCATTATATCCCTTGATGTACTTCTCAGGATTCTCCTTAATATACTCTGCTTCCTGAGTAAGATAAGTACGGACGAGATTATCACTCATCTGTCCAGGATGTGCAGCATAAAGTGCAATGTCAGAGTTCTTGGCACGAGCAACTGCCTTAAGTACACCCACCTTCTCACTGAACTTATCTACTGGATTACAGATAGATACACCAATCTGCAAGCCTACCTGAACACATCCAAGTCCTTCACCAGTTCCATTAACAATCTTCATTACTAATGGATAACCAGAGTCAGTATTCTTGAGTGCAACCTTTGTAGCTGCAATTACAAACTGATGCTCTTTACCAGCATAATCAACAAACTTGTCCTTAAGTACGATTTCGTTATTCATTTTTTCTTTGATTTTTTATTTGGTTTAGAAACATAGAGTGGTAGATTCATTTCATCTACAAACTCTTGAGGGACACCTATCAAGGAGATTTCTTTCTCGATACTGTATCCATCATATTTTGTTACAATACAATTATCCTTTATATGAAGTAACCTATCAGCCTTGTATAACTTACTACCAAGTTGGCAGAAACCATTATTCCAATACTTACTTAAGGTTACTTCATACGTGAAAGTAGGAAGGAGTTCAACAATCCCTCCTTCATACTTATAAAACTTACTTCCAGAATGGTCGTTCGTTTGGCGTGTACGTTTTCCCATTGAAGGTATACTTAGCTACAACACTAACCATCATTCTATTTTGACGATCCCACTGATGGAAGAAGTTAAGAACATCTCCTATCTGGTGCATACCACAGATAGTAGAGTATGTTGTGTATGGGAATCGTTTGTTCTTCTTTAGCTGAACAATAAGCTTAGCTCGTACAGGAATTACCTTACGAGGAGAGGTACCAAGATGCATTTTGCCCTTATGAGCACATCTTAGAGTTCTGAGTATTTTCTTCTCCTGTTTACTCTTATTCCAGACACTAGGGTCTCTAGGAGTTACAGGACGAGGGTGAATACCCAATTCAACCATAAGTGCATCATCGTGCACATCTACCCAGCGATCCTCATCACCCTGGGCTGCCTTAATAGGACTTTTAACATTTTCTTCTTTCATGCGTGTATATTACCACAAATTGTACATTTATAAATTGCATACTCAGGAACATAGAGGGTATGCTTCCCTCTCTGTCTACATCTAGGACACAGTAATGTCCTAGTGATTGGATAAACCGTTTCTTTCTTCGTAGCCATTAAAAAATGCATTAAAAGTTTTACGAATAATTCTATTGTTATGGACATTATACTTTGGATTCCATCTTCCAGACCTATAAATCCATTTAATATCAGAGGAATTTATATCTTCAACCAGATATTTATTAGGAAGACTATTAAACTCTCCAACATTTATAGTTCCCCCTCCTTCTAAATATAGAGCATAGTGATGACAAGTTCCTGAACCTACTACGGAGGTCCTCCTTGAGTTATTCTTGACTTTAGAATGAACTTCCGAAGAAATACTAATGTCATCTTTTAACTCATTTGTAAAAATAAGCAACTTATATCTTAGCCCTAACCTATCTAGATGGAAGGCAATCAAATATGCAACAAAACAACATCCACCATTATTTATAAGATATTTATTGTTAAGTTGCAAGCACAAATCGTTTAATGATCTCTGTAAGCTGTGAACATTTAAATTCCGCATAGTGCTTTAAGTGAATCTAATTCCTCTCTAAAGTCCTTCAGATATGTTGCCAAGTCAGTAGTATCATGTTTGCACGATACTCTATACTGAATAACCTTCTTTAGAGCGGACTCTAAGCTTATTCCATAGGCTACATTCTTAAATTCCTGTCTAGCCTCCTTACCCTTAGGACGTACTGTATATAGAAGTTCTAGGTCAAACATAGGACTAGATTCAGAAACTGGAGTTAACCGAAAATCCTTCTCCTCAATTATCATTAGGATTATAATTTATATAAAACTCAGAACCGATATCAAAATCATTAAATATCTTTGGGCATTGCTCTATAGACATCTTCAATTCATCAGTATCTAAGTCATGCAGTTCCAGAATATATAGGTCATCCTTTCTGGTAACTACAGCTTTATAAGTAGAATTTTCAGTCCTATCAGAGGTGAACGTAACCTCTGCAGACTCCCCGTGAATTAATGTAGATAAGGCTTTATTTAGGGCATACGTGGATTTGTATCCTTTACACCCTAATGATATGTACCATCTACCCTTCACAACCTTTAGATAAATTTTATGCTTCATTTTCTCTTAACGAATCAGTATACTTCGCTATTTCACGAATACTTTCCTTAAAGATAGAATGATCCTCCTCATTAAACTTAACATCATACTTAGCCTCAAGGTGCCCTAGGAGATCTACAGTATCTAGACTATCCATTCCTGCATCATCTGCCAAATTGCTGTTCTCATTCAACTGCACAGGGTATCCTATGTCTTCCGTAATATAGTGAATTATATCAGAAATTATTTCCTCTACCATAACTTAATTAATATTGAACTGTTAGTACCGCCTAGTCCAAAGGAATTGCTTAAAATGAACCTTGGAGATTCAATTTCTACCAAGTCCCTATGGATGTTAAGGGAGTAGGAGCCATCTTCAGTATTAATATTAGGTGGAACAAAGCCAGCTTTACTAGATAATATCGAATATACTAGTTCAGTAGCCCCCGCTGCCCACATTTCATGTCCAGTAAGAGCCTTAGTTGCACTTATGTAGGGTCTACATTTATCAAATAATCCTAATATAGCTCCTGCTTCACTAAGATCACCATCAACTGTACCAGTAGCGTGGGCATTAATTACACCAACATCACTAGGAGAATAGTTCCCAAGAGCTTTTTGCATACATTCTAATTCAGCATTCAAATCACTCTTAGAGAGATGATTAGAAGAATTAGCTCCATATCCAACTACCTCTCCATAAATCTGGAGATTCTGCTCTAATGCCCAATTCATTTCTGCTAAGATTAAACAAGCTGCGCCACCGCTAGGAACTAACCCATCTCTATTCTTATCGAAGGGCTTAACTGCTTCTTTAGGAATAGTAGATTTTGAGAAAGTTCCAATAGCGTCAAAGGCAAAGGTGGCATCAGGATTGACTTCCTGACACCCACCTGCAGCTATAACATCTGCAGTACCACTAGCAATCAAGTTATAGCTAACTCCTATCGCGTGAGCTCCGGAAGCACAGGCTCCTCCAACACTGAAAGATGGTCCTTCCAGTCTAAAGTATGTACTTAGAACTGCTGTAGGATTGGAAGTTAATGTCTTAAAAACATAAGTTGCACCCAACTTAGAAGTTCTTTTGAGTTTAGAATAAGATTCTATTGCTTCTGCTGTAGCCTGTGAACTACTATCATTTCCAATAATTAATCCACAGTTAACAGGAGGACATTCTAAGTGTGCATCTTCCAAAGCTTCTCCTAAGGCATTGTACATATAACAGGTTTGAGGAGCCATATATCTTTTAATATGCTGAGGTATTTTATCTGGAATTGGAACGATTCCAGTTAGTTTAGAGTTAAACCCTTCTCTAGATGGATCCATTCCAATTCCACAGAAGCCCTTTCGTAAAGACTCTAGAACCTCTTTTTTATTAGCACCTATGCTGGAATGTATTCCCATTCCAACAATAACTACTCTCCTCATAAGCTTTAAGCAGAAGCAGCTGTCTTCTGATTTATTCCACCCGGACGAGTTAAACCTGCTTTGTCACGTTCTGGAAGCTTATCCCACCACGCCTGTGCTGCTCTAAGATTTTCAAGTTTCTTCTTGTACTTCATATTATACTATTTTAATCATTGTTACATTTTCTGGAAGATTCTCCCAATCCTTATAAGAGTTAGTAAACCATACGTGATTGAAATTCTTAGATAGATTCTCAATGCCCTTAGGATTAACCATATGAGTAACTGTAATATTGAGTTTATCTCTAGGTATTCCAATCTTTTTGAAGCATTCCGCAATCCCACAGAAGGTTCCTCCTCCATCGCACAAATCATCAATTATCATTAATGGTTTGCCATTAAGTTTTTCAGGATTGTCTACTTTAATCTCTAGAATTTTGCCAGTAGCTATATCACGAACTTTACTGCAGGATATAGAATCCTCACCAAGATATCCATAGCGCTCTACTGCTCCAGCGTCTGGTAAGACTAACTGATAATCAATCGTCCAACCATCTGGGCGTGTATGTTTCTCAGGATACAAGGCTCTAAATTTGTCTCCAAATCTATAGTCGTATATCGCATCTGAGTGAGGCTCTAAAACAGAAATATTTTCTGCGTTAGAATTACTAAGCATCTTTGTTATTACCTTAAGAGTAAATGGGCGGTTAAAGTCCATGACTCTATCCATCCTCATTCCCATAAGATAAAATATATCGACGTCATAACAGACATCATGCCTATCAAGAATGTCAAGAACCTGAGTTACAATGAATAACTCCTCAGCATTAGTAATTCTACACTTTACACAGATTTGGTCCTTGTGACTGAAGTCTCCTAAGGAAATTTGTACTTCCCCATCTGGAAATCTGGATAGAGTATACTTAATGTCACTTTTCTCCAAATTTACTAAATTTAGAATTTGCATAATCTACAACTTGTTTTAAAATGTTATAACTTTCTTCCAATCCCGCTCTATCATCGAGCAGAATATTGTAATAGGGTTTTCTGGATCTGCTAAATATTGGACTAGTATTAACAAAGAAATGAGAACTCTTGTAGTTCCATAAATCATTAGATACTAGCCATCGTACCTTCTCAGATACTTTATCAGGATCCTCATCCACGGTAAACAGAATGAGATCAAACTCTAGTTTAATACATTCTTTTAAAAGTTCAATGACTTCACTATAATCACCTCCATTATTATGGAAGTCATATATAGTGTTGTCAAAGTCAAAGGCAACAATCAGCTTACCGTATTTATCATACTCCCCTTTGAGCCTATCTAAGCAGGCTTGCTGATTGAATGGGTGCTTCATAATGTTGAATTTACACGTTCCCGAATCTCAGAAAGACTATTGTCTCTTACCAGTTTTCCATCCACAAAGACAGGTTCTAGACAGCCTCCTGCCTCTTGGATTCCGTCTTGCTGATCATAAGCAACATACTTACCGTTCTCTTCCTCAACTCTTATAAGACCTTTGAGAGAGTTCTTAGTTCCATCATCAGTCTTTGGATGCTTAAAGATCTCTCGAAGTTCTCCATTAATAGTACATGCAGTTGCTTTAACTGCAAATCCCAAAGAATCACGAGACTTGAACTGGTAAGTAAAGGATCCAATGCCAAGAACAAGATTACAAGCTGCCATATGAGCACCCTCCAATCTAGTATAGATGTCACGTTGACGCTCCAGAGTGATAGAATCTCCATAGAGCAATCCAACCTTGGTACTTGGATAACGGTAATCGTTTACAGTAGTATTCCATCCAAAGATTTTACCTAGCATATAGTATGCTCCGTAATACTGACCTTCAGATACTTCTACATAATGACTTTCATCATCATCCATAAATGGATTGAAATCACAGTAGTACTTGCCTTCCTTCATTGCAGTGTGATAATGAGGGTTTGTGCGAAGACCACAAATAATATCTACTGGGTCACCACTGTCAGGGCGAATTACTACTCGACCATCACGCTTCATAATATCTGCTTTAAGCTTAGGCAAGAATTTCTCAACTACCTGCCAGAAATCCCAGGTATCAGATACTATCGAGATAATACCTGTTGGATACAGTTCATTAATGAGGCGACGATATGTTTCAATTTCATCCTCCTCACCTCCTGCACACATTACACTATGTTCGGTTGCTGGAACAGTAGCTGCCACAAGTTCCTTAGTAACATCTGCATTATAATAGTGCTCTACTGCTTCAATAGCAGGAATAGTCTCACTACCACAGAATGAAGTCATGTGAGCCATACCAGAGATAATAGCAGCATCAAGTCCTGCCATACCTCTCATTGAAAAATCGTGACAAGCAAATCCCAGATTTACTTCTTCTGGGAATCCAGTCTTTCTAGCATGTTCCATGAGTCTCTTCTTATAAAGACGAGCACTCGTTGCAGAAGTACAAGGAAGCCACAGAGTACAGCTAATCAAGGTCTCCAAATAATTAGTCAACCAGAAGAAATCAGGAAGAGTATTCTGAATAGTCATCATAGGTACTCTTATAGGACAAATAGATCCCTCAGGAAGAGCTTTAATTTCAATAGGAAGATATCCCAAATCATAAAGTTCCTCAATGTGCTTTGTTCCGACCTGATTAAGGTCTACAAAGTTACCTACACGATAAGCAAACTGCTTGATAGCTTCTTCCTTAGGAAGAGCAAACCATTTGTTAAATTCCTCGATCAGATACTTCTTTACAAAGTACTGAATACCAAATACTACAGAGCCTTCTATGGCTTCTGGAAAGTAACGGCAACTTCTTGGAGTCCAGTTACTATAAACCATTTGTGTACCCTCTGGGTACATACGATGATGACCAAGTTTGTAGCCATCAGTTGCATTAATAATTTCCATTAATCTTTAAATTTATGTTATTACTAAATTTCCTCATTAGGGTCTACCTCTATAGAGGAATACTTTGTCGTTAGAATTGAAAATAAGGCTAAAGCCATAAATATTCCTAATACAATTAAAAATCCCATATTTAATCTCCCATTCTTTTAGAAGCTGTAGTTGCAAGCTTGTCGCAATATTCATTCCATTTATCGCCATTATGTCCTTTAACATGTTCAAAAACAATATTTGGACATAATTCAGATACACGGGCATACTGTCTATCAAACTCTTCCCACAACTTTACATTTTTACTTCTTTTCCAACCCTTAGTAGCACATCCAATGCAATACATACTATCAGATACAATAGTTAGATTATCAATAGGCTTAGTAATACACTTAAGCCCAGTAATAATTGCTCCTAGTTCCATCTGATTATTGGTAGTATGTTTATACATCTTTGAATATCTAAGGATTAACTTATCATCTTTTAAAAATACTAAGCCAAGTCCACCTTGGTCTAGTTTAGATGAATATGCACCGTCGGTTATTAACTTATAACTAGACATAGAAAAAAAAAAAGGCTTCCGCAAGAAAAATTCTCACAGAAGCCCTAAACATTTTAAGACTTGAGAAAATCCACTACCTTTTGTAACTTGCCTGCATCTTGTTTCTTAAAGATAAATTCATCAAAGTGTCCAAACATACACCTATATCCGAATATATACTTTATAGAGTTCCAAATGCGTTTCCAGAAAGAATCTGGAGATAAATGTACTGATACATAGACATCTCTATCCTCATCATCAGAAAAGTATGAGAAAATAAGTTGATGTTCTACGTTATTACATTGGCAAATAAATAACTCATTAACTGAGTCATTACAAGGTACGATAATCTCTTCGTCTTTTACCTTTATATTTTCCATATTGCTAAACTTAATTAGCACACCCAGAGAGAATCGAACTCCCATCTGCGATTTTGGAGACCGCTAGTCTAACCATTAACCTATAGGTGTATAAAATCAGACAACAAGGTTCTAACATTCTCTTTAGCCTCCATTGAAGAACCCAAAATAGAGGGGTCTTTGTTCATTTTTAAGAAGTAAAGTAGCAATTTTGCTGTATGTTGTCTTATAAGGATACCTAACAACGCTCCTACCTCATTACAAGGATGGCTGTTTGGCAATTTATAGCCTACTCAGGGTTTCTGGTTTGTATCCTACTTACTATAAACCCTTTTTCAGTTGGATTCGTGAGTATTCTTTCTAATCCATTTTTCTGCATTAGCTCTAATTAAGGAGTCTTTTAGCATTTGAGCGTGGACTAGTTCTTTCTCCTTTCTATACTCTCTCATTCGTTTTCGCTCTGCAGATCTCTCCTCATAATAATGTTTTGAATACTCAGGAGTTCCCTCATAATATGTTTTATTAATAGAATTATAATAACACTTTATGAGGTCAGAAGTACTAAGCCTCTTATACTTTTTATTTCGTATAACAGGAGAATACCAGTAATCAAGAGGCCAATTAGGAGGATAGTTTGTGCACAGTTTTCCTATTGCCTCAGTAATACACTCCTGTACTTTCTTTCCAAGGTCATTTGAGAGTCGCTCACTAGATGCGATTACATAATCTATATCCTTACCTAATTTAGCTTTTAAATATAATACAATTTCTGGATGTTCCAAAAAGAGTTTTTCCTTATTTACAAGGTAGTAATCCTCTGACCTATCCAGCTCCATAACATATTTTCTTCGCTTATTCTTCTTGATAGATTCATATCTTCTGATAATGTGATTAGAATCAAGATAGTAATCATTACTATGCCAATATACATCGGACATATTACGAGGATCGATTCTCGATTTAAACTTGTCACGAAACTTGAAGTCTTTTTTCTTTCTAAATCTCTCACATACTTTAGGATATACATTATCAAACTTCTTCCCAACAGAATCCTCAAGGAATCTATCTATCCAAGTATAGGCATCTTTATTCCAATGGTCATGATACCCATATACCCCTTCTCTACGAGTTTTCTCTCTCATTGATTCGTGCTTAGGAAGAACAACGTCTTCATAATTTGCATAATTACTAGGTAATCCTTGATAAAATTCGTAAACCATATGTTAAAAATTAAAGTTAGTTGCACTCTAAGGAGGAATCGAACCTCCTCGAATACCATATAGAGTTAATGGAAAGCATATAAATATATTATGCCTTTACCATACAATTTACGTATTACCCTCATTGTTTCAAAGCTTACTCCAAAACAACCATGACTTTCATCCGTCAATGGGAGGTAACGCGTTTTAAATGGAAGAGAACTACTAAGTGTAGGATGAATAACAATGCCCCTCTTTTCTGCATTAGAATTAGTGCTGCTTAGCCCTTTAAGTCTAAAGCAGTTAATAGGAAAGCTATTCATTCTTCCAAAACCAGTGATTTTATATAAACCGAGACTAGAACAGTTACTTCCTATCCTATTACTAAATACTGGCTTCTCCTTCGTACTTCCTCCCCCATTGCCATGCTGAACCACACTAGAATATATGATACAATGGGATTTACAATCATATATCTTAAATCTATCTTCTCCAGAGGGCTTTGAGAAATCCACAAGGATAGCATATCTACCACCTTTTGGGATCGCTTTAATAGGTTCCTTTGCTGATATTGGTAATGCAAATAGACATAGCAATATCAATAAACTTTTTCTTCTCAAAGACACAATAAGATATATTAGGGATCCTATCAGAGGAATACCAAATACTATAAAAGTTTCAATATCCTCTACCCATGGAATTGATTTAGGAGTAATATATTCCCCTATAAGATCTGGTAGTCCAATAGAGATTCCAAATGAATAAACCAATTCATATAAGAAAGTCTTTCCAAAAACAAATAGAGCCCACTCAAAGCAAGCCCCTATAAAGGAAATTGACAAATATACTATAAATGCCATTCCAATTAATCTAATTATCTTCTTCATATTAATTTTTTTTTTTTTTACATCTATGATCTATTGTGATGTTCTCCAAATCTATAACTCTATTTTGGCTAATTACCAGGTATAGTATCAGCTATTATAACCTAGTTAGTTAATCCTAGCTTATGAGTTAATCCAGATAATGGAAAATCCCAATCTTCTTTATATTTACCAGCCCCATTCTACTAATTTTTAACTATTCCGAAATCTCCGAAAATCCCATTATGGTCAGATACTGCTCTTGCTCCATAGCCTTTATCAGGGTCAATATCATTCTATTTGAGATTGAAATCCCTTCCTTGACTTCTCAACATATCCCTAATTATTGGGTCTGCAAAAGTATAAGTAACTATCTTAGGGTTTTCATGGGAGTTTACTGACTAATACTCAGTATTTGGAACCAGTGTATTATATGTTTGTGGTCTTCCTAGATATAAGTCATTGAAATCGGTTCTATTTCTAAATCGATTCTATACATATTCCAAAGAAGCACCACCCATTGGGTACTGCAAAATGGAGTCTCCCTAGTAAATTCTTTCAGCTTCTTTCCTCTATTTTGGATCAGATAAATCTGCTGCAGCAATCTAGTCAAAATGCTTTCTAGCATCTGATTTTATACCAAAGGCAGCTGGTCCAAACTTTTTTATGCGCGCAACCCAACTTTCTCCCTCGTCTTTATCACCTGCCTTTTTATCCTAATATCCATAGGGAAATACATTATCATATATTTTCCCAGTTAGTATATTGTAGGCAGGAATGCCTAAACCTATAGGCAAGACAGTTGCTACAGCCCTATTTCTACGTATTCTTTTAGCCTCATCCGCAAGGAAGGGTTTCATTGCATCCTCCCTTACTTTCTATAAAGTGAGTCTATTAGCATCCCTCCAAATTCTCTAGCACCACTCTTGTAAACCTTAGTAGCTTTATCAGAATTTTCCTACATCCATTTGAGTTGAGCTTTAGAAGCTGCACTCCTCATGGCTTTTGCATCTCTAATGGACTGCTTCTTTCCTTCTAAGTTGGCTTCCCTTATCTTCTGTGTAGGTCTCCAACTACCAGTCTGTTGCAATATCTTCTACTTTGCAAGTTTGTTTAATTTCTTTTCAGCTGCGGCTTCTCCTGTAAAGATTCTCTATAATCTATTAGAAGCTAACTTAGCTTTATTTACCAACTTACCAAACTAGAGAATTGCTCCTCTCTGTGCTTTATTAATTTGTGTCATTTTTTTTTTATTAATATCCGAATTGCATCTTTCTCTAGTATATAGAGAATAAACTGTTAGGATCATATTGCTATGCCCAATTTGAAACAGTCTTATTGAAAGCATCCTGGGTCTGCTATCCCCACTTACCATCAGCATTTATTCCAAGTTTCTCTTGAAGTTGCTTGACAGCTTCTGGACTATTGTAACCAGCTCTAGCGGCACGATAATCAAATACACTATCATAACCACTATTGTGTGCTTCCATAGTGTCATCAGCCGTACCTATAATTTGTCCAGTTTGCTTATTATATATATAACCATTACTGCCTTGTAGATACTGATCAGGAGTCAGCCAATTTGTTCTATCGTAATAATTAGTATTTCCATACCTATCTATTCCGAATCCTTGCTGTTGATTTTCATACTAACCAGTTTCCTGATTCCACTCCTGCCAACCATTGTTTGGGTTATACATATATTGCTGTGGAGTCTCCTCCGCAGCACTAGGTGATTTAGAATTTCTTGGAATAACCAGATAAGCTCCAGTACCACCTACAAGTCCAGTAGTTTTAAGAGTTCTTTTAATACCCTTATTCCTAACTTGTCTTAGGGCATCATTCGTAACCTGTCTCTTAGTATTATTGAAAGCTTCCTTAGCTTCCATACTTTTCTATGATGCAGTTATTGCATTTCTTTCAGCTTCATCTGTTTTTCGCGCAGCATCATTTACTCTCTTCACATTCCTTTTACTATTAGGCTACTTCCAATTTTTAGTACTGTCTAATAATTTATGTTCTGCTTGCTAAGCTTCTTTATATCTTTGGGCTGCAAGATTGTGACTCATTTCAGCTCCCTTATAACTATTTCTAGATGCAATTAATTCTGGAGAAGCTTGCCTAGCTCTAACTACAGCTCTTTCACCTCCTCCAATTCGTCTCATCAAATTTCCGAAGTAATCTGGCATCATCTAACCATGACCTTTTAACCAATTTACTCCCTCACCTAAATATTGTGCTTTCTTTTTAATACTCATATTTAATTATTATTAGATAAATTTACCATATAACTGCTATGTGCATAAGGGTATAGTGCCATAGTAGGATCTGAAGCCATAAGTCCCTGAAACGCAGCCTTTCCTGCATTTACAGACCTACTACCAATTCCTTCTGCCCCTCCCAGTCTCTTAGGAGCTAATGCCCTTCTTACAGAGTTAAGTGCGCTTCCAGCCTAATAAAGGTTAGCAGCACCTGGTGTACGAGACATAATAGGTCTCCAATTGTTCTTCAGCGTAGTACCTACTCCATCTCTTACCATTCCAGAGACTCCAGTCTTAAGTCTAGAAGCTCCACTCTTCATACCTTTAGTTCCCAAGATAGCCATAGCAAAGTTAGCCTCATCGTTAATATTCCTTCTTTGCTATTCATCTAGTCCAGTCCAGGCAAAATTCTAATCGGCAAATCCTTTATTTCTAGGATCATCTGGCAATATTCCTTCTTCTCCTGGATTTAAATAACTTCTGATAGAGTTAACATCTTTACCTAGATCTAGATATTGTCCTAGATTACCAACTTCTCTCTCAACCTTCTATGGTAGCAAGAGCTGCAAGGCAGTTCCAATAGTTCCTCCAAGAACAGCATTTCCAGTCCTAGAAATATCTCCAAGAGTATCATTGAATCGTGCCAAAGCACCTGTGTTTCGTTTTGGTCCCAACACACTCTGAGGAGCATTATTGTACATTTCACCCCTTCTAGCATATCCCTTTCTCCAAATATCAGGAATTGATTTAAAGGAATCAACGAAGTTTTTCGCTGCACTATCCCAGTTGCCTTCCCAAGCACCTTTCTTGAAGGGATTTAGATCACTCCAACTAAATTCATCAGGATTCTCAGCAGAAGTCTATGATTTTTGTCGTGCTCTATAAGCCTTCATAGCTTTATTCTTTGTATCTTGATTTAGATAGGTATCTTTATTATTGAAAGGGTTTCTCTGTGTATAGCCGGTTGCTGTTTTTCTAGCTCCTGCTGCCTTTGCATTCTCCTCTATCCTAGAAGCTGCTTCATCCCATGTAGCAGTTTTCCCTTGCTTAGAAGATTTGACATCATTGAAACGCCAACGTCCGTTCTAGAATATGTTTCCATTTCTAGTATTCATTGAGGTTCTATTGGCAAATTCCTTTCCATATTTTCCTGCTAAGTATCTCCAAGCAGCACCAGAAATGGGCTGCCCTTTCTAGGCAATCTTATTGCCATTTACGTCTCGGTAATATCCATCTTTACCGAGCCACAATTTACTCATATTAAAATCAGCCATTTTCTTCTTTTTTTTTTTGTTTACAGGAACAGGTAGTACCTCCTAGTGGATTCGAACCACTGACAGTCTCACTACTATCTATGCAATATAGACCTTGCTAAACTTCTACCACTGATATAAGGAGGTAATCTAGTTAGTTATACTCCAACTAGAAATGAGTTTAGGTTATTTTCACTGGTTTTATTATAGCATTCCATTGTCCCAGCACTTATCGTACGTTCTTTCTCTTTCTAACCCAAATGATTAATTTTAAGGTAATTTACGATATTTAAACGAGTCAGTGGGAGATGTTTGCTACCTAAATTTTTACTTGATAGTAACTATTGCTACACGACCACTAGTAGTGTCGGTAACACCAGTTCCAATTAGAGCTTCTCCCCAAACATAACCAGAAACAAAACAGGAGATTAATCTTATTTGTATTCTGGATCTCTCCATTAATTCAATTGCGGATAGCAATGCAATTCCTGCTTCAATAAACCTCTTTGGTTTAACATAACAAGGTCCTGCAGGAGAATAAACTATATCTATAGTTTTGATTCTACGAACTATAGGATCTCTGTTAAGCATAGTTTTTGGAAGTCCTAATAACGTATTTGGAACATTTGGAATGCCTCCACAGAAAGAATCAATTGGGCGACTTTTTGAAATAGAGAATTTCTCTGAGAGAATATTAACATTTTTCTTGTATTCAGATTTAACCCTTGGAAGAATCTCTACATAACCCTCTCTAAGTAGCTTTACAGCTTCCTCGTAAGAATTTGTTCCATACCATGTATAATCCTTCTCAGACTTTTGAGATGAGTACTCATTTCTCATCACTCTGTTATTCTCCCTCCTTCTAAAGCACTCTAACATATCATTAATAGTATGAAAGTGTTCATGAATGACCTTATACCCATTGATATTATCTACACTTATAAAACCATTGAGTTTACTTGAGCCTTTAATTTCAGATAATTCTCCTTTAATAGGATTCATGCCCCAAGGGGATACAATACCATCTTCCTCTTCCTCTTCCTCTTCCTCTTCCTCTTCCTCTTCCTCTTCCTCTTCCT
>ERZ1026772.6-NODE-6-length-172193-cov-9.385813_pt1 | contig 172193 bp, 169 predicted proteins | sample MGYA00380124_ERZ1026772 | MGnify/ENA primary metagenome ERZ1026772 (study PRJEB33269, sample SAMEA4719760) | human gut metagenome | biome: human-associated habitat; feature: organic feature; material: feces | place: Cameroon | collected 2013-10 ...
CGGCTATTCTCTTTTCAGGCGGCATATCGCCGTCACCGTCCTTTCATGACCGCATAGGTCTTATTTTTCTGTTCTGTTCAGTATGTACTTCTCGCCCTGTGTCGCCGTACCCTTGCCTGCGGTCAGTTCAAGCCCCGTATCGGTATACGCCACCTCGTACTCGCAGTCGGTCAGTGCCTCGGCTTCAAAGTCGATAGAGAGTGTCTTACCGGACAGCGCAAAATGGAATCTATACGGTGCGCCGGAGAGCCGCAACTCTCCGCTGCCGTCCTCACGGAAGGTATAGACACAGCTCTTGTCGGACATTGCAAAGCTGCCGTAGATGCTCTCGTTATGAGAGCTGCCCTCGGTGCGGCCGCAGCCCCGGCACAGCAGCACGATGCCCACTATGAGCAGCACCGCCGCAAGGCCGCAGACGGTAAGAAAGAGTGTCCTTCTCCGCTTCTGTTTTTTGATGGCCGCACGGCGCAGCTCACGCCTGCGGAGCATTTCCGCCTCGGTCATGGGTCTTGTCCGCGGCGGTATTCTGTTATCCTGCATTGCTTCACCTTACTTTACTACGATATTCTGAATTCTGACCTCGTCCAGGAAGTCGAACAGCATCGGCAGGCCGGTGCCGATGGGCGTTTCGTCTTCCCACAGGCTCATCTCGCCGGTCAGCGTGACGCCGCCGGGCTTGGTCATACGGAAAAGGAAAAATCTGTCCGTAGCGGCGCGCTTCCGGTGGAGCAGGGACACCTCTCCGTCGCCGTCCGGCCGGGGATACACGGTCAAAGTGTGGCTGTCGCTTGCCGCCTTTCGGTCGAATTCTTCCATAGCTGACTCAAAGTAATATCGTGAATGCCCGTCCTCATGGGAAATGAACAGCAGCTCCATGCCGTCGGTGGTGCGGCGGTCATAGCTGTAGGTATAGCCCTTTTGCAGTGGCAGCAGCAGATTGCTGAAGGGAATTCTCTCTGAAACAGTCATGGCAGCTTATCTCCTTTATCTTATCGTAGTGTCCTGTAGTCCTTCCGAAAAGCGGCAACGCCGTCGTGGTTGCCGCCTTTCGGAAAGGGACTTGCTGCCGCCCGCTCTCTGGACAATAGGCGGTGGCGGAATGATCCGTCACCGCCTATTGTATTTAGGTTATTTCGATTTCGGAAGCGTTGGCTTATTCAGCCTCGGATTCCTTCCGCTTTTTGCCGCTTACACCCAGCAGGGTCAGAACGCCGCCGCTGACGAACAGAGCAGCCAGCCAACCGATGAGGTTGCTGCTGTCACCGGTCTGAGGAGCCTTGGTGGAGTCGTCCTTTCCGGGCTTATCGGTGTTATTATCACCGGTGCCTGTATTGCCGGTGTTACCGCCGTCGGGGAGCTTGTCGATGACCGTGTTCTCGCTGCGCTTAGCGCCGCAAACGGTGCATTCCTCGTGCTTGATGCCGGTGGCCTCCTTGGTAGCGGCCTTGTCGATCACCCACTGGAAGCTGTGTGCTGCCGTGTCGGCCTTGTCGCCGCACTGGCACTCGTGCCAGTGGTTGGTGTCGTCATACTTCCAATCTGTGCCGTAGCTGTGGGTATGGCTGGGAGGCGCATCCTTATAGGTGGCCTCAATCTTCACAGCATTACCGGGCATGGTGAAGGTGGTGGTTGCCTTGGTGGCGTCTGCCAGGGTGACATTGCCCTCCAGCACGACCCACTTGTCAAAGACCTTGCCGGTCTCCGGTGCGTCCGCCGTAACGGTCACAACGGTGTTCTGCTCGATCTTGTCGGTGATGGGTGTGCCAGCGGCAACGGAGGCCGTGCCATTGATAACCGTGAGCGTATACGCCTCTACGGGGTTCTCGGCGAACTCCGCCTCGATCGTTACATCGTTTGCGGGCATGATGAAAGTGGTGGTGGCGCTGGTCTCGTTAGCCAGTGTTACGCCGCCTGCCTTAACGACCCACTTGACGAAGTGCTTTCCGTCGGGAGCCTGTGCCGTAACGGTGACCTCAACGCCCTCCATGGCGCGGGTGATGGGTGTGCCTGCGGCAACGGTTGCCGTGCCGCCGGTGACGGTAACGGCGTAATCCCGCAGGGCGGGGATCTCGGTGTTCTCGCTGCGCTTAGCATGGCAGCCGGTGCATTCCTCGTGCTGCTTGCCGGGCTGACCAAGCGCCGCCTCCTGATCCACTACCCATACCCAGGTATGCTCGGCGGTTTCGGTGTAGTTTGTGGCTTCGCCGGACTTCTTGCACTTGGAGCAGGTACGGCTATGGGTGCTTTCATCAACCTTCGTCCATGCGGAGAAGTCGTGGGCCTCCACCTTGAAATCGTCGCCTGCTGTGCAGGTCTTGATATGCGTACCTGGGTCCATGTATACCCAAGGCTGCGCGTCGGTATCGTGGGTATGGGCGATAGGCTTATAAGTAGCGGCCACCGTCACATCATGGCTGGGCATGGTGAAGGTGTTGTCGGATGCGACAGTAACATTACCCGCCCATTTGTCGAACTCCTGCCCGGAGGGGGCGGTGTTCGCAGTCAGAGTAACCTTTGTGCCGGGGGCAACATTTGTGCTGTGATCAGCACTGCCGTCGGTCACGGTGACGGAATAGGTCTTTGCGGGAGCATAACCGCAGTACTTGCACACGCCATTTTCCATCGTATGGGTTTCCATGATGCTGTCATCGCCAGCGGTGCAATACTTGGTGTGCTGGTCTTTATTAAGCTGTGCATAGGCGTAGGTATGCGTATGAGCCGCAGAAACATGGAAAGTGATATAGACGGTGCTTATCTGGGTTTCTGTACCGACTGTGTTCTTAACACTCAGTTTAACATAGTAGGTATTAACCCCACTCGGAATCGTGAACGATGCATGAGCGTCCGTACCCAAAGAGGTGAAATCACCCGAAGTTGCCTCCCACGGGTTTTTTGTAGTTCCCTCCCACTCATAGCTGATGGTTCCAAGCACAGGCGTCTTTTGAATGTTGTTGTAGCTGTCATAGTAAATGTCATGACCATTCATGTTAAAGCCCGTCGGGATCGTAGAGAATGTTGCAACGCCGTGGAAGGTATCGCCGGCGGTCACATCGTACTCAGCTTTCAGACCCAGCCAGCCGTTAGGCTCTACATCTTTATCCGGCCACAGTTTGGCAGGATCGGGCGCATCGCCATTGACGGCTGCCAGAAGGATTGCCGGAGTGAGGGACGAATCAGCGACCGCTGTCACTGTAACCGTCATCTCATTAGTGTATTTGGTTCCGCCATAGTTGTCCGTAACCTTGCAGCGGTAGGTCTTTTCGCCAACATTGGTCGTGGGGGCGGCATAATCATAAGCTGTTTCACCGGAAATCGCGTTCCAAGCGCCGCCATTCTTGACCTGCCACTGATAGTTCACACCATGACCCACTGCCTTGACAAACAGGCGTGCGGTCGCGTTCTGCTTTACGGTCAGATCGCCAGACTGATTTGCAATGGACAGCCCGGGGGCATTGACCGTTACGGTGAAGTGGTCGCTGGTGATGGTCACATTGCCGCGCGTGGCTTCGAACCAGCACTCATAGCTGCCTGTATCAGTAAAACTGAGGGAAGCGGAGAAACTGTCCGTCGAGGAAGCCGCAACGGTTGCGGATGCCTTGACCGTTTCCGTACCGCCCTTTTTCGCAATCAGCTTATAGGTGATGGGCTTGCTGCTGTCGCCGCCCACTGCCTTAGCATTGAGCGTCAGCGCACTGTTCCCGATGGTATAGGTCTGGTTAGTTTTATCAACGCTTTCCCACCGGAGCGCAGAAACAGCCGTTCCCTTCACAACAAGGGTCAGAGAGGAGCCGTCCGCTGCAACAGTAGAGCTGCCAACAATAGAATAATTCTCGTTGGGGTCATCGCAGAAGAACAGTGCGCTTGCAGAAGCCGCGAACTTATAGTTCTCTGCGGGCTTCAGTACGATTTTGCCATAGTATTTCGTTCCTGCAACGAAGGCGCTTGCCGGGGTATTGCATCCACTGTCCTTATACCATTTGATGCTGCCCACGGTGTAGCCGCTGCCGACAGCTGTAGCGCTGGGAGCGGAAGTTCCGGGTGTCAGCGCCGCGCTCAGCTGAACGGGGGCACTGGAGATCTCCGTTACCACGGGTGCAGGATTCACCACCAGCTTGACGATATGCTCGTTGCTCATGATGCCGACGGAGCTGCCGTTCTTATCCAGATTCAGCTGCAAATCAAAGGGATAGACCGACGGGGCTGCGCCTGCGGGAATGGTATGGCTATATTCGGTGGCGGTGGCGCTGATGGGAACGCTGGTGGTGGGGATGTTAGAGCCGACGGTATAGCAATCGAAATTGGCTCGATAGGTATAGCCTGCGTCTTTCAGCTCCTGCGCCAGAGGATACCACTCGAATTTAAGGGTATGTGCCGTGCTGTTGTCCATCTGCTCAACTGCGCCATTCCAATCCTTGGCGTAGTTGATTTCGGTGCCGTCCAGCGTGACGGACTTCATGCCCCATGCGTTGGGGATGATTCGGACGGGGTTGGAAGCAGTGCCATCCAGCGACATCTTATAACTTTTACCTGACTCTGTCTTTTTCAAAACAGCAGTGTAAGCATTGGGACCGGTAAAGGTGCCGTCAGGCGCAACAACTGCGCTGTAGCCAAAGCATTTATCCAATCCCATCGCAATATTGGGGTTGCCTGTCGGGTTATTATCTTTATATATACCCTTATCTGTGTGAAGGTTTACTGTGCCCTTAAAGGTGCCGCCATTCAAACGGTACGGCATATAAAGGCTCGTTTTCCAAGGCCAGTACTGCAAATAAACATTGGCCTCAAAGGTGCCGCCGTTCACTGCAACAGCAGGATCAGAGTTATTCTCCTCTGCTTCATACAGCACCTGCACATCCTTCTTGAAGGTGCCTCCGTTGATTTGAACAGAGCCGTTTTCGGCCTGACTTCCGGTCAGCTTTACACAGCCGTCAAACTCGCCGCCATCAATGATGACATTACTCTTTCCTTCTGCACGCAGAGCGTAGCCAATGCCGTCAAGAGTAGAGGCATAACCACTATCAGCAAACTCCGGCTGAATGAGTTTCGCGCCATCTTTAATCGTAACATTGCCGTTGAGGCTACGAACTACTTCGACCTCAAAGGCATAAGGTTTACCTTGCACGCTGAAAGTGCCGCCCTCCAATGTCAGGCTGCCGTTTTTTCCGACAAAAATCAAGTAACAAGTCACACCGCCTCTTATGCTGCCGAATAAGCCGGTAATCGCACCGGTTTGGGCGGAGCTGCTGTCCTTGATGGTCAGACTTCCGTCTGCTACCTGTATGAAGAGTTGCACACTGTCAAAATTGGATTTCAGATTCAAAGTTTTGCCATTCAGGTCAAGAACAAAGTTTTTATCCTCGAAGCTCAGGAAACCACTTATTGTCAAGCCATTACCTTCGTTCAAAGAACTGGTGTCAATGTCCTGCCCCAGCTTGATGTATTCCTTCTTGTTTTTGACTGCCGTTTTCAATTCCTCAAAGGAATTGACGGTCGTCCATTCCGCCGCATTTGCCGTCACGGCGGTGATGGGTACCATTGTCAGCAGCATCATAAGCACCAGCAGGATGCTGACGATGCGACTTCGTGTGTTCGTTTTTGTCATATCATTTCCTCCCTCAAAATCGTTTTGAAGATTTTTATGCGTTTTGTGTTGCCTGATTTAAACACTGTCGATGACCGAAGCAAAATAGTTTTCGGATACCGAACCGAAGAGAAAAGCGTCTATTAGACCCTCGCGCTTTGCCTGCCGTACCTTTTCGGTCAACTCTCCGTCTGTATCATCATCCACAAAGAGAATGACACGGCAGTTTTCCGTGTTCCGTTTTACCTTGTCACGGATCGCCATTCGTTCTTTGAACATCCAGGGCGAATACGCCTTGACCTCCATTAAAAGCACATCCGGTCGATGCGTTTTGCACCACTCGGCGGTTGCATCCGGCGACTCGGAGATTACAACCTGGCAATCATCCAATTTTTGCATCAGCATTCGCTCCATGGTGTGCGCATGGATATCGCTCTGAATGTCCAGAACGATTTTTTTCATCATTCATCACCACCTTCTAAAAGCACAACCCTAATCTTACAGTATCTATTGTACGGATTTTTTGGCGCTTGTCACTGGCACTTGTGCCAGTAACAGAAGAAAAATCTCGATTTTTTCAAAAAATTTTTGCCTTTTGGGTGCGAAAAACCCCTTGACCGTACAGCCAAGGGGTTCAATTTCTCTTATTCGTCTTTTAATGTGGTTACCATGAGCTTGTTTTCAATGGCGGTTGCAACCAGCGATTCTCTGCTTTCAAAGCCGCCCTTTTCCACCATATCGTCCAGGTTCCAGCGAACGCCGTTTTTGGAGATGCCCAGCTTATCGGCGATTTCCTGATAGGTAAAGCCCTTTATATATAGGCGCAGGATGTCTAACTGCCGGGGCGAGAAGGCATCGGACATCGTGCCCTCCATTTCAATGGCCGGAGCGATATCTGGGAATACCTTTTCTCCTCCCAAAGTGCGCTTTACCACGCTCATCAGTTCCTCCGTGCCGTGGTCCTTATACCACAGGCTGTCGGCGGCGCCCATTTTGGCTCGTTCCAACACCTGCGGATCGACAAGCGAGGTAGCCACAACGATTTTGATCTGCGGAAAAGCCTTTTTGATACGCTCTGCGGCGGCAAGACCGGAGTGCTTGTGCTGCGTCTGCACATCCATAAGGACGAGCTTTACGGTGGCGTTGCAATGCTTTTCCGCTTCAAAGGCGTCACGGAAAACGCCGACAAGATAAAACTCGCCGTCTGCCGCAAGACGATCGACAAAGTGCTTTTGGATGTATAAATCATCCTCTACAAGTATTGTGTTAATCATAGGCTGATCTCCTTTGCGGGAATCGTAATCAGAAGAGCAAAGCGTGGATTATGCGAAATATGCATTTCGCCGCCGGAGCTTTCAATACTGCGGCGAAGTGTTGACAGGCCGCTGCCTTCCTTTATCGGTTTTGTGGGTATTTTGCCGTTGTTGGTTATGGTAACATCATAGCGTTCGCCCCGCTGGGCAATACGGATATATACCTCATTTCCGTCTGCGTGCTTGATACAGTTGGTCACGCACTCCTTGGCGGCAGCAACGGTCAGCTCCTCGGCAGCGGTATCACGGGGCAGGTAGCCGTCGATTTTTACAGCCACGCCAAGCTGCCGTGCGGTTCTTTTTACCTCGTCCATTGTGCTGACAGAGGTGACACGGTTGTTTGCCAGCATACCGATGGCATTTTGCAGCGCCTCAAGCTTTCGCTCGGTATCCTCTCCGCTGTCTATGATGTCACGGATGGTCAGGAGGCTTCGCCCGATGGTATCGTGAATATAAACCTTTAGGTCAAGGCTTTCCTTCTCCTTGACATCGTCCTCCATGCGAGCGTACATCTTCCTGAGCTTTCGATTGACTTCTGCCAGTTCTTTATTTATTTCCTCTTGCTTTTGGTAGCCGTTATACAGCTCGGTTACATTGTGCGCCGTTATCTGCTGCCAGCGGTCATCGCTGTCCACGGTGATATTTTGTGTGCGAAACTGCCAGACGGTCTTGTCGGGCAGAATGTAGCAATCATCCTTGACGGTTACGGATCTGTCCGGCCCGCTCAAGGCATTTTCCATATCGCTTTTGATTTGCAGCTCGTGGCCGCAAAGGGCAAAGGACAGCCGGCGCATACGGTTGTTGCATAGGATGATCCTGCCGTTCGGGTCGGCAAAGCAGATGCCCATGGGCAGTTTGTCGGTTGCTTCCTTAATGGAGAACTGCGAGAGCTCATTCTTTTTGCGGCGGTATTCCCTCGGCAGAGCAACGGCAAAGTGAACTGCCGCAAGAAAAATAGCAGCGGCAAATATCAGCCACGGTGCGCCGAGCAGAAATGCGTCCCCGATATTATCGGGATCTGCCTGGGAAACGGAGAACAGCAACGGGATCATCACCGCTATAACCGTCAGACTCAGCAGGCTGCGCACAGGTTTATTGCTGCGAAGAAGCTGATACATAAACAGCCCGATTTCAAGGACAATTTCCACAAGCATAATAAACGGCAGCATAGTCTGCCAAAATTCAGAAAGGGAAGAAAATGCACTCATTTCCCGTCACCTTCTTTCACTTCAAACACGAGGCGTTGGTATTCCTCGTCATCCTCTTTTTCACAGCGAATACCGTCTTTGCTTACTAAAGCCGAAAGGTCGGCTTTGCAGCACACATTCAGCGACAAACGCAAGCCGTCTGCCTTTATGAGGCTTACCTGTATGCCTGTTAAATTCAAAATATCGGCTTCAATAACCGATTCATAAAAATCAAATACAGCGGTCGCCGTTTTGCCGGAGAGCATGGAAAGAGACTCGTCCACATAGAGCGAGCTGCGGACGCCCAACAGCTTCAGCGTTTGGAGGGACTCATTGAAGGCACGGTGGAGTTCCGTTGCCGCTATTTTAATATCTCGGTCGGTAAGGAGCGTCAGATGCTTGCGGCGTTTAATATAGCTGCACAGCACGGCAATCTCGGCGAGGAGCGTTTTGGCGCTGTCGGGATCGGTGCTTGAGATTCGGCGGTATTCCTTAGTGAGCTCCGCAATGCGGTCGATCTGCGTCTGCGTAGCGGAACGCAGGAGATCGTACAGACGGTTTTGCTCCTCCACCTTGCGGCGCTTGGCTTCACGCTTGTATTCATAACGGAGTATTTCGTTCCTGTCGGCAAGCTCGTCTGCAAGAAGCTCGGAGTCCTCCTTGATGTCACGCAGAGCCGACACATCCTCTGTCCATACGGCATAGCCGCCGTCAATGGGCATGGTGTGAACGGTCAAGCCGCCCATCGTGACCGGGCTTTGCTGGGCTTTTTTCATCGTTGCCTTTGAGATAGGCGCAGTGTTTACAGCCGCATAACGAACGGTAAAGTCCTTGTCGGTGATCTCTGCCGATGTGCCCACAGAGGAGGCAAACAAGTCCACATAACGGCTGTTTGAATGGATATATCCGCAGGCGATGCAAAACTCAAAGGTCAGAATATACATCACACTTTGAAATGCGGCAATATCGCCAAACAAGTGGAGCAGCCAATCCGCACCCGCATAGTAAAGTGCGCTGTAAACAATCGCCAGCAGCATAGGAACAATGGGCAGAAAGTGGAGCCTTCCTTTTTGCACACGGCATTTGAAAAACATAATTACGAGTGCGGCAAAGGCACACAGCACCTGCCAGCCCACACTAATGAAGTAACCTACCGAGTAGCCATTGTTTTTGTCCGTCCACACGGCGGCGTCCTTCGGAAAGGTAAATACAAATTGGTGCAGGTCATTTGTGAGCACGAGCAGAAGCAATACGCCGGAGATGATCCATAGAACCGACATTCCCTTGGGGAATTTGTATTCGTCCGGTTTCCCTAATGACATGGCAATCAGCAGTGCCAGCATAGGCACAAACAGCATGGGCAGATAGAACAGATACCACAGGTACCGGACGGCATCCGGCTGCCAAAATATAAAATACTTTGCCGAACGGACTACCATCCAGATGATGAGCAGCACCGCAGTGACCGTCGTAAACCTGCACACCTGCTTTTGCACGATCCGCTGACGGACGGAGAGCCCCCAGGCAGCGAACAGACCGATATAGATAAAGCTGCGCAGATAGGAAAACAGCATCGGGTAGAAGCTGCCCCTGCCTACAATTCGGAAGCAATATGCCAGTATCACGGCAAGGACAGCGATGCCGCTTGCTATGATAATATTCTTTTTCTGTTTGGTCATAAACAGACCCCATTTCGCCTTCATTCGTTTTTGTTTACCATTGGGTATAACTTTTCAAATTAGATTATAGCATAAATCCGTCTATTTCTCAACTGCCTCTTACGAGGCTTTGCATAAAAGCCATACTTTTTGCCCCACAGCAGAGAAAAAGACGGGCGGTTTTTGACTTGATTAAGTCGAGCGGATTCTATTCTACTCTCTGCTTTAACAGAGTTATTTGTCTTTTCTTTCTGCTGTAGGTATTCTTCAGTTGGGTAGTTCACTTTCTCCTTCCATCATGACAGGTGGCACCTGTCAGCGTATAGGCGCAGTCGCCCCTTGGCGGAAAAAGGCTCTTGAAAAAACACCCTGCTGCCGATATAATAAACCTTGTGCGATTTCGGAGGGATGAAGATGGAAAACGAAAAATATTATATAGCCGTTAATGCAGGCGACAGATATCCGCTTTTGAAAACGCCGCAGGACTACACGGAGTATTTTAACGAAGCACTCTCGTTCGGAGACTTATTCGATGTGCTTCGGTACATAGAAAAGCACGGCCTTGAACGAATTGTCACAGCCGTGATTAAACGCTGACCGCCTACAAGCGGTCTTTTTTATTCCTTTTTGAGCCGGAACAGCAAACTGCTTTTGCCCCCCTTCTTGCGGTATCGCTGTTCGGTTTCGAGAAGCCCTGCTCTTTTAAGGTCACGGATTCCTCGGCGAACGGTGGAGGGCGAATACTTGAGGTCGGCGGCTATGGTCGGTATAGCAGGCCAACACTCGCCCTTTTCATTCGTCCTGTCGGCAAGATAAATATATACCGCAACGGCTCTGTGCGGCAGTTCGGTGCGGTAAAGGAAATCAAGACGGCTCATTGCTTTGCACCTCCGTTTCGGTTAAGTCTTTTATAATCTCTGCTTCCGTTACATCGGGAGCAGTTTCTTTTTTCGGCGGCGAGGTACGGACGGGGTTGCCGCCTCTGTTTTTATCCTTTGGCGGAGTTCCCTGCGGCTCATTCTTGGGGCTGTCCTGCTGTGCCTGACCGCCGCCGTCAGCGTCGCTCGGTGCAGGCGTTTCCTCTTTCCACTGCGGCGGATATTTTTCGAGGATGCCGTCCTGAATTTCCTTTTTGTCAGCATATTTAACCTCACGGTTGCCTTGGTCGGGTACGGCGTATGGGTGTTCATCGTCGAATTCTATGCCCCATTTGAAAAACAGCTTGAGGTGTACCCGCATCGGATGCACACCTGTTTTCATGACGATAAAGTCGCCCTTTGGAAGAGATTTGAGTTCGTCCGGCGTGAGCAGCGGGCGCTCGATCATTTGGAGCGATTGTGACGGATCGTTTTTGGAACGGCTGACCGAGCCGCTCATGACCGTGCGACTGCCGAGTGCCTTGGACAGTGTTTCGGCCGAGCTGCTGTTTGGTGCAAAGCCGCCGAAGATAGTATCCTGCGTATTATCCACGATGATCTCCGCACCTTCTTTGCCGTAGTTCTTTTCGAGCTGGGCAAAGGATTGGATGATGGGAACGATCTGCAAGCGCCTTGAACGGGAGGCGGAGAACATCATTTCCGCACTTTCGATTTTGGGCAGCGTTCCGAATTCATCGCAAAAGAACACACAGCGGTTTTTGAGCTTGCCGCCGTTTTCATCGGCAACGGCAAGTATCTCACGGTAGAGCTGTTGGATAATCAGTGAGATCATAAAGAAGGTATTTGGATTTTCCTCCGGCATGATGACGAAAATAGCTGACTTCTGATTGCAGAAGGTTTCGGCGTCAATCTCGGTGTCGAAGCATAGGAGCTGCTCTAACTCGGTGTCGAGGAATGCATTGAGTCTCGACAGAGCCGTACTCATAACGCTTGCCATACTCTGCTCGGCGGTGTTCAGTGCCGCACCCGCAAACCATTTCGCTTTATGCTCATTCGGGAGCAATTCCATAAGCTGCTGAAACTGATTCTTGCCTTTCTTTTTGGACGGGGCGAGTAGCTCCTGAATGACTTTGAATACCGACACGATGTGCCGTTTCTCCGGCGCACAGAACTCCGCTACCAACAGAATGGTTGCCGTGAGCAAGCCCTCGGCGGCGTCATAGAAGTATGCGTTTTGTCCGAAGGAGGCGGCGTCCATGCCGGAGAGTATAATGGTCTTGGATATGATTTTTGCATACTTCTCGGCTTTCGCCTTGTAGACGATTTGGTCGGGGTGCTTTGCGTATAGGTCGGTGTATTTATTGACGAGATACAATATATTATTTCCGTTTGATCGGGTGGGATTTCGCAAGTCAATGACTGAAACCTTATAGCCGTAGTCCTTGGCGATGTTGCCGTAGTTACGCATAACATCGCCTTTGGTGTCTGTAGAGAGGAAGGACATTCCCGATGCACAGGCGTATTCAATGCACGGGTACAGCCAAAAGGCGGTCTTGCCGACACCCGCTGCACCAATCATAAGCACATGGACATCTCCCGTGTCTATCATGGCGGTGGTGCTGTGCTTGCCGCCTTTGCACCCGACCACGATGCCCTGCGGCAGAGCTTCCTCGGTCGGCTCGGCCTTTTTTCGGAGCAGTTTTCTCGGTGCTATCGCCGTCATGGTAGGTGTTTGATTTTGCTTTGCCTGTCTGCGCCATTTCTTTGGCGTGAACGGGATGTGGCGGTAGGTCTTTCGTATCTCGGCCTTGTTTGCCCATCGAGCCGTGCCGTGCTGACCGTCGCCGACGGTTTTGCTCTTGATGTTGTTGAGGTTATAGATGTGAGCAATCAGCGTAATCGCACCGAGGACGGCAAACATAATTGCGGCGACGGTGATTAAAGCTGCAATGTTTGGCATTCGGTTTCCTCCTGTTCGTCACATAATAAGTCCTCGTTCCAATCTTTGAATTCGGGAACGAGAACTTCGTGTTTTATGCCCTGTATAAAGAGCTTGTCGGATATTCTCTTGTTCGCCGCCTGACCTGCGGCATCGTTGTCCATGCAAAGACAGACGGTGTCGATATTGGGATCAGCTTTCAGCATTTGAAACAGCACCTGATCCCCGACACAGCAGGCGGCAGCATAGCTGTGGCTTCGCCAATTTTCCTTGTGCAGAGAAATAAAGGACAGCATATCTATGGGAGCCTCAAAGAGATAGAGCGTGTTGTCCGTTCCGGTCCAGTGGAAGCTGTAACGGGGATCGCAGCTTTCCGCATTGCCCTTGTAGGTGCTCTCACTGCCTGTTCCTCTTTTGTGTGCGTGACGGGCAATGCCGTGTTCATCGTGGCCGACAAATACGGCGTTGTGGTAATCGGCGGATTCATAGATCATTCCTTTATGCACAAAGGCAGACAGCACCTCACGGTCTATTCCTCGGCGGTTCAAAAGATACGCATATACTCGCCGCATATTATCATTCTGCGGCGGCAACTCAAAAGGCTTTTTGGGTTCCTGCTTTACAGGCTCGACTCTTTGAATTGTGCCGCCGTTATTGCCGAGCAAGAAATTTACGGCCTGTGGAAAGTCCATGTTATAAAATCTGCGGACGAAGTCAACGGCGTCGCCGCCGATGCGTTCGTACTGATGAAACCACAGGTTTCCTCTGACCGTAACCTTTTCCGAGCCGTCACGCCACACATATTCCTTGCCGGAGCGTTTTAAGTGTTCGCCCTGGCTTTGCAGGAGTGCGACCAGGTCTGTCTGTCGGGCAGCTTCCCTTTGTTCGGTTGTAAAGTGAATATATTCGGTTGACATGATTTTTCCTTTCTTTATTGCTTTAGTCCGTGAGCCTGTTTCTTTTCCTCGATTTTTCTCCGCAGCTTGCGGTCGATGCTGTTTTCTCTGCCTCTACGCTCATCCTCCAAGCGGTTTTGGATGATACGAGCCATGTGTCCGAGCAGACGGAGCGAGGCAAGCGCCGCCGTCCAGTTTCCGTTGACACGAATGCTGTGGATAAGCTGTGCGGCGTACTGATTGCCATGCTCGGCGGCAAGATGAAGATAGTACATTGCTTTGTCGGTATCTCTCGGTATGTCTTTGCCGTAGAGATAGATTTTTCCGAGTTGGTATTCGGCATAGTTGTTTCCATTTTCGGCGGCTATCTTAAAGCTGCGGATGGCTTTTTGAATGTCCTTGACCTCGTCCTCGGTCAGATAAATTTTGCCTGCAAGGTACGCCGCATAGGGATTTTTCTGTGCGGCGGCACGGTTAAGCCATTCTACAGCTTCCTTTATATTTTTCGGTATGACATCGCCTTTGTATAACAGCCTGCCGAGGATAAACTGTGCCGGAGCAAAGCCCTTTGATGCCGACAGCTTCAGCAGGCGCACGGCTTCGTCAATGTTTTGAGCGAGAATATCTCCGTCAAGATATGCCTTGCCGAGGGTGTACGCTGCATATTTGTTGCCTTGCTCTGCGGAACGGCGCAGCAGGCTTTCGGCTCGTTCGGTATCTCTTTCTATATCCTCGCCCTTGAGGAAGGTTTTGCCGAGCAGATATTCGGCGTATTGGTTATCGTCTTTGACGGCGCTTTCGAGCCAATGCAAGGCATGGAGCATTTGTTTCGGTACATCCTCGCCTTTAAGGTACAGCTTTCCGAGCATATATTTTGCAACGGTGTAGCCCTGCTTGGCAGATCTGGTGAGATACTCCACCGCCTTTTTCGGATCGTAGTGTTCGCCGTCACGGTCGAGCATAAATTTTGCCGCACGGTACTGCGACCATTTGTTGCCCTTGTCAGCGTCTGCGACCGTTCCTTCATATTCATCCATAGGCGGAGGCGGCGGATCGGGGCTTTCGGCTTCCTCGGCGGTCGGCTCACAGTCCGGCTCTGTCGGCTCGTCCGTTTCCTCGACCTCATCTGTCGGCAGATTCAGCTTCATCGCCTCGGCTATCACCATATTTTTTACGGATTTAAATTCCTTGTTTTGCGACAGCGGTACTCGTTCCGGTTGACTTTCGCTGTACACCCTGTGTGCGGTTTCCTTTGACTCGCACCATAAATCATAGAGAGCCGCAATGCGTTCGTCCTTGCCGAGTTCGTCAACGATGCTGTTGATGATTTCTTTGATATCCTTGCGCAGATAGCCGTATTGTTTTTTGCCGTTGGTCACAGCCAACCTCTTGGCGAGTGTCTGCAACAGATTTTCCACTTGGGGATTGTCATAGGTGCCGCTGTTAATTTTGGCGATTACCTCGGAGAGTATATCCCGGCTTTGCATTTTGAGCGCATCCCGATGCTCTGTCTGCTTTTTGTATTCGCAGAGCAAGTCCTGTGCGAATATGTCCTTGGCGAAGGACGAACGCAAAGCCATCACGCCTTTTTCTGAGAGATAACCTTCGTTTGGATTTGTCGAGTAGGCTATCAAGTGAATATGGGGATGGTGGCTTTCATTGTGAAAGGCGGCAAACCAACGGAGGTTGCTCATGGGTATCCGTAGGTTCTCGGAGAGCGTCTGTGTTTGCGACCGGAGCATATCCCGCCATCGGCTGCCGTTATCATAGCCGAGGCGCTCGGCGTCCTCACGGCGCAGCGAGACGATTGCCGTCCATACATTTCCCGTGTGAGTATTGAGCTCGTCCGACACCTTTTTCAGATCCACCGCCACGCCGTCATCGGTAAAGAGTCCGTGAGAGCCGAATCGTTCCGCACGGGGACGGGTGGCGATGTAGTCGGCATAGGTTGTGGTGTGCATCATCTCATCGGCGTTTTCCTCAAGCATTCGGGTAATAAATTCCGAAGCCGTGCCGACCGTTTTCTCCTTGAGGTAGTCCTCATATTCCAACGAGGATTTGCTGTCGGGAAAGTCCGAGAGGATTTTCTTTATCAGTTGCTTTTGCTTGTTTGTTGCCGGGGCATTTCTTTTCGATTCATCTATCTTTTCAACGCCCTCACGGGTAGCAATGTATTCCGCATAGCCGCCGAAGTGATTTCGCTCATCGGGTTTCAGATATTTGAACTTCGTAATTAAGCGCGCCATTTATCAGCCTTTCTGCCAATCGTTTGCGTCACGGAAAGTAAAATTGCCGTTCAGTCTTTTTACTTCTTTTACGCATTCGCCCTTGAGCCGTTCGAGAGTAATATCGTCGATGTCGCTGTTTGCCGCCACCACATTCATTGTGACGGCAAGCTCCACAGCCATCTTGAAAAGCAATCGGCTTATACGGTTATCGCTCTCGGCAACAATACTTTTCATGGAGGACAGCATTGCATTCGGCAGCATGGAGCGCTGATCCTCGGCGGTGAGGTGGTCGATATAGAACTGCACCGCCTTTTCGATGAACTCTGACTTACTGCGGCAATCATCTGCGGTGTAAAGCTGCCCGATTTTATCGAGTGTTTCGGGATAGAGCCACAGTGCAAATTTGCGTTTGTTTTTCGGCGTCGGCACTCAAATCATCTCCTTTTTCTGCCGTATTTTTCGCTCAAAAACCGCAACCCCTAAATCAGCGAGACTGAAATCCGAGCAACCCCGAAAGGTCGGTTTTCTTTGCAGCACCCACAAGCCCTGCAAAGCCTTATGCGGTCGGCGTTGCCGTCCGCTGTGTCCTGCGAGGGGAAAGCAAGGCAACCCCTCGCTTTCTCCTGCTTATTTTCGTACCGCCTGCCGATTTCGGCACAAAAGGTGCGAAAACCGTTCCAAACGGCTCTTTGCTTTCGCAGGGCTTGTGTTTACCCGATTCGGGGTGCATTTTGCCACACGGGGCGGCACAGGGGCTGACACGGCGGTGTTTCACATCTCCGGTACGAGTGAGGTTTGCTCGATTTCCTTGCCGTCCAGATAGTCGGCGAACACTTCTGCTTTTTTCTCCGCTGTGAGCTGCCGTGAACGGTGTGCCTGATACGCTGCAGCAGAAACATTTTGGAGAGAGTATGCTCGGCTGCCGTCAGCGTCGGTGACGGATACCGTTCCGTCATCCAAATCAAAATCCATAACGGAAAGAATTTTCGGCTCGTCCTCGAATCGCTCGGCAAGGTTCTCGTAGTCTATGACCGTGATAGGAACAGAGCCGAGGAGTGCGTCTGCAAATCTTTTCGGTTCGGAGGATAACTCATTTTGAGAATAGAGTCGGTATCTGTATGCACCGGCGAGGGGCTGCTGAATAAACTCGTTCAAGTAATACCGATCCTCATTGTTCTCTCGGATATGAAACAGACCGAAGCGTTTGTCCGCCTCGGTCTGCTCTTGCTTTGCAATGCTTTCTTTGAGGATTTCCATTTCAATAGCGTTCTGCATTTCGGGCGGAACGAGTTCCGTATAGAGTGAGTCGAAGGCTTCACTCAGTTTTTGTTCCACAGTACAGCTTTCATCTGAGAAGCAGTCGAGTGCATTTTGCAGAGCTTCGATTTCTCGCTTGTCAAATGACAGTACGATTTCAGTGGCTCTCATTGGCGCTCACCTCGCTTACTTCCGTATGCTCTGTTTTGGGGAGTTTAGGCTTTCTTGCCTTCGGCACGGCAGAGGAAGACATGGTGCCGGATTTCATATCGATAAAATCACGCACACCAGCAGGCACGGTTTTGGTGTAGAGAGCGTCCAGCGCTCTTTCGAGTTCCGCTTCGGCGGTCGTGCCTTTCTGTGAAAGATATAGGACAAGGGCGGATGCCTTGTCCTCGTCAAATGAAATATTGAAAGTTGCCTTTTTCATATTGTGTTCTCCTTTACATAGAAAGAGCCTGCGTTTCGTCCTCGTCGGAGGATTCGTTCGCAGGCTCGTGGTGGTGTTCGGTTTCGTGGTCGTCATAGAAATTACAGCCGAGGACGGAGAGCAGACTTAGCGGATCGCCCTGGCACTGTGGACAGTACCTGAGATGGCAGGTCATTTCGATGGCGTCCTCGGTCATGATTAGCTCGTTGATTTCCTCTCTCTGCCGTAATTCTTTTTCGAGCAGTTTTCCGTTTTCATTGCTGTCGGTGATTTCCGCACCAAAGCGGTGGCGCAGCTCGTCGTAAGAAACCGACCAATAGCAGTTGTCGGAATTGCCGCAGTACTGCCGGACGGCATAGTCGGCAAGCCGCCTGATTTTAGTTTTATCCATATAGATCGTTCCTTTCATTGTGATTCGGTATTCTCCGTATAGGTGATATACGGTATCTTGAGCCAGTGCGTAAAGCCGCTGCCTGAAACATCGGAGATAATAACGCCTGCATGGGTGTTGGCGGCGTGTATTACTTTGCCGCCTCCGATATAGATTCCGATGTGACCGCTGTGCCAAAGAGCAAGTCCCGGAATTTCGGGGAGCGTGTCAATCGTACCTTTTTCGGTGGCGTTGTTGAACATTGTGTCTGCACCGATGTCGGGCATACCGTTTGTGCCATATTCGATAGCACCCGTTTGGGTGTTCAGCCAGCCGTAGCCCTTAATCAGTCCGATGCAGTCTGCGGTTCGTCTGCCGAGCCAATGTGTTTTTATAAAGTCTGCCTTGCTGCCGACCTCATCGGGGTATTGCTTGGCTTTCGAGTTCAGCGTTTTCTGCGTAAGCACTTCGCCGTAGCTGCCCCATACATAGCCCCAACCGTGAGACTGCGCCTGCTTTGCCCATTCTACAAGGTCGAGGTTGTTCTTGCTATGCGGATCGGTAAAGCCGGAGGTGTTTATGCTGTTGGCTCTAATGGAATTCATTATCTTGCTGTAGTCCTCGGCTTTCAGTTCCGTACCGAATGCAGAGTTGATAGCATTGATGAGCTGCTCGTCCGTCTGATTCTCTGCAAAGCACCCAACGAGTTTGTTTACAAAGCCGTCCGCTTTGGAATGGTCATACAGAGCGAGGGTGTACAGCACCTGTGCCTCTTTTGTTCTTTCTGCCGTAAAACCTTTTTCGGTCATAGCCGTTTCAATGGCTTTCATCGTATCCTCAACTGCTTGCAGTTTTGCTTTTTCCTCATCGGACATTTCCTCAACCACGATTTGCTGAAGCCTGTCGGTGTCGATATTGATATCGCCGTTAAAAAGAGCGATAACGGCAACCGCAGGCATTATGACGATGATAATAATTCCGAGAACAATGCCAAGCACCGCCTTGCGTAATTTCTTGTCGGTGAGTATGGCAACGGCTATCTTTTTAAGAGCCGCCGCTACCGTTGCGCTCATAAGCTGTCACTTCCTTTTTGCAGAAAATATAGGCGCAGGTGTGAAGCCCACGCCTTGCTGTAGATGAATTGTGCGTTTGCCTGCGGTGGCTCACCGACCGCCTGCCTTTCCGAAGATAGCCGCCTTGTATTCGGGCGCGATGACTTGGAGCAGATATCTTTCGTTACCGCAGCGATAGAGGCAAGTACCCCTTTCGGGATATTTGATGAGTTCAAATTCGCTCGGCTCGACCTGCAGGGCGTCCATATATTCCTTCGGGTTGATCTGACCGGCGTTGAACAAAAACTGGTGTGTCGGGATGGAAAACAGCGGCTTTGTGAACTCACGGATAGCCGGAATCAGAAAATCCTCGATGTTCTGACTTGCCAGAATGACCGAGGAGTCCTTTTTACGCACACGCTTCATGCAGTTGCGCAGATATTCGATTGTAGTCATGTTCGAGAGGAAGAGGTACAGCTCGTCCACCGATGCCGCCGTATTTCCTTTGCCCAATAGCTCGTTACTCATAAAGGAGAGAATATTGAACAACATACAATCCTTGAGTCGGCGGTTGGTATCCATAAGCCCTTTCACACCGAACACGAGGAAGTTGGAGTCGGTAATGTTTGTGTATCCATTGAAGTATTTGCTTTCAGAGCCTACGCACATGGAGTGGATGCCGAGGCAGACCTCTTGGAGTGTTTCCTCTGTATAGAGGTATTTTCTCTGCTTGTCATAAGCCATAAACTCTTCCTCGCAGAGCTCGTAAAAGTCCTGCATAATCGGAAAGTCCGAGGGCTTCTTTACGCTGTAGTCCGTAGTGTCGGTAATGCCGAATCGGGCATACAGCTTGGAGAGCAGGATTTCAATAGTGTCGATCTGCGAATCGGTGAAATCCTTGTAGCTGCGGAAAAAGTCTTTCAAAAAGGCAATGTGCTGACTGAGCCTTGTGACCTTTTTGAACGCTTCGGGCGTGTTGGCGTCGATATCCTCAACGCTGTCCGTCCATGCTTTCGGCTCTAACGGATTGATTGTGTACTCGCCCGACATAAAATCAATATAGCAGCCGCCGAGGGCATCGCACAGATCCTCGTACTCCGATTCGGGATCGAGGCAGATTATGCGCTTGCCCGATTCACGGATATTGGTGAGAATAAGTTTCAGAAGATAACTCTTGCCCTGACCGGAATTGCCGAGAATGAGGATGTTGCTGGTGGTCTTATCCTCGGCACGGCGGTCGAAGTCCACAAGGATATTCGTGCCGTATTTGTCGCGCCCGATATATGAGCCGTGGGGGTCTGTTTTTCCGCTGAAATTAAACGGGTACATATTGGCGACCGAGGATGCAGGCAGCACTCGTTCATACTGTGCGCCGAACTGATTGCAGCCTGTCGGGATGACCGACAAAAAGCCTTCCTTTTGGCGGAGGGTTAAGCGGTCAACGGAAATTTTGGAACGAGTCAGTTCCATTGCAATGTCGCTCTGCAATTCCTTGAGCTTTTCCATACTCCTGGCTTTCAGTTCGATGAACACCGACACATGGAGCAACGGCTCTTTGTTCTTGCGGAGGTTGGCAAGCAGTTCAATTACATCCTGCAAATTGCCCTCGGCTTCGATGGTTTCGTTCACATCGTTGCCGCCGCTTTTGAGCCTGTTGCGGCGAGTGGCATTTTGAATTATCTTACGCTGTTCCATTGATTCCACCAAGCGGTGGTAAATGCGAAGCGTCACGCCATTTCGGTCGGCGAGCTGTGAGAGGATCGCCTGTTCCTCGGTGGACGGCGGATATTCCCGAATCGCCCACACACAACGGTAACTGTCGCCGACGATATAATGGTCGGATAAGAATTTGATACTGCCGGGCAGGATCATGTCGAAGAAGTCCTTGGTGCGGATTTCCTCGACCTGTTCCGGCGTCAATACTTTCGATTTTCTCTTAAACATGATTTTTTCCTTTCTGCCGTTTAGGTTTCTGCGGCGATAATAAGCAGCCTGCCGTTCTTGCCCGATCCGTAACAGGTGGAGAGGACGAGGCGTCTGCCGTCCTCGGCGGTGATGCGGTTATACCATTCGTCCGAGGTGTTGGTTTTCAGCACCTCAGTTACGGTAAAGGTTTGCACGCCGTCTGCGGTTTCAAATTCCACGGTCCTGTGTGCGTTCAAAAAATCTCCGTCCACATACCTTTTGAGGTCGGAGAACATCGTTCCGTTTCGCATATTATGACCGAAGATAATGAGGTTGGTGCTTTGGAGGTCGCACCGTCCGTCAAGGAACGGCACACCGCTTTGGCTGTACTTGCCGTAGAAGTTTCGGCGGAGATATTTCTGCGGATCGGACGGTGTGTGCATAACGGGATAACTGATGTTTGTGCCGTCAATAGAGAGCCACCCGATGCAGTCGGCGTTTTCTGCAATGAGAGCTTGTATATTGCGTTCTGCCGCAGGCTGCTCGGTCGGTTTTGATTCTGTCTGTGCTGCCGTGACCGTAGGCTCGGCGATTTGTGAGACGGCGGCGAAGTCCTCTTTTTCTTTCTGCCGTTCTTTTAACTCTGAATAGATATTGACGCCTGCAAGCACGGCGAACGCCGACAGCAGAAGACAGAAAAATATGAGGACGGGTTTATTCCTCGTCCTCATCGTCCGTTACCTCGTAGAACTGTTCGCCGTCAATATCGGGCATTGTTTCGCCCTGCATACTTGCATCGAAATAGAGTGCAAGTATGCGTTTGATCTCCGGTTTTTTAAGCCTATGCACCTCAAAGCCTTCGCCGGCGATTTTGCTCTCGATTCTGTTTGCGGTTTCAAAGACCTGTTTTTCTTTCTGCCCCTTAATTCGTGCGACAAAGAAAAACTGACGGGCTGTTGCCATTTCTACCTGAATGGTGTCGAGGAAGTCAATGTCCTTTTTGATGAGCTTCCTGACCTTGCCGTTTTCCTCGACCTCAAGTCGCTCGGTCAGATAGGCTTTGTTGTCATCGAAGCACTCCGAGGAATCGGTGCAGACGATTTCAATGTCGGGCAATGCCGACAGCACCATCATTAGGTGATGGATTTTGATTTCGATGTTGATGTGGGACAGCACCGAGATATTGGTGGGTGCTACGAGATAAAAGAGCAGCTCGCCCTTGTTGGTAGAAAGGCCGTATTTCGTGAATGTCTTGATACCCATAAGTTCCTGCACTGAACGGCCTTTTTTCTTTTTCTGCTGTTTCTGCTTCATTGTCATCATCTCCATTCAAAGTATTGCTGTGTGGATATAAAGTAGCGCACAGCGTAACGCATAAAATCGAGTACGGTGGTATCGTCCATGCGGATCGTTAAAAAGCCGTAGCATAAAACAGCTACGGCCGGTAAGAAGATGTGCATCTGCACGAGTGCGAGAACCGACAACAGTGCGGCTACCGCAAGTATTACAAAGTCCCGCAAACTCCAAAGCCACAGGTTGGCGGTGGCTTTTAAGTTCTGCGGATAGATATATTGTGTCATTGCGTCATTCCTCCGATTTCCATGCCGCCGACATCCTCGCAGAATTCCTTGGGCGTCTGTCCGTATTCCTCACGGAGCTTTTCGGCAATCATGTCCTTTATGAGCTGCGATTCCGTTTCGGTCGGCACATATTCGCCTTCCTCGCAGGAGTCGGCGGTTGTGACGGTAAATTCAAGCCGGAGCGCGTCGGCAAACGGATCGTACTTGGCGTACAGATTCAGCCACTTGTCATCGTCTGCCGCTGTGTTCGTTCCGAATTTCTTGTCCACATCAAACCATGTTTCAAGATAACAGGTGATTTGATGCCCGATGTCGCAGTCCACCTCCATTTCTCGGTCAACCGCAAGCATATCCCTTGTCAATTCCGGCGTATCCATTTTAGTTATAACGGATATCGGACGGTATTCGGCGTCGGCATTGTGTCTGCCGAGCTGCTCACGGATATGCTCGGCAAGATGTCCCGACAGAAAATTGCCGCACACCGCGTTGGTCTGATCATTGATGATGCCGAGATATTTAAGCCCTGCTTTGTAACGGGAGAGGAGCTTGTCATAGGTCATTTCCTCATTTAATGACGGCTCGAATATACCGTAATCGCCGTACCAATTTGCATATCGCTCGGTTTGCGGAATGTCTGCCGCTTCCTCATAAGCAGCAATGATTTTGAATGCGTCCGAGCCGTACTTCTGCAAAAATCTGTTTGCCTGCATATAGTGTTTCATAGCGTACCTCCTTATTTGCCCGTAGCTCTTGCCACACTGCGAGTGAGGTTGACTGCTGTGGTTGTGGCATGAACAACGCTCATCATATTTACCTTAACGCTCGAATCGAGTCCGAACTGCTGTGCAATCCTCGGCACTTCATTTGCGGCAAGCATGATGCCGAGTCCGAGCAGCATATTCTGCGGAAAAGTCAGAAGCCCCAAGAATAGCAATGTTGTCTGCATAAATGCGGTAAGGCAGATTGCGATGACCTGCTTGCACCATTGGTTGAAGCCGTCGGCATAGCCCCTTGGTACGCTGAACATATACAAAGCACCGACAGCCATCTGCACGAGGAGGATTCCGCCTCGCTTGATATTCTGAAAGAATATTTTAATAATGCAGTAGGCAAAGGCTATCATCGCAAGCAGATTAAAGAGTTTGTATTCCGCGGTGGACGCCACCATAAACGAGCCCTTCAGCACCGAAGAGCTTTGTCCTGCGAGGTCGAGTGACTGCGTTCCCGCAAAAATTCGGGCAAGGTCGTGGGAGAATGTGTTTTGCAGGCTGATGCAAAACTTGTATAACTCTATCGGTACGACTCCGATGAGGGAGCAGGCAAAGAAGCCTTTTATGATGTTGAGTGCCGTTGTTTTCACATTGGCTCTGCCGCATTGGTACTCAATAGCAACATCGAATATTGCCACAACCGTTCCGGCCACGAACAAGCCCCAGCCGAACAGTGTAAACAGCTTTACGGTTGCCTTTACCCATTCGAGGTCAAACACATCCGCACCCATATTGCCCATCATCTCGAAGAAGTCGGCGATAGCGCCGTAGATGATTTCGTAAAACCATTTGAGCATTGCATCCCAAATGGCATTGGATATTTGTGTTCCGAGGAAGTCCATTGCATCGCCGATGGCGCTGCCGATCCCCGAAAAGATATCGCCTAACCAATCAAAAATGATTACCACCTCATTTCTAAATGAAAACGGCAGACGAGGTGTCTGCCGCATGAGAAAAGCCGCCGACTCTTAATCAGTCAGCGGCATTCCCGTTTGTTTCTATGTCTTTTTTCATTTCCAAACCGTCTATGAAGCCCATTCGGTACGCTTCGGCCTGCAGGAGCGTTTCCACTTCCGCTTTGGCGTTTTTCATTGCGTAGAACAGATCCGACTGTTCGGGTGTCAGTGACTTTTCCAATTTCTCGGAAGCGGCGGCGAGCTCGTGAAGTGCCTTGGTGTATTCGGGCGTTTGCCTGACGAGGTTTTCTATCGGGCAGATTTCGCCGTTGAACAGCTTGTAAAAAAATCCCATATCGGTCTTTCCTCCTTTCCAAGTCACACAACATACCACACACTGCGGCAGAAGTCCAGCGCAAAATAAAACCGCCGCAATCTCTGAGTTTGCAGCGGTTCCTGCGCCGTTTACAAGCGTCATTTCAGTGTATTCGGATCAATGATGATGACCTTTTTCCCGTTTTTCAAAGCATAGTCCACCGTGTTTCTGGTGCCGCTTTTTTCTCCGTTCCATACGGCTATCACAACATCGCTGTTGTCCACCATATATTTATTCCGCTTCATCATGCAGTCGGAGGTATAGTGGGTTTGCAGCATCTGTGCGTCATCGGAGCGGTAGATAATATCGAAGTACCTATTCCGCCAGCCTTCGCTCCAGCGATTTGCCTGGGTTTCGCAAGGAATGGCGCATTCCAGCGTTATGTGCGGATACTTTTCTTTGAGCTCCAGCACCGCCTCGGCTGCGTAGATATCCACACCCATCGCCATGCCGGAGATGAAGTGCGTCACGCCGTTTTCGGTGATCTGCTTTTCAATGCTCTCGGTCAGAAGTGCCTTGAGCCTTTTGCAGCCTTCTGCGCCTTCGTCGTAACCGAAGGGCAGGGATTTCGGTCTGTATCCTGTGAAGCAGCAAGTTTTGTTCATGATTTTTCTGTTCTCCTTGTATGTGTATTAGCAAGTGTATCTAACTCGCTTATACACAGTTTACACCATTATAACAGAAAAATCTGTCGAAACAAAGTGTCGAAAAACAAAAAACTGCACGAAAACCGTGCAGTCCGATAATATATACCGTTATTTATTGTTTTCCGCTTGCTTTATCATAAGGTCGAGCATTTGCAGAATCCTGTTCTGTTCCTCCGCAGGCAGTGCGGAAAGACGGCGGCTGAGCTCGTTCTCCTTGTATTCGATCGCATGGTCGATCACATCACAGAAGATGGCGTCTGCCGAGACCTGCAGGCCATTCAGTATGGTGATCAGCCTTTCGCATCTCGGAAAAGAGCCGCCGCGCTCCACCGTGGAAATATAATTGACGGAAAGCCCGGTCTTTTCTGAGAACTGCTCCTGCGTAAGCCCGATCCTCTCGCGGCATTCTTTGATTCGCTGTCCGATTCTTTTATCTATCATATCATCACCCGTTTCCTTTCGGTTACTAACTCTCTTATACATAGTATAAACGGCTAATGCAGTTTTTAGAACAATCGCAAATCCATATAGAATGTATTAGCAAGTGGCTTATGGGTGATTTTTTTGTGAAATTCAGTCCTGTTTCGTGTCGATTGCGCGCTTTTTAAATGATAGACCAGATATACAGCGGCGCGGTCAGCGTGAAAATAAGGCAGGCAAAGAGAATGCACGGAGCTGCGAATTCAAACTGTCCGTGCTTTCTGTAGTCGAAGTAAGCCGTGCCGACCTTCACGAAGAAAAGGATGGCGAGGATCATATCGCACACGGGAAAAACAACATTATTGACGACCGTCTGAATTTGACTCTTGGCGGCATTCCAAGTATTCTCGATTGCACCTGCCACATCGCCTGCGGCAAAGGCAGTCATGGAGAACGCCGACACAAGGACTGCCACGAGCAGAACACAGAAAAGGATTCTGACGGTTTTCTTTTTCATAGGATTCATAAGGTATTACCTCCAGTCGCTTTTTGGATTTCTTTTTCGGTTATCTTTCGGATTCGGATATTGAGGTTTTTGCAAAACTTCAGTTCGGCACTCATACCGTCTGTGACGGTATCTCCGAATACCCAAACTTCATCGCAAAGCCACAGCAGCGACATACCCGCCGCCAAGCCGACTTCACGGTCTTTAGGATCGTTATCGTCAAGACATTCCGCATAGAAATGCGGCACGACCGGAGCCGTGCCGCACCTCAGTGCGTATTCGGTATATGTCTTAACCTTTTTGAGATTTTCCTCAATATTCCCTCCGAGGGGAGCGCAGACATACACCTTTTTCATTACTCGTCATCCTCGTCCTTTCGGGATTTCACACGGATAATGACAACGGCGATGATACCGCCGAGTGCCACAGCGCCGAGTCCGATCCAGAAGCCGAGGTTGGAGTTGTCGCCTGTCTGCGGAACGGGAGGAGCCGGAGGTGTAAGCGTTACGGTCTGACCGCCGTCCTCAATATCTGCATGAGCTGCGATCTCCACGCCGTCACGATAGAGCGTTTCAAACACTACAATGTCTGTCTGCTTGGTGACTTTGCTGCCGTCAAAGGTAAAGCGAACGGTAATCTCTCCATCTTTTTTCTCTGCCGTAAAGGTAACTTTGGAGGTCACTTCCTTGCCGTTTACGAGGAACGGCTTTCCCGTTGCCTTGTCCATAAGGATGCCTTTAACGGTGTATTCCTTACCGACCGTAAGGTTCTTGTAGGAAACGGTGTCCTCAATGGTGATGTCGCCTTTGGCGGTAGCGGACTTTTCGCCGTTTACGGTTGCCTTTGTTCCGATTTCGGGAACGGTAACCTTGACGGTCTGATCCTCGTCCTCAATGTCTGCGTGTACGGCAAGCTCTTTGCCGTCCTTATACAGAGTTTCGAATGCCACAAGTCTTGTGCTTTCCTTGATGAGCCTTGAATCGAAGGTAAAGGATACCGTAACCGTTCCGTTCGGAGTTTCGGGAGTAAAGGCGGTTTCGGCTGTTACAGCTTCGCCGTTTTCGGTAAAGGTTTTGCCCGTGTTTTTATCCATAAGCACACCTTTGAGTACATATTCCTTGCCGGGGATGAGGTGGCTGTAGGATACAGTATCGGTCAGCGTGAACACCTCGGCTGCACAGATTTCCTTCTCGCCGTCAACCGCAGCGGTCGTCTTAACTTCGGGGATGCGGTCATTGACGACCGTAATGCCGATGGTTTGTCCGTTTTCGCTGATGCGGACGGGATAGATTTCCTCGTTTGCGAGGTATCCGTCGGCAGGCTGCAGTTCCTTAATGAGCCAATCGCCGTAAGGGAGGTTCTCAAAGGTGAATACGCCGTCCTCGCCGGATTCGGCTGTAAGGATAGCGGTTTCGGCAGTAAACTCGGTTTCGCCGCTGCGGAAGAGTCCGAACTTTGCACCTGCAATCACGGCTTCGGTTACACGGTCGATTTTCAAACCCTTGACCGAGCCGTAGAGGATGTCATTCTTGATGGTTTCGCCGCCGTTTGTCTTGATCTCTACAAGGGCGGTATCCTGCCCGGCGTAGTCGAAAGTCACGGGGTATTTTTCGTCCGAAAGGATATAGTGGCTGTCGGTCGCGATTTCCTTTACATACAGCTTTGCGCCTACGGGGATATCCGTCTTGAATGTGATGCTGCCGTTTTCATTGCAATTTGCAATTTCGAGCAGACCGTCTGTCGGAATGACCGAGCCGTCTGCGGCAGTCAGATCCTCGGCCGCATAGAGTCCGAACTGTACCGAGAGGATTTCTCCGTTATTCCCGATGCCGAAGGTTTCGTCCTTACCGAGAATTTTGGAGAGCGACACCTCTGCCTTTTGGCGTTCGTTATAGAACTCGGCGGAGGTTTCCGTGAGTTTGACGGTTTCGCCTGCATAGGTCAGTTCAACCGACTTTGCCTCATCGTTCAGTACCATGCCGTAAGGTGCTTTTGTTTCTCTGACCGTATATTTACCGAGATACAACGGCTTGCTTGCGGCGCTGCCGTTTTCATCGGTAGTTACGGTATCGACAACCGTACCCTTGGCATAGCGGAGCGTACCGTCCGGCGTGATAATGTCCTCGGCGGCGGTAATCTCATAGACTGCCCCTGCGAGACCTTTATCTGCAAAAACAAAGCTGTACACGCCGTCCGATTCCACGGCGGAGAAGAATACCTCGCCGCTTTTTGAGATGTTGACGATGCCTTTCTGCGGCATATTGTGCTTTTCTACGGTTACAACCGTCTTGCTGCCATCCACCTTGAATGCGATGGGAGCGGAATCGAGGACATATCCGTAAGCCGTACACTGTTCGATGATCTCATAATTGCCGTAAGGGAGTTTATCTGGCATCATGAGCTTGCCTGTTACATCGGTGTAATAGGTGTCGATGTCCATAGGCGTCGGGTAGTTGATATGCTGCACGATATATTCGCCCGTGTCGGTGTTACGCACCTTAAAGCCGATGCCGGAAGCAGGGATAATTTTACCCGTTTCCGCGTCCTTTTTGACAATTTCAATGAGTGCCTCAAAGGTTGCGTTGTTGATAAGGAAACGATAGGTTTTGCCGTTTTCCTTAACAAAGACATTGAAAGGTGCAAGCAATTCCTTGCCCTCCCAGCCTTTGGTTTGCTTCACGGTATATTCGCCGTAAGGCAAATCCTTGGTTTCGGCAAAGCCGTTCTCATCGCATACGAGAATATCTCTTTCGGTTTCCTTGGCGTTTTCATAGCTGCCGGAGGCGGCAAGGTATACCTCAAACTCTGCACCTTTTTCGGGTGTTTCGATCTTGGTGCTGCCGTCATCGCAATGCTTGATTACGGCGATTTTTCCCTTGATAACATTTTCGAGGGAGTCGAGAGGCTTTGCGAGGTTGTATTCTACGGTATAGAGCTTGGCCTCAGCACCGATGTGCTGACTTTCTGTGTTGAGAAGGTATCCTTCGGACGGGCTGATTTCTTTCAGCGACCAATCATTGCCGCAGATATAATACTTGGTGGTAAACTGACCGTTTGCATCGGTGGTGTAGGTGTCGATGAGCTGATTGCCTTTATAGATGCCGTACTTTGCACCTGCAAGGGAGGCATCGCCCTGCGGCAAGCCCTTTTCGCTGTCACTCTTGGTTACGGTGACATTGAACTTCTTGAGGATATTGTCAAAGGACTTGTTCGTTACCTTGTTCCACTCGATTGTGGCAGTCTGCTTGTCGGGTACGACATAGCGAGTCGGAGTGTCGACTTCTTCGAGGGTATATCCCGTGCCGATAAGCACATTCTTGAATTTTGCAATGCCGTTTTTATCGGTCACAGCATACTCGTTGACCTCAATGCCGGAGATCGATGTTCCGTAGAGGCGGAACTTCATGCCCTCGGTCAGTCCGTCCTCGGCAGTCTTTTTGACCGTGAGGTCGCCGCGGCGGAGCTTGTTGCTGAAATTGACGGTAGACACCTGACCGCTGACAACGGTTACACGGCGGACTTCCTGTGGAATATATTTGTCATATTCGGTTTCGGTCACGGTGTACACGCCGGGGCGAAGGTTGTCTACCTGAATCACGCCGCCGTTTGCGGTTTTAACGGTCTTGTCGATGCCGTTGCCCTGGATGCGGAAGGTAATGCCGTCCACCTTGCCGTCCTCGCTGACCTTGATGATTTTTGCACTGCCGGGGATCAGCTCGTTGACAGCCTTAATGGTAATCGTGGCGTTCGGGGTGTTCTTGTTGAGTGTGACCGTCCATTCGGATTTTCCGTAAGCACGATAGTCCTTCGGGAACACGGTTTCCTTGACGGTATAAGTGCCGAACGGGATCGGATCGGCAGCCTTGGCATAGCCGGAGGCATTGGTCGGGCCGATCTTGTATGCTTTTCCCGTCTTTTGGTTTTTGGCAACGAATACGGCTCCGGCAAGTGCCTTGCCGTTTTCATCGGTCTTTTTAACCTCCATGAAGCCGTTTTCGATAAAGAGTTCATCCGGCAGATGATAATATCCGTTCGGAGTAGACGCTTTATCTCCGTTGGAGGAGTGTGCCATACCTTCGGTGGTGTTAATTTCGGGGCCTCTTTCATTACCTACATGGATAATGAAGTGTTTGCCGTTATACACGCCTGCAAAAATAGCCGCATGAACATGGCTGCTTGAGCTGTTGCCGAAGATGATGATATCGCCGGGGGTGAGTTTGGAATAGTCCACATTGCTCGGACTTGTGCCGACCTTTTCAACCTTGCCCTGCGAGGCAAGCTTGTTGAGTGCGTTCTGCCAAGTCACAACGGCCTGAGAGTTCGTTCCCGTAGCGTTGATGGCGTCGGTAATAAACTGCGTGTCTACACCCTCGATGTTGGGCAGATAGTTGCAAATATAGTAGGTCACGAAGCTTGCACAGCAAAGACCGTACTGCTCAAACCTTGCAATATTCGGTGCTTTGCCTGTTACGGTCGAGGAGTCGGAAACCGTTTCCTTGCCGGATAGCGAGGTGCTGTAATGAATATCCGAGAGGATACTCGGTGCGTTTCGTTTCAGTGCGCCGCCGTAGTGTCCGGTCTGATAGATCGTGCCGTTATCCTTTTGCTTCTGCACATTGTAGCCCGTATAGGCAAGCGCTCTGACAATGGAATTGTCGAGCATTCTATCGGGGATGTCCGAGGCAGGTGCCGCAAACACCGAGATCGGGAAAGCGCTGAGTACCATTACCAATGCAAGGAGCAAGGATAACAATTTCTTTCTGTTCATATTGACTCATCCTTTCAAGTTAGATTGTATAAAAAAAGAACGCCTGATTTTATCAAGCGTTCGTGTTGGGAGTGTATTGAGCGGTTATCCGCCGTAGTTTTGGCTGCTTACGCATACGCAGCAGTACCATGTGCCGCCTTTATAGGTGATGCCGACAGCCATGTAGGTGTATTCGGCACTTCCTACATAGCGCCAATGGCCTGCACTGTTCTTGAAGCCGTTGGCTATTTTATCGGATATCTCGTCTGCCGTACCCGTCCAATTTCCTTTGGCGGCGGCCTCGGCATTGTATCCTCGATAGTAGCTCGCTTCGGGCATTCCGCAGTCCGACATATCTACATATTCTCCGTATTTAAGTACGGTGCAAGCGTCGGGACTTGATTCATGCGAGAAGTTTGTTACGAGCTGCTCGGAACGATAGGTTGCGACCTTGCCGAGTCCTGGCAGGATGGTTGCAGCCGGTGAGCCTTGGGATTGCCTTAGTGCATTTATCTTTTCTGCCGTTTTCCTTGCCACCTCATTGGCGGTAGGTGTTTCGGCAGGAGCTTCGGGCTTTTCTGCGGGTGCAGGCGTCTGCGGTTTTTCCTCGGCAGGCTTCGGAGCTTCCGTCTGCTTGGACGGCGTCTTGGTCTGCTGATTTGCTTCGGCAGGCTTTTGGGTATCTGCCTTGCTGCCGCTGTCGGCAGGGGCATTGCTTTCAGCCTTTTCTTTTTCTGCCGTGGATTCGTCTGACTTTGACTCGCTGTCAGCAGGCAGGCTGCTCTCGGCGCTCGGCTCGGAAGTGTTATCCGTTACCGTTGCCGTGATGCCGCTTTCTGTGCTGACCGCACCGCTTTCGGTTTTGTCGTTTGCCTTATCTGCACCGCACCCTGCAAGGCTCAGTGTTATCAGCCCTGCGAGGAGGGCTGCGAGCATTTTCGTCTTTCTCATATTTACCACCTCTACCTACAGGATACCGAAAAAATTCGGAAAGTCCAGCGAAATCTGCACTTTTCAGAAAAAAGTCACATCTTTTGTGCAGGACTCTCGTCCTCATCGGGTAATTCGTCCTCGGATTCCTCCAAAGCCTCACGGTAAGCGCCGAGAACGGCGTCGTTAAGACTCTGTCTTGCCTCATCGGTGAGGGCGAAGGCAATGTCGGAATATTTTGTTTCGCCGCTGCCGGTTTTGTAGGAGCGAAAGGGCATCCGGGAGAACATCCCTTTCTGACCGTCCACAACGGCGATGTCCTTAATAACGAATGCGCCGCCGAGGTTCACGCTTGCATACGCCTTGACCGTGGCATTCTCACGCTCAATCATACGGTCAATCTTAGCGCTGACCGACAGCTTGGGTTTGGATGTGGTGTTTGCTTTCTTGGTTGCCATAGTGATTCCTCCTGATTACATATTCATTGTCATTCCGCCGTCCTCCACGGGTTCGTCGGCAAGCTCATCGGCTTCAAGATATTTCTGCGTATTTTCCTTTGCCCATTCGGGGATAAATTCCTCTTTGAGTGCGCCGATGAATTCGTCACGGCGGTAATAGGTTTTTTCTCCGTCCGACACATGAAAGCCGAATACCTTTGTGCCGATGGAATTCGGTCGACAGCCGTTTCCGTGTTCAGCATAAAAGAGCTGGTCCTGCGGCGTCTTGCACTCGTCCTTGAGGACGGAGGCTTTCAGCACCAGCATTCGGTCGGTATAGTCGATCTGACTGCCGCTTTCGCAGTGGCGGTCGTCAAACAATCCGAGCTTATTCCACAGCCGCCTTGCATCGGCAACGAATAGATTGACGAGCCCCGGATGGCTGCGGACATGGTATTGCCATGCGTTTTCCTTATCCATAACGGAAAAGCGCCTTGCCCAATTCTTGTTGTCCTCGGAATATCTCCCGTCATGGGTTCCCTGACGCACGGTGGCGGCGAGAACGAAGTTGACACGGTCAAAGCCGTACCGGTCGATAACTTCCTGGGCGCAGGGATTAAGGCGCTGACCGTCATAGTGTTCGTCAATGGCTCTTTCAATGGCACGGGCGCAGTCGCAGTTTTCGAGGTAGCTTTCACGCCATTCGTCCTTTTCGTTCCATTCCGCTGCTTCCTTGAGGGAATAGAGATACAACGGCTTATGCTCCGGCATTGTGTCCACCTGCTTTCTGTTCTGCCCACTTGACCGAGAGATGCACGAGCGCCACACGCTGCTGTTCGACGGAGAGGCTGTCGAGGAAATCCTCAAGCGTCATCTCGGCTTCCTTGTCGGCGGTCTTGGTGCCGGAGCAGTTATCGCAGATTTTCTCACGCTTGACGGTAACAGTTCTGCCGTCCGGCGATTCGGTGAAGGACAGCACATCGTTATAGGTGAAGCCGACACGCTGCCGGATCTCAAACGGGATGGTGATTCGCCCTCTTTTGCCAAGAACACGGTATAGCTTTGTCATATCAGTTCGCCTCGCTTTCGTCACAATTGTCGCTGCAAGGGCAATCCTCGCAGTCACCGTCACAGTCAATGTCGGCAATGGGACAGTTTTCGCAATCGCCGTCACAGACGATGTCCCTCGGATCGTCGATGTTTTCAATGACGATCTTATGTCCGTCTGCGTACATCTGCAGGGGATCTCCCTCGAACATTCCGGCTTCGAGGAACAATTCGGCAGGCACGGGAAGCATAATGATTTCGGTTTTTATCTTTTTATTCTGCATACTCTGCATACGATGTTCTCCTTTAATATTTTTTCGTAGTCGAGTGGTTTGTCGATGGAATCGAACAGGGTGAGCTGGTGCGGTTGCTGCCGTTCACGCTCAAAGAGGTCATAATTGGCTATGAGTAGTTCGGGAAATTCTTTGCCGGCCTCGTATTTTTGCGCCATGCTATGAACTCGCTTGAAGTCGAAAAAGTTATATTCCTTATATAACTCCCTGATTTCGGGGCAGTCATTATAGGACAGTAGGAATTTGCCTTTCATGCCTGCAAGGGCGTGGTAGAGCCGCAGATGATCCTCCCATGTGAAGCCACAGTCATACACATATTCGCTTGTGAAGTACGGCGGATCGCAGTAGGTGAAGGTCGTCGGTCGGTCATAGTGTTTTATGAGGGTTTCGAAGTCCTGGTTTTCGATGACCACATTCTCGCACCGCTTGGCAAAATCCTGCACAAGAGCAAACAGCGTTCTGAGCGAAAACGGCTGACAGGCAAAGGACTTGCATCCGCTTGAATAACTGTAGCGGATGAGTTTTAGGAACATGGCAGCCCTGCGCAGGTCGTGGTCGTTTCTTGCCGCCGAATACAGCGTCCGCACTTCCTTGGCGGTCACTTTGGGCAGCATTATTTCCGTGAGGTCGAGCTGTGCCTTTAGGTAGTCCTCGGTGAATTCCTCTTTTTCGAAGAACTTTTTCAGCACGGCGAAATCGTCACGGGAATTCAGGCTCAAAAAGCCGAGTTCACGGATGAACTCCATCGGGCGGTCACGCATACAGCGGAACAGATTGACGAGGTTGTGGTTGTAATCGTTGAACACCTCGAATTTGTCCGGCACGGGCTTTCCCAGCAGTACCGCACCGGAGCCGCCGAACGGCTCGACATAGCGGTCACAGCCTATGGGAAACAAGGCATACAGGATATGGAGGATAGAGGTTTTATTGCCTATCCATGTTACGGGGGATTTTATTTTGATCACCTCACTTTGAGGCGGTCAACCGTTCCGAAAACAAAAAAGCGGTATCTTTCGTTCTCAAAACGATCGATACCGCCGTGGATTTATTGCTTATTCTGTTTTGACTCTCTCTTTGGCACGGAGCCTGCGTATTTCGTCCTCATAGTCGTTGATGCGGTTGATCTGCATACATCCGAGTATGCAGAAGCTGACGCACCCGCCGAGAAGGAGACCGATCATGAGCATGGCAATCTCCATTTTACATTCCTCCCATCGTTATGCTTTCGTCCTCATCGGGAAACAGCTCGGCGGTCCGGACAGCGTCCTCGCCGAGTCCGCGGAGCAGGCCGTTGAAATCCTCAATGTCACAGCAGGAGCGGATACCGTAATCGGCGCACAAATCTCTGTAATAACCGAGCTCTATGCCATCTCTGTCCGTAAGGAGATTTTCATTGAGTTCGAGCCACGCCTTTTGTTTTTTCCAACATACGCAAAGCGAGGTCGGGAAGCCGCCTGTTTGGTCGCACTGAAAATCCGGCGAAGTATATACCTCGCCGGATGCGTAAAGCTCTGCGGTTTTCTTTTGCAGTTCGTCATAGGTCATAAGCGCATACCCATCCCTTCTTCCTCATCCTCGGATTCCTCGCTGCCGGTGATATTGACATATTCACCGATAATGCAGAGAGCCTCGTCATAGCTGCCGCACTCATGAATGCGGCCGGTCATTTCCGTTGCCTGTTCCGCAAGTCCGTTATGGCGGAGTGTACGGGCGGCAAGCCCCATAAGGTTGAAGATGTTTCCGTCCTCGCCGATGAGCCTGCAATCGGGCTTTATCTTATCCGGCTCATGCTCGGTTATGAAGCCGCCGAGCCAATTCGGGACATAGTCCGAAAGCCAGGTGCCGCCGAACTGTTCATGGGAATGCAACCTCCACATAGCGAGCTTGCCCATGTCGATCTCCACACCGTCCTCAAAGGGAAAGAGGATATTTGTGAGGCTTCCGTTTTGGAATACGGAGATATTCTCAAATTTGCTGTCGTTTTTCAGAATGCCTTCATCGGTGAGCAGACCGTTGATGCCGTCCAGCCACTCCTGCGGATCACCGCCGCAGCCCTGCAAAACAAGCCCTTCCTTGCCGTTCATATGGCGAAGGTCGTCGGTGGTTATGGTGCTGATGCTCATATTACATACCTCCCATCTGCATGGATTCATCCTGAACTTCTTCCTCAGCGAATTCAGATGGCGTCATTTCATCGCCCAGGAAGTTTGGCTCGGTGTCCTCGTCAAGCGGAATATATCCGCTTTCGCCGAAATCGATGATATCCCGCATCAGAACAGTGCCGCCATGGTTGACTCCGACCTTCGGCTCAATAGAGCAGAAGCGGTCGCCGTCGTCGCTGTGGCGTAGGTCATAGGCATATAAGCCTTCGGGGATCTGTTCGGGCATGAGCCATCCGTTGCTGAACAGCGCTCTGCGGTCAAGCACCTCAATGACATCCAGCTTTTCCTCGGTCATCGCCTGCGTTTTCAGTTCCTTTGCCTCCGGCTCGTCATACGGGACGGGCTTGAACAGATGGCCGTTTCGAGTGGAAATAACGCCGTAGTCCGTGACGGCTGCACCGATGCGGCCGAGCAATTTATCCGCCTCATTTCTCGGAATCAGGTTTTCAAGCCACCTGCTGTCGAACTCCGTGCTTGTGTTTTCAAGAATATACTTCTTGAAGAAGGCATCCGCAGTGTCGGGTTCGGCAGTAAATTCATAACGCCACAGGTTTTGGGCAATGTCCAGTGCGCCTTTTAGCGTTGCGGTGTCCTCTGCGTTCAGCACGGCCTTGAATTTTGCCTGTTCGTAATTGTTCATGGCGGAGATACGCTGTGCAAGGGTATTGAGCGTGTAGATATCTCTCATGCTGTCAAACATATCCGAGGTGATTTGCGGAATTACCGAGTCAAAGCCATAGTACACGCAGTCGCCGATGTCTGCTTCATTAAATACTGTGGCGTAACGGTTGAAGGTGTCTGTTTCCATTGGAAGGCTCAGCCACATAGCCTTTTCTTCGGGATCCCCAATGGTATGCTCCGGCGTACCCGATACGAGCAGACGGATGGCAAAGTCGGAGGATTCGGATTCCTCGTCCGGCAAGGTCACGCCGTCATATATCTCCGGACGGTCATAATGGACAGTGGGGATATACAGCCCACCCTCAAACACGCCGCTATCGTTTTTCTGCTGCACTCTGCCGATCTGTTCCGCATTCAAAAACGGAACGGCACTTTCGGGGATACCTTCGAGGTCGGAGAGCAGTTCATTTTCGAAGGCAAATCTGCCGAGCTCGGCAAGATTGCTTACATTATGGGCGACGGGAACGGTGTCCAAGCCGTAGGTGCAGTTGATGAGGTCTTTGATGCTGACAGGGTTTTCGCTTTCCTCTGCATCGCCGAATATCTGCTCGGTCACGGCGTAAAACACGGGCAGTTCCTCGTCGGGAAGAGAGGAAAGTCGCTTGGCAAGGAAGTTCAGTTCATCCAAACTGAAAGTATCCAAGCGGATGTCCTGCAGCCCCGGCAGGATATCGCATTCGAGGCTTCTCACTTCAACCGTGCTTTCTCTGCCGACAGCACGAGTTCTCTGCATAGCGTCCTTGATTTCATAGTCCGCCGCAGGCAGCAGTAATTCGGCATAATAATATCCGCCGTGAACGAGATTCTCGGCGGACAGTTCAAGCCTCATGATTTTTCTGTTATAGGTCATTCTCATTTATCCTTTCTGAATTTGCTCTTGGTATATCCTCTTGATAACAGCACCGACAGCAGAAACGACAGGCACACTCACGGCGTTGCCTGCCATTTTGTAGAGCCGTCCGTCCTTCAGTCCCGTGGCGACTGCCTTATCGAATTGTTCGTCCGCAAAGCCCTGCAAGCGCCAGCATTCTCTCGGCGTGAGCTTTCGCACCCTGCCGTAGCGGAGAATACCGTGCCGGTCCTGCACCGTCAGAGTGAACATCGGCTCGTTAGGCTCTTTTATCCACCTTCCTTGCTGACGGATGGTTTTCTTGTCGGGCGTTACTACGGCTCTCGGCTCGTCCTCAATAAACACAGCGGAGTGTTCGCCCTTGTGTCTGCTGATGCCGCTGTCCTGTCGGGCGGTAATGCACCGAGCCGTTTCGGTGAGCTTTGCACCAGCGTTCAAATCGATAAAAAAATAGCCCTGCGTATTGCCGGGCGTTACGGTATGCGCGATCTTTTCTCCAACCCGGCCTCGCCGTGTATTCATTGTCGGGTAGGCAAGGTCGATGCTGTCGCCGGGGTGTGCAAGCTGAAAGCCGGATTTTGTATCTACCTTGATAGGCAGTGCTACATCGTAGAGTCCGGTTTTTCCTCCGAAGCCTCCGGCACTGCTTGTGAGAGTAATGCCGACTCCCTCGTCCGAATAGACCCGATTGCCTTCTGTGCCTCCAAGGAGTTGGATAAGAGACGCTGCATTTGCGTCTGTGAAAGAAAGTATTTCTCCGCAACATCGCTCTCTAAGATATCCGACAATATACACGCGCTTGCGGGATTGGGGGACACCGAAATCCTTGCTGTTAAGGATTTGCCATGCGACATCGTACCCCAACTCATCCAGCGCACCGAGGATGGTCGCAAAAGTCCTGCCTTTGTCATGCGACAGCAGACCGGGAACATTTTCAAGCAGCAGAAAAGGTGGTCTTTTAACGGCGGCAATTCGGGCGATCTCAAAAAAGAGAGTGCCTCTTGTGTCATCTTGGAATCCTCGTCTGAGCCCTGCGATACTGAAAGACTGACAGGGAAAACCGCCGCAAATAAGGTCGATATCCGGCAGGGTGTATGGATCAATGGTTCTTGCGTCTGCAAAATATAGTTCTCCTTTCGTGGGGTACATGGCGTCATACGCCTGCTTTGCGTATTTATCTATTTCGCAGTAGCCGACGCATTCAAAACCGCCGAGTCTTTCAAGCCCCGACCGAAAGCCGCCGATGCCTGCGAACATATCCAAAAATTTGATCGGCATAGGTCGTCCGACCGATACCGTTGTTTTTCCGTTCCGCCTCGCTTTCCTTACATCGTCATACCGAAGCCTTCGGATTCGTCCTCATCCTCGGTTTCCTCATCGGCGCTGTTGTCGCCCTCACATTCGCCCGCAAAGCCGTTTTCTGCGGCTTCCTCGTCCGTTTCCTCGTAGGTATCCTCTGTGGGGCTTTCGGCGTCGATTTGGCTCTCACGCTCGGCCTGTTCTCGGTCGAGTTCGGTTTCAATAAGACCGAGAACAAATTCCTTTTGGCTCATATTGTTGCGGTGCAGGTAGTCCTTGATTCTCTGAAACAGTTCCTCCGGCACCTGAAATGCCATAGTTCTCATATTGCCCATGTTCTTTCCTTCTTTCTGTTGTATTTTCGGGTGGAGCTCATCGTCCACCGCAAGGGTGATAAACTCAGCCATTGTCATCCCTTCATGCCGTTCGAGGTATTCCTTGATTTCGGCATGGAGGTCGGCGTCGATTTTTACGGTGATGCCTTTCTTGTCATCTGCCATTGCGCTCGTTCCTTTCTATATATTTTTTGATAATTTCGGCAAGCAGTTCCTCTGCCGACATTTCATGCTCGGCGGCTTCTCGGAGCAGCATATCTGCCTGTGGTTGCGGTATAAGAATATCGTGTTCCAATAGGTTTCCTCCTACATTCCCATGACGGGGCCGTTTTCCTCGTCCATGTCCTCGCTGTCAGCCTGTTCCTCGGCAAGCTCCTCATCGGTGAGCTTGCGGAAGGAGTCCACATCGCTGTTCAGCGGAAGAGTACGCCCGTTATCCCATTTCATAAAAATCTGCCCAATGTCATCGACCGAGTCTACTGTTCCTCTTGTACCGGACGGCACCGGATCGAGGTAATCGTCCATGTTGTTGAGCAGGATTCGGGTGCCTGCAGGATATCTTTTCTTATTGATTTCGGCAAGTCTGCGCAAATGCTCATATTCATTCATTGTATTTACCTCCGTGTTATTCTAAAGTCGTTTGCTTTGTGGTTTTACAATCATATCTGCATCCCTCCAGTCTGTGTTTCGGTATTTTGCAGATATTCGTCAAACTCGCTCTCGGTCATCATGGCGTAGTCATCGCCGCTGTTCCAGAAGGAGACGAACAGTTCACCGTCCATGGTATCAATGGGCTGCTGCTCGAAGCCCTCACAAAGACCGTCCGAGCACTGTCCCGTAAGCCAGTCCCGGAGAGCTTCCGTTTCCTCTGCCGTGAGCGCCTCCTTGAGGCTGCAGTCGATTCGTCCGAACAGCCTATCGCCGTGCATTTCCACCGACCACACAGCCGAGGTTAGTTTTTGGCTTACACCGTCATCCTCGTTATAGTAGGTTGCCATATCGTTTTCGTCATTGGCGGTGTAACGCTTCAATGCATCGGCAATTTCATCGGCGCTGTCGGCAAGGTAGGAATCTCCGACCGTGAACATATCTCCGTCGCCCTCGTCGATATTCCCGACAAGAGGACAGAAGAACACAGCCTTTACGGGACCAGCATCCTGCGTCATCTGACGGATGGCGGAAATCACTTCATCCATCGAGCCGTACTGGTCGTAGAGGATGTTCTGTTCGAGTTCCTCTTTGATGTCCTCGCTTGCCGCCCCAATAACAAGCGTCAGCATATTGGCGTCGGCAATGGTGTTTTTCTCGTTCAGCGTGAGGAGCAGGTGCTGACCGAAGTCGCTCTCACTGAACAGCTTTACGCCGATGTCCTCGCCCTCGTTGTCGGTCAGCGGGATTCGCTTTGGCGACTGCATAATGCCGATAGACTGTAGCTTTTCATAAATGTCGTAAATGCTGTGGGGCAGTTCGAGAACAAGGGTGTTCTCTTTATTGCGGATAATTGCGGTGATCATATTTACATTCCTCCCATTGTCATAGGCTCGTCCTGATATAAGATGTCCAGCAGGCTTGTGTCTGTGTCGTTATAGATGAAGCCGCCGTCGACAAATTTCCCGTAATATATTTCGCCGATATGCTCACCGAAGGCTCTGTAATCGAAAAACTTTGCCACGGCTGGATTCACAGTAAAATCCTCGTTGTTTTGTGTTACATACTCTCCGATCTCCTGAAAGTAGTTCGCACCCTCAACAAAGGTGAAGCAGTCGATGTTTTTCGCAAGCCGCGCAAGCTGCTCTGCGTTCTCGGCTTCGGCGTATTCGGCGACCGCCCACAGCTTTTCCATATCCATATCGGCGCTGTTGACGGCGGCGGCAAGGCGGTTTACCTCGTAAACACCTTCCTCGGCGGCGATCTCCTTGAAGCGTTCGACCCACTTGTCGCTATCAATGCAAATGTCCTCCCATGAGAGCTCCACATCGTCCGGTGTGGGTGTGCCGAGTCGGGCAAACGCCTTGTCGATGGCTTCTTCCTCGCAGGGTAAATACAGAAATTCGGTTTTTCCGTTGTACTCAGCCCGTATGAAGCAGAGCATTTCCTCATACACATATGCCGGAAAATTCTGCCCGTCATAATCCCTTACGAACGGTGTGTCCTCGTCGACGAATAGCAGGCCGTGTTCGGTAAAAACGCCCTTGCCGGATCGGATCAGCTCCCGTCCGAACTCTGCGTATTTCGGATCGTCCGCATCATCGGCAGGCAGACAGCCCTTGACCGTGAGCAGGTATTCTCTGCCGATCTTGCCCATATCGCCGATATCCTGAATCAGAGGGTAGCGGCTGAGGTTGAAGCTCAGATTGATGAGGTCGGGCAGAGTGTCGAAGCCCTCTAATTTCATCGCCTCGTAGAACTGATATTCCTCATCGCCGAAAAAGCTGTCCATTCGCTTTCCGAGGAAGTTGACTTCATCGAGGTTGACAAATCGGTCTTGCAGACAACCGAGTTCTTCGGGGAATATGACCTCGGCTACATACAGTTCAAGCGGCGTAACATCCTCGGCGTGGATTCTTTCGAGTGCCGCATTCATTTCCTTTTCGGTGCAGGGAAAGCGGAGGTCGGTCTGACAGTTTCCGTATTTGATTTTCAGTTTAATCATGGCAGTTCTCCCTTATGGCGTCGAGTCCGAATCTGCGGATTGCCATAGCGTTGCAGATAGTCCGAAACAGCATAGGCGGAACGAGGTCAGCGTCCGACAGATCCGACACGGTAATATGCTTTGTGCCGAGCGTCAAATCCTTTGCCGCACAGTAGAGGGTGTAGGCTCGTTCGGAGCAGTTGTTGAGCTTGATATTTTCAAAGAACACACAGCCGTTATTTATATGGTGCTTGCAGCAGCTCCACAGCCTTTGGTCGGCAGTGAGCAGATACAGCGCCGAAAGCAATGCGTAATTTGTCTTGACGATGTTCTTGGCGGCAAGTGTAAACCTTGCCCGATGCTTTTCATTTATATATGTCATTGGTTTTTCCTCGCTTTCTATATATTCATTGAATCTCTTACGGAAAGGCGGACAGCGTATCTGCCTCATGGTGGCTGTCAGTATCTCTGTGGGTGTAGCTGCGGTTACCGTGATGAGTATCTGCGACTCCGAAAAACGAACACCAACACCTCTCGGCTTGAAGTTCGGGATTGCGGTCATAAACCGTTCAATTCGTCTATCGTAAGGGTTATCTGAAAATATGGTCATGGTCTTTTCTCCTTGCTGTGAAATAAAAAAAGCCCTCCGGTTTTTGTGTAACCGAAGGGCGATTGATAGTATTACATATTCTGTTGTGGAGCTGATTCCTGTTCAAAGGTCGGCGGCTCGGCTTCGAGGGAAGGATATGCATCCGTGAGTTTTTCTTGGAGTTTATCCAGCTGCCGTTCCTGCTCATAGGTCAGTATTTCGCAGTTGGCTTTTGCAAAGTTTACACAGCGATAAAGGTCTGCCGATTCTTTTTCGGAGAAGAGACGGTGTTTGCTGACAAGACCGGAGCGCACGGCAAAGGCTTCCTTGACATATTCATAGTTCGGCGAGTAATCTCCCCAGAACACCGAGTCGCCACTTTCATTCTGTTTCCAGGTACAGAACATAAAGCCGTTCTTTTCGTTGTAGGTCGCCGCCAACACGGTATCTCCGAAGGCGGCAAGCTGTCTGTAATCGGAGACGCCGTCGGCTTTCATCTGCGGTGCGTGCTCGTAGAGACCGACATATTCCCGCACCGTAGAAATCTCATCCTGAATGTCTGCAATTTTACTGTGGTATTCATCTGAGAGGGTTTTGTCGGCGTTGCTTAGAAATTGACCGTTGTATTTTATCCGGCAGAGGGGGATGCCGTCCGAGGACACTTCCAGCCATTCGTTGCCGTCCATCTTGGTGTCATACCGAGCCTTGAGGCGTTTGGCTAATTCTTTCTGTAGCATATCTGATTTCTCCTTTTTAGGGTAATAAAAAAGGCAGATAGATTTTTGATTTCTATCTGCCTGTGTATCGGATATTCACTTTTCGGGAGTTCAAGTCTATCCACAAAGGGAAAACGGCGATTTTACATCTGTGTTTTGGTACAGAGAAAAATCGCCGTATGGGTAGCAAAAAAGCCCGATATATTCGGGCTTTTCGCAGGAGACATCTTTTTTGTCTCCACATTATGGCGGAGACGGCGAGATTCGAACTCGCGGGGGATTGCTCCCTAACTGATTTCGAGTCAGCCCCGTTATGACCACTTCGATACGTCTCCGTATATGCTAAACCTGCTTTTGAAAATGTGTAAAGCAGGGTTTAGATTTTTAGTTTGTCTTTTATCTTTGAAAGTTCTCTATGTAGCTGTCGATACAATTTTGAATGATTTCAATAGCTACTGCCTTAGGCTTAACCTCTGTCACGCTTGTACTCTTATCGTGTTCAAGAGATTTATATACCTCAAAGAAATGCTTGATTTCGTCAAATCTGTGGCTCGGAAGTTGGTCTATGTCGGTGTATGAGTTATAGTTAGGGTCATTTACCGGCACAGCGATAATCTTTTCGTCTTTAGCGCCGCCGTCTTCCATAATGAGAACACCGATTGGCTTACACTCAACAATGGTCATCGGTCTGATTTGCTCACTGCAAAGCACAAGGACATCAAGCGGGTCATTGTCGCTGGCATATGTTCTCGGAATAAAGCCATAGTTGGCAGGGTAGTGAGTTGATGTAAAAAGAACGCGGTCAAGCTTTAACATACCTGTTTCTTTGTCAAGCTCGTACTTGTTTTTTCCGCCCTTAGAAATTTCGATAACGGCATAAAACTGCTCGCTCTTAATTCTCTTTGGTGATATGTCGTGCCAAATGTTCATAAGCTCACCTCAAATTTGTCGTGGGTATATATTAGCACTATAAATTGTATTTGTCAATTAAAAAGAATTGTGTTATTATAAAAAAGTAAAATAAAATATAGGAGGACTTTATGGTTGCGATTATAGATTACGGCGCAGGAAATCTTCAAAGCGTAAAAAAAGCGCTTGATTTTATCGGTGCCGAGAGTGTAATTACAGGAAGCAAGAATGAGATAAATGCGGCGTCTCACATAATTCTTCCGGGTGTAGGCTCTTTTGCGGACGCAATGTCCTGCATCAGAGAACGAGATTTGGAAGATACAATCAAACAGGCGGCAGATGGCTCAAAGTATTTTTTGGGCATTTGCCTCGGACTTCAGCTTTTGTTTTCCTCAAGTGAGGAATCGCCTAATGTCAAAGGTCTCGGAGTGTTTGACGGAAAAATAGTAACTATCCCAAGAAATAACGGACTTAAAGTTCCGCATATCGGCTGGAACAGCGTTGAACTAAAACAGCGAAACGGAATTTTTGAGAATATTAATGATGACAGCTATTTCTATTTTGTGCATAGCTATTATCTGAAAGACGCTCCCGAGGAAATTGTCGCAGGTGTTACGGAATACGGTGTGTCTATTCAATGTGCCGTTCAAAAAGGCAGGGTGTGCGCCACCCAATTTCATCCCGAAAAAAGCGGCGAGGCAGGTATTGCTCTGCTTCGCAATTTCGTTAATCAGGAGGTGTAAGCTATGTACGCAAAAAGAATTATACCGTGCCTTGATGTAAAAAACGGACGAGTTGTAAAAGGTGTTTCATTTGTGGATTTGCGTGACGCAGGCGACCCGGTAGAATGTGCGGCGGCGTATGATAAGCAGGGAGCAGACGAGCTTGTTTTGCTTGATATTACAGCTACTCACGAGGACAGAGGCACTATGCTTGATATTGTGTCAAGGGTTGCGAATACGGTTTTTATCCCCTTTACAGTAGGCGGAGGGATAAAGACGGTTGATGATTTTAAGGAGATATTGCGTGCGGGTGCGGATAAAATTTCCGTTAATTCTGCCGCAGTAAGAAATCCCGATTTAATTAACGAGGCTTCCTATAAGTTCGGCTCTCAATGTGTAGTCGTTGCCATTGATGCAAAGAAAAACGGCGATTCCTGGGAAGTTTACCTAAACGGTGGCAGAATACCTACCGGAATTGATGCCGTCGAGTGGGCAAAGGAAGCGGAAAAAAGGGGAGCAGGCGAAATCCTTTTGACCTCTATGGATAAGGACGGTCAAAAAACCGGCTATGATATTGAACTTACACGCACGGTCAGCGAGGCTGTCGGTATCCCGGTAATCGCTTCGGGCGGAGCAGGCAAGGCAGAGCATTTTTTGGATGCTTTTACGCAGGGAAAAGCAGATGCAGTTCTTGCCGCAAGTCTGTTTCATTTTAACGAATTGCCCATTCCGGAGTTAAAAAAATATTTGTCTGATAACGGTATCGGTATCAGAAAATAACATGTCATATTATAATGCACAGGAATTAGAATACTGTTGACTTTTATGGATAAATGTGGTATAATTCCCAACAGTATGAGGGAGTAATTCCACGCAATTTGTATTTATATAGCGTGCGTTAAATCAACAACTTGCCAAATAGGCTGGTTTAACTGTTAAGAATGAGACTTGTGCATAGTGTAATACTATGTATGAGTCTTTTTTATTATATTAGTGAAAAGGAGTTTTTTATGAAAGAGTATCTTCAGAGTAAGGAAGCGGTTATGTCTGATCAGGGCGTATCCTTGTCCGGTTTGACCTCCTCAGATGCGGCTTCACGACTCGAAAAAAACGGAAAAAACAAGCTTGCCGAGGGCAAAAAGGACAGCTTAATTAAGCGGTTTTTGTCACAGCTTGCAGACCCGATGATTATTATTCTCATCGTAGCTGCTGTAATCAGTGCCGTTACTGCCACGGTTGGCGGTGAGGGCGAAGGCTATGCGGATGTAATTATCATTATGTTCGTTGTAATAGTCAATGCCGTTCTCGGTGTTTATCAGGAAAGTAAGGCTGAAAAGGCGATAGAGGCACTTCAGGAAATTGCGGCGGCAACCTCAAAGGTTATCAGAGACGGTAAACTTATTACCGTCAGAAGCGAAGAAATTGTTGTAGGCGATATAGTAGTTCTTGAAGCGGGCGACAGCGTACCTGCTGATTGTAGAATTATAGAAAATGCTTCGCTTAAAATTGAGGAATCGGCACTTACCGGCGAATCTGTCCCTGTAACAAAAACAGATGCCGTTATAGACCCACTCGGCTCTGACGACATTCCTCTTGGCGACAGAAAGAATATGTGCTATATGGGTTCGTCTGTTGCTTACGGCAGAGGTAAGGCAGTTGTAGTTGCAACGGGTATGGATACCGAAATGGGTAAAATCGCCGACGCTCTTACAAAGGCAAAGGATGATGAAACACCGCTTCAGCTCAAGCTTAATCAGCTTTCTAAAATATTGTCTTTTATCGTTCTCGGAATTTGCGTATTTATTTTCACATTTGATATTGTTCGTGCATTGATTGTGGGCGACGGATTAACGCTTTCCTCAACCCTCCAATTCTTTATGGTTGCGGTTTCTCTTGCCGTTGCGGCAATTCCTGAGGGACTTGCGGCGGTTGTAACTATTGTTTTGTCTATCGGTGTTACAAAGATGTCTAAGCGTAATGCCGTTATCCGTAAGCTTACAGCTGTTGAAACTCTCGGCTGTACGCAGATAATCTGTTCGGATAAAACAGGTACTCTTACCCAAAATAAGATGACCGTTGTTGAGCATAGAGGTACTGATGAAAAGCTTTTGGCTACCGCAATGGCTCTTTGCTGTGACGCCGAGCTTTCTCAGGACGGCTCTGTTAAGGGTGAGCCTACCGAGGCTGCACTTGTTGCTTATGCAGATTCTCTCGGACTTAAAAAGTATGAACTTGAGGCTCAATTCCCACGTGTCGGCGAAGCTCCGTTTGATTCGGGCAGAAAGATGATGTCCACCGTTCACAGCACTCCTAACGGCTTTGTTCAGTATACAAAGGGCGCTCCCGATGTTGTACTTTCTCTTTGCACCGGTGCTTACCTTGACGGTAAAATAGTGCCTATGACGGACGAAATTCGTGGGGCGATTACCTCTGCAAATAAGGAAATGGCAGACCAAGCGCTTCGTGTGCTTTGTGTTGCTATGCGTACCTATAAGAATCAGCCTGACAATGACGCTGCGTCTCTTGAACAAGAGCTTTGCTATATCGGTTTAACAGGTATGATTGACCCGGTAAGACCTGAGGTTATAGATGCTATTGACGAATGTAAGTCTGCCGGAATCCGTCCTATTATGATTACCGGTGACCATAAGGATACCGCTGTCGCAATCGCTAAGCAGCTTGGCATTATAGACGATAATCATAAGGCAATCACAGGCGCAGAGCTTAATAAAATGAGCGATGAGGAGCTTGACAGAAGAATAGAAGAATTTTCGGTTTACGCTCGTGTTCAGCCTGAGCATAAGGTTCGTATCGTTCAGGCTTGGAAGTTAAAGGGTAAAATTACCGCTATGACGGGCGACGGTGTAAATGACGCTCCGTCAATTAAAAATGCCGATATCGGTGTAGGTATGGGTATCACAGGTACAGATGTAACAAAGAATGTTGCGGATATGGTGCTTGCCGACGATAACTTTGCAACTATCGTTTCGGCAGTCGATGAGGGCAGAAGAATTTATGATAACATTCGTAATTCTATTCAGTTCTTGCTCTCCTCAAACTTGTCTGAGGTGCTTTCGATATTCTTTGCAACAATGCTCGGATTTACATTGTTTGAGCCTGTTCATCTTTTGTGGATTAATCTTATTACCGACTGTTTCCCGGCTCTTGCACTCGGACTTGAAAAGGGCGACCCGGATATTATGAAGCGTAAGCCTCGTGATTCAAAAGAGGGTGTTTTTGCAGGCGGTATGGGCATTGATTGTGCATATCAGGGTGTTATGGTAACTGTTCTTACTCTTGCCGCATATGTGCTTGGCATAATTATGGCTAACGGCTCGTCTATGAGCTTAAAGGAAGTGTTTGCCGTAAATGATATGACAGCGCCTCTACTTCATCAAAACGGTATGACAATGGCATTCCTTACCCTTTCTATGGCAGAGATTTTCCATTCGTTCAATATGCGTTCACGCAGACAGTCTATTGCTAAAATGGGCAGTATGAACTGGTATTTGCTCGGTGCAATGGTGCTTTCACTTATCCTTTCGACGGCAGTAATTTATATTCCGTTCCTGTCGAACGCATTTGATTTTGCACCTATCGACGCAAAAGAGTATTTCGCTGCACTTGCACTTGCATTCCTTGTAATTCCTATTGTTGAAATTGTTAAGCTTATTCAGCGTAAGACAAATAAATAAGATATAAAAATAAGCCTGATAGCATTGGTAATCCGTATGCTGTCAGGCTTTCTTTGTTAATTATTCTTTTTTATAATAACGGAGTTGCCCGTAAGCCGAGTTCTGTCGTGGACGATTATCTATCTCGACAGACTGTTACCAGCCTGCTCCAGCCACCCTTCGAGGTTATGTGGCGAGCAACCAGCCCCTCATTCGGTGTTGCAGCGGATAGGGTTTACATGGCAGGGAATGTTACCATCCCCTCGGTGAGCTCTTACCTCGCCTTTCCATCCTTACCGTAAAGATACGGCGGTTTATTTCTGTTGCACTGTCCCTAAGGTCACCCTCGGCGGCCGTTAGCCGTTATCCTGCTCTGTGCTGCTCGGACTTTCCTCACAATAAATTGCGCAATCGTCTGGACAACTCCGTCTAATATAATAATGTATTCATATCGTTTTTGTCAACAATAATTAAAAAAAGTTGAAAATATTTCTGTTATGTTGTAAACTCTAATTATTATATTTATTTTGACTGAGAGGTGATTTTATGCCGAGATTTGAAAATGAAGGCTTTAACCCTAAAAAGAGAATAGATAATGATAATCGAGACAGAAGCGTACCGGAGGACGAGAACTATTACGGCAGGAATAATACCGATTACGACGACAGCGTTGTTGATAATCAGGCGACTGACGGCTATTCGTATTTTGACGCTTCCTCTTTTTCGCACGGTACACAGTCCCGTCAAAGAGAAACCGATATACCTGTTAAAAGAAGCCGTGATACGCAGGTTAAGCGTAAGTCAAGAGGTGCTTCTGCCGTTAATGGTAAACAGATTGCAATCGGTGTGCTGGCAATTATCTTGGCTGTTATCGTTGCAGGATTTGGAACGGTCTTTTCTGCAATGGGTAAAATGACGCACGATGATAAAAGAAAAAATCAATATGTCGCTTCTTCGGATTTGGCTCACAGCTCTAAGGTAAAAAACATTCTGCTTTTAGGTGTTGATTCCCGTGACCCCGAGGACAATACAAGCAGTCGCTCCGATTCGATGATGCTTATTTCTGTTGACAGCGAGCATAAATGTATCAAGATGACATCGTTTTTGCGTGACACTTGGGTTTATATTCCGTCAGAGGATTCTAAGCAGAGGCTGAATGCCGCTTGTTCATATGACGGATATAACGGCGTTGTCGATACTATCGAGTATAATTTCGGCGTCGATATTGACGGCTATGTTGTTGCCGATTTCGAGATGTTTAAGGTGCTTGTTGATGCTATCGGAGGAGTAGAAGTTGAGGTTACAAAGGCTGAGGCGGACGAGGTTACAAACCACGAATATCGCTACGGCGGAGTTAAACTTGATGAGGGTAAATATAAGCTTACGGGTGAGCAGGCTTTGGCATATTGCCGAATCCGTAAGATAGATACCGACTTTCAAAGAGCCTACCGTCAGCGTACCGTAATGCAGGCGATAATGAAAAGTGTTAAATCGGCGAATCCGTTAAAGCTTGCGTCTATGGCAACTAAGTGTGCGCCTTATATTCAAACAAATCTTTCAAATTCATATATTATGTCGGCAGCTGTTTCTGCTCTGTCTTGTATGAGTACAATGGTAGAAAGCCGTGTGCCTTTTGACGGAACATGGAAATACGAAACAATTAGGGGTAACAGCGTTATTACTATTGATGTAGATAAAAATAAGCAAATGCTTATAGATAATATCTATAATAAATCTGCTTCAGATATAGAGGCTCAAAAGGAAAATTAACCATTTGTTAATCCTTGCTAAATTGACAATGCGTTTATGTTTTGGTATAATCAATAGTTGTTAATTGCATATAGGCAGTAATTTGCCGTGCAGACTCTGATTTATTCAGCAAAATAACAAATAATCCTAAAGGAGACAGTAAATATGAAATTCAAAGATTTTCCGCAGGCTGTAATTAACGAAAATGTTGATTATACAGTTAAGGAAATCACGAGCGTAATTAAAAGATACGGCCCTCGTGAATCAGGCAATAAAAATTGTCTTGCAACTCAAAAGCACATTGATAAGGAAATGAAGCCGTTTTGTGATGAGACAGGCTTTGAGTCATATAAAATGGCACCAAAGGCATTTCTCCACTTTACAAAAACCGTTTCGGTTGCGGTCTTTTTGTCAATTTTCGTTTGCCTTATTCTTGCGTATACAGGCGTGTTTGACGGCATCGGCAAGAGCGATTTCTTCCTTGCACAGTGCATAACGGGCGGAGTTATTTTGGTCGGCTTGATTATCACCGCACTTGAATTTTTGCTTTATAAGCAATTTTGCGATGTTTTCTATAAGAAGATTGAGGCTAATAACTATTATGCCGTTCGTAAGCCTAAAAATGAGGTTAAGAGAAGAATTATAATTTCAGGTCACTGTGACTCAGCATATCAGTGGAGACATATTTATTACGGCAAGAAGCTTCCTCTTATGGGTATTTGTATGGGTGGTACTATCGGCGGTGCTATAATTTCCGTAATTATTGCGCTTATCACAATTATTGCAAACTTTGTTGATATGGGTGCCTTCGGAGATTTTATGCTTAATTACAGCTATTATTTCCACATTATTACAGGTCTCTTTATGATTACTCTGTTCCTTTTTGTTGACTTTAAGACTATTTCACCGGGTGCTAACGATAACCTTACCGGTACTTATGCGGCTGTTTGTGCGCTTCGTATGCTTGATATGGCAGGCGTTGAGTTTGAGAACACCGAGGTTGTTGCTATGATTACCGATGGTGAGGAAGCAGGACTCAGAGGCTGTAAGCAGTGGGCTAAGAACCATAAGGATGAGTATATGAATCAGGGTGTGGAAACCGCAGTTCTCTGTGTTGATACCCTTACTGACCTTGAACACCTTAATGTTTATTCTCGTGATATGACAGGTACTGTTAAGCACGATGAAAATTTCAGCCAGCTCGTTATGGACTCTGCCATTGAAGCAGGTCACGACGATTTGAAGTTTGCTAATGTATTCTTCGGTGCTTCGGACGCTGCCGCATTTTCACAGGAGGGCATTACAGCTACTTGTCTTGCAGCTATGGACCCGGCTCCTGCCGACTATTATCATAATCTCCGTGACAGTTATGACAGACTTGTTCCTGACGCTATTAAGGCAGGTTATGAGGTTATTCTTTCAACTATTTTCAACTTTGATGAAAAGGGATTGAAATAATTTATTGTTACAATTAAGCCTTTTGCAGATTTATGCAAAGGGCTTTTTTATTTTTGTATTGTATATTAAAATATAATATGTTAAAATGATGTTGTATTATTGTAAACGGAATTGCTTATGAAAATTATATTAATATCAATTTTAAAGCTGGGCTTGAGAATTATTTATGCTCCGCTGAAGCTTCTTAAATCTAAAAACAGAATAGTCTACCTATCCCGACAGAGAAATACAAAGGACGAGGATTTTACTCTGCTTGAAAATGAAATTAGGCGTATTTCTCCCGACGCCGAGCAGGTGTTTCGCCTGAAAATGATAGATGACGGCATATCCTCAAAAATAAAGTATTGCTTTTATGTCATAGGCGATATGTATTATTTGGCTACCTCTAAGGTGGCAATTCTTGATACTTATTCAATCACCGTTTCGTGCCTGAGACATAAAAAAAGTTTGAAGGTTATCCAAATGTGGCACGCTCTCGGTGCAGTTAAAAAGTTTGGGTATCAGGCGTTTGGAACTAAAGAGGGCAGAAACGAGGCTGTCAGCCGTGCTATGTGTATGCATAAGAATTACGATTATGTGCTTGCACCGTCAGAGGCAACGGCTTTGATTTATAAGCAGGCGTTTAATGTCGACTCGTCGGTTATTAAGATTTGTCCTATGCCGAGGGTTGATTTCATTACCGACGGCAATGCTCCTATCGAAAGGTTTTACAGCCAAAATCCGTTTCTTGCAGATAAAAAGATAGTGCTTTATTTGCCCACTTTCAGAAAGCGTGATGCATATTGCTCCGAAATGCTCAAAACGGAATTTACTAATGATGACGGATATGCGTTGATTATTAAGGCGCACCCGCTGTCCGAAATGAGGCTTGACGATAAGTATACGGCTAAGGGCGATTTTACAACTTTTGAGCTTATGAAAATAGCCGATGTGATAATTACGGATTATTCGGCTTGTGCATATGAGGCTTCGCTTTTGATGAAGCCGCTGTACTTTTTTGTTCCTGATTTTGACGAGTATGTCAAGGACAGGGGAATTAATGTGGACGCCCGACAGGAGCTTCCTTCAGCAGTTTTTTATGATGCACAGAGCCTAAGCGCAGCCGTAAGAAGCGACAGCTACAATTTTAACGAGCTTTATTCATTTAAGAATAAATATATATCAACCACAGATGAAAGCGCAACCACAGTGCTTGCCCGCTTCATCATAAAATTATTAGGAGAATAATTATGAAAAGAATATTGACCTACGGAACATTTGACCTTCTTCATTACGGACATATCGAGATTTTAAGAAGAGCTAAGGCTCTCGGAGATTATCTTGTAGTTGCTCTGTCTACCGACGAATTTAACGAGTCAAAGGGTAAGACTGCATACCATAGCTATGAAACAAGAAAGAAAATGCTTGAGGCTATCAGATATGTTGACCTTGTTATCCCCGAAAACAGCTGGGACCAAAAGATTAATGATGTTAAGGAATATCACATTGATACGGTTGTTATGGGTTCAGACTGGGCTGATTCCGACAGATTTGATTATCTAAAGGATTATTGCGAGCTTGTGTTCCTTGAGAGAACACCGGGCGTCTCAACCACTATGATTAAAAAGGATTTGGGACTCAAGGAAGCCGAAAAAAATAAAGATCAGCTTCCTGAATAATTGGCGTACGGAGAATACTATAAAGTGTTGATGAAAAGAATTAAACGATTAAAAACTAAACTTAAAAATAATATTAATGAGTGCTATTTGAAATATAGAAAAAAGCCGATTGACGAGTATCTTGTGCTTCTTGAGGGCGGACAGGGAAAGAACATAAACGGTAATATGTTTTCTATGCTCAAGGAAATTTCAACTAATGAAAAATATAAACAGTATACTTGTTGCTTTGTTGTTACGAATGACACGATAGAATCTGCACGAAGCAGAATGGCTTTTTATGGATTTGATAAAGTTAGACTTGTTGTAAGAAATTCGTCCGAATATCAAAAATGTATTGCGACAGCAAAATATCTTATGACAGATAACTCCTTTCCACCGTTTTTTGATAAGCGAGAGGAACAGGTCTTTCTTAACACATGGCACGGAACTCCGTTAAAAACATTGGGTATGTCCGATAAATCTAATTTAGCTTCTCTTGCTAATATTCAAAAGAACTACTTGATGTCGGATTATGCATTATTTCCTAATGAATTTACAAAAAATGTATTTTTCAACGATTATGATTTGAATTATACATTTACCGGAAAAAGCCTCATAGCAAATTATCCGAGAAATTATATTTTTTATGACGCCGAGCAGGGCTTAAAAATGAAAAGTAAGCTTTCCTTGCAGAATAAGCAGGTGTTTGCTTATATGCCTACTTGGAGAGGAACCGGAAGAAAAGCAAATATAGAGCGACAACTCGAAATTACTAAAAAAATCCTTGATGAGTTTGATGAAAAGTTAAATGACAATCAGGTGCTTTTGGTTAATCTCCATTTTCTTTTGTCGTCATCTATTGATTGCGACAACTATAAACATATTAAGTATTTCCCGCTTGACTATGATACCTATGAGGTGCTTAATGCCTGCGACGGTTTGATTACGGATTACTCCAGCGTGTTCTTTGATTTTGCCGTTACAAGAAAAAAGATAATTCTTTTTGCTTATGACAAAGAGGAATACTTGGATACTCGTGGCGTGTATATGCCTCTTGAATCTCTCGGATTGCCTATATCATATACAGTTGAAGAGACCATTGAAGAAATGTCGCTTGATTCTTGCGTGAATGATGAATTTGTCGAAAAATATTGTCCAAACGGTTCTGTTAATAGCTGTGAACTTCTCTTTGATATGATGATAAACGGAGAAACTAACGCTTATCAACTTGAGGAAAATAAAAGTGCAAATAAAAATTTGTGCTTGATTTTTGCAGGAAAGCTGCCTACTGTTTATTTTAAGCCCATAAAGGAATATATTGAATCAAATCCGGGGTATAATTATGTAATTGTATACCGAAAGAATTTTAATAAAAAAAGTAAAGAATTTGTAACCGGTTTGGATTCTAAGATAGAAACTCTGGGTACGGTTACTGCCTTTAATATCACCAAAAGCGTTGCGATTAATTTATTCTTAAATAGTCGTTTTGACAAGCATACTCAGACTTTGGAAAGCTTTTATGAGAATGAAACACATCATCTTTTTTATGGTCTCAAGCCTGCAAAAGTTGTCGATTTCTCAACAGGAAATATGGTTATTGCCGGCTGTCTTTCAATGCTAAGCGGTGAAAAAGAGTATGTTATCCATGGCGATTTTTATGCTGTAAGCGATAAGCAAAGTGCTTTGATAACTAAAATTATCGGATATGAGGACTCAAAAGGCTTTGTTGAAAATGATTTCTCTGATAGTGAAAATAAGATATATAATGAGTATAGTGATGAGATTAACGCAGAGGGAACTTTTGCACGATGCTCTAAAATGATTAATTTTATGCCAACATATATCATTAGCTCAAAAAAAATGAGGCTTATATCGTTCTTTAAGTTGAAAACGGTTATTCCTGTAAAAATGAGCGATGTTTCTATTGTGCTTGGTGATAATCAAAAGAAGCCGTTTTATATTTCTTTGAACAATAAGTCCACTAAACATTTTGGCATTTACTCTTTCTCCATAAGTAAAGAAGAAATATGCAAAATGCCGATAAAAACCTTTGTTTATGCGGGCTTTGAAAATAAATACGGTAAGCTTATTAAAGCTAAGGTAATGTATAATTCAATGAAGAATTGCGATACATTGGGTTTGCGTAGTCCGATGTTTCATACAGATGATACAAAAACTACCGCCGTATTTAGACAAATGCCTAAAAACAGACTTGGAATTTATGTGCGTTCTACGCTTGTTACGGATAAACTTGCTGAGCGATTTAAGCTGTTTTTTGCATTTTTGCTTTCTTGTTTATGGAAAAGCAGTAAGTCCGATAATATAACTTTGCTTTATGAGAAGGACAGCGCAAAATATGAGGAAAGCGCAAGCGTTACTTACGAAAAACTTCTTGATGCAGGATATAATAATGCTTATTTTATAATTGATAAGAATTATGAATATTTGGACAGAGTGCCTGAAAAATACAGAAAGAATTTGCTTTATAAGCATTCCTTTAAGCATTACCTGTATTTTTTCAAGGCAAAGACATTTATAGGCACCGAACAACCTGTTCACGCCATTGAATTAAAAACGCTTAATGTATTTGCTCTTTATAAAATTTCAAGAAAAAATATCAACTTCGTATTCTTACAGCACGGTGTTATGTATATGGTTTCTCTTAACAGCGAATCAAGAGCAATGTTTAATCGTAAGGCGCTTGACGGCAAGTATCGAGTAGTTGTGTCGAGTAATCTTGAAAAGAAACATTTTACCGAGCTTGGCAGACATTATCCCGAGGACATTTATGTTTGCGGATTGCCTAAGTATGACAGAAATGTTCTTAAACCCGATGCCGATAAAATCATTATTATGCCGACTTGGCGTCCGTGGGAAATTAATATGGCAAGGGAGGATTTTCTGTCAACTCCGTATTTCAAAATGATTGTTAAAATCTATGAGTCCGTTCCCGACGAGCTAAAGGATAAGGTCGTTATTCTGCCTCATCCGCTTATTTCAAACGAGCTTAAATCATTGCCTGAAAGCATAAGCGATAAAATCGTTTTGTCTGCCAGATATGATGACTTGCTTCAAGAGGCACGGTTGCTCATTACAGATTATTCTTCGATAGCATACGATGCGTTTTACCGTGGTACAAGAGTTATTTTCTATTGGGAAGAAAAGGACTTTTGTATGAGTAAGTACGGACCGTCTACAAAGCTTATGCTCAATGAAGAAAATGTCTTTGGTGACTTTTTCTATAATACCGACGGTTTGTCTGAGGCTGTCAGAAACAATTATGATAATCCTCAGCAGGAAAAATATAAGAAAAATTATTCTCAAATCGTCGAATTCCACGACGGAAAAAATACCGAAAGACTTATAGAATTCCTTAAAAAAGACGAAATAATATAATGATACACCATAGAAATACGCCGCAGCACCTCGTTGCGGCGTATTTTGTTTAATTTGTGTGTTGTATATTTTTTCAATATATGATAGAATAATCTATATAAAATTTTACGGAGGAAAGTAAGATGTATAAAGACTATTTTGATTCAATCGCCTTAGTGGCACAGACCGATAAAGAGGTTGCAGACGCAATGGCTCTCGAACTTAAAAGAGAAAGAGAGAATATTGAGCTTATCGCTTCTGAAAATATCGTATCACCACAGGTAATGGCAGCTATGGGCAGCGTGCTTACAAATAAGTATGCCGAGGGCTTGCCGGGTAAGAGATATTACGGCGGATGCCAGTATGTTGATATTGTTGAGGAAATCGCAATTAAGCGCGCTTGTGAACTTTTCGGTTGTAAGTTTGCAAATGTTCAGCCTCATTCGGGCGCTCAGGCTAATACTGCTGTTTATCTTGCACTTCTCAAACCGGGCGATACTGTTATGGGTATGAGCCTTGATAACGGCGGACATCTTACTCACGGCTCACCTGCAAACATTTCAGGTAAGTATTTTAACTTCGTACCTTACGGTGTAAACGACGAGGGATATATTGACCTTGACGCTTTTGCTAAGCAGGTTAATAAGGTAAAGCCTAAACTCGTTGTTGCAGGTGCTTCTGCTTATCCGAGAGAGATTGATTTTGCCACTATGGCTGATATTGCTCACGCTAACGGAGCTATGTTTATGGTTGATATGGCTCATATTGCAGGCCTTGTTGCAGCAGGCTTGCACCAAAGTCCTATTCCTTACGCTGATGTTGTTACAACAACTACACATAAAACTCTCAGAGGTCCGAGAGGCGGTCTTATTCTTTGCAATAATCCATATCTTGCAAAGAAGCTTAATTCTGCCGTATTCCCGGGTTCACAGGGCGGTCCTCTTATGCATGTTATCGCAGGTAAGGCTGTATGCTTCGGTGAGGCATTAGAGCCTGAGTTTAAGGAATATCAAAAGAGAGTTGTAGAGAATGCAAAGGCTCTTGCAAACGGTCTTACATCTCGTGGACTTAACCTTGTTTCGGGCGGCACAGATAATCACCTTTGCCTTCTTGACCTGAGAGGTACGGGCGTAACGGGTAAAGAACTCGAAAAGAGACTTGACGATGTTCATATCACTCTTAATAAGAACACTGTTCCTAATGAGCCTCTTTCTCCGTTTGTTACATCCGGTGTTCGTATCGGTACTCCTGCCGCTACAACAAGAGGACTTAACGCAGAAGATTTTGACAAGATTGCAGAATTTATCGCTCTTGCAGTTAAGGATTACGACGCTAATAAGCAGTACATTTTGGACGGTGTTGCAGCAATTTGTGCTAAATACCCGCTTTACGAATAAAGAAGGAATATAAATGAGTTATACGGTTTCTGAAAAATTTGCGGCTATGAAACCAAGCGCAACAAGGGAAATCCTCAAAGCAACCTCTGACCCCAATGTCATTGCGTTTGCCGGAGGTTCTCCCGCTGTTGAGGCATTTCCGTGCGACGAGGTAAAAAAATTAACCGCCGAAATATTGGAGGAAAATCCTGTTTCGGCTCTCGTTTACGGAATAAGCGAGGGCTATGAGCCTTTGAGACAAACTGTTAAGGCTTGGCTCAAAAAAAGAAATAATATCGGCACTTCGGACGATATGGTTATTATAACCTCTGGCGGTACTCAAATAATGGATATTGTTACTCGTGTTATGACTAATGAGGGCGATACCGTTATTTGTGAGAATCCGTCGTTTATCGGCTCGCTTAACTGTTTTCGCTCACATGGCTGTAAACTTAAAGGTGTGCCGATTGAGTCGGACGGTATGGATGTTGTTGCGCTCGAAAAAACGGTTAAAGAAACCCCGAACGCAAAGTTCATCTATACTATCCCGAATTTTCAAAATCCGGGAGGCACAACGCTTTCTTTTCAAAAGCGTAAGCAAATGTATCGTATTGCAAAGGAAAATAACCTTCTCATTCTTGAGGATGACCCGTACGGAAATCTTAGATGTGACGGCGAGGATGTTCCTGCAATTAAAACGCTTGACGAGGACGGAATAGTTGTTTATGCAGGCTCGTTTTCTAAGATATTGGCACCCGGACTTCGTGTCGCATACGCAGTAGTGCCTGATAAAATTGCTCAGGCATTTACTATCGGTAAGCAGGTGTCAGATGTTCATACCGCAGTGCTTAATCAAATGATTGTTGACAGATGGTTTAAGGAATATGATGTCGATGAGCATATCGACGAAATCAGAAAAATCTATCGTAGAAAGCTCAATTTAATGTGCGATTGCCTTGATAAATATTGTCAGGGCGTATCATATGTCAGACCGCAGGGCGGATTGTTTGTTTGGGTTAAGCTTCCCGATAATGTGCCTATGCAGGAATATTGCAAGTGCCTTTTGCAAAAGGGTGTTGCAGTTGTTCCCGGCACAGCGTTTTTAACGGATGAAAATGCACCGTGTTCGTATATTCGCATTAATTTCTCCACCCCCGATGATGAAAGTATTGTTAAGGGCGTGCAGATTATGGGCGAGGTGCTTAAAAAATATTAATTGAAAAGAGAAATATAATGTCAGAAGAAATTAAAATAGAAAGAAAAAAGAAATCACTCTCTCTCATTCAGCCGACTTCCGTACCGACTCTCGGTAACTACCTTGGCGCAATGAGGGGCTGGGCTTCTTTTCAGGATGATTTTGATACCGTGTTCGGCATTGCCGATTTGCATTCTATCACGGTTCGTCAAGAGCCTGCAAAGCTAAGACAGCAGACCACTCAACTTTATGCTATGCTTATGGCAGTCGGACTTGACCCGAAAAAGAGTATTTTGTTTGTTCAGTCTCATGTTCCTGCACATAGTCAGCTTGCGTGGGTTTTGAATTGTTATACTCAGTTCGGCGAGCTTAGCAGAATGACTCAGTTTAAGGATAAGTCTGCACAGCACGCAGATAATGTAAACGCAGGACTTTTTACTTATCCGTCGCTTATGGCTGCCGATATTTTGCTTTATCAGGCTGATGTCGTACCTGTCGGTGCAGACCAAAAACAGCATCTTGAAATCACTCGTGACATTGCAGAGCGTTTTAACGGAATTTACGGTAATGTGTTTACAGTTCCGGAGCCTTATATTCCTAAGGCAGGCGCAAGAATTATGTCACTTCAAAATCCTATTTCTAAGATGTCTAAGTCAGACCCTAATCCAAAGGGTACGGTTTATCTCACCGATGAGCCTAATGTTATTATGAAAAAGTTTAAGTCCGCAATTACCGACAGCGAAATGTCCGTGCATTATGCAGAGGGTAAGGACGGAATTAATAACCTTATGACAATTTATTCTGCCGTTACGGGCGACAGCATAGAAACTATTGAACACGACTTTTCGGGTAAGGGCTACGGCGATTTCAAAAAGGCTGTCGGCGAGGCTGTTGTTGCCGAGCTTGAACCTGTGCAAAAGAGATATAAGGAACTCCTTGAAGATAAGAAATATCTTCAGCAGTGCTGGAGCGAGGGCGCAGATACTGCGTCACGCATAGCAAACCGTACACTCTCAAAGGTTATGAAAAAAGTCGGCTTTTTGCCAAAGGCTTAATTATGCCGTTTGTTGAAGTAAAAAATGGAAAAATCCTGTATTCAAAATTCGGAAGTGGAGCTAAAACCTTGGTTATTTTGCCGGGGCTTTCACTCAAAAGTCTCGATACCTATGCCGAGGCTGTTGAGTCTGCATTTTCGTCATTTGCACAGGATTATACCGTCTATGTCTTTGATAGATTAAGTGAGCCGGGTTCAGATTATACCGTTTACGCTATGGCTGATGATACCGCCGAGGCTATGAGATTTCTCGGACTTTCCGATTGCTGTATTTTCGGAGCGTCACAAGGCGGAATGATTGCTCAGTGTATTGCCGTTAAATATCCCGAACTTGTGTCAAAACTTGCTGTCGGCTCGTCTTGCTGTCGTATGAACGAGTTGTTTGAAAATACTGTCAGACAATGGGGAAGCCTTGCCTCAAAAAGAGATTCGCACGCTCTTAATCACGATTTTGTTTATAGAGTATATAGCGAAAAAACGCTTGAAAAATTCGGCGAATATCTTGTCGCTCAGGCACCGCATTGCACAGATTCGGAACTTCAACGCTTTGAGCGTTTGGATATGGCAAGCATCGGCTTTGATTTATATAACGAGATTAAAAATATTAAATGCCCCACACTCGTTTTGGGTGCAGGACAGGATAGGGTTATCGGTGTAGACGGCTCGTATGAAATAGCCGAGCAAACAGGAGCAGAGCTTTTCGTCTATGACGATTACGGCCACGCAGTTTATGACGAAGCCCCCGACTACCGCCAAAGATTAAAATCCTTTTTCGATAAATAAAATAAGCATAATAAAAAAACAAGCTAAGAGATTTTTCTAAATCTCTCGGCTTGTTTTATTTTTCGGTCAGTTTTATGCAACGCTCTATAATTTCGTTAAGCGTAACTTTGTTCTTATCGGATAAATTGTGTATATCGGTGTCAATGCTGAATACGCTGTCGTTACCTGTGAGCAAAAAATCTGTTGTTGTTCTTAAAGCCTTTGACATTTTTATCGTAACGCTTGCGTTTAATTCTCTTTTGCCACGCTCATAGTTTGATATAGCCTGTGGAGTTGTGTCTGTCAGTTCTGCCAAATATTCTTGCGTAATACCGAGCTGTTTTCTGCGTTCGTATATTCTTCTGCCGATTTCAGTATTAATATCCTTGCTCAAAAGTATCACCTCTTTGTTTAATTATATAAACAAATTGAATAAATTATAATGCAGATTTGTTGACTTTTATAAACAATTTGTTTATAATTGTCCTTGAGGAGGAATTTGTTTAAATATTATTATGGTCAGAAATTTGTATTTCATCAGAGGAGTATAGATATGAATAAAGAAAAGTATAACTCACTTAGGGTTTTATTATTGATTGTTATGGCTGTTGCAATAATTTTAGTACCCGTAACTTTTTATCAATACAGTACCTGCAAGGAAAATGCCGAGTATAGCGTTAAAGCACAGGCCAATGCAATTTTGGCATATGGATGGGGAGCCGTAAACTCTCATAGTTACAGCGATTATAAAGAGTTAAAAGCAAAAGCAACAAGATGGTTATGTTGCGGTATTTTTTCTTTAGTTGTTATTGTAGGTGACGGAATAGGACTGTATTACATAAAAAAAGAGTATGAAAAACAATTAGAATAGATTAATTAAAGATTGGAGAATTATTATGTTTTGTTCAAAATGTGGAAAAGAAATTAATGATGACGCACTTATTTGTCCATCCTGCGGATGCGCAACAGAAAATTATTCAAAAAATGGAAAAGAGAATACTGTAAAATCTAATGCTTCAGATTTGCTCGATAAAGCAAATACACTAAGTCTCGTTTCGATAATCGGCGGAATTTTTATTCCGCTTCTCGGTTGGATTTGTGGCGGCATAGGTATCGGGAATTGCAATAATGCAAAAGCCTCAAATCCCACTCGTGCAGATGAAATAAAAAAGAACTGTATTATCGGTATCGTTATTTCATCTGTTGTTTTCTTAATTGCCTTTTTCAGTATTATAGCTATGATGTAAGGGGGATTGTTATGTTTTGCTCAAAGTGTGGAAAAGAAATTGATGATGAAGCAGTAATATGCCCCAATTGTGGAGTGCCGACTGCTAATTATTCAAGTAATATAAATTCTGTTAAAACTCAAAATGAAAATACATTAACAGAAAATCAATTAAATCAAATATTAACTCAATCAGAAAATGAATGTAAAATTGCACGAATTATAACAATAATATCCGGCGTAATTTGTTTTTTGCTGATTTCGGTGCTTTATGATGATCTTTATCCGTTAGTTGTAGGATTATCATTTGTAACTACAATTGTAACAGTAGTTCTTAATGCAAAATCTTTGTCAAATTTGAAAACATTAAACAAAACCGGAGTCGATGATTTGAAAAAACACCATATTACTATATTGATTGCATCAATAGTAATAACATTATTTATCTTGGCTTTTGCTTTGATTAAATCCGGTATATTGGAATATTAAATATTATCATTAATTTATAAAAAAGAGATGTAACTCATTTGAATTACATCTCTTTTACATTACTCAAACACTCTTTCAATTCTCGGGTTTACGAGTAGAGGGGATATGTCGGCGACAGCCGTATCGCCTGTCTTTACATCGCTGTCGGTTATGTCAATCGTGCAGTGGTCAAGTCCTATGTGTCCGATAATAGGATACTGCTTGCCGTTCACCGTTACGGTTAAACGCTCTTTTTTGAGCATTCGCTTAATCGCTCTGAGAACACTCGCAAAGTCGTGTACTTCGTCCTCTTGCGTTAAACCGAAACCGTCGTAATGACCGAATGGAATAACCGCAATTTTCGTTTCCCTCTTTGTTGTGTACGCACCGCCGTAACTGATTGTATAGCCCTTTGGTACGGTCTTTGTGTCCACGATTTCCGCCTCAAGTCTGCCGATTCGATTCAGTCCTGTGCTTTTATAAGCAATCAGTCTGCCTGTAAATGCCGAGCCGATTCTGACTGCATCAAGGCTTACTCCGTCAAAGTTGAACAGAGCAGGGGAGTTGGCGCAATGCAGAGTGCCTATATCACCGACCTTTTCGCTGATTTTTTTCATAGTGTCCTTGAACACTTCAAGTTGTGCCTTGGTAGCACCGTTGTTCAAAAACGCAGTCGGAAAGTGCGTATACGCTCCCGTGAATTCTAAATTTTCATATTCATAGCATTTTACGGCATTGCTGATTTCGCTCGGTAAAAAGCCGTATCTGCCCATTCCCGTGTCTATTTTAAGATTGCATTTTACCTTTGTGTCAAGTTCTTTAGCAACCTCATTCATCACTCTTGCTGCGTCAAGTGAGCCTATGCACGCCGTGGCGTTGTGCTTTGCAATCTCCTCGCATTCAGCCTTAACGCAGGTGCTTCGCATAACCAAAATATACTGCTCGGGCAAAACCTGTCTCAGTTCGGAAATGTCGCTTATCTCAGTAACAGCAAAGCGTTTTATTCCGTGCCTTGCTAAAATCAACGCAAGCTCCGTCATTCCAAAGCCATAGCCGTTGCCTTTAACAACGCCTATTATCTCGGTGACTGCTTTTTTCTTTATTGTCTCAATGTTTTCGTCCAGCTTTTTGCCGTCAATTACATATCTGCTCATTATCTTATTTTTTCCAATACCTTTGTTGCAATGTTATACAGCTTATAAATCGGCTTGTTAATTACATAATCAAACTCGCCCACAAATTCTTTCATATATCCGCCGAAACCGTGCTTAAATCTCCAAAGTCCGTAGTGCGGATTGTCCGGGTTTTGGCAGTCTCCGCTGATTCCGCCAAAGTCGTACACCTTGCAGTTGCACTCCATGCCCCATTTAATCATTGCCCATTGAAGCGCATAGTTCGGGTAAACATTTCTGTGTGCGTTTGACGAAGCACCGTATTGGTATTTCATAACATTCTCGCCCCATTTTATGGCAAGAGTACCTGCAATGGCTTGTCCCTGATAGTATGCCATATAAAGCCTTGCGTCGTCCGTCATACAGTCGAGAATTTGCTCAAAGTATTCTTTCGGTCTTGTGGAAAATCCGTCTCGCTCTCCCGTTTCTGCCATTATTCTTACGAAATCGTCGAGTGCTTCTTTTCCGCAAATCTTAATCTCAACACCCTTTTTCGGTGCTTTTCTGATACGGTTTCTGTAATCCGCCTTAAAGGTGAGCATAAGCTCGTCCTCTGTCATATTGTTGTAGTCAAAGCAGTATACAAATCTCGGCTGAACATTCTCAAAGTCCATACATCCGTGATTTAATTCAACAAATCCCTTGTCGATAAGGTGCTTTGTGTATGCTGTGTTTTGGATAACAATTTCAGGGTCGATTTTAAGGCAATAAGCCTTGTATTCCTTGCCTATTTCAAGCAATGAGTTAAACAGCTTGTCAAAGGTGTCAAAGTCGTTCTCATCGCATACAAAGCCTCTGCAAGCGTACATAAGCGAATATCCGATAACAGGTATGCTTCTGATAAGAACATCAGCCGCACCGATTATTTCTCCGTCGTCTCCCTTTAGCATAACTGCTTCCCATTTCCAAGCAGATTTAACCTTAGCCCATTTTGAACTGTGCTGGAAAAGTCCCTTTGGATGTCTTTTTATAAAAGTCTCGTATTCGGCTAAATTTTTGTCGTTTACTCTTTCTATCATAGTAATCACCTATATTATAATATCATCTAATTATAGCATAATACATTATTTATGTAAACATAAAAATACCGCCCTACTTATCAAGCAAGACGGTATTTACTAATGCTTCTTTAATATCTCCATTATCAAGTGAGGCGGTACGCCATGCGTGACGGTGGGGTTTACATTACTTATTAAGACAATGTAAAAGCGTTACACCAATCCGCCCACCAAATATACGGCTCCTGCCATAAGCCACGCTACTGTGCATTGAAGTGCGACAACACCTATTGCCCATTTTCTGCCAAGCTCTCTCTTAACGGATGTGACAGCCGCAACGCAAGGGGTGTAAAGCAGACAGAATGTAAGGAATGACGCCGCTGCTTTGGTTGACATTATGCTTGTCAGCTCGCCCGTGCCTGTAAACAGAACAGAAAGGGTTGAAATAACGCTTTCCTTTGCAATAAAGCCTGTAATGAGCGATGTTGACATTCTCCAATCGCCGAAGCCGAGAGGCGCAAATATCGGAGCAATAAAGCCTGCGATGGAAGCAAGCATACTGTCCTTTGAGGAGTCAACAAGTTCAAGGTGGAAGTTAAAGGTTTTCAAGAACCAAATTACTATTGTTGCAATGAATATTACGGTGAATGCTCTTGTTAAAAAGTCCTTTGCCTTTTCCCACAAAAGCTGTAAGGTCGTTTTTGCGCTCGGAAGTCTGTAATTCGGAAGCTCCATTACAAACGGAACAGCCTCACCCTTGAATACCGTCGCTTTCGCAATCGAGGCAACTATCAGTCCCGTTAAAATTCCGACAAAATACAGTATCAGCATTACCCAAGCCTTTTTGTCAGGAAAAAATACGCTCGTAAAATAACTGTAAATCGGCAGTTTTGCCGTACAGCTCATAAACGGTATGAGCATTATTGTCATTTTCCTGTCTCGCTCTGACGGAAGTGTTCGGCTCGACATAACAGCGGGAACGCTGCAACCGAAGCCTATCAGCATAGGTACAATGCTTCTGCCCGATAAGCCTATTTTTCTGAGCAGCTTATCCATAACAAACGCAACTCTCGCCATATATCCCGTGTCCTCAAGTAACGACAGGAATAAAAACAGCGTTACGATTATCGGCAAAAAGCTCAATACGCTTCCAACGCCCTCAAAAACACCGTCGATTATCAACGAGTGAAGCACTTCGTTTACATTCAGATTTGTAAGTCCTGTATCAACGCTTTGCGTAATTAAATCTATCAGCGCCTCAAACAGCTTTTGCAGTCCCGCACCGATAACGCCGAAGGTCAGCCAAAAAATCAGCGCCATAATAACAGCAAAAGAGGGAAGTGCAGTATATTTACCGGTCAGAATTTTGTCGATGTTTCTGCTTCGTATGCTCTCTTTGCTCTCTTTAGGCTTTACAACGCATTGCTCAACAAGCTTTGTGATAAATGAAAAACGCATATCCGCTATTGCGGCGGCTCTGTCAAGTCCTCGTTCTTCTTCCATTTGAACGATTATAGCCTCGACAAACTGCTTTTCGTTATCGTCAAGCTTTAGGGCGTTCATAACCATTTCATCGCCCTCAACGAGTTTTGTCGCCGCAAATCTCACAGGAATTTGTGCGGCTCTTGCGTGGTCTTCTATCAGATGCATTATTGCGTGTATGCATCTGTGTACCGCACCCGTGCATTCGTTGTCCTCGCAGAAATCGCATCTGCTTGGCTTCTCTCTGTATTTTGCCACATGGACCGCGTGGCGAACAAGCTCCTCGACGCCCTCGTTCTTTGATGCCGAAATAGGTACAACGGGTATTCCGAGCAACTCCTCGGTTTCGTTGATGTGTATTGCTCCACCGTTGCCCCTTACCTCGTCCATCATATTAAGCGCAAGCACCATCGGTATTTCCAGCTCCATCAGCTGCATTGTCAGGTAAAGGTTTCGCTCAATGTTTGTAGCGTCAACTATATTTATTATACCCGTAGGTTTTTCGTCTAATATGTACTGCCTCGATACTATTTCCTCGCTCGTGTACGGTGATAGGGAATATATGCCCGGCAGGTCAACTACCTCTGTGTTCGGGTAGCCTTTTATTATACCGCTTTTTCTGTCAACCGTTACACCCGGAAAATTTCCCACGTGCTGGTTAGAGCCTGTAAGCTGATTAAACAATGTGGTCTTTCCGCAGTTTTGGTTTCCTGCCAGCGCAAAGGATAATACTGTGTCCGCAGGAAGCGGATTTTCGTGCTCCTTGGAGTGGTAGCGTCCGCCCTCGCCGAGTCCGGGATGCTCTATTGTGCTTAACCTTTTGGATACTTGTCTTTTTTTTGACAATGCTTCCTTGTCTACCTCGATTTTCTTTGCATCGTCAAGTCTCAGAGTTAGCTCGTAATCATGTATTCTAAATTCTATCGGGTCGCCCATCGGAGCGTATTTTACAAGGGTTATTTCCACCTTGGGTATTACGCCCATATCAAGAAAATGCTGTCTCAGCGCCCCCTCGCCGGACACGGATTTTATTATCGCAGTTTCGCCCGGCTTTAGCTCGTTTAGCCTCATCTTATTTGTCCTTCCGTTTGCTTTGTAACTTATGTTTTTATATTATACCACTATGTTTATGTGTTGACAATTATAATATGCTGTATTTTTGTTATAATTTAATTTCTATACCTATATTATATTGACAAATTATTGTTAATGTTCTATTATAAGATTGACAAAAGACTATACAAGTTTGTTTATTATTTATTCATAGGAGGATTTGCTGATGGGACTTACTTTAGCACAAAAACTCATCAAATCGCATCTCGTTGAGGGTGAAATGAAGGTTGGAACCGAAATCGGACTTCGCATAGACCAAACCCTTACACAGGACGCAACGGGTACTATGGCATACCTTGAATTTGAAGCTATGGGAGTGGATAGAGTTAAAACGGAACGCTCTGTTGCTTACATAGACCATAATACTCTGCAAACAGGCTTTGAAAATGCCGACGACCATAGATTTATCCAAACCGTTACCAAAAAGCACGGTATCTATTATTCCCGTCCGGGCAACGGTATTTGCCATCAGGTTCATCTTGAAAGATTCGGCATTCCGGGAAAAACTCTTATCGGCTCTGACAGCCATACTCCTACCGGTGGCGGTATTGGTATGCTTGCCATGGGCGCAGGCGGAATGGATGTTGCCGTTGCTATGGGTGGCGGTACTTACTATATCCCAATGCCTAAAATGACAAGAATTAATCTTACAGGCTATCTCAAGCCGTGGGTTTCCGCTAAAGATGTAATCCTCGAGGTGCTTCGCATTATGAGCGTTAAGGGCGGCGTAGGTAAGATTATCGAATACGGCGGCGAGGGCGTTAAAACTCTTTCTGTTCCCGAGCGTGCTACCATAACAAATATGGGCGCAGAGCTTGGTGCCACAACTTCGATTTTCCCGTCCGATGAGATTACTCTCGCTTTCCTTAAAGCACAGGGCAGAGAGCAGGATTGGACAGAAATTCTCCCTGATGAGGACGCTGTATATGACGAGGTTATTGATATTGACCTTTGCTCTCTTACACCTATGGCTGCTTGTCCTCATATGCCTGATAAAGTAAAAACCACCGAGGAAATCGGCAAAATTAAGGTTGATCAGGTTGCAATCGGCTCTTGCACAAACTCATCATTCGTTGATATGATGAAGGTTGCTTCTATCCTCAAGGGCAAAACCGTTAATCCTAACGTTTCCCTTTGCATTGCTCCCGGCTCAAAGCAGGTGCTTAATATGCTTGCTCTTAACGGTGCGCTTTCCGATATGATTTCAGCAGGTGCAAGAATCCTTGAAAGTGCGTGCGGACCTTGTATCGGTATGGGACAAAGCCCTAACAGTGCAGGTGTTTCGCTTCGTACCTTTAATCGTAATTTTGAGGGACGCTCCGGTACTAAGGACGCAAAGATTTATCTTGTGTCACCCGAGGTTGCCGCAGCTTCTGCTCTTACCGGTTATCTTACAGACCCGAGAGATTTGGGCGACGCTCCCGATATTTCTATGCCTGAGCATTTCATCGTTGATGATAATATGATTATCGCTCCCGCTTCTGTTGAAGAGGCAGATTCGGTTGAAGTTCTCAGAGGACCTAATATTAAGCCTTTCCCAAAGACAGAGGCTTTGCCTGAAAGCATTGAAGCTAAGGCTGTGTTAAAAGTCGGCGATAATATTACAACCGACCATATTATGCCGGCAGGTGCTAAGATTTTGCCTTACCGTTCAAACATTCCTCATCTTTCACAGTATTGCTTTGCTGTGTGTGACGAAAGCTTCCCTGAAAGAATTAAGCAACTCGGCAAGGGCTTTATCATCGGCGGTGCAAATTACGGTCAAGGCTCGTCTCGTGAGCATGCAGCGTTAGTTCCGCTTTATCTCGGTGTTAAGGCTGTAATTTGTAAGAGTTTTGCCCGCATTCATATAGCAAACCTTGTTAATGCAGGCATTCTTCCGTTCACCTTTGCAAATGAGGCTGATTATGACAGAATAGACCAAATGGACGAGCTTGAGCTTGCCGATATTCGTTCCTGTATCGAAAACAAGAACGATATTTTACTTAAAAACCTTACAAAGAATGAAGAGTACGCTCTTGATTCCTCCCACCTTTCGGACAGACAAAGAGCTATGCTTCTTTGCGGAGGACTTCTTAATTACACAAGAGAAATGAATAAATAAGAGGTAATTGAAATGAATATTGAAGAAAACAAGGCTCTTGACGCTGCATGCGAACAGTTCCGTGCTTTAATGGAAAAGCAGCTGGAAAGAGCAAAGAAAATTAAAGAGGATAAGGAATTTACCGATTATCAGTCGCTTGATAAAATCGTTATCGGCATTTGCGGCGGTGACGGTATCGGTCCTATCATTACTAAGGAATCACAGAGAGTTATCGAATTCCTCCTTAAAGACGAAGTTGCAAGCGGTAAGGTAGAATTCAAGATGATTGACGGACTTACTATCGAAAACCGTGCCGCACATAATAAGGCAATCCCCGATGATGTTCTTGAAGAATTAAAGGCTTGCCATGTTATTCTTAAAGGCCCTACAACAACACCCCGTCAGGGCGACCCGTGGCCGAATGTAGAGAGTGCCAATGTTGCTATGCGTAAGGAACTTGACCTTTTTGCAAATATGAGACCGGTAAAGGTTCCGGAGCAGGGCATAGACTGGACTTTCTTTAGAGAAAATACCGAGGGCGGCTATGCAGTCGGTTCTTACGGAGTTAATATTACAGACGATTTGGCTGTTGATTTTACCGTTGCAACTCAGGAAGGTTGTGACAGAATTGCAAAACTTGCTTATGATTATGCCGAGCGTAACCATAAGGGTAAGGTTTCTATCATTACAAAGGCTAATATTATTAAGACTACCGACGGTAAATTCCTTAATACCGCAAAGAAAATCGGTGAGCAGTATCCCGACATCGTAACAGATGACTGGTACATTGACATCACTACCGCTAAGCTTATCGACCCGGCAAGAAGAAAAGACTTTAAGGTTTTCGTTCTTCCTAACCTTTACGGTGATATTATTACCGACGAGGCTGCCGAGTTCCAGGGCGGCGTAGGAACTGCGGGAAGTGCAAATATCGGTAAGAGATATGCTATGTTTGAGGCTATTCACGGCTCAGCTCCTCGTATGATTACAGAGGGCAGAGGACAGTATGCAGACCCTTGCTCAATGCTCAGAGCTACCGTTATGCTTCTTTCTCATATCGGTTACCAAAAGCAGGCGGACGCACTCGAAGCAGCACTTGATAAGTGTATGTTTGAGGAAAAGAAGCTTGTTATTACCGGCAGAGATACAGGCTGTACCTGTGATGAGTTCGGTGATTATGTAATGCAGACCATTACTTCAATGACCGAGTAACGGTCAGAAATTTTGTAAAACCTATTTGTTAGAGAGGGTTATTTAATGGCACAAGATATATCAATCTCCGTAATTAAAAGGCTTCCGAGATATTATCGCTTTTTGGAAACCTTGAAGGACAACGGAATAGTTCGTATCAGCTCAAAGGAGCTTGCTGAGCGTATGGGACTTACAGCTTCCCAAATCAGACACGATTTCAACTGCTTTGGCGGATTCGGTCAGCAGGGCTATGGCTACAATGTTCCTGAGCTTTATGCTAAAATCGGCGAAATCCTGTGCGTAGATGCAGGTGTGAAAACAATTCTTATCGGTGCGGGAAATCTCGGAAAAGCCGTTGCATCAAAGATTTTTACCCGTCAGTCAGGCTTTAAGCTTGTCGGAATATTTGATAAGAATGAGGCTATATCGGGCAAAATCATTCAGGGCATCCCTGTAAGACATATTAATTATTTAGAGAATTTCTGCATTGATAATCAGCCTGTTTGTGCGGTTATCTGCATTCCGTCTAATGATATGAGAGAACTTACGGATATGCTTTGCAGACTCGGCGTTAAGAGCTTTTGGAATTTCTCAAATTATGACATTGCTATGGCTCACCCGGAGGCGCTTGTCGAGAATGTTCATCTTACCGACAGCCTTATGACATTGAGCTTTCTTACCGGAAACGGAAAGGAAAAGCTTGAACAGATTGCCGAAGCAGATTAAAAATAAAACGGATTGGAATGAATTGCTTTGATTAAAATCAGTAACAGACAAATTGTCGATGTCCTCAGATTTTCTGATGACAAGGCTGTACTTGTCGAAAAAAAGCCTAATCTTAATTCAACCGGTTATGGCGTAAATTATTTCATCCTTAATTTTTCAACAGGCGAAAAGGAAATCGTCACAAAGGACGCATATCTTCTTAAAAAATACGGCTCAAAGCGTAAGGAAATCAGCGAAAAACTCGGCAATTTCGTTATGCCGTCGGCAATGGTTTTGGAGGACAGGTCGGTGCTTGTGATTTATCCTAACGGCGAAACGGGACTGTTTAATTCGGACGGTGAGCTTGTTCGTGACGGCTTGCTCAGCTATAATGATTCTCCTGTTTGTTGTATTGCAGAGGATGGTAACTGCTTTTGGTCGGTGTGTGAGGGCGAAAATGCGGTAATCCGTTATTTCGCAGATGGCGCAAAAATGGATATTCGTATCGGCGGCAAAAATCAGCCGACATTTGACAGACCTCATTTTGTGTCTGCCGATGATAAATATGTGTATGTTTGTTGCAACCATAATTCCGTCAGAAAAATTGATAAATCTACTTTCGCTGTAACAGATGTCAATAGATTGTATACCGATATTACAGGTTATTACAGATTTGGCAGATTTGCGATAGTTACAACATTTGACGGAGCATATTGCGATAAAGATTAAGCTTTAACAGTATTGTTTAAGCCTCGACGATTAATTTCGCCGAGGCTTTTATGATTTGTGATAATATTGGTGTCGCTGTACTTTCAAGATACATGTAGACGATTGGAGCGAGTGGCTAAAGTCTCAATCAAATAAGACGAGAGCAGAAAAGGTAGTTGATAGGCTGTCAAGTGGTGACGGCAAAGGATTAACACTTATTACCGATAGTGCGATTAATAAAGTTCCTTTGATTTCAACACCTAAAATGACTAATGCAGAAGCATTAAAATTACAAGCTCTGCATAAAGAATTGTTAGAGTATGCAAGAGATAATAACAATTCGGAAGAGGTCGCTTTTTTAGTTAATTCTAAATTTGAAAAGTTCGATGTTGTGGAGGGCGATGTAGAAAGTTTGGATTTGACAGGAAAATCTGCTAAATACATTTTACATAATCACCCGAATAACAGTTCTTTTTCAATGAATGATATTACTTTTCTTATAGATAACAAGCCCGATTTTATATCGGTAGTAAAAAATAACGGTAGTGTTGAATTACTCGAAATACAAAATTTCAATTATAGAAGATTTGTTGTTGAAGTTAATAGATTAGAGAAAAAATATCAAAAAGATATTGCAAATAATTTAGAAAAAGGTTATACTAAAGTAGCAAGCGAATTATTGAAAAAATTTAAATCAGGTTTGATTTTGAGGAGATGACATACGAAATGTATTCGACTGAAAAAATGCTCGAAATCCTTGAAAAATGGAGAAAAGACGCAGAAAAGTTTGAAAAAGAGGACAAAGAAAAAGAAAACTCTAAAAAGTCATAAAGCAGGCATTATGTCTGTTAATGTATAGTGTGTATTTTTTTCTTGGTCGGAGGGGTACACACGAAACTAAAGCACTTTGCAAATGCAAGGTGCTTTTATTATGCCTTGAGGTGAAATATGACAACAGTAACTATTGAACACAACCGCTTGTCGGTAATAGGACACGCAGGCTACGGCAAGGTCGGTTATGATATAGTGTGTGCAGAAGAAGGGACTTTCGTCGGAACATTCTGCGTGATTAAATACCGTTGCAAGCAACGGCATAGCAATCACTTTGTATGTTCCTCCTCTTAGCAAAATTACATCGGAGTAATTTTGCTATAATACAGAATTAAAGCATACCATATTGTTGCACCAAAAAGACCTACTCATTTGAGTAGGCCTTTTTGGTGCAGAAGAAGGACTTTCATCGGAACATCCTGCGTGATTAAATACCATTGCAAGCAATGGCATTGCAATCACTTCATATATTCCTCCTCTCCCCAAAAAGTCTCCGACTTTTCGGGGACCCCGATAAATTGAGGGTTCAAGTCCAATACATAAAAAGAGAGCAGCAACCTAAAGGTTATTGCTCTCTTTTGGTGCAGAAGAAGCGACTTTCGTCGGAACATTCTGCGTGATTAAATACCGTTGCAAGCAACGGTACAACAATCACTTCATATGTTCCTCCTCTCCCCAAAAAGTCTCCGACTTTTCGGGGACCCCGATAAATTGAGGGTTCAAGTCCAATACATAAAAAGAGAGCAACAACCCAAAGGTTATTGCTCTCTTTTGGTGCAGAAGAAGGGACTTGAACCCTCATGAATTTGCATTCACTAGAACCTGAATCTAGCGCGTCTGCCGATTCCGCCACTTCTGCATATAGATTAATAGGCAAGCCTGCTTTTTGCTTGCCTGCCTATTGTACTCTATTTTTTGTCATTCGTCAAGTAGATTATTTTTTCTAAGCTCGTCGATAAAACTGCTGACAGCCTGTCTTGCAAAATCCTCGTCCGTGTCATAATGCTTGATAACCTTATTCACAATACCGTCAATGTCGGTTTCCTTTTCTAAGCATTTCCATATGAACTCTCCGGTCTCGTTAATCGTAATCATACCGTTAAAACTTTTGATACGCTCACCGACAGCGACAGCCACTATTTTATCGCCTATTTTTCTTGTTACAAATCCCGATTTGATTTTCATAAACAGCTCCTACATATTAATATTTTGCACCTGACCGTCGTTCTCTCTGCTCTTATCTGCTCGATAAACGCTTAAATGTCCTGCCACGCTGTCAAAAATTGAGGTGCAGGCAAGGCTCGGCGCTTCACCTCTTATGTATTTTACAAAATCCTCGGCAAGCCTCTCGTCGCCGCCTCCGTGTCCTCCGTATGCGCCGACCATATCTCCCGTAACTCTGAGGTCAACTTCCTCAACATCGCACTCCTCATTATGTGCGTCAGGAGACGGGTTGATTTTAAGTACGGTAAATTTGCTTTCTTCAAAGTTGCCGAATATTTCGCCCTTTGTGCCGATAATATGAATGCTTCTTCTTGGCTCTGCCGAACCGCCTACCATATTATGCGTGCCTGTCGCTCCGTTTTCAAAGTTTACCATAACGCTTTGATGGTCAACAACATCGTTGTCGCATTTATATATACATCTTGCATATGGGCTGTCGCTCTGCATTAATGCGATTTTATCGTCAAGGGTAACATTTTCTTTACCCTCGAGCGCATCCCAAACATAAAATGCCCATCTGTCCGGGTGGTCTATATAAAGCCTCTTTGTGCTGTATACGCAGGTGTCAACCAAAGGACAATCCTTCATACAAATTGTACCCGCACCCTTTGGAGCATTCTCAGGCTTAAATTGGAACTTACCGCCGAATGATGATATTTGCTTCGGCTTTGTGTCTGACATCATCCACATCATTATGTCAAGGTCGTGACAGCATTTTGCAAGAAGCATAGAGGTGTGACATTTTTTGCTGTTAGCCCATTTTCCTCTTACATACGAGGTTGAAAGATGATGATATGAAACATGCTCGTTTGTCTGTATATTTATAATTTCGCCGATTTCGCCGCTTGCTATTTTCTCTTTGATTGAATAATAAAACGGAGTGTATCTCAGCACATGGCATATCATAACCTTTGCATTGTTCTTTTTTGCGCACTCAACAATTTGCCACATTTCGTCCTCGTTGGTGGCAAACGGTTTTTCGAGCAGCATATCATATCCTGCGTCAAGCAGTACAGTCGCCGTTTGTAAATGCTGTTCGTCCATTGTGCCGTTAATGACGGTGTCCGCAAGCCTGCCCTTAGATGCAAGCTCCTCTGCATTTTCAAAGCACATATCCTCGCCAAATCCGAAGTAGTCCATCGCCTTTTTTCTCCTGATAGGATTTGGGTCGGCTACTCCCACTATCTTTAGCATTTCCGGATTGGTTTTTGCAAGCTTGCTGTAAACAAAGGCACGGTGTCCTGCGCCTACGATTATTGCTGTAATTGGTCTGTCGTTCATATTTTCCGCCTCTTATATTGAATTTTATAGCTAAATTATACCACTTTTACTCTATAATTCAAGTTTTTATTTGACATATTTTCCTTGATGGGTATAATAATTACAGAACTGTATTTATATAATAGGAGAAATTAATGAAGAAGCTTCTGCCGTTTTTGAGAGAGTATAGGATTGAGTCCTTTCTCGCTCCGTTGTTTAAGATGCTTGAGGCTGTATTTGAACTTATTGTTCCGCTTGTTGTTGCGTCAATAATTAATGACGGAATACGCCAAGGCAATATGACTTTCGTGCTTAGCCGTTGTGCAATTCTTGCAGTGCTTGCCGTTGTCGGTATGATTGCGTCAATTACTGCTCAGTATTTTGCCGCAAAGGCAGCCACAGGCTTTGCCACCAATGTCCGACACGCTCTTTTTGACAAAATTCAAACCTTTTCGTTTAACGAATTTGACCGTCTCGGTACATCTACCCTCATTACCCGTATGACGAACGATGTAAACCAAGCGCAAAGTACGGTCAATATGGTGCTTAGACTGTTTTTGCGTTCACCGTTTATAGTTGTCGGTGCGCTTGTTATGGCAATGCTGATTAATGCTAAGATAAGTCTTATTTTTCTGCTTGTAATCGCACTTTTGAGCGTTGTGGTAACCGTTATAATGAAAGTCACCGTTCCTATGTACCGTAATGTGCAAAACACTCTCGACGATGTTACTCTTATGACGAGAGAGAGCCTTACCGGTGCAAGAGTTATCAGAGCGTTTACCGAGGAAGAAAAAAATTACGAACGCTTCAGCGAAAAAAATTCTTTGCTTGCTCATTTTCAAAGGGTTGTAGGCAGGATTTCTGCTCTTATGAATCCTGTCACCTATGTTATAATCAATCTCGGCATTGTATTTCTTATTTATGTCGGCGGCTTGAAGGTTGATGACGGCACTCTTAATCAGGGTGAGGTTGTTGCTCTTTATAACTATATGAGCCAAATTTTGGTAGAGCTTGTAAAATTCGCAACCCTTATCGTAACAATTACAAAGGGCTTTGCCTCTTGTACAAGAATTTCCTCCGTGCTTGATGTAGATAATACACTCGAATTTATTGATGACGATACTTGTTACGACAATCACACCGTGGCATTTGATAATGTTTCGCTTAAATATAGTCAGAGTGAGGAGGAAAGCCTCAGCGATATTTCGTTTTATGCCGATAGTGGAGAGGTTGTCGGAATTATCGGCTCAACGGGAAGCGGTAAATCAAGCCTTGTTGACTTGATTCCTCATTACTATGATTCTACCGAGGGCAGGGTTACCGTGCTTGGCAGAGATGTTAAATCATATGATAAAACCGAGTTGAGAAATAAAATCGGCTTTGTTATGCAAAAGGCTGTGCTTTTCTCGGGAACGGTAAGAGATAATATTCGTTGGGGCAAGGCTGATGCAACAGATGAGGAAATAGACGAGGCACTTAAAATTGCCCAAATTTATGACAGCATTTACGAAAAGGACGGCTTGGATACCATAATCGAGCAGAATGCCGCAAACCTTTCGGGCGGACAAAAGCAGAGGCTTTCCATTGCAAGAGCCATTGTCTCTAAGCCTGAAATAATCGTTCTCGACGACAGTGCGTCTGCGCTGGATTTTGCAACGGAAAAGGCACTTAGAGAGGCGATACTCTCTCTTGATTATAAGCCTACGCTGTTTATTGTTTCTCAGCGTGCATCCTCAATTATTTCTGCTGATAAGATAGTGGTTTTGGATGACGGCTATGCTGTCGGCATCGGAACAAGCGACGAGCTTTTGAAATCTTGCGAGGTTTACAGAGAAATCTACCTTTCTCAGTTCAGCGATGAGGAGGTGGCTGTAAATGAATAATAAGCAGATACTTAAAAGGGTTTTTGCATATGTCGGCAGATATAAAATTCATTTGGTGTTGTCTATGCTTTTGGCTGTCGTAAGCGTTGCAGGCTCACTTTATGTTCCTGTTTTATTGGGCAGGGTGATTGATTTTATTGTCGATAAGGGCAAGGTTGATTTTAACGGAATAATTCCTATCCTTATTCAGGTCTGTGCGATAGTCGGCGTTTCTGCGCTTGCACAATGGCTGATGAATGTGCTGAATAATAAGATAACATTCGGCGTTGTAATGAATATGCGTGATAAAGCGTTTTCAAAGCTTGAAAGATTACCCGTGTCGTATATTGATACTCACCCTAACGGCGAAATCGTATCGAGAGTTATCGCCGATGTTGACCAATTCGCCGACGGCCTTTTGATGGGCTTTACACAGTTTTTCACGGGTATCATTACCATTGTCGGAACGCTTGTGTTTATGCTTTCAATTAATCCGTGGATTACAGCAGTTGTGGTTGTTGTTACGCCTCTTTCGTTTGTCATTGCTTCATTTGTGGCAAAGAAAACGCATAAGATGTTCACTCTTCAGTCCGAAACAAGAGGTGAGCAGACGGCATTTATCGACGAGATGATAGGTAATGCAAAAACCGTTGATGCATATTCTCACTATGATGAAAATCTAAATACCTTTGACGAAATTAACGAAAGATTAAAGGGCTACTCCTTAAAGGCTGTGTTCTTTTCTTCCATAACTAACCCGGCTACACGCTTTGTTAATTCGATAGTTTATGCATCAGTTGCTCTGTTTGGTGCTTTTTTGGCTGTAAAAACAGAACAGCAGGCTATTACGGTCGGTGTGCTTGCTTGCTTTTTATCCTATGCAAATCAGTACACTAAGCCGTTTAACGAAATCAGCGGAGTTGTTACCGAGCTTCAAAACGCTTTTGCCTGTGCAGGCAGATTGTTCGAGCTTTTGGAGGAAAAGGAAGTGCCGCCCGACAGCCCCGACGCCGTTGAATTAAAAAATGTGGACGGAAAACTCGAACTGAAAAATATATGCTTTTCGTATGTAGAAAACAAAAAACTTATTGAAGACTTTAATTTAAGCGTTAAACCCGGACAGAGGGTTGCTATTGTCGGACCTACCGGCTGCGGAAAAACAACGCTCATAAATCTTTTAATGCGTTTTTATGATGTGAACAGCGGTAACATTATTATAGATGATAACGACTATGACAATGTCACACGAAAATCGCTCAGACAAAATTTCGGTATGGTGCTTCAGGATACCTGGCTTAAATCGGGTACGATAAAAGATAATATAAAGATGGGTGCTTTTGACGCAACGGACGAAGAAGTCGTTGAGGCTGCCAAGAAAGCGCATTCCCACTCGTTTATCAAAAGGCTTGCAAACGGCTATGACACCGTGATAGGTGAGGACGGAGGCTCGTTGTCGCAAGGACAAAAACAGCTTCTTTGTATCACAAGACTTATGCTGTGCAAACCGCCTATGCTTATTTTGGACGAGGCGACCTCGTCTATTGATACAAGAACAGAAATTAAAATTCAAAAGGCGTTCGGCGCACTTATGCAGGGCAGGACAACATTTATCGTTGCTCACCGTCTGGCAACTATCAAAGAGGCTGATGTTATTCTTGTAATGAATAACGGCAGGATAGTGGAGCAGGGTACGCATAAGGAGCTTTTGGCGCTTAACGGATTTTATACAAATCTTTACAATTCTCAATTCCCGTCAATTAAATGACAGAAAGGCAGACTTATGAAAAAATTACAAAGATTTATAGCACTTACATTAACCGTTGCTATACTCGGCGTAACCCTTTGTTCTTGCTCAAATGTGGGCAAGAGCATAATGGACGATACATATTCTCAGTATGAAAATGTGGCGTCCTCCGCTTCCTTTATCACTCAGGATGGTAAGACTAAGGGCAGCTTCTCCCTCAAAGGAAAAAAAGAGGAAGTTAAGCAGATTACAGTCGATATGGGCAAAGAGGTTGAGTACAACACCGTTGTTCTCGGCGAAAGCACAAAGACCGTAACTCTTTATGAAATTTACGGTTCAAATGAGCAGGACGCAAATTATAAGTTTCTTTATCAAAGCGACTGTATAGAGGGCGGACATACTTGCTACCTCGGTGATGTTAATTACAGATATTTGAGAATATTTGTAAACGGTTCAAGCGGCAGATATAATGTTAATTCATTTTCTGCATATAACATCAAAAAGGATAACGCCAAATCGCTCAGAGTTAATTCCTATATTGTAATGGAGGGAGTGAGCGAGCAGACCGATTTCAGTATGCTTGAAGCTGTGACAGACCTTATCGCTTTCGGTACGGCTAAGTTTGATTCGAAGGGCAACATCATATTTGTTGACGGTCAGGGCAATGAGGTTGACGAAAAATACTATTCCGACAAGCTTGACATTTTGAAAAAGAATGTAGGCGATAAAAAAATCAATCTTATTTGTGACATTGCAATGCCTTACGGTGATGATAACCTCGATATTAAATCAATGATGAATGACGAAAATGTCGATAACCTTGTTTCAAACATTGTAAGCTTTGTTGATAAATACGGCTTTGACGGTTACGATATGGACTATGAATTTCCCAACAGCAAGGCTGAGTGGAAAGCGTTTAATAATTTCCTGCGTAAGCTTGATAAGGCTATGCCCGATAAAATCATTTCTCTTGCAATAGCTCCTTGGGATTTGAGATTTGATGATGATGTAATCGAGATAATCGACAGAGTAGAAGTTATGCTTTACGATATGTTTACCACCCATAACTATCACGCTATATTCTCAACTACCGTAAACGGTGTCAGAAAGGCTATTAAGGGCGGATTTAAGCCTGAACAGATAGATTTGGGACTTCCGTTTTATTCTCGTCCTACCGACAAAAAACCATATTGGGGCAATTATAATCAGTATGATGTAAACGATAAGTACACAAATCTTTATCTGTTTAATGATTTCGACCACGAGGGCAATCCTATGACTGCTCCTCAGTATGTCAATTCGTATCAAATGGTAAGCGATAAAACCGCTTTTGCAATAGATGCAGGCCTCGGCGGTCTTATGGTTTGGCATTATACCTGTGACTTGCCGTATGATAATCAATATTCGCTCTTCAGAGCAATAAGTGAAACAAAGGAATTAAAGCAGTAATTACCGCTTTTTGAACTGAGGGGCGACCTCTTCGTCCCTTTTAAGAGGAGAAATAAATGGCTTTTGAAATTCTGTATTTGCCTGTCGGTAAGCAGATTTATGATGTGGAGCAGGCACAGATGAAGCTGAATGATTCAATCCAGCTGTTAAAAAGAATTGATAAAAATATTGTTATTCCAAACGGGATTTTGTTTTCAACCGATGATATTGACGGCTTCTTGGAGGATAAGACACCCGATTTCGTTATAGTTGAAACTCTTACATATGCCGACGCTTCGTATATTACCGAAATAATGAGAAAAATAAATTGTCCGATTTTACTGTGGTCAATTCCCGAGCCTGTTATTGACGGACTTAAAATCAGACTCAATTCTCTTGCGGGTGCGTATTCACAGGCTAACGCAATGCTTAATCTCGGCATGCCTTATAATTATGTTGTCGGCTCAACCTTTGCCGATGAAACAGAGGAGGAGATTAGGGCGGTTGTGCTTGCCGCAAAGCTGAAAAAATCGCTCTCAAGACTTAACCTTTTACAGGTCGGAAGTCCGGCTAAGGGTATGGGCTTTGCCAATGCATATGAGGGCGAGCTGATGAGAGCCTTTGGCGTTAAACTGTATAATGTCGAGGCTGAGGAACTTATGAAAAAAGCACGCTCATTTGATGACGATGATGTGCGTGATTTCATTTTTGATGCAAGAAATATGGTGCCTAATGTACTCAATACAGACAGAGAAAACCTGTTTGATGCAGGTAAACTTTTCAAGGCATATTTTGATTATTGTAACAAAAATGACATCGGTGCAGTTGCATCGTGCTGTTATCCCGAATTTGTTAAAAAATACGGTACTCCTGTATGTGCCGTACTTTCTATATTGAATGATTTGGGTATACCGTGTGCTTGCGAGGCTGATGTGTACGGAGCTTTGTCTGTGTTTATCTGCTCTTATTTGTCAAAGGTACCCGCATTCTTCGGTGACCCTATTAATATGGACGAGGAGTATAATTCTGTTACATATTGGCATTGCGGTATGGCTCCTACCTCTCTTGCAAGAGAGGACACAAGAGCGCAGGTCGGACCGCATTGCTTCAGCGGAATAGGTCCGGCTATGGACTTTGCCTGCCGTGCAGCCCGTCACGCAACCGTTTTCAGAATCGGTCGCAAGCCTGACGGAACATTCAGATTCTTCATTTGCAGGGGAGAGGCTCTTGACAGATTTAAGCAGTTTACGGGTGTTTCGTCCGTCATTCAGACACAGAGCAATGTAAGAGAGGTTGTCGAAAAGTCGGTCGCTTCCGGCTGGGAACAGCATTTTGTCGTTGCTATGACCGATATTTCAAAAGAACTCAAAGCACTTGCAAAAATGCTTAATATCGAAGTTGAGGAATATTAATTCTAAAAGACCTTATAAAAACAGCACCACAGCTATGAAAGCTGTGGTGCTTTGCTTTTCTATATAAAATCTGTATATGATGCGTCGCTCGGCATCCTCCAGTCTCCACGAGGAGAAAGCGAAACTGAGCCGACCTTAGGTCCGTCGGGAATACAGCTGCGCTTGAACTGCGAAATGAAAAATCTTCTCAAAAATACATTCAACCACTTTTCTATTGTTTGGCTGTCATATACTCCGTCAAATGCTTTTTCAGCCAGCTTTTGAAGCTTCTCCTTGCCGAATCCGAAACGAACGAAATTGTATAAAAAGAAGTCGTGCAATTCGTAAGGTCCGATGTTGTCCTCCGTTTTTTGTGCTATCTTTCCGTTTTCGTCAGGCGGTAAAAGCTCAGGCGATACCGGAGTGTCCAAAATATCGAGAAGAATATCCCTTGTCTTTTCGTCACTTTGTGACGCTACATATTCAACAAGGTATCTCACAAGTGTTTTCGGCACGGACGCATTTACTCCGTACATACTCATATGGTCGCCGTTGTAGGTACACCATCCCATTGCAAGCTCGGATAAATCGCCTGTTCCGACAAGCAGTTTGTTGTGCTTGTTTGCCATATCAAACAGGATTTGTGTTCTTTCACGGGCTTGGGTGTTTTCATAGGTGATGTCTTTTACGCTCTCGTTATGCTCTATGTCCCTCATATGCCCGATACAAGCGTCTTTAATGCTTATTTCCTTAATTTCTACGCCGAGTGATTTCATCAGCTCCAGAGCATTTGTGTATGTTCTGTCTGTCGTACCGAAGCCCGGCATCGTTATACCGAGAATGTCGCTGTTTTTCTTGTTAAGCAACTTCATTGCCTCAACGCTGACAAGCAGTGCAAGAGTGCTGTCAAGACCTCCGCTGATTCCGATAATACAGCCTTGAGAGCCGATATGCTCGATTCTCTTTGCAAGACCGCTTGCCTGAATTGCGAATATCTCCTCGCACCTTTCCTTTATCTGTTGCTTGTCGCTCGGAACAAACGGATGAGCGTCAACAAAGCGATAGGCTAAATCGTTTTCATCATTGACGATTCCCTCGACTTCTCTGCATTCGACTGAGCCGATTTTGTTTTCAAAAGACATATTGCTTCGTCTTTGTGCGTTTAGTCTTTCTATGTCGATGTCGGCTATTGTTAATACATTTTCTCTGCAAAATCTCTTGCCCTGAGATAATAAGCTTCCGTTTTCCGCAATAAGAGTAGCACCGCTGAACACAAGGTCGGTAGAGCTTTCGTATACGCCCGACGAAGTATAAAGATATGCACAAATGCAACGGGCGGATTGACTTGAAACAAGATTTTTTCTGTATTGCGCTTTTGATACATATTCGTCGCTTGCCGATAGGTTTACTATGATGTTTGCACCGTTGCAGGCAAGTTCGTTGCTCGGAGGATTTACTGCCCATAAATCCTCGCATATTTCTGTACCGAGAATTACACCGTCGCCCAAATCAAATATTTGACTTCCGATTTTTGTATCAAAGCCACAAATTTTTATTGGCTGAGGAGTTTTCATATCCTTGCCTGAAGCAAACCACCTTTTTTCATAAAACTCGTTGTAGTTTGCAATGTGTTGCTTTGGTACCGCACCGATGATTTTACCGTCTGCAATAATAATTGCACAGTTATAAAGACTGCTTCTGTATGCAATCGCAGCACCGATAATTACGCAAATGCCTTTTCCCTCGGTGTGCTTTGTTATTTGAGCAAGCGCCTTTTCAGCCTCTGCTTGTAATGCAGACGAGAAAAACAGGTCTGCACAGGTGTAACCCGTAACAGAAAGCTCGGGCAAAACAAGTATCTTGACGCCCTTTTCTACTGCCTCGTCAATTACGGCTTTTATTTCTTCTTTATTGTAGCTTGGGTTTGCAACCTTCATCTTGGGTGAAGCACAGGCAACCCTAATCATTGAGTAATTCATATTTACCTCTCATATCGTGATAAGTGCATCAGCTTTACCACATACTTATATATACATAATTTTATTATATATTAAATAAATTCATAATGCAATATTGAAAATTCGTTCGCTATGTTATACAATCAATGATATAATGTATACCAGATTATTTCACGGAGGATATGTGTAATGGATTTGTATTCGTTTATTCACGAAGCAATTTTTGAGGAAAAGGACAAATATACCCGACTTTATGAGCTTCTTTGGGGCGAGCTTGAGCAGGACGGCTTTGTAATTACCGATGAGCCGGGACACGAGATTGACAGCGTGTTAAAGGCTGTCGCAATTCAAAATCTTATCGGCGAGTTTGAATATCGTCTTTATGATGAGGTCAATGAAACAGGTTATGAGGATTTTTTGGATTATCTTGCAAGGCTCGGCATTTCAACTCAGGAGGCAGTCGATTTTTGCGATAACGAAGAAAACATTGACACATTCGACGATGACGAGGGATTGAAGCTTAAAAACGCACTTGATTACTATACCGAAATAGTTGCGGACAAGCTGCTTGAATGCTACTCTTGTGACGATTTGTTTGACTATTTCTTTACTGCTACATATGATTTTATTCAGGATTTCACTTTTGATTTTGAGGATGTGGATGAATTTACGGCATTTGTCGAATCAAACAGCGAAAGGCTGGAGGCTTATATGGAGGAATATCCGTCTGTTATGTCTTGGATAGAGGGCGGAATGATAGTTTAATTATTGACGAATTACGGTCGCTTGCTTGCAGGCGACCTTTTTATATCAAATGCCATTTCCTTTGCATAGTATGAATTGTAGGCAGAAAAGGCATAAGTGTCGTTTTCTGCGGAAACGAGGTGATATTATGCAGCAGGAAATAAAGGTAGGCTCTGTGACAAATGCACAGCGTGGAGCAAAAATACTGAGAAATAACGGCATTAGGGCTGTTGTGTACCGTCTTGAAAGACCCTCCGCCTCCGACGGTTGCGGATTCGCTTTAGGGGTTGACGCCTCAAATTATAATCGTGCAATAACGCTTTTGCTGGAATATAAAATCAGGGTGATTGACGGTGATGCAGGGTGATATATTTTGACAATGCAGCCACCTCATACCCAAAGCCGAGAAATGTAATCTCGTCGGTTATGCCGTCTGTCGCTAAGTATTCCTTTAACAGCGGCAGGGGAGGCTATAAACAAAGCCTTGCGTGTGCCGAAATGATATATGATGTCAGAGAAAAAGTGGCGGATTTTTTCGGCTTTTCTCCCGAAAATATTGTGTTTACAAAAAATTGCACCGAAGCTCTCAATATGGCAATAAAGGGGAGCGTAAAAAAAGGCGAGCATATAATAATTTCTTCTCTTGAGCATAACAGCGTCAGCAGGGTAGTGAATAAGCTTCAGCTTGACGGTGTTTGCACTTATGATGTGGCAGATTTTTCTTTTGATGATGAGATTACTTTGAATAATTTTTCGTCTTTGATTAAACCGAATACCTCTCTCGTGGTTTGTACCCATTCGTCAAACGCTTTCGGAGTTTCTTTACCGATAGCAAAAATCGGCAGTCTTTGCAGAAAAAACGGTATAAGATTTATTGTAGACGGCGCACAGGGTGCAGGTGTTGCGGATATTAACGCAAAGAGAGACAATATTGATATTCTTTGCGCTCCGGGTCATAAATGCCTTTACGGCTTGATGGGTACGGGGTTTATGGCAATCGCTGACGGTATAAAGCTTGATACCTTAATTCAGGGCGGTACGGGCAGCAGTTCTCTTTTGCTTACACAACCCGAATTTTCGCCCGACAGATACGAGGCGGGAACGCTTAATAATGTCGGTATAATTTCGCTCGGCAGGGGTATAGATTTTATTAGAAGCGTCGGCAGAGAAAAAATCTATGAAGCAGAGCTTTATCTTTGTGAGTATATGTATGACGCTTTTTCAAATATGGACAATGTCACTCTTTATACTCCCGCACCACAAAAGAACAAAACAATGCCGATTTTATCCTTTAATGTTAATTCAATGCCGAGCGAAAGGACAGCGTCGGTACTTGGCGCAAGAGGCATTTGCGTCAGGTCGGGTTATCATTGCTCTCCTCTGGCTCATAGGCACTTTGATACCCTGCAAGGCGGAACTGTCAGAATAAGCGTAGGTGCATTTAATGTTAAGAAAGAATGTATAACTTTAGTTGATGTTGTAAAAAAGTTGTGAATACCCTTTATTTATTGACCGTTTTGTGTTATTATAAATATAATTAAAACTTAGGAATGAAGAAATATGCCTTTAACTGATTTGAATATACAATTTAGATTTAGATATATAAAGAATTTGGGCAACTCTATCATAGATTTCTTTTCACAGGTTAAGGGACTTTTCAGTACCTTTCGTGCAATTGACTTCATTGATATAGTTTTCGTTGCTATTATACTCTTTCTTGTTATCCGTGTGATTCGTGAAACCAGAGCGATGCAGCTTATCAAAGGATTGCTGTTTCTCGTAGTGGTTTATTTTCTTGTAACATTTTTCGGAATGGGAGCTTCAAGCTATATTCTGAGAATGATTTTTACAAATATACTTTTGATTTTGGTAATTCTCTTTAGCCCCGAAATTCGTAATATACTCGAGCAAATGGGTAAGGGAACTACACGAAAAGCGTTTAAGAACGTGTTTAATTCGGGTGTCGGTGTCGATGTTGCCGAAATGAAAAAGACCGTTGACGCCGTTTGTAAGGCTTGTGCCGATATGTCAGATGATAAAATCGGCGCTCTTATAGTGTTTGAAAACGACTCGCTTCTCGGTGATGTCATTTCAACCGGAACTATTATCGACGGAAGATGCTCAAGGGATTTGATTTGCAATGTCTTTTATCCTAAGTCACCGCTTCACGACGGTGCTATGGTTATCAGACGGGACAGCGTTTATGCCGCAGGTTGTATTCTTCCGCTTACTAAAAATAATAATTCCGTATCGTCTGCCTTGGGTACAAGACATAGGGCGGCTATCGGAATATCCGAACAGAGCGACGCTATCGCATTTGTTGTAAGTGAGGAAACGGGTGCAATCAGCTATGCCGTAAACGGTACGCTTCATCACGATATTTCAACCGGCGATATGCGTGATATTCTTACTAATCAGTATATCCCTGACGGAACCTCTGCCGATGATAAGATTATCTCAAAGATTACAAGGAGGTTCAAAAAGTAATGAGTAAAAATACCGAAAAATCTCCTAAAAACAGTAAGAAAAAGAAAAAGGGCGGATTTTCCTTTTCAACCCTTATATATAACGATAAGTATTTGTTCGTGCTGTCGCTGTTTCTTGCTGTCATTGTTTGGATAACAAGCTCGTTGAGCGTCGGCTCAGAGGAAACACGAACCGTTAAGGTTGATGTTCCTATTAAGCTTTCGGGACAGGTAAGCGAGCAGCTTGGTATGCAGTATTACACCTTGCAGGATACCGTTGAGGTCAGTGTAAGCGTGTCGGGTGCAAAATATATTGTCGGACAGGTAAGCGAAAACGATTTGGAAATCACCTTTGATACCTCGTCTGTAAGCAAAACCGGCGACCAAAGAGTTCCTATCGTGGTTAAGAATAAATCTAAGACCTTGGATTATTCTATTGACGGCATTTATCCGTCAACCATCGACTGCTACTATGATGTAGACCAAAGCAAGACCTTTGATGTAAATGTTAATTACGATAAAAGCGTTGTTGCCGACGGCTATGTGTTTGGCGACCCTGTATTGAGTGAGGATAAGATTACCGTTTCAGGACCTAAAACCTATGTCGATAAGATTGAAAAGCTTTATTGTCAGCTCAATTTCGGCGACAAGAAGGATTTGACAGAGCAGTTCAGTCAGGATTGTGACATCAGAATTGACGGTGACGGAATAATTACTAATTACCTCACAATGACATCACGAAACGACCCTTCTAAGCATATTCAAAATGTAAGCGTAACGCTTCCTGTTTTGAAGGTGGTAACTCTCCCTGTTTCGGCAACCTTTGAGGATAAGCCGGAGGGTATTGACGATTCTGTGTTCAGCGTGTCGTATTCCGTTAATAATATTAAAGCAGGTGTTCTTGCAACTGCGGATATATCTACTGCTAATATCGGCACTATCGATTTTAGCGACCTCACAGTCGGAACTCAAAAATTCGATTTTCCAACCGATACAATTAACGGTGTGGCGGTGCTTGATAATATAGATAAGATTACAGCCACCGTTACAGTAAGCTCCGATTATGTTGAGCAGGTTGTAAGGGTTAAGAGAAGCGATATTGCCATTGAGGGCGCTAAGTCGGGCGAAAATCTTAGCGTAACCTATCTTGACGATGCAACGGTTACTGTGCTTGTCCCTAAGGGTACTCAGATAACCTCTGCCGACTTGTCTATGAAGTGCGATGTCAGCACAAGGTCAAAGGATAATAAGTATCCGGTTAAGATTACCGTTTCTAACAGCAGCTGCTGGGTTTACGGCAAATATCATGCAGAGATCAAATGATAATAGTTAAAGCCTCCGAGTAATCGGAGGCTTCTTTTTTTAATGTATTCCTTAATTTTATAATCCCATTGATATTGAAATGGCATTGTCGATTTTGCTCATATCGCTGTTTGGCAATGCACCCATTTTTTCCTTTAATCTTCGCTTGTCTATTGTACGCACCTGCTCCAGCAAAACAACGCTGTCTTTGGCAAGTCCGCAGTCGTTTGCGTTTACCTCTATGTGGGTGGGTAAATCCGTTTTGCCCTGTTGACTTGTTATAGCCGCTGCGATTACTGTCGGTGAATACTTGTTTCCTATATCGTTTTGAACAATGAGAACGGGTCTTACTCCGCCTTGCTCACTGCCTATTACGGGACTTAAATCTGCGTAGTAGATGTCGCCTCGTTTAATTGTCATTTTTGACACACCCTTTTAGAATTATTTGTTCACTAATATATTTACCTCATTCCTTTTGTTTTAATCATCTATTTTATAATATTCATAAATTTCTGTTTTGCTTTTTTGTATAGACTTTGCTTATCGGGGCATAGTTTTATTATGAATATTTTTACATCTAAAAAAAGAATAGTGAATTCTTTTCCGATTCCTATTATGATTATGTCGCTTTATCTTTTTGCAGTTGCTTTGCTCGGATTGCCCGGGTTTGTCGAGCTTGAAAACGGTGAGGTGGTTGAGTCTCTTTTGTGGTGTGCGGTATGCGGCGGCTTTTTCGCTTCAAAGGTAAGCAGAGATTCTGTACCGACAGTCGTTACGCTTTGTGGTGTGCTGTGTGAGTGCTTTGCTTATTATTTGCTCACCGGTAAGGCTCTCGGCTTTGGCGTTATTTGTATAAGTGCTTATTTTGCCGCAAAGTATCTGTCGGAGCTTGAAATGAAATATTTGTTGTTCGTCGGTGTTGGCTGCGGCTTTGTTTTGGGCGTTCTCTTGGGCGCGGTTAATCCGCTGTTTGAAAGGGGAGTAAAGGCACTTGCTTCGTTAATCGGAGATAATGCGTTTGCCTTTGGTGCGCTTAATGAAACTTATACCGTTCTTTTCGGGAGTCTGTTTTCGGATTTGTTTTACTATAAGGACTTCTCAACGGCAAGTATTATAAACGAACGCTTGATAACAGGGGCAGTCAATGTCTTTTCTCAGGACACATCAAATCCTGCGTCCGTGACTTCGACTTTTCTTACGGGCAGATATTACGCTACGATTTTTCTCCCCATTGGAATATATGCTTCACTTTATAAAAAATTAAAGGACAGATTTACCACGCCGCTGTTTTTAGCTTTGCTTGTATCTGTCCTCTTAGGAAAGAATATTCTGTTTTTAATCTTTGTTTTGTTTTATAATCCGTTCGTTTTTATAGCATTTTCGCTTTGTGACGCAGTCGCCTCACTCGGTGCTTCGCTTACCGATACAAGAGTAGGATTTACAGTCGCTCCGTCCGCTTTTGAAATGGTTAAAAACATTAACGATGTCGGCTATTTTCTTGCTGTCGGATTTGTTTGTACCGTGCTTGTTTTCTTTGCGTCCAAATATGCTGTCGAAAAATACGATTTCGATTCCTATAAGCCGATTGCGCCTTGTGTAAAAAAGCTTGTTGACGCATTGGGAGGTAAGGAAAATATAGAAAAGATAGATTCCGATTGCGTTATTGTCTATAACCCTAATCTTATCAATATTTTGAAAATTGACTGCGATATTTGCGAAAACAGAATTATGCTGAGTGATGATGACTTGAAAACCTTGTCGGATAATATCTGACGGCTTACAATTCCTTATACATTGCAATGTGCGGGATGTTTTCCTCAGGGTAAACATCACCGTACGCCTTGTATCCAAGCGATTCGTAAAAGCCCTGTGCTTGCGTTTGAGCCGATATAAATGACTTTTCTGCTCCAAGCAGCTTCATTTCCTCCTCGGCTTTTTCAAGCACCTGCCTGCCGCAGCCTTTGCCACGCATTTCCTTTAGTACAGCTATTCTGCCTGCGTGCCAGGTGTCGCCGTCCTCCTTGTAAAAGCGTGCAGTTGCAACGGGCTTTGAGTCGATATACATAACAATATGCTTTGCGTTTGAATTATCGTCCATACTGTCAATTTCGTGGCTTTTTTCAACGCCCTGCTCGTCGCAGAAAACGGTGAATCTTATGCCTTTTGATTCGTCGGTCGCATTGTCGAATATCTTAAATTCAGTCATTTGCGTTTTCTCTCTCCTGCATTTTTTTGCACATCATTCTTGCAACCTTGTATACATCACCGCATCCGAGAGTGATTACCAAATCGCCGCTTTGAACATTGTCGCATACATAGTCGCAAATTTCCTCAAATGTGTCAAGCTGAACAGCACCCGGGATTTTGTCGGAAAGGTCGGTTGCCTTTATTCCGATTTCGTTTACCTCTCGGCTGCCCATAATCTCGCTGATAACGCATTTGTCGGCAATTTGAAGCACCTGTGCAAAATCGTTAAGCAGTAAGCTTGTTCTCGTGTAGGTGAACGGCTGATGAACTGCCCATACGTGCTTGTAGCCCATTTTTTTTGCCGCCTCAAGCGTTACCTTGATTTCTGCCGGATGGTGAGCGTAATCGTCCGCAAAGGTAACTCCGCAGTATGTTCCGAGCTTTTCAAATCGTCTTGAAGCTCCGCCGAACGACTTTAATCCCTCAAGTATTTTGTCAACATCCGCACCGCTTTCGTACGATGCCACGAATGCAAGCAGGGAGTTTAATATGTTATGCTCGCCCGGAACAGAGAGTACAACCCTTGCAACCTTTTCGCCGTTGTGGTATGCATCGTATTCGCTGTGAAATCCGCCCGGTACGCAAACATTTTTTGCAACCCATTCGTTATGCTCGCCTCTGCCTACACTAATTAACTTTTTGCCCTCAATGCCTTTTAATGTGTCGAGGGTATTTTTGTCGTCTCCGTTATAGATTATTGTTTTTGTTGTTTTCTCGGCAAATTCTCTAAACGATTTTTTGATGTTTTCAAGATTGCCGAAAAAGTCCAAGTGGTCCTCGTCAATGTTGAGAATTACAGCCATATCCGGATTCATATGCAAGAATGTGTTGTTAAATTCGCAACTCTCGCAAACAAAGTTTTGGCTGTGTCCGTAGCGACCGTATGCGTCAATAAGCGGAAGCTTTCCTCCGATAACAGCTGACGGGTCAAGACCTGCTTGCATAAGAATTTGGGTAATCATAGACGAGGTGGTTGTCTTTCCGTGAGTACCGCATACGCCGATGCAGTTTGAAAAAACACGGCTCAACGCACCGAGTGCCTCTGCTCTTTCAAAGCACGGAAAATGGCTCTTTGCGTATTCAAGCTCCTCATTGCCCTTTAATATTGCATTAGTATAAATTACAAGCTGAGTGTCGTCGCTTATGTTTGACGGCTTTTGACCGAGAAAAACCTTTGCTCCCTCTTTTTCTATTCTTCTGAAGGTTTCCGTGTCGTTGTTGTCAGAGCCTGTAAGCTCATATCCGAGTGATAAAAGTATTTCGGCTATCGGACACATTCCCGCACCGCCGATTCCTATAAAATGTATTTTCTTGCTTTGCTTTAGCAAGGTATCTATATCCTTCAAAGTAAATCCCCCTGAATGAATTTTATTTTACATTTTATTATACTACTTTTCAGACAAAAAATAAACACCCTTTTTGCTTTATTTCATAAAATATAAAGGGTGATAATTTATGATAAAATTTTATCCGTACTTAAATGATGATAAGCGTATGCTTTATGCCTCAAAATATCTTGAAAATAACGGTGCGCAGGCTGTCGGAAAAATAGAAAATGCCGATTTTATTCTCTGTCCGATTAACCCTAAAAATTTGGATTATTTCTATCCATTGCCCGTGCTTGCGGGAAATGTCGAGGAAAAGGATAGTGTGTTTGACTATACCGCAGACGAAAGCTTTGCACTCCAAAATGCATACTTGACTGCACAGGGTGCAATCGCCGAAGCGTCGCAATGCAGCGATTTTTCGCTTGTAGGCTCTCGTGTTTTGCTTCTCGGCTTTGGCAGAATTTCAAAAGCGCTTTTGTCTTTTCTCTCTCCGATAACTAATAAAATATCCGTTTGTGCAAGAAGTCCGTTGCAGCGTAAGCAGGCGGAACTTCTCGGCGGAGATGCTTTTGATTTTGACGAGCTTTGCCGGAGAGTTGACGGCTTTGACTTTATTTTTAATACAGTTGCTCATCCCGTGCTTTGCAGAAAAGAACTTGAGAAGATTAATAAGGAATGTACTATAATTGACCTTGCGTCATTTCCCGGTGGTGTAGATAACCATTTCGCTTCTGTTTTGGGCGTTAATTTGGTAGTTGCAAGAGGACTTCCCGGGAAATATTTTCCAAAAACCTCGGGCAGACTTGTAGCCGAATCCGTTATAAAAATATTAAAAAGGGAGGGGATAGCTCAATGAATATCGCTTATTGCTTTACAGGCTCGTTTTGCACTTTTTCAAAGAGCCTGAGCGCACTCGAAACTTTGGCATCCGACGGACACAGAATATTGCCGATTATGTCGTTTAATGCATATAATACGGATACTCGCTTCGGCAAAGCAGAGGATTTCAGAAATAAAATCATCTCAATTTGCCATAATGATATTATACACACCATAGAAGATGCCGAGCCGATTGGTCCTAAAAAGCTTGTGGATGTTGTAGTGGTTGCACCTTGCACCTCAAACACTTTGGCAAAGCTTGCATACGGAATCAATGACACACCCGTTACAATGGCTGTTAAATCGCATATCAGAAATAATCGTCCCGTTGTTATCGGTGTTTCAACAAATGACGCTTTGTCGGGCGGTGCAAAAAATATCGGCTTGCTTATGAATATGCGGAATATGTACTTTGTTCCTATGTCTATGGATGACCCGATTAAAAAGCCGAGGTCTATGGTTTGTGATTTTGATAAAATCAAACAAACCGTCGAGCTTGCTTATCACGAGGAGCAAATAAGAATATTGTAAAATCGAGACGAAAATATAATTTTTTTGTTGACATTTATCTATAAAGAATATATATTTATTTTAATGCGGCTTTTTGATAGGTCGTAAATCGTGAGGGGGTTGGTTTTTGCCGAATACGGCTCTTCTTTCCAACGCCTGCAATAAAGAGGAAGTGCATAATTGAAGAAGATTATTGACTTGAAGAATATCACCGTAAGCTATGGTGATAATACGGTACTGGAAAATTTGAATTTGTATATAAACCAAAAAGAGTTTATAACGCTGCTTGGGCCTTCCGGTTGTGGTAAAACCACCACTCTGCGTGCAATCGCAGGATTTGTTAAACCGGATAGCGGAGATATTATTTTTGAGGGTGAGCGAATTAATGATTTGCCGCCGCATAAGAGAAGAGTCAATACTATCTTTCAGCGTTATGCTCTTTTTTCTCATCTTAATGTATATGAAAATATAGCGTTTGGACCTATGCTCCAAAAGAAGTCTAAGCAGGAAATCCGCAAGACGGTTGCGGAAATGCTCAGCCTTGTAAACCTAAAAGGCTTTGAAAAACGCTCAATCGACTCTCTTTCGGGCGGTCAACAGCAAAGAGTTGCCATTGCCCGTGCGCTTGCAAATAAACCGCATGTTCTTTTGCTTGATGAGCCTCTCGGGGCGCTCGATTTGAAGCTTCGTAAGGATATGCAGCGAGAGCTTAAAAATATTCAGCAGGAGCTTGGCATTACTTTTATCTATGTTACCCACGACCAGGAAGAGGCTCTTTCTATGAGCGATACCGTCGTTGTTATGGACAAGGGTAAGATTCAGCAAATCGGTACTCCCGAGGATATTTATAATGAGCCTGTAAATGCTTTTGTTGCAGACTTTATCGGCGAGTCGAATATTGTAGACGCTATTATGCTTGAAGATTACCTTGTTACATTCGGCGGCGTTAAGTTTAAGTGCCTTGACAGCGGCTTTGATAAGAATGAATTTGTCGAGGCTGTCGTTCGTCCCGAGGATATTGTTATTAAAGAACCGGGAACGAATGCGTCTCTTACAGGTACTGTTACGAGCGTTACATTTAAGGGCGTTCATTTTGAAATTCTTGTTGATGTCGGTGGCTTTATATGGATGATTCAGACTATTCGTGACGATATTAAGGTCGGAGATGTTATCGGTATGCACATCGAGCCTGACGCTATTCATATTATGAAACGCAGCGAGTATTCGGGTGAGTTCGGTGACTATTCGTCGTTCTCGGATGAAATGGACCACATTTCAGATGCCTCTTATAATTGGGAGGAAGAAAATGAAGAAGAATAGTACCGCTGCAAGATTGCTCGATAAGCCGTATGCGCTTTGGTCAGTATTGTTTATCGTAGTTCCTTTGATTATGGTTGCGTATTATGCGTTCACCGATAAATCGGGAGCTTTCACACTTTCAAATATGGCAGAAATTAAATCGTATATTTCCACCGTTTTGCTTTCTGTTTTGTACGGCGTAGTCGCAACAGCTATTTGTATTTTGATAGGATACCCGTTTGCGTATATTCTAAGCCGTCACACCGTTCGTACTCAGCGTACAATGGTGCTTTTGGTAATGCTTCCTATGTGGATGAATTTTCTTATTCGCACATACAGCCTTATGACGATTATGGGCGACAGCGGTGTGATTAATACATTTTTGTCGTCAATAGGTTTGAATCCGATTCATATGATTAACACCTCGGGTGCAGTCATTTTGGGTATGGTATATAATTTCCTGCCTTATATGATTTTGCCTATTTATTCCGTTTTGTCAAAACTTGACGGCTCTCTTATTGAGGCTGCCAATGACCTCGGCTCAAGCGGTATTCATACCTTTAGAAGAGTTGTTCTTCCGCTTTCTTTGCCGGGACTTCTTTCGGGAATTACAATGGTGTTCGTTCCTTGTGTTTCAACCTTCTATATTACCCAAAAGCTCGGCGGCGGACAGATTGTTTTAATCGGCGATGTGATTGAAAGTCAGTTCCAGTCCGCAAATAATTATAATTTGGGCGCTGCGCTGAGCCTTGTTTTGATGTTGCTGATATTCATTTGCCTCGGAGTAATGAATTATTTTGACGACGGCACAGAGGACGGAGGTGTTGTAATATGAAGAAAAAGCTTTCTCCATTGTCAAAGATTTATATGGCGCTTATTTTCGTATTTCTGTATGCACCCATTGCCGTTATGATGGTGTTCAGCTTTAACAGCGGCTCGTCTACCTATATTATGGATGGCTTTTCTACTCATTGGTGGATGGAAATGTTCCATAATTCTGCCGCTATGAAAGCACTTGAAAATACCGTTCTTCTTGCTTTGGCAACCTCGGCGATTTCTCTCGTGCTTGGTATTACAGCCGCAGTCGGACTGTTTTTGTCTAAGAATAAGATTTATAAGCGTGCTATGATGAATGTTACAAATATCCCTATGATGAATCCCGAAATTGTAACAGGTATCTCAATGATGCTCCTTTTTGTCTTTGCAGGTGCGCTTGTTAATAAAAGTCAGGTGCTTGGCTTTTCAACTTTGCTTATCGCTCATGTCACATTCTGCCTGCCTTATGTTGTTCTTAATGTAATGCCTAAGCTCAGACAGTTTGATATGAATATATATGAAGCTGCCGTTGATTTGGGTTGTAAACCGTTTAAGGCGTTTTGTAAGGTCGTGCTTCCCGATATAATGAGTGGAATCATAACAGGCTGTGTAATGTCTTTTACTCTTTCGCTTGATGATTTCATAATCTCATATTTCACCAACGGACCGTCTTTCCAAACGCTTCCGATTTATATTTTTTCACTTACAAAGAAGAGAGTCAAGCCTGATATGTTTGCGCTTTCAACCCTTATGTTTGTAGTTATTCTTGCTCTGCTTGTTCTTATGAATGTTGCACAGTCAAGAAGCGAAAAAAGGGAGGCGAGAAAATGAGCAGAATTAAGAAATTTGTCGCATTTGTGCTTAGCTTTACAGTTGCCGTTTCGTTTTCGTCTGTGCTTGCTTTTGCCTCTGAGGATTATTTCACCGATGAACAGAAACAGTATTACGCTTCTCTCGGCTTGCAGGGAACTACGGTTAATGTTTATAACTGGGGCGAATATATTTCGGACGGTGCTGAGGATTCGATGGATGTTGTCGGAGAGTTTGAAAGATTAACAGGTGCAAAGGTTAATTATACAAATTTTGAATCTAACGAAAATATGTATTCAAAGCTGTCCGGCGGCGGAGTTTCTTACGATGTCATTACTCCGTCCGACTATATGGTTGAGCGACTTATTGACGAGGAACTTCTCGACGAGATTGATTATGATAATATTCCTAATATGAAATATATCCGTGAGGATTGTCTTAATCTTCCGTTTGACCCCGAGCAGAAATACAGCGTTTGCTTTAATACGGGACATACCGTGCTTATTTATAATAAGGAACTCGTTGACGAAGTACCTGATTCGTGGACTGCTTTGTGGGATGAAAAATACAGGGATAAGGTGCTGATGTTTAATAACAGCCGTGATGCGTTTGCCATTGCTCAGGCGATTTTAGGTCAAAGCCTTAATACAACCGATGAGGAGGATTGGAATGCCGCTGCTGAGCTTCTTGCTCAGCAAAAGGATAAGGTTAATCCTGTTTATGTAATGGACGAGGTGTTTAATCTTATGGAGTCGGGCGAATATGCGCTTGCAACCTATTATGCGGGCGACTATGTTCTTATGAATGAGAATAATGAAAATCTCGGCTTTGTATTTCCTAAGGAGGGCGTAAACTCCTTTTATGATGCGTTTTGTATTCCTAAATGCACTCAGAATAAAAAGGGCGCAGAGGCTTTTATAAACTTTATGCATGAGCCGCAGGTTGCTTTTCAAAATGAGGAGTATATTTATTACGCATCCGCAAATGCAAGCGTTATGGAAAACGAGGATTCGTCCTTGTTTGAAAATGAGGCGGTCTATCCCGAGGAAGAGCCTAAAAGCGAAGTTTTCTCAAACTTGCCCCAGAATATTTTAGAACTTCAAAATAACCTTTGGTCTAAGGTTAAAAGCGGAAGTTTGAGCATAAACAGCGAGGCTCAGGACAGAAAGGTGTATACCTATTCTGCCGTACTCGGTGTAATTGTTGTGTGTCTTGTTTGCACTTCCTTTGTAAGAAGGAAGCGTAAAAATAAAGAACAGGATTTGGGTGATTTGTATGAGTAAGATTAAATGTGCGGTTTTTGATTTGGACGGTACGCTTGTAAATACCATTGATGACCTTGCAGGCGCTTGTGAAATTCTTATTAAAAAATATAATTTTGACGCTCATTGGACAAAAGAGGATTATCTTAATTTTGTCGGAAACGGAGCGAAAAAACTGGTTGAAAGAGCCTTTAACGAAACTCTCGATGAGAAAACTCTTAACGCGCGATATGAGGAATTTAAGCCTCTTTACGACAGCATTAAGCTTGACCACGCTCACGCTTATGACGGCATTAAAGAGCAACTCACTATCCTTAAAGAAATGGGAGTTAAGCTTTGCGTGGTTACAAATAAGCCGAATGTTGCCGCCGTTGGAATGGTGGAGCATATTTTCGGCAAGGACTTCTTTGATTGCATTATCGGATGCATTGACGGCGTTCCTACAAAGCCCGACCCGACTAGCACATTCAATGCTCTTAAAAAGGTCGGCTGTAAGCCAAGCGAAGCTATCTTTTTCGGCGACAGCGAGGTTGATATGCGTACCGCTAAAAATGCGGGAATAGAGGCTGTGGGTTGCTCGTGGGGCTTTAGAAGCTTTGAAACACTCTTTGCAGAACATCCGTCGGCTATCATTGATGAGCCGAAATACATATCAAAGCTATTTTAATTTTAATTTAAGATTTTTGTAAATGAAAAAACTGCTTGATTTAATTCAAGCAGTTTATTTTTTCTTGTTCTTTTTTTCGATTTTGTTTATTCTCTCAATTACCATCTTTGCCGCAAATCCCATCAAAAGACCGGTTACCGTTCCCGATATAAGCAGTACGGGCAGGTAATAAGCAATTCTTGATGTGTGCGTTAAAATAACAGCCATAATAAGCTGACCTATGTTGTGAAATATACCGCCCAGCATACTCACGCCGATGATAGAAAGCTTTGTTTTCTTTGCAAAATACATTACCGTAAGGCTGAGCGCACAACCGCAAAGACTGTATGCTATTGTCATCGGATTTCCAAACAGAAACCCCGAGAGAAATACTCTTATTATCGCAATAATGATTGCGTCTTGGATTTTAAGCGTGTATAGCGCAAACAGTACAACGATGTTTGCAAAGCCGAGCTTGACACCCGGTATCGGAATAATCGCATTAATCGGAATGAAGCTTTCAAGATAGCTGAAAATGAACGCAAGCGCAATCATTACTCCGTAGAATGCAACATTTTTTGCTTTATTCTTATTCATATTAATTACGCCACGGCATCAATTTCATTATCCTCTGTTTTGTCGTTGCTGACGGTTATTACCAGCTTGTGCGGCAGACAAATTATTGACTCTCCTGCTCTGCTTATCGGCTTGTGATTTGCACAAATTCCGTCGGGGCAGTTAGCCTCTGTCACCATTGCTTTGCCGTCTTTGATAATCAGGGTGTTTGTCTCTCCGTCGAAATCATATTGCTTTTCAAAATCCTCGTCTAAGCTGAGCGTTTGAATAATCTCTCCGTCTTTTTCTACCGTAACGGTGTTTCCGCTGCCCGAGTTCACATAGTAAAGAAAGAATGACAGCACACCTACTATTACGGCAACCGAGACGATAATGATTAAATCAGCCTTTTTCATATTAGTCCTTTACCAAATAGGTGCGTGCATATTCGCTCGCATCGTTTACTGCCTGAATAACAGCGTTTGAGGAAATTGTACTCTTTGCGATTATGTCAACCTTTGAGCCTTTTTCAATGGTGCTTGAGCTTGAAAGAGGAAGCTTTCTGCCTGCAAATTGATTTTTGAAAGTGTCCTGCTGAATTCTTACACCGAGGTATTCGGTCTCCTTTTGTTTGAGAATGTCGATACCTACAACATACTTGCCGTCTTTGGTCAATGTTGTTGCTGTTTCTATCGGAACTTCTGCATTGTATCCGATTGTAGCGGTTGTGATTACATAACCGATAACATTTCCGCTTGAATCAAGAGCAGACTCAACTGCCGTTACATTAAAGTCGTTGTCCTCAAGTGTAAGCGGTGTTGTGTCGCTTACAACGAAATCGTTTAATGCTACCGACTGCTTGTTTTTTTCGTTAATTGATTTTGCAAGCATTGATGATGCGAATACAAGCGCAATGCTTACCACAGCCATAATAACGAATGTAATAAGTTGCTTCTTTGATTTTGGATTAAAATGTGCTTTATTGTTCATTTTTTTACTCCTATTGTTCACTTATATATTTTTCAAAACCGCTTGAATAGGTTTTGTTATAATCCTTGTCTACCCACACTGCCTCAATACCTTGCATTGATTCAACAAGACTTTTGCCGTCCTCAATGCTCATATTGAACAGCCCTGTTGAAAGTGCGTCGCCAAGTGCCGAATCGTCGCATATAACCGATACGCTTGTCATATATTCCGCAGGCATAAGGGTGTCAGGGTTTATTATGTGGCAGTATTTCTTTTTGTCAACCGTGTAATATCGCTGGTAATTACCGCTTGTCACAACAGAAAGTCCTGTTATTTGCACAGTCAACAGATAATCCGTAGCCTCTGCGTTGGGATTTTCAATTCCGATTTTCCACAGCGTAGAGCCGTCGTTTCCTTTGTAGCCGAAGGTGGCAACATTGCCTCCTATGCTGATTGCTGCAGATGACCATAAATTATTTTGTGCATACTCTGCAACTTTGCTGACTGCATATCCCTTTGCGATAGCACCCACATCCAGCTGCATATCCTTGTCGTTGAAATAGACTGTCGATGCTTGCTTGTCGATGATTAAATCATCTATACTCGTATGCTCGCTTGCGCTCTTTAGCATTTCGGCGTCAGGTAATTTTGCCTCGTCGGGATTTTCCTTTGCCCATTCCCGTTCGGCGTGCCAAAGCTTCAGCACAGAGCCAAAGCAAATGTTTGTCTTGCCGTTTGTGATTTCGTATGCCTTTTTTCCGTATTCAAGCAGGTCTATTATATCGCTGCTTACTTTAACAGGGGAGTCAGCCGCCTTTTTGTTTACATCATACAGATTAGTAATTCCGTCGTAATGATTGTAAATATCGTAAAGATTGTCGTACCTTTTGAGTTCGTTGTAAAACTGCTCGTAATGCTCGTTGTACTTTTCTTGACTTTCATCGTAAGCAACAATGGTAGAGGCAGTATCAAACAGGTCGACAAAAGACGACGTGTACTTCTCCGCTTTAGTATTATTACCCATTTTTGTGCAGGAAGAAGCACAAATCATTAAAGCAATAACCGTTAAAATTGATATAATTTTTTTCATAATGAAATTATAACAGATTTGTCTCATTTTATCAATATATAATTAATACCTATTATATAATAAAAAAGAAGATGTCTTGCGACACCTTCTTTTATGTTATAGTTAAATTACTTTGTAGCAGCCTTTGCAGTGTTTTCTGCGATACCGCTGATTGTAATTGTGCAGCCTGCCTTGAGGTCTGCGTCAGACGGAGCCATATCGTCACCGTAGCAAGCCTTGATTTCGTCAGCAGTCTTGCCCTTGCACCAGTTTTCAAATGCAGCAGCCTGCTCGTACCATTCCTTGCCGATTGGAGAAGCACCCTTCATACCGTACTCTTCCTTGAGTTCCTTCTTTGACTTGTACTCGCCCTTTTCAACAGTGAACTCACCGTTAGCGATTGAGCATTTAGCCTGAGAAGCATCGATGATGCAAGAAGTAACCTTGCCGTCAGCGTTGATTGTTACAGCAGCATAGTCTGTATCATACTGAAGGTTTGTCTCGTTGCTCTCATAGTACTTCTGAGTAGTAAGAGAAAGGTTGAGAGTGTCGGTAGCAGAAGCGCCGCACTCTGTTGCGTTAGCGATAGCCTTAGCAACTACTGCGGTAAATCCGCCTGAGTAAATTGTGCAACCTGCCTTGAGGTCTGCGTCTGTTGGGTAGCCTGTTTCGTCTACGCCTGCCTTAACCTCGTCAGCGGTCTTGCCCTTACACCAAGCTTCAAATGCAGCAGCCTGCTCGTACCATTCCTTGCCGATAGGGGAAGCAGCCTTCATAGCATAATCCTCTTTCTTGGCAAGCTTTGTTCTGAGGTCAGCTACATCGCCGTTGTCCTTAGTAAGGTCAGGCTTTGTCTGAGCCTCGTCGATTTTAACATCGATGATTTTTCCGTCAGCGTCAACTAATACAGCAGCAGCAACTGAGTCAATCTCAAGCGCGGTAGCCGACTTGTTATATTCGTCATCCTTAATTTGAGAAATGATTGCCAAACCTGTCTTAGCAGTGCCTGACTTAGTGTCTGTGTTCTTGTCGTCGGATGCGCTGTTTGAGCAAGCGGCAAAGCCTATTGCCAAAACACCTGCAAGACCGAGAGCGAGAACTTTTTTCATTTTAGTCATAAGTTCCTCTCCTTTACATTTATAAAATGTTTATGACTTTTAAGCAAACGAGTCAGTCGCCTGTAAGCTACAAGCAACCTCTCGCATAGCTTCGTAAATAATTTAGCCCGTTTGGACTAATGTGGCTCAACGCCATACATTATATTAAGATAAAACATCGAGTTTGTCAATATATTATCAAAGATTTTTTTATGATTTTAATCAATTTTTAATCAATATCTTTTGATAATCTTTCGAGGACACTTGTTAAAGCAAATTCCGCATCGTGTGCATTTGTCGTAATCAATCATTGCGATTGAGTCAATTACATGAACTGCATCGGAAGGGCAGTTCTTTTCACAGATTTTGCAAGAGATACATCCTGCCGTGCAAGCGTCCCTTACATCCTTGCCCATTACGTGTGATGAGCATTGAACTCTGTATGTTGCGCTTTCCGGAACAAGCTCGATTAAATCGTGCGGACATACCTTTACACACTTTCCGCAAGCGATACAAAGTGATTCGTCAACAACAGCTTTTTTGTCAATGATTCTGATTGCGTTTTGCGGACAAACCTTAGCACAAGAACCGAAGCCTAAGCAGCCGTATTTACAGGAATATGGGCTTGAGCCGGGCATAAGAGCCGCAGCCTCACAGGTTTCAATTCCGATGTAATTGTAGTCAATGCTTTTCTTGTCGCCGCTTCCGTCACACTTGACATAAGCGACCATTCTTTCAACATCGCCAAGCTCAGCACCCATAATAGCAGCGATTTTCTCAGCAACAGGCTTGCCTCCTACCGGACAGCCCGAAACAGGTGCTTCACCCTTTGCGATTGCGGCAGCCATAGCGTCACAACCTGCATATCCGCAACCGCCGCAGTTGCTTCCCGGAAGCTCATCTCTGACAGCGATTTCCTTTTCGTCAACCTCTACCTTAAAGATTTTTTCTGCAACTCCGAGAACTATACCGATTATTATGCTGATTACTGCAATTACAGCAACAGCGATTAATACTGCATTAAAATCCATTTCAAGCCCTCCTTATGCAAATGCGTTAAAGCCATAGAAGGCAATGGACATCAAGCATGCGGTCATAAGCACTGCGGGAGTACCCTTAAAGCATCCGAGATAATCGTTGTTTTCTGTTTTTTCTCTAACGCCTGCCATAATAACTATTGCGATAGTAAATCCTACTGCCGTACCAAAGCCTGTCACAACGCTGGTGATAACATCGTTTGACTGCTGAACATTGGTAAGTGCAGTACCGAGAACCGCACAGTTAGTTGTGATAAGCGGAAGATAAACGCCTAAGCTCTTGTATAAGGACGGAGAAGCCTTCTTTAAGAAAACCTCTACGAGCTGAACAAGAAATGCAATTACTATTATAAATACAATAGTTTTAAGATATTCAATATGTAGCTTTTCAATTACAAATTTGTAAAGCAAGCTTGATACCAAGGATGAAATTGTGATAACGAATACTACTGCTCCGCCCATGCCTGCTGCGGTTTTTGTCGATTTGGAAACACCGAGGAACGGGCAAATTCCGAGGAACTGACTGAGTACAACGTTGTTAATAAGAGCAGTTGTAATCAATACCAAAAATAATTTTCCTGCCATTATTTACCCTCCTTTTCTGCCTGAGGACAGTTCATACAGTCACCGCTGCACTTTGTCTTTGCCTCTTTCTTCTTGCCCTTTGTGATTTTGTTCATAAACGCACAGAGGAGTGAAAGAACAAGGAATGCACCCGGTGCAAGAATGAAAATTGAGATAGGCTCGTAAGATTCAGGCATAACTCTTAAACCGAAGATGCTTCCGTTTCCTAAAAGCTCTCTTACAATACCGATGCTTGTAAGACCGATTGTGAAGCCGATACCGATTCCGATACCGTCAAAAATAGAAAGCAAAGGACCGTTCTTAGAAGCGTAAGCCTCAGCTCTGCCGAGGATGATGCAGTTTACAACAATAAGAGGAATGAAAATTCCGAGGTTGCTGTAAAGAGCAGTCAGATAAGCGTGCATAAGCATTTCAACTATTGTTACGAATGAAGCAATAATTACAATGTATACAGGCATTCTTACTCCGGCAGGGATTACCTTTCTGAGTAAGGAAATGATGAGGTTTGACATAATAAGTACCGCCATTGTGGCAACACCCATACCTAAGCCGTTTAATGCGCTGGTTGTAACCGCAAGAGTAGGACACATACCGAGCATAAGCACGAAGGTGGGATTCTCTTTTACGATACCGTTATAAAGTCTTTCTAAAATACCTTTCAAAAAAATCTCCCCCTTCCTTAATTATTCACATTGGCTGTATCGGCAAAATTTTCCTGATAGAAAACGATTGCCGCATTAACAGCCTGCGTAACTGCGTTTGTTGTGATTGTAGCACCGCTGATTGCATCAATCTCCGTGTCGGATGTGGCGCCTGTTTTTGTAAATGTCAACGGTGAAGCGGCTTTGTTCTTGAACTGCTCTGTAAATTCAGGGTCAGCACATTTAGAGCCTAAGCCTGCCGTCTCGCTGTTCTTGATTGACGAAAAGCCCGTAATCTTGCCGTCTTTGATACCTACTGCGATTTCTACATCTCCGCCGTATCCCGATGATGAGCTTGCGGCAATGATGTAGCCCTCGGTTTTGCCCGAAGCGTCGTTTGCACCGAGTACATCAACGATTTTGCAAGTGCCGAGTCCGTTTTCTTCTAAGAGTGCAACAGAATTGTTTATCATTTCTTCTGTATTGTCAAACTCCGAAAAGCTGTCGCAATCGGAATATACAACCTTGTATATTGCTGCCTTTTGATTAACCTCTGCCTGAGCAATAGGCTCTGCCGTAACCTGATTTACGATTGCAAGAAGTGCAACCGCAACTACCGAAATTACAACCAAAACCAATGTGTTAAGCAGGGTACTTGATTTTTTCTTATCCATTATTTTGCTCCTCCCTTCGCCTTGACTGAGCCGAAAGGCCTTGGAACTGTAATCTTTTCAATCATAGGAACTAAGAGGTTGCAGATGATGATTGCATATGAAACGCCCTCGGCTGAAGAACCTACCACTCTGAACATAGCAGTCACAAAGCCAAGAATGATTCCGTAAAGAATCTGTCCCTTAGAAGTGATTGGACTGGTTACATAGTCTGTTGCCATAAAGAATGCACCGACAAGCAGACCGCCCGAAAGAGCCTCGCCCAAAAGATATGATACGGTAACGCCGTCACCGTTTACAAGTCTGATTATTGCGATAAATGCAACCGTAGAAATTATGTAGGTGAAAGGAATTCTCGGTGAAATAACCTTCTTTATGAGAAGATATGCACCGCCTACCAATATAGCAAGCGCAGAAACCTCACCGATTGTACCGCCGTGCATTCCGAGGAATAATGACGCTAAATCAAGGTCTTTTCCCTCAGCAAGTTGTGCAAGCGGAGTAGCACCGGCAACAGCGTCAACACCGGCTAAATCTTTTCCTGCAAGCAATGTAAGTGCGTCTTTAATCTTACCGCCCTTGAAAAGTTCGGACGGAGTAGCACTGTAAACCTTATACATAGCGAAATCGCTCATCTTGCCTGCAAATGAAATAAGCAGGAAGCATCTTGCCGCAAGTGCAGGGTTCATAAAGTTTTGACCTAATCCGCCGAAAAGCATTTTTACTATGATGATAGCAAATCCGCTTCCGAGTACGGGAATGTACCACGGAACGCTGGCAGGCAGGTTTACTGCAAGGATAAGTCCTGTTACCAATGCCGAATTGTCAAAAATCGTAATCGGCCTCTTGGTGATTAAGTTAAACAGCAGTTCAAAAACTACCGATGAAATTACGCATAGTGCCGTAACGGTCAGCGCAGGAAGTCCGAAATGATAAATTCCGAATGCGATTATCGGTATAAGTGCGATTGCGACATCGCCCATAATCGACTTGGTTGTGTTTTGCGACCTTAAATGAGGTGCAACCGATACATTATACATTATTTTGCTCCTCCGTTTCTCATAGACCTGCTTCTTACATCAGCCTTACCCATAACAATGAGGCTTGTAAGAGAAATCTTTGCAGGACAAATATATGAACAGCAACCGCATTGTACACATTCCATACCGCCAAGCTCCTCGAATTTGTCTGTGTTGTTTTCCTTAACCGCCTTGCATAACATCTGCGGAACGAGGTTTGACGGACAAACGCTCATACACTTGCCGCAGTGAATACAGTTTGACTGCTTCATTGCAGCCACATCGTCAAATGTAAATGCCAAAATGCCCGATGATGTCTTTTGAACAGGAACATCAAGGTCACTCATTGCAGAACCTGTCATAGGTCCGCCTGCAATAACCTTGCATACCTCGGGCTTTAATCCGCCTGCTGCCTCAATTACATCTTTTTGTGACATACCGATAGGCACTTTGAAGTTGTTGCAGTTGTTTACGCCTTCGCCCGTAACAGTCATATATCTGTGAATAAGCGGCAGGTTTTCATAAAGTGCATTATAAATTGCGTAAGCGGTAGAAGCGTTAAGCACGATGCACTTAGCGTCGGCAGGAAGCATATGCGAATTGATTTTTCTGCCTGTAACAGCATAGATCAAAGAGCGCTCGCCGCCCTGCGGATACTTCGTTTTGAGCTGGCAAATGTCCATCTTGTCGTCAGGCTTGATAAAACCTTTGATAACTTTGATGGAGTCCGACTTGTTGTCCTCAATGCCAAATACTACTTTAGCATTAGGGAACAGTCTTGATACCATACGCATTGCCTTTACGATTTGCTCACCTTTTTCGAGCATAACTCTGTAATCGACGGTGAGATAAGGCTCACATTCACAACCGTTTACGATAACCGTGTCGATTTCATCGGCATTCTTCGGCGAAAGCTTTACGGCAGTAGGGAAGCCCGCACCGCCTAATCCGACGATACCCGCATCTCTGATTTTTTCGATGATTTGCTCGTTTGTAAGCTTGCTCGGGTCGCTCTTTACGCCCAAGCCCTCAACCTCTCTGTACTCAAAGTCGTTTTCGATAATGATTGACATTACCTTTTCGCTTCGAGCCGTGAGACATTTTTTGATACCCTTAACGGTACCTGACACGCTGCTGTGAACAGGTGCGCTGACAAATCCGTCAGCCTCTGCAATAACCTGTCCTTTAAGCACCTCGTCTCCAACGGCAACAATAGGCTTTGCCGGTTTTCCGATGTGCTGAGATAAAGGATAAATCATTTGCGAAGAAGCTTTGATTGTCGTGATAGGAAAGTCCTTAGAAAGCTCCTTGCCTTCATAAAGATGCAATCCTTTTTTTAGAGACTTCTTTTTCTTCATAAGTCCAACATCCTCTCCAAATTGCATTAAATGCTAATAATAATTTAACATATTATAACAATAATTTCAACAGACAAATATTACATATTGCCAAATTTTATTTTTATATTGATAAAAGTCATTACATCGAGGCTTTGCGTGCTTGCTTTTTTGTTGAAAACATAGTGTCATTGCACAAAAAAATAAGCAGCAACCAAATGGTTACTGCTTATTTTTGGTGCGAGAGACGGAACTTTCGTCGAAGTACGCTCCGTAATTAAATGCTGTCGCAAGCAACAGCATAACAATTACTGCGCACATTTCTCCTCTTTGCAAAATTGCATTAGCGCAATTTTGCAATTAACAGATAACGAATACTGTTTCACACAATAAAAAAGAACAGATACCAAATGGTACCTGTTCTTTTTTGGTGCGAGAGACGGGACTGCGTCGAGGCACACTTCGTGATTAAACATTATCACAGGTGATAATGCAACAATCACTGCGTATGCTTCTCCTTTCCCCACAAAGCCTTATGGGCTTTGCGGGGATCCCGAAAATAAAGACGGATTCAAGTCCACATCTGTACGTACATAAAAAATAAGCAGCAACCAAATGGTTACTGCTTATTTTTGGTGCGAGAGACGGGACTTGAACCCGTACGAGTCGCCCCACACGCCCCTCAAACGTGCGCGTCTGCCGATTCCGCCACTCTCGCTCAACGCATATGAGTATATCAAATCATTCGCACTTTGTCAAGAATTATTTACAATTTTTTTGAAAAAAATTTCAGAGCCTTATTTTGTCATAATTTTTTCACGGCTGCATAGATATTTTTGAGGGATGCTTTATGACTGAAAACATTGATAATAAAAGGCATTGTCTGTCGCTTGAGGATAGAAAGTGCCTTAAAATTTGCGGCGTCAAGGCTGTTGACGATTATAACGAAAATGAAATTAACGCTCTGACAATCTGCGGTCGTTTGCTCATTAAAGGCGAAAATCTTAATATTGAAACTCTCGACCTTTCTCTGGGTGAGCTTGTGCTTAACGGAAAAATATCCGCCCTGGTGTATTCCGAGGATATTCAGGGCAAGGGCTTTTTTAAGAGGCTCTTTTCGTAATGCAGGGGATTGTTGCGTTCTTTCTTTGCGGTGTTGCGTGCGGCTTTTATCTCCGTTTGGCAGGTATTTTTTCCACGGCTTCGTTGTCTCATTTGTTTACTTTTATTAATGATGTGCTTTGCGTTTTGGCTTGCACTCTTGCTTTTTTCTGCCTTTATGTCGGCTATTCCGACGGCTATGTGCGATATTATTTTCTGCTTTCTTTTGCTCTTGGCGTCGGTCTTTATATGCTCGTTTCGTCGCTGTTGTTCTCAAAAGTCGAGATGAAAATCGTAGCCGTACTAAGAAAATTTAACATTCATATCCTATCTTACAAAAAAGAAATAAAAAACGCTTGCAATACTTATGTTGGATATAATATAATAAAGGTGAAAAATAAAATGTTAAGAGGTGTAAGCCGTGAAGGTAAAAGCCGAAAAGACGGCAAATAAAAAAACAATTACTATGATTGTTTTAGGTATTCTTGCGCTTGCTTTACTGATTTACTGCTCCTATTGTATCGCTGATAATGCGGCGGACATCAGCCGTCTGCGTACACAAAAGCAGGAACTTGAGTCACAGTATGAACAGCAAATAGAGGATAACAGTCAGTTGAAATCAATTTTGGATTCGGATGATAAAAAAGATTATCTTGAGCAAAAAGCTCGTGAAAACAATTATGTAAATGAAAACGAGATAGATTTCTATGATGTGAATTGATTGATGTCTTGTGTTGCTGAGGGCGCAAATACGCCCTCTTTTTCGTTAGTATGAATTTAAGGAGTATAAATATATGATGATGAAAATGGTTGCCACTTGCCTTTTTGGCTTGGAGGGACTTGTGGCTGAGGAACTTAGGTTTATGGAAGCACAGAATGTTTCTGCCGAAAACGGACGAGTGTTTTTCGAGGGTGATGAGACTATTCTTGCCCGTGCAAACATTTGGTCAAGGTACAGCGAAAGAATTTTGATAGTGCTTGATGTGTTCAACGCAGTAACATTTGAGGAACTGTTTCAGGGGGTCAGAGCGCTGCCTTGGAGTGAATTTATCGGTTCTCGTGACGAATTCCCCGTTAAAGGCTTCTCAATAAATTCAACCTTGCATTCCGTTCCCGATTGCCAAAAAATCATTAAAAAAGCAATCGTTGAATCTTTAAAGGATGATTACAATATTTCGTGGTTTGAAGAAACAGGACCTATTCATCAGGTGCAATTTTCCATAATGAAAGACGAAGTTACGATAATGCTTGACACTTCGGGCAGAGGGCTTCATAAGAGAGGTTATCGCCCGGTGGGTAATGACGCTCCTATCAGAGAAACGCTTGCCGCCGCTATGTGCCGACTTTCTCAGCTTCGCCACTATCACACTATGTATGACCCTTGCTGCGGAAGCGGAACGGTACTTATCGAAGGCGCAATGCTTGCAAACAATATCGCCCCCGGCATTAACAGAAACTTCGATGTTGACCGTTGGGGTTTCGTTCCCGAAACGGTTTGGATGAGCGAGAGGCAACGCTGCCGTGACCTTATTAAAACCGATGTTGATTTTGTTGCTTTCGGCTCTGACATTGACCCTAATGCTATTGAACTTACAATGAAAAATGCGAAAAAAATCAATGTGGATAAATTCATTCACGCATCCGTTCGTGACATTGCTCGCTTTAATCCTACTACCGAGAGAGGCACTCTGATTACAAATCCGCCTTACGGTGAGCGACTTCTCGATATTCGTACCGCAGAAAAGATTTATCGCATTATGGGCGAAAAATTTGTATCAAAGAGAGGTTGGTCTTACGGTATTATTTCACCCGATGAGGAATTTGAAAAATGCTTCGGCAGAAAAGCGGACAAGCGCCGTAAACTCTACAACGGTATGATTAAATGCCAATATTATATGTATTTTAAGTAAGGAGGAGATTGTATGAAACCCAAGACGGAGAAATCGTTAAGAACTGCCAATGCTTTGGGCTTGGTCGGAAATATCCTTTTCGGCTTGATTCTTGCTTTGTATGTGACATTGAATTTTCTTATGATGGTGTGTGACGGCGGAGCTGTTTACATTAATGCCGAATTTGAAAATGATTTGTTGTTTTACGGACTTTATCTTGGCTGTCTTAATCTGTTTCCTATCCTTTGCGTCGGTTTAATGTTCGTGATATATAACGCTTTTTGTAAATCTCATAAAACGGCACAACTTGTTTCGTCTATCGTTTTGGGCTTTGCTTCTGCATTGGTATATATAATAACCTATATTCCACTCAGCTCATTTTATAATATTTACTACGCGAGGGATTATACCGACGCTTTGTGTCCGTCGGCTGACAGAGCATACGCATTATCGTTTTCTGCTTCGTATAGAATATTCGTGATTTTTGTACTGCTGTTTATGCTTTTTATGTGCTTTGTGCAAATCGCGTTTGTCTCATATTGTAAGAGTGTTGAAAAAGGGACTAATCGCACGCAAATTATGCTCGGCTATGAACGCTTTAGAATTGTTCCTGCCGTTGTGTGGCTGGTTGGCGTAATTTCGTTTGTATATGGTATTATTGTGTAAGGAGGAATGGTTATGCTTGAAATGATTATCGGTAACGGAGTTTATGTTTCGCTTATTCTCCTTTTTGTTATAATTATTTTGCTGAGAGTTTTTTATGCTCTTGCAGTAAACTCTAATGCTAAAAGACGAGACTTGGACAATCCTGTGTTTTGGACGGTTTTCTCTGTTCTGTTCGGCTTGCCTGCGTTTCTTATGTTCTTTGCAATTAATGCCCGTCAGGGTAAACAGACTGAGGCTGATTCAAAACGCAAAACGGCGCTTTCCGTTATGTTTGTTTTTATCCTTTGCCTCTGCGTAGTATTCGTTCCGCTTAGGGCAAAAGAGGTCGCAAATGACTATTCCCTGTATTCGAGTACTGTTGTGTATAAGATTAATCCTGTTAAATATGTTGTATACGATAAAAAGGGCAAGGCATACAGCGTTGCGAAATTAGACACTCGCAGATGGGCGAGCTGTTTCGGAATGTCGACCGACAGCATTTATGTTCCTACTTATTATCAGGACGGAAAGGTTGTCGAGGAGCTTGGCGCTTTTGTCAATTCCGACGGATATGCAGTCAGAGATTTTAACGAGAATGAATACGAAAACAGAGTGTACGAAAAGGACAACCTTTATCTGGATTTGTATTTCGGAGCAGATGGAAGCGTTTATTATCACGATTATAATTGCTCGTGGGATAAGGACGGCAATTTACAGATTTACGGCTTGGAGGAGGAGCTTACCCTCGATAATACAAGACCTGCTTACAGCAGTGACGACAGCATGTATGAATCATACGATACGGTTTCCGATTATGATTTTTAGAACGGAATATATTATGTATAAATCTTAATATTAATTACATATACTTATCGGGAGAGTGCGATTGTTTCATTCTCCCGATATTCGTTTTTTATGTATATTTTTTGAATAATTTATTAAAGGTATTGACTTTTAGGGAAAAATTGCTAAAATAGTAATTAGCACTTGGGTATGCAGAGTGCTAATATTAAATTTGTTAATTTATTACGAGGTGATATTATGACTATTAAACCACTTGCAGACAGAGTATTATTGAAGGCTGTCGAGGCAGAGGAAACAACAGCATCGGGACTTATTCTTGCGGCTTCCGCACAGGAAAAGCCTGAAATCAGCGAGGTAGTTGCCGTAGGACCCGGCACAGACGAAAATCCAATGACCGTATCGGTCGGCGATAAGGTTATTATCAGTAAGTATTCGGGTACACAGGTTAAGCTTGACGGTGTAGAATACACTATTACCGATGTTAAAGAAATTCTTGCAGTAGTAGAGTAATGGGAGGGATTTAGATTATGGCTAAGGATATTATTTATGGCGAGGAAGCCCGCAAGGCTCTTCAAGCAGGTATTGATAAGCTTGCAAACACAGTTAAAATTACACTCGGCCCTAAGGGCAGAAATGTAGTTTTGGATAAAAAATACGGTTCACCGCTTATTACAAATGACGGTGTTACAATCGCTAAGGAAATCGAGCTTGATAATGCATTTGAAAATATGGGCGCTCAGCTCGTTAAGGAAGTATCGTCAAAGACTAATGACGATGCAGGTGACGGCACAACTACCGCAACACTTCTTGCACAGGCTCTTGTAAGAGAGGGTATGAAGAATGTTGCCGCAGGCGCAAACCCGATGACCGTTAAAAACGGTATCAAGGGTGCTGTTGACGCAGTTGTTGAGTCAATCAAAAAGCAGAGCGTTGCTGTTTCGGATAATAAGGACATTGCTCGTGTAGCAACCGTTTCAGCCGCTGATGAATATGTAGGTTCACTTATCGCAGAGGCTATGGATAAGGTTACGGCAGACGGCGTTATCACTATCGAGGAATCTAAGACAGCCGATACAGTTTGCGAGGTTGTAGACGGTATGCAGTTTGACCGTGGATATATTTCACCTTATATGGTTACCGATACCGATAAGATGGAGGCTGTTATCGACGATGCTATGCTTCTTATTACCGATAAGAAGATTTCCACCGTTCAGGACATTCTTCCGCTTCTCGAGTCTGTTCTTAAATCAGGCAAGAAGCTTGTAATTATCGCCGAGGATGTAGAGGGTGAGGCTCTCCAGACCATTCTTCTTAATAAGCTCCGTGGTACCTTTACCTGCGTTTGCGTTAAGGCTCCGGGCTTCGGCGACAGAAGAAAGGATATGCTTCAGGATATCGCTATTCTTACAGGCGGTCAGGTTATTACATCGGATCTCGGTCTTGAGTTGAAGGATACAACAATGGCTATGCTCGGTCAGGCTCGTCAGGTTAAGGTTACTAAGGAAAATACCATTATCGTTGACGGCGCAGGCGACAGCGAGGCAATCAAAGCCAGAACATCACAGATTAAAACTGCTATCGAGGCTTCAACCTCTGATTTCGACAGAGAAAAGCTTCAGGAAAGACTTGCGAAGATGGCAGGCGGCGTAGCAGTTGTTAAAGTCGGTGCAGCTACCGAAACAGAAATGAAAGAAAAGAAGCTTCGTATTGAGGACGCTCTTGCAGCTACAAAGGCAGCTGTTGAAGAGGGTATCGTACCGGGCGGCGGTGTTGCTCTTATTAATGCAATCCCTGCTGTTCAGGCACTCCTTGATACCGATGACGCAGATTATAAAACAGGCGTTAATATCGTTCTCAAGGCACTTGAAGAGCCTGTTCGCCAGATTGCCGCTAATGCAGGTCAGGAAGGCTCGGTTATTATCGACAAGATTAAGAACAGCGAAGCAGGTAAGGGATATAACTTTGCTACCGGTGAGTATGTTGATATGCTCAAGGAGGGAATTGTTGACCCTGCAAAGGTAACCCGTTCGGCACTTCAAAATGCAGCTTCTGTTGCTGCAATGGTGCTTACAACCGAATCACTTGTTACGGATATTAAAGACCCTCAGGCAGATGCGGCACAGGCAGCAGCAATGGCGGCAGCTTCACAGGGCGGTATGTACTAATATAGATTATCGCTCGAATTTCTGCTCTGAATAAATGCAGATACCCTCGTCAGATTATGGCGAGGGTATTTTTTTGTTGATTAAATTTCAAATATATGGTATTATCATATCATAATTTGTCATAAGGAACACAGGTGAATTTTTATGAGAATGAAACTTGAAAAGAATTGGACAACCGATAATAACGGTTTTTCTCTTAACGATGCGGAGGTACAGAGATATATTTCTATTGTGCCTAACGAACATCAACTCACCCTTCAGGAAAAGCCATTTTACGCATTCTTCCATTTCGGCATGAATACCGCTAACGACCGTGAGTGGGGCGCAGCAACCGAAACTGTTAAGGATTTCGATATTACAAAGATTAATCCCGAACAGTGGGTAAAGGCTGTTAAAGCGGCAGGTGTTACGGGCGTTATTCTTACATGTAAGCATCACGACGGTTTCTGTCTCTGGGATACTAAGTATACCGATTTTAATGTTATGAATACTAAGCTTCATACCGATATTGTTAAGGCTGTTTCCGATGCCTGCTATGTAAACGATATTGATTTCGGCGTTTATCTTTCTCCGTGGGATATGCACGAGCCGTGTTATGCAACGCCGGAGTATAATGATTATTTCGTTAATCAGCTTACCGAACTTTTAACAAACTACGGCAAGATTTTCGAGGTTTGGTTCGACGGTGCAAAAGGTGCTAACGCAAAAGCCTTTACATATGATTGGAAAAGATATTATGAGACTATTCATAAGCTTCAGCCAAATGCAAATATTGCTATCTGCGGTGAGGATATTCGCTGGGTAGGCAATGAGGCGGGTAAGGCTCGTAAAAATGAATACAGCGTCGTTCCGGCATCTCTCAGGGAATGTGAATCCACCGAGAAAAACAGTCAGTCCTCAGAGGGTGACGCAGGCAGACTCCAAAAGGTTGATACTATGGATGAGGATTTGGGTTCTCGTAATGTACTTGAGAAAAATGCTTATCTTGCTTGGTATCCTGCCGAGGTCGATGTTTCTATCCGTAAGGGTTGGTTTTATCATAAAAAAGACGATAAAACAGTTAAGAGCGTAAGAAAGCTTTTCAATATTTACTTGAAGTCGGTCGGTAATAACTGCACATTGCTCCTTAATGTTCCGCCAACGGATAAGGGCGTTATCTGCTCTAAGGATGTTTCAAGGCTCAAGACGCTCGGTCAGCAGATTGAATCAATTACAGCAAATCCGATTATCGAGCAATCGTTCGGCGAACTGAAGGATGATCAGGGATACCTTGAATTTAAGTTTGCAAATCCGTCAAAGCTTAAATACTTCATTGTTCAAGAGGACATCAGTAAGTCTCAGAGAGTTGAAAAGTTTGACCTTTACCTTAAAAAGGCAAGCGGAAGATACAAAAAAGTTTATTCCGGTACTGTTATCGGAGCTAAGAAGATTGTTAAACTCAGAGGTACTTACACAGGCGCTGTGTTTGTAATTCGTCAGAGCCGTTCAACTCCTCATATCAAGTCAATCGGTTTCTACGGCTGATAAAATGTAATTAAATTAAAGGCTGGTTTCGCATTTCTTGTGAAATCAGCTTTGTTCTGTCCCGACTCTTGCCTGTGCAAAATCGGGAATTTTAACGGTAAAAATTACATTAATATGTCAAATGATATAAAATCTTGTAATTTTTGCTAATTTTCTTGTAATTAATAACAATTTGTGTTATGATTATCAAAGCATTTATAAAGGAGTAGATTTTATGGCTGAAAAATCAGGGCTTTCCGAAAAGGCTTCAACATTAATTAATAATGTTAAGTACTATTGGAAAAAGCCGGCAAAGGGCAGATATATGTCCTTTAAGGAAATTGCCTCATACGCTTTTGGCGGTATAGGCGCTTATTTAATCGTTTGTATGAGTTACCCTTGTATCTTGGGTGCAACAAACGTATTCTTGTCCGGTACTATCGGTATCGGTCTCACAGATATGTACATTTTGTATGTTATCGCAATTCTTTCGGGTATTCCGCTTACAGGTGTTCGTGCAAACATTGTCGATAACACCCGAAATAAAGCAGGTAAGTACAGACCGTATCTTTTAAGGATGGGTATTCCTTGTGCCGTTATTTTTGTAACGATGGTATGGTTCCCGTACGATAAGCTTCATCTCATCGTTGGCGATGGACAGATTTTCGGCAGAGAAGCTCAGTATGTTGCTAAGTGCGTAGTAATTCTTGCATTTAATATCGCACTTCAGTTCTTCTACAACTTCTTCTATGACGCTTACGAAAATCTTATCCACGTACTTTCTCCTAACTCACAGGAGCGTGCCGATGTTGCTTCTATCAAGAGCGTTGTTTATTCTTTTGGCCCAACAGTGTATAACCTCATTATTCCTATTATTGCAGGTTTACTTCACACTAACCAAACCGATATTAAGGTTTACAGAATTGCATTCCCTGTTATCGGTGTAATCGGCTCATTGCTTGTATTTATCGTTTATGCAAATACACAGGAGAAGATTATTCAGGCAAAGACTCACGTTATTCAAATTAAGTTTACAGACGCACTCAGAGAAGTAGCTAAGAATAAGTATTTCTGGATTATTTCTCTTGCTTCTTGGATCGGCTTCCTTGAAACAGCCTATTCTAATATTCTTTATTGGCTTTGTAACTATGGCGGTGCTTGCTCACAGGGTACATACGCTATCATTACTACCGTATACGGTAACGCTTCCCTTTGGGGTATGCTTCTTGCTCCGTTCTGTATCAGAAAATGGGGTAAGAAAAAGGTACAGATTGTTACAAACCTCTTTAACATCGCATTTATCCTTTGTATGTATCCGTTCTTTATGGGTTCTGCCAACGAAGCCGGAAACATTAAAAACTATGTAATTTGGGCAGTTCTTGCTTGTCTTTACCTCAACGGTATTGTCGGCGCATTTGCTCATATTCTTAACCCGTCTATTCAGGCAGATATTCGTGACTATCAGCAGTATAAGACAGGGGAGCGTATCGATGGTATGTTTGCCGCTGTGGCAGCTATCGGCAGCGTTATCACTCTTATCACAGCAGGTGTTCTTCCTGCACTTCAGGAGAAGTACGGTATGACAGCTGCAAGAGCCGCAGAGGTTACAGGCGACTCGGCTTTGATGTCAAGAATGCTCCCGGGTTCAAATCAGACAATTTCCCAGATGCTTACCGACCAGCTTGCAAACGGTCAGAATAACTTTACCAATGCTTCATCTGCTCTTTATGATGTAAACGGAATCTTGCTTCCGTTGCTCAAGGTATTGGTACTTGTTGCAGCTCTCGGTGCTACTCTTAATGTTATTCCGTTCTTCTTCTACGACTTGACAGAGAAGAAGCAGAAGTCTTATGTTCGTGTACTCAAGGTTCGTGCAGTATTCGAGGACTACGGTAATAACGCTATGAAGGACAAGGACATCGTAGAGATGATTGACCTTGTTAATAATGCTAAAGAAATGGCTGTTGCTACTCCTAAAGAAGTAAGCAAGGCTATGTATAAAAACGTTTCCGACAAGAAGGAACGCAAGGAAGCTAAAAAGGCTTACAGAGAGGCTCTCGAATATAACGAAGAAATCGAAGTTTCAAAGTTTGTTGTTGACGAGCTTAATAAGTTCGACTCTAACTTAGGTAAGCATAAGCTTGATGCTTATTCAGAGATTTTCGAGGCAGGTCTTGACGGAATTAAGAACACTTCTCTCGATGAGGCAAAGGCTCAGCTTGCTAAGGCAAAGGCTATGCCTAACCATACAGTGGAAGAAAAGGAAATCAGAAAGTTCTATATCGAGCTTGCTAAATCACAGATTTCTGCTGTTAAGTCATATATCAAGTTCTTTGGCTCAACAAATACATTTGAGGAACTTAGCTTCGACACAATCGAGCAGTACTTTAATCAAGAGGACGAGCTTGACGATAAGATTGCGGAGCTTGCAAAGCTTAGCCACATCGCTAAGAAGGACAAAGACACCGAAGAGTACAAGAGACTCAAGGCAGAGATTAAGAAGTACAGCGAGGAGCGTAAGAAGGTTCGTAAGCTTTCTAAGGACGAAATGGATAAGCACGCACAGTTTAACCGTGCAGCCAAGCCTTATGTTGACGCTAAGAAGCTTCTTAATCAGAATGAAAACTTCAAGCACTTCGACGAAATCGAGGCTCTCTATGACCAGGCTAAGGAAAATGTTGCCATAGCTGAAGCAAAAGAGGCTGAAGAGGAAGCAAGACTTGTTGAGGAAGAAAAGGCAGAGCTTGAGCGCCGCAAGGCAGAAAAGGCTGCTAAGAAAGCTTCTAAGAAATAATTAAAAAAATATAATTTTTAAGTAAAAGAGGTGGATTTTTCCACCTCTTTTGTTATATAATGAAATATATTTCTCGGAGGTGCGGTATGACAGTAAATGAAAAATACAGCCATTGGCTGACTTTTGACGAAAATACACGAAATGAACTTTCGTCTCTTACTGACGAAAAGGAAATTGAGGATAGATTTTATAAGGATTTGGCATTCGGAACAGGCGGCTTGCGTGGCATTATGGGTGCAGGTACAAATCGTATGAATGAGTACACCGTGGGTAAGGCAACCCTCGGTCTCGCAAAATATTTGAAAAATAAATACGACGGCGAGATAAGCGTTGCCATTGCTTGCGATACAAGGCTTAATTCCGACGGCTTTGAGTGGGATGCTGCAAGAGTGTTTGCTTCTCAAGGCATTAAAGCTTTTGCTTATCTTCAAAAAGTTCCTGTTCCTATGCTTTCCTTTGCAACGAGATATTTGCATTGTAACGCAGGTGTTATGATTACGGCGTCTCATAATCCGAAGGAATATAACGGATATAAGGTTTACGACTCAACAGGCTGTCAGCTTTGTACCGATGACGCAAAAGAAGCAATGTCATATATTGAAGCCGTAGACGATTACTCAAAGATTTATGACGGCGTGTTGAATGTCGAAGAATATATTAAAAACGGAATGATTGTGGGTGTTTACGAGGAACTTTTTGAAGAATTTATCAAGGCTGTAAAAACTCAGTCCGTCTATAATAAGCACAGCGAGCTTAAAATTGTATATACTCCGCTTCACGGCACGGGTAATGTCCCTGTCAGAAAGGTACTTGAGGGTAAGATTGTTTATGTTGTAAAGGAGCAGGAAGACCCCGACGGTAATTTCCCGACGGTTAAATCGCCTAATCCCGAGGACAGACAGGCTCTTACTTTGGGCATAGAGCTTGCTAAAAAGAAAAATGCTGATATTGTTCTCGGCACAGACCCCGATTGCGACAGAGTGGGTGTTGCTGTCAAAGATAAAAACGGTGAATATGTTCTGCTCACGGGAAATCAAACGGGTGCGTTGCTTGTTAATTTCGTTTTGACTATGAGAAAGGACAACCTTAATCCTAAATCTACACTTGTTAAGACAATCGTAACATCGGATTTGGGTGCGAATATAGGAAGAAAATTCGGCTTGCGTGTCGATGAAACGCTTACCGGTTTTAAGTATATCGGCGATAAAATTAATAGGTACGAAAGAACAGGCGAGCAGGAATTTGTTATCGGCTATGAGGAAAGCTACGGTTATCTTATCGGTACTCATACCCGTGATAAGGATGCGGTTGTTTCCTCTCTGCTTATATGCGAAATGGCAGCTTGGTATAAAAATCAGGGCAAGACGCTTGTTGACGGAATTAACGAAATATACGATGAATACGGTTATTATCTTGATTACCTCGATTCTTTTGTTCTAAAGGGTAAAGACGGTGCCGAAAAGATTTCTCGCCTTATGAGCAAATTTCGTGTAAAGGGAAGTAAGGCTTTTGACGGAGTTGAGAGAGTTATTGATTATTCTGTCGGTGTAGGCGATTTGCCAAAGGAAAATGTGCTTAAATATATTTTTACCGACGGCTCTTGGATGGCTGTCAGACCAAGCGGCACCGAGCCTAAGATAAAGGTTTACTATTCAATCGTTGATGAAAACAAGGCTCAGGCGAAAACTCGTCTTGATGCCTTGAGAAATATTATTTCTTCTGTAATTAATGCGTGAGGCTTAGTATGAATGATATTGAAACCTATGTAGAAAATGTTTTACAACCTAAAATTCAAGGCGACGGGGGATGGGTAGAGTTTTCCTCGCTTGACGGGAATGAGCTTAGCCTGATTTTTCGTGGCGAATGTTCAAAATGCTTGATTTTGGATAGGTGCGTTGCTTGGATTGAGGAGCAAATTAAAAATGATTGTCATAAATCTTTGACAGTTAATCCTATTCGCAAGAAACCGTATTTTCAGGATATTTAAGGAGAAAAAATGATGGCTCATATTAAGGTTGTCAGACGCTCAATGCGTCCCGAAGAATGGACAGACTTACGCTTTGGCTGGCTTAAAAGGCATATTTATTCCTCAAAATGGGAAATTAAAAATTTAATGATTAGGGATGCCCGTCAGGTATCCGAAATGGAATTTGAATATTACAGCGACGATTATCGCCCTCTTAATAGGGGAGATATGTATTTTACTCCCGACGGCACGGCGTTCATTAAGGCTGATGTTGATGTGCCTGCCGAGCTTAGAGATAAGGAACTTTGGCTGTCGTTGAAAACTGCCGCTGAAATCTGTGTTAAGATTAACGGTAAATATGTCGGCGGAGTTGACCCAAACAGAGAGCGTATGCTTCTGTCGCCTTATGTTGATACCGCCGATACGCTTCATATTGAAATGATGGGCTATAATCGTTCAAAACCCGATGATGAGCGTAATCCCGAAAGCCTGAGCGTAAGAGGTTGCCGCCAAATTTTTGAGGGTGCGTATCTTTGCACCGTTAATCACAGCGTGCAGGAGCTTGCGTGGGATTTTGAACTTCTTTTGGATGTGGCAAAATCGGAGCTTTTTAATGAGGATTACAGAGCTTTTCTTAATCGTGAGCTTGATAAGGCGATGTCTCTTATCGACTTTGAATCCGACGACCTTGACGGCTTGGCTGATGCAAAGAAATATGTGGACGAAGTAATTTATGCAAACGATACATATAAGGGCAGCGGTGATGTCGCTCTTATTGCCCACTCTCATCTTGATATTGCCTACTATTGGCGCAGAATTCACGCTGTTCAAAAGAATTTGCGTACCGTGTTAATTCAGCTGCGTCTTATGGATAGGTACTCTGACTTTAAGTATACCCATACTCAACCGTATATTTATGAAACATTGGAAAAATACTATCCCGATGTTTTCAGCGAGCTTCAGCAAAAGGTTAAGAACGGTCAGTTTGAACCTGTCGGAGCTATGTATGTAGAACCTGACTGTAACATTCCGTCTGCCGAAAGCCTCATTCGTCAATGCCTTTATGGTCAGATGACATATAAGAGAATGTTCGGTTCTTTCGTAAATAATGCTTGGCTTCCCGATGTTTTCGGTAACAGCTGGATTTTGCCGCAGATTTTCAAAAAGTGCGGTGTGGATTATTTCGTATCTAATAAGATGTCAACATGGAATGACACAAATCGTTTTCCGCATAATAACTTCATTTGGCGAGGTATTGACGGAAGTGAGCTTCTTGCCTGCGTTCCGCCCACTCATTTTATCACTTGGAATGCTCCGTCTCAAATTCAGGAAAATTGGGAAGCGTACATAGATAAGGATTTAGGTGGTCAAACTATGAATATGTTTGGCTACGGTGACGGCGGCTCAGGTTGCACAGACGAAATGATTGAGCTTATGCACCGCTTTGAAAAGCTCTCCGTTATGCCGAAATGTGAGCATATGGGCGCCGCCGAATTTTTGGAGAAAAACCTAAAGGATAATAAAAATCTTCAGGTTTGGGACGGTGAACTTTATCTCGAAATGCACCGTGGCACATTCACTACAAAGGCTGAACTTAAAAAGATAAACAGACGCCTTGAATATAAATTCCGTACCGCAGAAATGCTCGGTGTGATGAAAAATGAAAATAATCAGGATAAAATCACGGAGCTTTATAAAAGATTTTTGGTTAATCAGTTTCACGATATTATCCCCGGCTCGCACATTCATCCCGTATATGAGGACGCTGTTAAGGATTATGAATATATAGAATCACAGCTCGACAGCCTTATCGGCACAGGTGATTTCTATTTTAATACTCTTAATTTTGACAGAACCTCGCTTACTTTTGTTTCTTCCAAAAACGGAAGCTCGGTGCGTTTCGGTAAAAAGGGTAATTGGATTTGTCCTAATATTCCCGCCCTTGAATCAAAAAGGCTCAGAGCTTCAAAAGGCGAGTGCAGCTGGTACAGCTTTGGCGACGGTGTGGTCGAAACTCCGTATTATAGAGCAGAGCTTAATCCTGACGGCTCTTTTGCCTGTTTGTTTGATAAGGAACTTTGTCGTGATTTGACTAAGGGCGAGTTTAATAAGCTTAAACTCTATGTTGATAAGCCGGGTAATTATGATGCGTGGGATATTTTGCCTAATTATAAGGATAAACAGGCAGAAATCACCGTGTCGTCTCCGCTTGCTTTAAGTCGTGCGGATAATGAATGCTTAGAACTCAAGACTGTGCTTAAAACAGAAAAATCCAGATGGACTATGTTCATTCGCTTCTTTAAGAGGAGCAGGGGCATTGAGGTGGAAAATAATGTTGATTGGCACGAAAAACACAGACTTGCAAAGGCAGAGTTTGCGTGTAATGTTCTTGCTCGTAAAGCCCTTTGCGATACAAGCGCAGGCTATATAGAGCGTGATACCCATACCAATACATCGTGGCAGCAGGCTCGTTTTGAGGTTTGCCATCATAATTGGTGCGACCTGTCAGAAACCGACGGCGGTATTGCGTTGATTAATGATTGCAAATACGGTGTAGGCTTTAAGGATAATACGATGTCGCTGTCTCTGCTTCGTGCAACCGTCAGACCCGATGTCACTTCCGATATGGGACAGCACAGCTTTTGCTATATGATTTTGCCGCACGAAAAAGATGCTGTGTCCGCAAGAATTAATAATATATCGTTGGAATATAATGTTCCGCTTGTTAAAACCGATGCTGAATGGTCGCTTGAAAAATTTGAGGGATTGTTTCTTCAGGCGGCAAAATTCAGCGAGGACGGCAGAATGATTGTTCTTAGACTCAGTGAGCAGAATGGCTCTCGAGGAAGTATTAAGCTTCCGTTTGAAGCTACCGTTCTTGATATGCTTGAACGAGAGCAATATAAGACGGATGTTATTGATTATTCGCCGTTTGAAATTGTAACTCTCGGAATAAAAAGAGATTTGTAACAGTTGGATTTTACAGTCCTATTTTGAGGAAGAAAAATGAAATTATCACAGGATGCAAAAAAATTAATATCGCTCTTGCATTCTGCGGGGTATAAGGCTTATGCCGTCGGCGGTTGTGTCAGGGACTCGCTTATGGGAGCAGAGCCTAAGGATGTGGATATAACCACTTCGGCACTTCCCGAGCAGACGGAGCAGGTTTTGCAGTCTGCCGGTATCAGGTTTATTGAGACAGGCTTGAAGCACGGCACAATCACCGCATTAGTTAATCATATCCCGTATGAGATAACCACTTTTCGTACTGACGGCGAATATAAGGATAATCGCCACCCTGAAAGGGTTTGCTTTGTCAGAAGTATCGAGGAGGATTTGGCTCGCCGTGATTTCACCGTTAATGCTATGGCTTATAATGATGACGAGGGACTTGTCGATTGTTTTGGCGGTAGAGAAGACTTAAATTTAGGTATTATTCGTTGTGTGGGTGATCCCGACATTAGATTTAACGAGGACGCTCTGCGTATAATGCGTGCGCTCAGATTTTCCTCTGCCTTGGGCTTTGATATTGAAAAAAATACGGCAAAGAGTATTTTTGATAATAAATCCCTACTGTCTAATATCGCAGTTGAAAGGGTTTATGTTGAGCTTGTTAAGCTTCTTTTGGGCGACGCCTGCGATAAAGTCCTGCTGAAATATAAGGAAGTAATCGCACAGGTCATTCCCGAGCTTGCGCCGTCCTTTGATTGCAAACAGAACAGTCCGTGGCATATTTGGGATGTCTATACCCACAGTGTTAAATCCGTAGCCGTTGCGCCCAAAAAGGATTATATCCGACTTGCTATGCTTCTTCACGATTCGGGCAAGCCGTTTGTCAAAAAGACGGATTCTCAAGGTATCGACCATTTTAAGACGCACCCGACTGTCAGTTATGATATTGCCTGCACCGTGCTTAAACGGTTAAAGGTAAGCCGTGAGGTTTATGATAAGACTGCCTTGCTTGTAAAAATTCACGATGAACATATCTATCCCGACCCCGTGAGTATTAAGCGTTGGCTGAAGCTTCTCGGTGAGGATATGACGCTTGATTTTATAGATGTTAAAACAGCGGATATGCTTACTCATAACCCCGAAAAAGTGCGTGATACCTGCGCTTCTCTTGAAGCTACACGAAAAATGTGCGAGCAGATTATTAATTCAAACGAGCCGTATAAGCTTTCACACCTTGTAGTAAACGGTGACGATTTGATTAAGCTTGGATACAAGGGCAGCGAAATTAAACACGAACTTGACCGCTTGCTTGACAGAGTGATTGAGGATAAAAATTGTAATAATAAAGAGTATTTGATTTCTCTTGCAGATAAAAAAGCCTTTTGAGCATTTGCTCAAAAGGCTTTTGACTGTTAATATAGTTTTTGAAGAATTTTTTTATCTTGTATAGAACAGCGTTTCTCTCGGCGTTTTTGAAAATCTGTAAACAGACAGCTCAACGCCAAGCGCTAAGTAAATACAAAGCGATGAACTACCTCCTGCCGAAAACAGCGGAAGCGTAATACCTATACACGGAAGAAGCGACAGCTCCATTCCGATATTAACCAGTACCTGTGCAAACAGCATTACCGCAATTCCCGTACACATTAAATATCCTGCGTTGTCTTTTGCACGCATACCTATGTTTATCATTCTTAAAATCAAAAATGATAACAGCAACAGCACAGCACAAATTCCGACAAATCCGAATTCCTCTGCGGCAACGCTCAGTACCATATCGCTCTCGTTTACGGGTACGGCACCGCTTTGCGTCATTCCTCCTTGCAAAAAGCCTTGACCGAATAATCCGCCCGAACCCATTGCAATTTTTCCGTTAGTCTGCTGATACATAGCGTCTGCATATTGCTCGGGATAAAATAAAGCAATGATTCTTTGCCTTTGAATACCGCTGATTATTCCGGTTTTCCATGCAAGCACAAAGCTTACAAATATTGCACAAAAGCCTGCAATAAAGTATCCTACATTAACCCTTGCAAAAAACAGCATTCCTATAAACATAATCAAAAAGATTAACGCAGAGCCTGCGTCACCCGTCAGCACAACTAAGCCTACCGGTATCGCTCCGTGAATAACAAGCGGAATAATCGTCTTGATTTTGTTAATCTTGTCTCTTACTAAATCCAAATGGTAGGAAAATGAAATTATGAATCCTACCTTTAACAGCTCCGACGGCTGAAAATAAAACACTTTTAGGTCTATCCAGCATTTTGAGTCGGGTCGTGCAGGCGGTGCAACACCGAAAAACAATGTAAATATCATTAAGCCTACACAGCCTGCCGCAATTATCGGCCAAAATTTAGAAATAGATTCGTAGTCAATATTCGATATAAATATCGCAACTATCAAGCCACCTAAGACCGATACAATCATTGTCCTTACATCGCTTGATATAACTTGTCCTGTTTTCAGCGAGGAATATGTGGCACTGTAAACACAGATAAGTCCGTAAACGGATGCCGCTATTGCAGTAAAGAGCGTAAAAAAGTCGGTGCCTTTTAACAGCGTCAAAATATTTTGTCGCTTTTCAGGCGGCTGATATGTAGATATATCGCTCATTTTATTCCTCCCTTAATGTAATATATGTATTATATTATTTATTTTCTTTTTTTTCAATATAAATATGTAATTTTGTTGTTGGAATGTTTCTCTTTATGTGTTATAATCATCTTGTTATCAATGTTGGAGGGCGTTATATGTTAAGTGATATTGAAATAGCTCAGAATGCACAGATGAAAGATATTACCGAAATAGCTTCACAGCTCGGTATATCTGCCTCAGAACTCGAACCTTACGGTCATTATAAGGCAAAGATTTCCGATAGCGTAATGTCACGCCTTGAGGACAAACCGGACGGTAAGCTTGTTTTGGTTACCGCAGTTAATCCTACACCTGCGGGCGAAGGAAAAACCACGGTTTCTATCGGCTTGGGTGAGGCAATGAATAAAATCGGTAAAAAAGCTGTTGTCGCTCTCAGAGAGCCGTCACTCGGACCTGTTTTCGGTATTAAGGGCGGTGCGGCAGGAGGCGGATATTCTCAGGTTGTACCTATGGAGGATATTAATTTGCATTTCACCGGTGATATGCACGCCATCACTTCTGCAAATAACCTGATGTGTGCCATGCTTGATAATTCAATTCAGCAGGGCAACGAGCTTAATATCGATTCGCGCAGAATACAGGTAAAAAGATGCCTTGATATGAACGACAGAGCGCTCAGAAATATAATTTCATCTCTCGGCGGTACTCTTAACGGTGTACCTCGTGAGGACCATTTTTGCATCACCGTTGCCAGCGAGGTAATGGCTGTTTTGTGCTTGAGTAAGGATTTGTTCGACCTAAAGGAAAGGTTGGGTAATATCTTGGTTGCTTACACCTATGACGGTCAGCCTGTTTATTGTAAGGATATTAAAGCTAACGGTGCAATGACCGTTTTGTTAAAAGAGGCTATTAAGCCTAACCTTGTTCAAACCTTGGAAAATACTCCTGCAATTATGCACGGCGGACCTTTTGCAAATATTGCGCACGGCTGTAACAGCGTTCGTGCCACAAAGACCGCATTAAAGCTTGCAGATTACGCAATCACGGAAGCCGGCTTCGGCTCGGATTTGGGCGCAGAAAAATTCCTTGATATTAAATGTCGCTTTGCACAGCTTGCTCCGTCTTGTATAGTTCTTGTTTCAACCGTTCGCTCTATGAAATATAACGGTGGTGTTGCAAAGGACGAATTAAAGCAGGAAAATTTAGAGGCTCTTAAAAAGGGCAGTGCAAATCTCGGTGCGCATATTGATAATCTTAAAAAGTTCGGCGTTCCTGTTGTTGTCGCAATTAATCATTTCTATGCAGACACACAGGCTGAAATTGATTATATCGAGCAGTATTGTAAGGACAGAGGCGCAGACTTTGCCGTTACAAAATGCTTTGCAGAGGGTGGATCAGGCTCAATCGAACTTGCCGAAAAGGTTGTTGAGGCTTGTGAAAAACCAAATAACTTCCATTGCCTTTATGATATTGATATGCCGCTTTATGATAAAATCGAGACTGTTGCCCGTGAAATCTATGGCGCAGACGGTGTAGATTATACCAAGCAGGCTAAGGCCTCACTTGATGAATTTATTAAGCTTGGTGCTGACAAAATGCCTGTTTGTATGGCGAAAACTCAGTATAGCCTTTCCGATAATCCGTCTCTTCTCGGCAGACCGCACGGCTTCAGAATTACGGTTTCGTCAGCGTCTCTTTCTAACGGTGCAGGCTTTGTTGTGTGCCAAACAGGCTCGATTATGACTATGCCGGGTCTTTCAAAATCACCTGCCGCATATAGAATTGATATTGATGAAAATGGAAATACGGTGGGACTTTTCTGATGACTGAATTTGTTAGTAAAAGCTATGAGGACACCTTGCAAAAGGCTGCTTCGTTTGCAAAAACATGCCCTAAGGGAACTGTTATCGGCTTTCTCGGAGGGCTTGGTATGGGCAAAACCGCATTTACCTCCGGCTTTGTAAAAGGTTTGGGAATAAATGCCGATGTTTCGTCTCCCACCTTTGCTATTTGTAACGAGTATATCGGTGAAAACGATAAAGTCTATCATTACGATATGTATCGAATCGATTCTTGGGATGACCTTTATTCGACAGGGTTTTTCGATTATTTGGAAACCGACGCTTATATCGTTGCAGAGTGGAGCGAAAATATATTCGGAGCACTTCCCGATGATGCCGTAATTATCGAGATTGAAAAGCTTTCCGAGAACGAAAGACATTTTATAATCAAGCATAAGTATGATTATAAAGAGGAGGATTGAATGATACTTTCTCTTGATTCGTCTGCCGTTACTGCCTCCGTGGCATTGACAGACGGCGATAAGGTAATAAAAAGTGAATTTGTAAATTCAGGCTTAACGCATAGCGAAACGCTGATGCCGATGATAAAAAATGTTATGGACGGTCGTAGCTATGATGAGCTTGACGGTATAGCAATAACGGCGGGTCCCGGTTCGTTTACAGGGGTAAGAATCGGTGTTGCAACGGTTAAGGGACTTGCGTTTAATAATGATATTCCGTGCTATTCTGTTTCCACGCTTGAGGCGATTGCATATAATTTTGCAGATGAAAATACGGTTGTTTGTGCCGTAATGGACGCAAGAAGAATGCAGTTTTATAACGCTCTCTTTCGTGTCGAGAACGGCGTTGTAAGCCGCATTTGTGATGATAGAGCAATTTCTCTCGACGATTTAAGAAAAGAGCTTTCAGAGTACGACAAAGTCGTTGTAGCAGGCGACGGTGCAAAGCTTTGCATTGAGGGCTTGGCTCTTGATAATTGCATTCTTGCAGATGACGAGCGTGTTTATCAAAACGCAGTTTCTGTGGCAGCTGCCGCAAAAAACATTAAACCTATTTCTCCAAAGTCACTGATGCCCGTTTATTTAAGGCTTAGCCAGGCTGAGATAGAATTAAAATTAAAAAAATAAGGAGAACATTATGTTAGTATTAGGTTCAGACCACGCAGGCTTTCCGCTTAAAGAAGCAATTAAGGCTCACCTTGAGGAGCAGGGAGTAGATTATATTGATGTCGGTTGCTATTCTCCGGAGAGATTTGATTATGCTATCTCCGCACAAAAGGCTTGTGATAAGGTTGTTTCGGGTGAAGCAGACCTTGCTGTCCTTTGCTGTGGTACAGGTGTCGGAATTTCAATGGCTGCAAATAAGGTAAAGGGTATCCGTGCTTGCTGCTGCAGCGATTATTTCAGCGCAAAATATACAAGACTTCATAACGATGCAAACTGCCTTTGTATGGGCGACAGAGTTATCGGAGCAGGTACAGCCTGTGAGCTTGTCGATGTGTTTATTAATACCGAATTTGAGGGCGGCAGGCATCAGGCTCGTGTTGAGCAGATTATGGCTATCGAAAACGGTGAAAAATTATATTAAAAATTATTAATTCAAACGGTGTAGCGTTGCTATGCCGTTTTTACTTTTATATAAATAAAAAATCCACAGAAGCAATCCGTGGATTTTTTGATATTAATATTAAATTTACAGGCTGCTTATGACCATTTAAGTGCTTTGATACTAAAGCCAAGTGAAGAATCAAGCTTGTTTCTCTGAACTACCGCAACTACATTTGATATACTTCCGGCAGCCTCAACCTTTGCTGTTACCTTGTAGTAATTGTTGTTTCCGAGTGCTTCGATTGATGTAAGAGAAACCTTTTGTCTTTCAGCCTCTCCGCCCGGAATGGTAAAGGTGTCGCTTGCTGTGTTGTATGTAATGTCAGCGTTGCCCTTAGAGTCGTTGCACTTGGTTTTGAAGTTTACAACGGTTTGACCGAAATACTTGAATAAGTCAAGCACGATTGTACCACTTGCAAACGCTGTTGTGTTAAGTCCGTCTCTTTGTGACATCCAAATAGCAACATGAGAAGCTATTTCGGTAGGTACACCGTCTGCATTCTCGTAGTTTGCATTGTAAAGATAAGGTACTTCAAGCATTTGCTTTAATATGTTTTGGTCCTCGGCGCTGAATTCAACAGGGTCGCCCTTGGCACTTGTTGTAGGTACTTTGTCGTCCTTAACATCCTTAGTGGTGACTTCACTTGCTGTTGTCCCTTCATTACCCTTGCGTTTCATTGTTGTGGTTGTTCCGCTTGGTTTTTTGGCGCGCTTTGTTACTTTTCTGGTAACGGGTTTTCCGTCTTCATTTGTTACGGTTTCTCCGTTTTCGTCGGTGACAACCTCTGTCTCTTCGTCGCCGCTTTCGTCATCACCGTCAAGGTCATAAACATCCTCGTTACCACCTAAACCGACAGTTTGAGAAGCATCTGTGTCGTCCTTTGACTTTTTAGAGCATCCAATCATAGCAGCGGATATAACAACTACAACTGCCAGAAATACTGCAATAGCCTTTTTCATAATAATACCTCTTACTATATTTATACTATAAATCAATTATATATTTTTACATTCTTTTTGTAAATAGACAAGATGTAAATAAATTATATAATTTATATTTCTGTAATAATGTTCACTTTTAATTCACAACTTGTTGTTAATGTGGTAGTATATTATTATTGAAGGTGATTTTATGAAAAATGCTAAAGCCTCCGCCTTTGCCGGAGTTATATCTGCACTCAGCGTTGTTTTGCTGTTCTTGGGCGCTGTCAGCGTTTCGCTGTCGTATGTTTTGCCTATTGCCACGGGTTTGCTGATGATTTTGCTTTTGGAATCCGTGTCTGTTAAGTCTGCTGTGCTTACTTATTTTTCCACTTCGTTTTTAGCATTTATTCTCTTGGGCGGTAAGGAATCGGTGCTGTTTTATATTATGTTTTTCGGCTATTATCCGATACTCAGAATAAAGCTTTCAAAAATTAAACCAAAGCCGATAAGACTGCTGATAAAGCTTGTGATTTTTAATATCGCTATGGCAGGCATTCAGCTTATTTTGATTTATGTTTTCGGCATACCGTTTGATAATATGTTTGGTAAAATAGGAATAGCGCTTTTCTTTGTTGCACTTAATGTAATATTCGTTTTGTACGATTATACCTTTGATTTGCTCGTCTTGATTTATAACAGTAAACTAAAAAGTAAAATTTCAAAAATCATTAAATAATTAAGTCCAAAAAACGACACCCACCGTTGAATTTCGGTGGGCTTTTGTTTATAATGTAATCGAGGTGATGATATGTTGACACAAATACTTTTAATTGTTTGCGTGATATTGCTTGTTATATTGATTGTACTTACATTGCATGGCTCTAAATCGGACGGCTCACAGCGACTTGAGGAGCTTTCCCGTCAGATGTCGGAGCTTACAGAAAAGAATTATCAACAGCAAATAAGCATCCTTGAAACCCTTAACCAAAATAATGCACAACAGACGGAAGCAGTATCAAGGGCAGTTAATTCAATGCAGGAAAGTAATGAAAAAAAGCTCGATTTAATGCGTGAAACGGTTGACGAAAAGCTCTCAAGCACTCTGAATAAAAGACTTAATTCGTCGTTTGAACAGGTTTCAAACCAGCTTAACAGCGTGTATAAATCCTTGGGTGAAATGAAAGAGCTTTCAGATGGTGTGGCAGGTCTAAACCGTGTGCTGTCTAATGTTAAAATCAGAGGTACTTGGGCTGAGGCACAGCTCGGCAATATTCTTGAGCAGATAATCCCCGGTATGTACGAGCAGAATGTTGTTACTAATCCGAAATATAACGGTAGGGTAGAGTTCGCTGTTAAAATTCCTAATTCCGAAAATGACGAGCTTATCTATCTTCCTATTGATTCAAAGTTTCCTATGGAAGATTATTCAAGGCTTGTTTCTGCCGGTGAAGCAGGGGATACGGCAGGCGTTGAGCAGTCAAGAAAGGCACTTGAAGTACGAGTTAAAGAGGAAGCAAAGGCAATTAAAAATTATATTGCAGAGCCGTATACCACTCCTTTTGCTGTTATGTATCTTGCGACCGAGGGACTTTATGCCGAGGTTATGAATAATAAAAACGGTCTGCCCGATAAACTCAGGTCAATGGGTATTTTGATTGCAGGACCGTGCACAATTACCGCATTGCTTAATTCTTTACAGCTCGGCTTCAGTACAGTAGCGATTAATAAAAAGGCTAATGAGGTGTTTAAGATTTTGGGCAACGCAAAGAAGCAGTACGATTTGTTCGGCGACTTGCTTGTCAAAGCAAAGAAAAAAATCGACGAGGCAGGCTCGACTATCGAACAGGCACAAAAGCGTAACGACATTATCCAAAAAAATCTAAAATCCGTAAATTCACTCGGCAGTACCGAAGTGAATTATCTCGACTAAATTTTATTTGGTTTTAGATAACTTTGATTTTTTCACTAAAAAAAACCGTAAGCTTAACGCTTACGGTTTTTTGCATTATTGAATTATCTCTTGATGTCGTCCCACTTAACGCCGTCAATCTGGAACAAATCGTCAAACTTGTAAACGTTTGTCTCTTCCTTGGTGTGGCTTGGATACCAAACCTGTGCGAAGAACGGATTTGTTCTTGCGATGTTGTCGTAATCCCACTGCTTCTGCGGAATGTAGCATTCAGGACACCAGTGACCGCCGAGAAGAATAAGAGCAGGTGAAGCCTCAAATTCAGCACCGCAGTAACCGCACTTCCACTTGAGCTTTGTAGCCATATCGCCCTTAGTCATTGTTTCGCTGAGGCACTCACCGCCACGGAACTTAGCAGCCTGCTTCATATCCTCAATGTCAAGCTCTGATTCAGGCTTTGTCTCATCATAACCGTGGTCAAGCTTGTAGTTTTCAGCGTCCTCAGTCTTCTTGTTGAACTTTCTGATTTCAAAGTCTTCCCACTTTGAAGGAATCTTTTTCCAATCCTCATATGTACCGTAGTAAGCAGAGAGTCTTGTTTGATTCTTTGTTGCAACCCAGTCAAGAGTACCGAAGTCCTTAGTCATAGCAATCTTCTTCATGAATGGCTTAGCGCAAGCAGCAACAAGATTCTTTGGAAGGTATCTTGGTATTTTGAAGTAGAATTCAACATGGTCAGCAAGTCTGTTGAAGTAATCCTGAACAGGAAGGTTCTCTCTGAAGTGGAGGAATTCTTCAAGCTTGTCACCGTCAGCATAGAACTGACCGTGGAAGTTCTTTGTGATAAACCAGTTAGGCTCGAAGAGCTTTTCAGGGCCTGCAAGACCGAGAGTACCGAGAAGGAGACACTCAAATTCATAGTTAGAAATTCTGTACTGCTCACCTGAACCGATGTTGAAGAAGTGATTCCAAAAGCCGTTACCGAGTGTGCCTTTTTCGTCCTCGAGAACAAGGTTGCACATAAGACGACCTGAATCCTCAACAGTACACCACTCAAGAACACCGTTAATCGGTACGTGGAACATAATTGGATCCATATTCTTGAGAATGTTTGGATAAAGGATACCTGACTGACGCATTACAACCCAGTTCTTGATACCGCTTTCAACGAATACACGCTCTGCAACTGCCTTAGAAATTGCATAGTGGTCATAGATAGAAATTTTAATCGGGTCACCGCATCTGCCCCAGTGGATAGGATAGTTTCTGCCGCCTGTTTCAGCAACAGTACCGATGTATGCAACCTTAATGTCATCAGCATTTGGCTGAGCCAAAACTGCCTTACAGATGTTCTGAGCAGCGCCGATGTTTGTCTTTTGTGTTCTGTATGGCTTCCAGTCAGCTGTCGGAGATACCATACCGCCGATATGAAGAACATAGTCAGAGCCTGTTACACCCTCAAGAATTGAATCATAGTCGCCGAGGTCACCCCATACGATTTGAACATTTGGCTTAGCCATAAGGTCCTTGAGCTTTTCTTCGTTCTTAGGGCTTTTTCTTGCGAGCATCTTAATGTTGATTTCATTTGGATGCTTGAGCATTTCCTGTACAGCAGCCCAACCCATGTTACCGGTACCGCCGGTAAGGAATACTGTTTTCTTTGCCATTTTATTTCCTCCTTAAACAGCAACGCTCGACATGCGAGCAAAATATTTCGTATTTAATTATAAACTATTTCTAAACAAAATACAATACTTATTTTAATAATTTTACGGTTGACTTTATAATGTATTTGTAGTATGATTATTACACAGAAAATGAACATGCGTTATCAAGAGTGATTGAGGGAACGGCCCGTTGAAATCACAGCAACCTGCTTTGACAGTAAGGTGCTAATACCGTCGGTATTACCGAATGATGAGTTTCAGCATACGGTACAGTATCGTATGCTTATTTTTTTAGTATAATATAAAAGAGGATATAGATTATGTCAAAGTTTTTGTTTACAAGTGAATCTGTAACTAAGGGACATCCTGATAAGATTTGCGACCAGATTTCTGACGCAATTCTCGACGCAATGCTCGAGCAGGACCCAATGAGCCGTGTCGCTTGCGAAACCACCTGCACAACGGGTCAGGTTCTCGTTATGGGCGAAATCACAACTAAGGCGGATGTTGATATTACATCAATAGTTCGTAAGACTATTATCGACATCGGTTATGATGATGCAAAGAAAGGTTTTGACGGTAATACCTGTGCCGTTTTGACTGCTCTTGACCATCAGTCTCCCGATATTGCTATGGGCGTTGATAAGTCATATGAGCTTAAAAATAATGAGGACGACGAGGACAACCTTAACGGTGCAGGCGACCAGGGTATGATGTTCGGTTATGCTTGCAATGAGACCGAGGAGCTTATGCCTCTTCCTATTTCTCTTGCTCATAAGCTTGCGTTAAAGCTTACAGAGGTTAGAGAAAACGGAATTCTTCCTTATCTCTACTCAGACGGTAAAACTCAGGTTACTGTTGAATACGATGACGGCAAGCCGGTTAAGGTTACAGCTGTTGTAGTTTCATCACAGCACAGCGCAGATGTTGAACTTGAGCAACTCAGAAAAGATATTATCGAAAAGGTAATTAAGACAACAGTTCCCGCAGAGCTTATGGACGAGGATACCGTATTTTATGTTAATCCGACAGGCCGTTTTGTTATCGGCGGACCTATGGGTGATTCGGGTCTTACCGGCAGAAAGATTATCGTTGATACATACGGTGGATACGCTCGTCACGGCGGCGGTGCTTTCTCGGGTAAGGACCCTACAAAGGTTGACCGTTCTGCCGCTTATGCAGCAAGATGGGTTGCTAAGAATATCGTTGCAGCAGGTCTCGCCGATAAGTGCGAGGTTGAACTTGCTTACGCTATCGGCGTTGCAAAGCCTGTATCAATTATGGTTGATACATTCGGCACAGGTAAGAAGTCTGATGACGAAATCAGCGAAATCGTTAATAAGGTATTTGACCTTCGCCCTTATGCAATTATTAAGGCTCTCGATTTGAGAAAGCCTATTTATAAGAATGTTGCTGCTTACGGTCATATGGGCAGAGAGGACCTCGATGTTTCTTGGGAAAGAACAAATAAGGTTGACGAAATTAAAAAGTATATGTAATTAAAATACGATAAAATCCGCATCTTTATTTGGTGCGGATTTTCTTGATGTCAGATTTAGATTTATATGCAGAGGTTGATTTTTCAACTGCGAATATTCATGGAATTTTACGAATTTTTTGAAAAGCTTGTGTCATATGTGCCTGCTGATTTTCAACAGTTAAAAACTGCTTATGAAAATATTTTACCTTGGCTTTTCGGTCTTTTGACTGTTACTACTTCTTTTGCAGGGCATTTTATGCATAAGGTGTGGAATATATTTTTCTTTTTCGGTATAGGCTTTTTCGTGCCTCTTTTTGCTTCCTTTGTAATTCTTAAACCGACAGGTGCTTTCTTTTGGGTTCTTGTTTTATTGTCTGCGGTGATAGGAGCTTTGTGCGCAGTTTATTCGCATAAGTTGCATAAAACAAAACTTTTTATAACTACTCTGTTAATGGTATATATTGCCGTTTCGGGCTATCTTTTGGGACTGGGAAAGGGAATAGCCGTTCTTTTTGGCATTATCGTTGCTGTTATTGCGGCATTACTTGCAGCTAAATATAAGTATCTTGCGGTAATCGTAACAACTGCATTTTCGGGTTCAATGTTGTTTTGGGATATGATAGAATCGCACTTTGAATTTAATCATAAGTTGTCTATGATTTTTGCAATAGTAATGGGCTTTTGCGGTCTTTTGTGCCAATGTGTTGTTGAGAAAAAAGAACTCAAAGAAACTTATGAGCATATAAAAGAAAATGCTGATAAGGTTAAGGAAAAAGCGTCCTTGTCGAAAGATAAATAATAAAGCGTATAAATTAAAAAAGGTCGGTGATTGTTCTTTATGAATAATCATCGACCTTTTCGTTTTATAATAACTTGTCTTTTTCTACTGCCTTGTCAACGGCGTTGTGTATAGCCGCTTCAAAACCGTCGCTTTGAAGTGAGGTTACAGCTTCTATTGTTGTTCCGCCGGGTGAGCATACCTTGTCAATTAAGGCATAAGGATGTTCCTCAGACTCCAATATCATTTTCGCACTTCCCAAAACAGCCTGTGCCGCAACTTTCAGCGCAATGTCTTTTTTCATTCCGTGCTTAACGCCGGCTCTTGCAAGCTCGTCTATGAACATATATGCAAGTGCCGGTGTGCAACCGCCGATAACTCCGAAAAGAGGGAAGTAGCTCTCCTCAAGATATATAACCTCACCGACCGAAGCAAATATTTTTTCGGTCAGAGCCTTGTCCTCGTCGGTAGCGTAAGCATTGGCAGTATATGCACAAATTGCTTCGCCAACCTTTGCGTTAATGTTAGGCATTACTCGGATAATTCTCGTTTTTGATGATAACGGCTCTGCTATATAATCCGTTGTCTTGCCTGCCGCTATGGAGATGAGAAGCGGATTTCTTTCCTTTACCGCCTTGCTTATTTTTTCAAGAACCGAAAGTAATACATTCGGCTTTACGGCGAGAATAACAATATCGCTTTTGTTTACAACATCGTTTTCGTTTACGCAGGCATTTATTTCGTACTGTGACTTCAGCTTTGAAACGGCAGGGGAGTAAATGTCAAAAACATTTATTTCATTCTCCTTTACCGTTTTACTGCTCAAAAGTCCCGAAAGTATAGCACCTGCCATATTTCCGCATCCGATAAATCCGATAGACATAATATCACCTGTTTAACTTCCTGTATTTTTCTTTGGTGGCTGCTCCGCCCCTTATGTGCCGTTGCTCTTTGTTTTCCTTTAGCACTCGGGCAACCTTGCTTGCAAGAATAGGCGAGGTTTGAGCCAACCTTTTTGTAACATCAATATGTACAGTGCTTTTGCTGATTCCGAATGTTGCAGCCGCCTGCCTTACGGTGGCTTTGTTGCTTGCTATGTATTCTCCCAGCATCTCACATCTGTCTTGAACATTTTTGGTCATATTAACTACTCCTTTGTAATTAATATGACCAAGCTTATCCGTCTATTACTTAATTATTTTTCGATGATTGCGATGTGACGTCCTCAAAAATCTGTGAAATAGATTTTGTTTGAATCCTGTCAACTCTCTTGTAGGTGCTTGATGATTCCTGACTTTCATCTGTATCAAGTCCCGCTTCTTTAATTGCAATCATAGTAAGTTCATTCTTGTTTACCTTGATTTTATAGGTAACGGTGCTGTCGCTTGACGGGTTTGAAAGTGTAAGCTCGTCGCCCTTTACCGAATAATCACCTGTGTATGAAAATGTGCTGAAAAAGCTTTCGTAAGTGCCGTTCTCTTTGAATTCATAAGCGCTTGTGCGAGCCTCGTTCTGCCATTTTCCGATAATTCTTTCCTCGTTTAAAACGACAATGCTTCTTATAACCTTTGCAGGGCTTTCCTGCTTAACGGCACAGTAAATACCTGTCGGCACAACTACTGCAAGAACAATGCATATAACTATTGCCAAAATTACTTTCAACTTTGAGTTGCCTGACTTTTTGCTCATATTACTTCAAACCTCTGCTCTTTAATAATTTGTCAATCTTATCCGAATTGTCGAGAAGTGATGATACGGAAAGGTCGTGGTTGATGGTGTCAAGGAAGTATGCAAGATACTTTGAAAGTTCAACACTTTCGTACCAGTCACGGCTTAGAAGCTCCTCCGGTTGATAAATACCATTTGTGGTAAATACCTTCTCAAATACGCCCTCCTCGTTTGCTTTGTCGAATATTTCAAGTCCGTTGCAGAAAAGGCCGAATGCGGTGCAGACGAAGATTCTCTTTGCTTTAAGCTCCTTGAGCTTTCTTGCAACCTCAAGCATACTTTCGCCTGAGCTTATCATATCATCAACGATGATGATATCCTTGCCCTCAACGCTGTCACCGAGATACTGATGAGCAACGATAGGGTTTCTTCCGTTTACAACTCTTGTGTAGTCTCTTCTCTTGTAGAACATACCGAGGTTTACTCCGAGCTGTGTTGCAAAGTAAATACATCTGTGCATTGCACCCTCGTCAGGAGAAATAACCATAAGGTGGTCGGGGTCGATGGTAAGGTCATCAACACTGTTTACGAGAGACTTAATCATTTGATATGTAGGCATTACATTTTCAAATGATTTGTGAGGAATTGAGTTTTGTACTCTTTGGTCGTGAGCATCAAATGTAATAATGTTTTCAACTCCTAATGCAGTAAGCTCCTGTAATGCCATTGCACAGTCGAGAGATTCACGGGAGGATCTCTTGTGCTGTCTGCCCTCATAGAGCATAGGCATAATTACATTGATTCTCTTTGCTTTACTTGATGCTGCCGAGATAACTCTCTTTAAGTCTGAGAAGTGGTCATCCGGAGATTTCGGAACCTCCTTGCCGTACATATTGTAGGTTACGCTGTAATTAAAGCAGTCAACCAAAATGTAAAGGTCATAGCCTCTGATTGTGTCGTTAATTACTGCTTTACCCTCACCGCTGCCGAAACGAGCGACTGTGGTATCAATGAGATAATTGTCTCTCTGATAGCCGTAAAAGGCAATGTTTTCCTTGTGACTGCGGATTTGATCCTCTCTCCACTTAACAAGGTACTTGTTGATTTTCTCTGCAAGCGCTTCTGTTCCCGGTAAGGCAATTATACCCAGCGGTCCGTAAGGGATTGTTTGTACTTCTTCTGCTGTGATTCTTGGCATTTTGATGCTCCTCTCTGATTTGTATATACATTTTACAACATTTTACCGCAAAAATAAACCGTTTACTGACAAATTCCTTATAGATATTTTACAATTATATCTTATGAAATTTATATAATATAAACAAATTTAATTTTTTCGCTTTCTTTCTATCATTTCAATCACAATCAAAACGACTAAAGCACCTGCACTTATTAATGCACCTTGCCAGATGCCGTTCGGACTGTATTTTAACTTAATCGTATGCTCGCCCTGAGTAATCGGAATGATAAGCTGGCAGGTGTCGGTGTCGCTCATTTCTTTTCTGCCCTTGCCCAATGCCTCGGGAGTTACCTGTTGTGAGTCAACATACACCTTCCATCCGCTGTCATACGGAATTGATGTGTAAATATATCCGTTATATCCTGCGTTTATTGTACCCTCAAGCTTCGTGTCGCTGTGCTTTGTTACATCAAACTGGCACTCCTTTAGTGTATCATATGCGCTTTGAAGAACATCGTTGTCTATGCTGTATGCGTAAATGTTCAGCGAAGCACCGCCCTCGTCCGAGCCTGCAAGGTCGAGAGAAGCCTTGATTTGTTCGCCTGCTTTGTGGTAGCCGAGGTCGTAAATATACGGTTGCTCAATGTTTTGGTTAGCAGATTCCTCGCCCTTGTCCCAATAATAATTTACATTCTTTATTGCGTCCGATTTAATGTAAATGTAGACATTTGAATCGGTCTGAGCCTCAAAGGTAACATCAATGCTTCCCGAGCCTGTTGTCGCTATCGGATATATGCCGTTTTCCGTAATGTCCTCACAGACTGACGAAATTGTCTGCGTGCCTGTGTATTTGACAGGAACAAATACATTGCTTACACCTGCGGCTTTGTCAATCAAATCCTCCTGAACATCAAACGGGTTACCCTCCGAGTTGTCCCAATTCTTTACTTCTTCGCTTACCTCAAATCCGATAGGCAAGAAATATCTGTTTTCGTAAATTTCCGTTTCCTTTGAATCCTGCGTGGTGTAAATGTGCTTAAAGTATATCGGCGATAAGTCTTGCGTGCTTTTCGCTTTGATAAGATACTTTAATCCGTACATCATATTGTAAACAGGGGTTTGCGGATTATAGGTGTATGAGTTGATTCTGTTGCCGTATAAGCCGAGAGAATACTGACATTGACTGTAATTTTCATATGCCATTGATGAAAATACGCTCATTCCGTTGTAGCCGTAAATGCAGGGGTCCATTCTCGTTTTGAGGTCGGTCAGTTCAGCTCTGTAAAACCCGTCATCGTTGTCGTCAAGATATTTTGTCGCTTGCTTGTAGGTTGGCAAATTATCTGTGTACGGCGTTTGCGGTACGCTGAATTTATATGCGGTACAGCCGCAAATTAATGATTCGGAGAATACTAAACAAATCAAAGCAAAGCTTAAAAATGTTTTTGATGCTTTCTTTTCTCTGATAATCAAAAGCATACAGGTCCAAATTATTATCAACGCTATCGAAAGATAGATTGTAAATGAGGTCATTTTGTTTGTTTGATATTTTTGGAGTAAAATTACTATTCCTACCTCTATCAAACCAACTGTCATTATATCCTTGTATTCAATATCCTTTATTCTCAAAAATGCCTTGTAAGCCATTGTCAGGAATATGAACACATACATAAACGAATATCTGAACGGTAAGTCGTTCGGCATATGAAAGCCGTGCCAAATGTAATCCGCACAGTTGTTATCAAAACTGAAAACGAAGAACACAAGCATAATTATATATGACGCCTTTTCTTTTATGCTTATCTTTCTGTTGATTAAATATAAAGGCATTAAAAGCAGGGGCAAAATACCGCAGTAGATGTTAGGAAGCACATCGTCGCCCGAGGAACGAATCGTAGCTTCAAGTCCTGCCAAATGCGAAGTGAACAGATTTAATAAGTCAAAATATCCCTTCATTTCGTTAGGAAATGTGCCGGAGGTTGCGGAGCTGTTTTGTAAGATATTGTAAATAGGGAGCAGGAAGAATGCACAAAGAGCGCCTGCCAAAAGCGAATATAACGCAAATTGTAATCCGCTGCCCAAAAATCTGTTGTTAAGAATTGCTTTTAAGCCGTTTGAGTTTTCGTCAAGCGTGCTTCTGTTGCTGAACATATCGTATTTTGAAAAGTAGTAAATGAGAAAATATACAACCGAGAAAATGCAAGCCATATATCCCATATAGTAGTTGCAATAAAAGAGCAATGCTAATGATATAAGGTATGTTTTGCTTTTTGCGTCGTTGATAATTTTTTCAATTCCGAGAGCGATAAGCGGAATGAATATCATTCCGTCAAGCCACATAATGTTCCAAAAGTAAGCAAAGAAATAAGCCGAAAATGCGTAAAAAACGCCAAATGAAGCACTGCCTACCGAGTGTGAATTTTGGCTTTTTTTAATGTAGTAGGTGAATGCAACCGCACTTAAAACAGCCTTTATGGCAACTATTGTGCTGATAGAATCGCCAATTTGGTTTCTGTCAAAAAGAAAGATTAAAAAAGAAAGCGGACTTGAAAGATAGTTGAAGTAATTGCCTAAAAATGATGAGCCGCCGCCCGACTCCCACGAATATAAAAAGCTCTTATGCTCAATAACTCTGTCAAAAAATTCCATCATCAACGGACCGTATTGATGGTATAAATCCATTTTCAAAACGCTGATGTCGCCGTACGGAAAGATGTTGAAAATAATATAAGTAACAGAAATAATCAGCGAAGCCATAGCACCCGAAAGCACAATGTATCTGTTTTCATAAAATGTGTTATAAAGTCGTGTCGCAGGCGCATTGCTCCAATCAAGCCTTGAATCGAATAAAACAACGCTGTCAAAGAAATAGCTAAATAAATAAATCAAAGCCGTTGATATTACAAAAGCAATCGTTTCGTCGGCTTTCATTAAATCTGTCAAGAGAAAACCGAGAATTTTATAAAATCCGAAACTAACAGCAATTCTGAATATCAGCATCGGTATCTGCTTTTGTATTTTGTTTTTGTTTAATGATTTGAAAACATATTTTTTCTCAAACAGATAAAGCAAAACGCTGCCTATAAGCGCCGAAATCGGTAATGCTATTTTTGCGTCTGCGCCAAAGCCGGTTTTCATTATCTGCTTTGCTACTAAAAATACAAAAAACGAAATTATAAAGAAAAATGTATAACCGACAGTCAGCGGATTAATGTACTTGTTTGATTTTACTTGCTTTAATTGATTTGTGTTATTCATTTAGTGCTGTCACCTTTATTATAAATTATCTTATTTTAACATATTATGTCACCTCGTTCAATGAATTAATCTGTTTTTTTACCGCATTGTAATATTTTGACTTTTTACCTCATAGATTTGTGTAGGTGATAGCGTGAACGATATTGACTTTCTTTACGAATATCTGCCGTTCGATTTATGTACTGCGTTAAAAAATATGGACGAAGAAGCCAAACGGTCTGTTTTTGAACTCAGACTAAGAAGGGACAAGGCAGTTATATTGTGCCTTAACGGCAAATGCTTTTATCTTTTGAATAACGGCGCTTTGTCGGATTGCCCTAAAGAAAATACCGTGCTTATTCACGAGCGTGATTTTGATTCGGTGTTTAAGAAACTTTGCAGTTATTCGCTCTACTCAAATGCCGATACTTTAAGACGGGGCTATCTTACTCTGTCAAACGGCGCGAGGGTTGGTGTCTGTCTTACAGCCGTAGCAGAAGAGGGGCGTGTCATTTCGGTAAAGGACGCCGTTTCTTTGAATATCAGAATACCCCGTCAGGTTAAAGGGTGCAGCAACAGTCTTTGCAATGCTTTGTTTAGCGACGGAGTTAAAAGTGTAATAGTCGCCTCTGCCGTTTCCGGCGGAAAAACCACTCTGCTTCGTGACCTTGCCCGTAATTTGTCGGACAAGATGTATAAGGTTGCCGTTGTTGACGAGCGTAACGAAATAGGTGCAAAAAAGGGCAATGTGCTTACTGCCGATGTCGGAGATAATACCGATGTCCTTACTTGTTTTCCTAAAACGGCAGGCATTGAAGTTGCCTCAAGAACGCTGTCTCCCGATGTGATAATACTTGACGAGGTGTCAAAGCAGTCGGAACTAAAAGCAATTTCATATGCGTTTTCCTGCGGTGTTAAATTTATTTTGTCTCTGCACGCAGGAAGCATAGATGAATTGAGACGAAAAAAAGCCGTTGCCGAGCTTTTGTCATACGGTGAATTCAGCTACATAATTTTTATTGATAAGGGCTTCAAATATAAAATTTGTAAAATAACGGACGGTGAATTTTTTGAAGATAATAGGTGCGTTGATGATAATAGGCTCATCGGTAATGAGTGGGATATATCTTGTGACGCTTGCCCGTGAACGAGTGAAAATTTGTGAGGAACTGTTGATTTTTTGCAATTTGTTAAAAACGGATATTTCAACTCGCAGAACACCGCTTGATGTACTTATATCTGAATTTGCAGACAATCCGTCTCTTTGCGATGTTTCGTTTATTAAATCCGATTTTTATAAAGACGGTGACATTTGCTGTTGCGTGCTAAAGGGTGACGATAATAAGCGTATTTGTGATTTTCTTTCAAATCTCGGCAGCTTTGATGTTCAGGCACAGCTTGACGAAATCGACTTCTTTTCTTCATACATAGAGGAAAGAAAAAAGGAATATGAATATGTATGTAAATCAAAATCAAGGCTTTATTTCACGCTCTGTCTCTCTGTCGGTTGCGTGGTATCGCTTATGCTGATATGAGGTGTGACATATGGAAGTTAATTTTATTTTCAAGATAGCGGCAATAGGAATTATCGTTGCCGTGCTTAATACTCTCCTTGTTCGCTCTGGAAGAGACGACCAAGCGATGCTTACAACCCTTGCCGGAGTTGTGGTTGTGCTGATGATGCTTGTACCGCAGATTAAAGATTTGTTTTCAACCGTCAAGGACTTGTTCGATTTATAGTTATGGCTAAGCTGATAGGAATTTCGTTTTGCATTTTGCTTTGCAGCGTGATGCTAAAGCAGGAAAATAAAGCTTTTTCTTTTGTGCTGTCGCTCGCAGGAGGCGTTTTGGCTTTTCTGTGCGTATCGGACAAGGTGTATGATTTATTTTCCAAAATCATCACTCTCAGCGATTTTGCCCCTGCTTCTGTTTCGTATGTCAGACTGATGCTTAAAATACTCTGCGTTTCTTTGATAACCGCCTTTACCTGTGATGCCTGTCGTGATAACGGGGAAAATGCGCTTGCATCATTTGTTGAAACGGGGAGCAGGATAGTTATAATTTCAATGATTATGCCTCTTTTCGAGGCGGTGCTTAATGTGGTAATTGGACTGGTAAAATGAAAAGATTTTTATTCTCTCTCGTGCTTTTTTTGCTCATACCCTGTACTGTGACGGCTCAGGATTTTAATGCACGTGAATATGACGAAACGCTCTCGGAGTATGATTTTTCGTTTTTTGAAAAGACTTTAGACTCCGATACATATGATACATTGCAAGAACTCGGATTTGCCGATTTCGACTACACCTCAATCACATCACTTTCATTTGATAAGGCTCTCAAAATGATAGGCACCGTGATTAAGGATAGGTCTGCCGTTCCTCTCAAGTCTTGCCTTACGGTGCTGATATTTGTTATTTTGTCCTGCTTTATGCAATCCTTTACAGAGGGTGATAACGGTTCTACTGCAAAGGCTTATTCCACAGTCAGCGCATTGGTTATAACGGCGGTAGTTTTGTCAAAATTAACCCCTACCATAGCCGCTTGTGTAGGCTCTGTTTCGGTTGCGGGTAATTTCATTTATGCTTTTGTTCCCGTGTTTTGTATGATTGTCGTTGCCTCAGGCTCGGGAGCAGTAGGCTTGTCCACAAACACTATGCTCCTTACGCTCTCTCAGGGAATGTCTTTTCTTGCGTCAAATGTTTTTATGCCGTGCGTTAATTGTTTTTTGGCTCTCGGTGTTTGCTCGTCACTCAGATATGAACTTCACCTTACCAAACTCGTTTCAACGCTTAAAAGAATTATTACAACCTGTATATCTTTTCTCTGCGGAGTTTTTGTTTCGATTTTGTCTGTTAAAACCGCCGTAGCCTCTCGGGCGGATATGCTCGGTCTTAGGTCAATTCGCTTTGCCGTTAATTCTGTCGTGCCGGTTATCGGCTCGTCAATAAGCGAGGGATTACTGTCTATTCAAGCGTATTCCTCGCTTATTAAAAGCAGCGTCGGAGTGGTCGGAATTGTTGCGGTCGTGCTTGTGTTTTTGCCTGCGTTGATTGAGGTGGTGGTGTGGAGAATTGCACTTTCTCTCTGCTCTATAATTGCCCAAGTTTTCTCCGACAGCTCCGTTTCATCTGTGCTTGATGCCTTTGAACAGGCACTTTTGCTGACAAATGTTATATTGATTTTAACTATGGTTACTACCGTAATTTCCATAGGAATTTTGGTTGCGGCAGGAGGCGGTGCGAATTGAATATAATTAAACAATGGACTTTTTGTGTCTGCTCAACCGTCATTCTTTGCGTTATTCTTTCTATGCTTTCTCCGTCGGGTAGCAGCGGCAGAATGTATAAGACCGTTATTTCTGTTTTTATTTTTGCTTCTTTTTTGTATCCGTTTTCAAATTTCGATTTGTCTGATGTTAAATTTGATTTTGATAATGTGCCTGCCGTGGTTGTCGATAATACAAACAGTATAGCGAATTCTGTCGTCGAACGGGAAATTAAAAGGGTTTTATCAGAGCGAGGTATTGATAACGCAAGGGTGTTATGCTCATCGCAGGCTAATGCGGATAATGAAATCGTGCTTGACGATGTGACCGTTACGGTGGGTGATGATTACGATTGTGAGGAAATAAGGCAGGTTGTTTACGACGAGCTTTCATTGAATGTAAGGGTGATACATATTGGTGAATAAAATTAAGGAAATTCTAAAATCAATTACTAACGGTGCGGATAAGAAAAAAATAATTATGATTGTCGGCTTTCTCGGTATTGCACTTATTTTGCTCTCCGAATTTGTACCCGCTTCCTCGGACGCAAAGACGAAAAAAACCGCCGATGAGGTGGATTACAGCGCCTATGCTTCTGAGCTTGAGAGCAGAACCGCCGAAATAATTTCCTCAATTGACGGGGTCGGAAAATGCAAGGTTATGATAACCTTGGAGCAGACCGATGAAAGCGTTTTTGCAAAAAATACCGATGAAAACGCATCTTCCGGTTCTTATTCAAAAAAGAGTGAATATGTATTATATGAGGACAATAACAACGATACGCCTGTTTTGATTAAGCAGTATTTTCCCAAGGTCAAGGGTGTTGCCATTGTTTGTGCGGGCGCAGATGATGTTGTTGTAAGAGAACGGGTAATTTCCAGCGTATCAGCCCTGTTTGGATTACCCACCACAAAAATTTCTGTTTCAAGGATGAATAGGTGATTTTATGGCAAATGAAGAATTAAACGATTACGAGCTTGAAATGCAGACTATGCAGGAAAACGAAAGCACGCAGTCAGTTTTTGATGAGGAAAACACCCTCAGAGAAAATCCGGACGATAAAAAGGATAGAAAAAAACGCAGAAAATTCGCAGGCGCAGTATTGGTGTTTGCATTTGTGCTTGCTGTCGGAGTAATGGGTAATTGGTATTATGAAAACACAGACGCGTCCTCTCCGATTCAACCCCTGTTGGATTCCGCCGCACAAAAAACTCTCGGTAAAGCGGAGCTTGTCGATGCCACAACCTCAGTGAGCGAGGAGAGCAGTTATTTTTCGTCTGCAAGGGTGGAGCGTCAAAGTACAAGAGATGCTTCTCTCGAGAAACTTCAGGCATTGCTTGATAACGCAGACGAGAGCGAAGAAGTCAAAAAAGAAGCGGCACAAGGAATTGCTAAGATTTCCGCCTGTATCGCAAATGAAAATAAAATCGAAACTCTTGTTTGCGCTAAGGGTGTGAAAAACTGCTTGGCTGTAATCAATGAGGATTCGAGCAGGGTGGATGTAATTGTTGATGTAGACGAGTTGAGCGATACGCTGATTATGCAGATTAAAGATATTGCAATGGCGCAAAGCGGTTGCAGCTTTGATAATGTTTCCATAGTTCAGTCGTCCTCAAAGACTTCGGCACAGGAATAATCCTGTTTGCATTTATTAATTATAATTAACACTTGTATAAATATTCCTTTTATGTTATAATAACAGCATTAAAGGAGTTGTACCTATGGAAATTATTAAAAACAGCGAAAACGGTAATTTGATTATATCGCAGGAGGCTCTTTCCTCCATTGCTATTAATGCAGCTAAAGATGTCGACGGCGTCGGCTCATTTTCCAATAAACCTTTTGATATGGTTAGCACAATTAAAAAAGGCAGCCTAAAGGTTATGAGTCCTGTCAGAATTACTCAAAACGGTGACAGTATGGATGTCAGCATTTATATTAATCTTCTCCCTAATAAGAAGATTAAAACCGTCAGCGAGAATATTCAGTCATCAGTTCGTGAGGCAATAGAAAATATGACCGGCAAAAAGGTAGATAAGGTTAATGTTATTATTGCAGGAATTGATTTTCCCGAGTCCGGCGACTCTAAAGCACCTTTAACAAGTGAAGAATAATTATTTGTTGCCGACTCTTTAATAAGGAGTCGGTATTTTTATTTAGGAGAATATTTATGGTAATGAAAAGGTCTCAAGAGAGAGAACAGGCATTCTGCTTGGTTTTTCAGTCAATGTTTAACTCTGACAGCAGTTTGGAAATTTATGAAGAAAATATAGCTTCTGTCGGCGAGTATGCAAGAAGTGTCGCAGACGGAGTATCGCTTAAAACAGACGATTTGGACAACCTTATCGAAAAGTATTCAAAGGGTTGGAAAGTAAAAAGATTGCCAAAGGTTAATCTTGCTATTTTAAGACTTGCCGTGTACGAAATCCTCTATGTTGACGAAGTACCTGCAAGCGTAGCGATTAATGAGGCGGTAGAGCTTGCAAAGAAGTATTCGGGTGAGTCCGATTATTCGTTTATCAACGGAGTGCTGGGTGCGCTCGTTAAGGGCGAGGCGGCAGAATAATGTATCTCGGAATTGATACAAGCAATTATACCACTTCGCTTGCAGTTTTTGACGGAAACGAGATTGTTCAAAAGAAACAACTTTTGACGGTAAAAAAAGGCGAAAGGGGATTGAGACAGAGTGACGCCGTGTTTCAGCATACGGTTAATCTGCCCCGACTTTTCAGCGAATTTTCGTTTGATTACCCTATTCGGGCAGTAGGTGTCAGCACACGCCCGAGAAGTGTGGACGGCAGCTATATGCCGTGCTTTTTAGTTGGCGAGGGAACAGCCGTTGCCGCTTCAAAAGCAGGTAATGCGCCTATTTACAGAACATCGCATCAGGTAGGTCATATATTGGCTGCGTTGTTTTCCGTTGGCAGGCTTGATTTGATTGAGCAAGAATTTATAGCGCTTCATTTAAGCGGAGGAACTACCGACGCTCTTATTGTTACACCCGACAGCGAGGATATTGTAAAGTGCGAGCTTGTTGCCGCTTCAAGTGATTTGAAGGCGGGACAGGCAGTTGACAGAACGGGTGTACTGCTCGGCCTTAACTTTCCTTGCGGAAAAGAGCTTGATGCCTTGGCAGGGAAAAGTAATGCCGAGTTTAAGGTAAGACCGTCTATGCAGGGACTTAACTGTTCTTTAAGCGGTGTTGAAAATAAGGTTAAAAAAATGCTTGATGACAATATCGACTCTCAGGATATTGCTAAGTTTGCACTGACTTATGTTTGTGAGTCGGTGGCAGAAATGCTTCGTAGGGTGACAGAAAAGTACGGAGAGCTTCCCATTGTGTTTTCGGGCGGTGTCTCTTCTAATTCGCTTTTGAGAAAAATTATAGCTAAAGATTTTGACGCATATTTTGCCGATAGCGAGTTTTCGCTTGATAATGCGGCAGGCGTTGCAGTATATGCGTATTTGAAGAATAAAGGAATATGAACACATTAACAGTTTCACAAGTAAACAGATATATTAAAGCACTTCTTGATGAGGCTCAACCGCTTAATCGTGTTTATGTAATGGGAGAGATTTCTAATTTTAAGCATTACAGACAAAGCGGTCATATGTATTTTACATTAAAGGATGATTTGTCTCAGCTCAAATGTGTGATGTTTGCAGGTAATAACAGCAGCCTGAAATTCACTCCCGAGGACGGAATGAGTATTGTCTGCTTTGGCAGAATTACCGCATATGAGCGTGACGGACAGTATCAGCTTTATGTCAGCAGTATGCAGCCAAACGGCATAGGAGCGCTTGCCGTTGCCTATGAACAGTTAAAGCAACGACTTCAGGAGCAGGGCTATTTCAGCGATGAGCATAAGAAACAGCTTCCCGAGTATCCCGAAAAAATCGGTGTTGCCACTTCGGCAAACGGTGCGGCAGTTGAAGATATTAAAAACATTATTTCCCGTAGGTTTCCGCCTGCAAAAATTATTATCGTACCCACTCTCGTTCAGGGTGACGGAGCAGGCGAGGATATAGCTTCTTCCGTAAAATATTTGGACAGTATCGGCGTCGATGTTATTATTGTCGGCAGAGGCGGCGGCTCTATGGAGGATTTGTGGGCATTTAATACTATGCCTGTTATTCAGGCTGTTTATGATTGTAACACTCCGATTGTTTCGGCTGTCGGCCACGAAACAGATTTTACAATTTGCGACTTTGTGGCAGATTTAAGAGCGCCTACACCGAGTGCGGCGGCAGAACTTGTAGTTCCGGATATTAACAGCGAAATGCAAAAAATTGATTCAACCTATTCATTTTTGCTCAGAACGCTTGAACATCGTATTTCAGGTGAGGAAATAAAGCTTGACAGAATTAAGTCGTCATCTCCTCTGTCAAATATTGACGAAATATTCAATGCAAGAGAGGATAAAATCACCGCATTGATGTCTCAACTTAAAACTAATCTTTCACGCATTGTTGACGATAAGCAAAAATCGCTTTCGCACAGCGTCGGTTTGCTTAATGCCGTTAATCCGCTTTCTGTTTTGTCGAGAGGCTTTTCGATAACAAAAAAGGATGAGCGTCCCGTAAACAGCGTTACGGTTCTTAATACCGATGATGTGATATACACCGAATTTGTTGACGGCAGTATTAAGTCTGTCGTTTGTGAGGTAAATAAAAATGTATGATAATTTAACATATGAGCAAGCAATGAACAGACTTGACGAAATAGTTGCTTTGCTTGAAAAAAACGATATAACGCTTGATGAGTCTCTAAAGCTTTTTGAGGAGGGTACAAGGCTTACTGCCTTTTGCTCCGATAAACTTAAAAACGCACGAGCAAGAATAGAAATAGCAGAAAAGGAGTAGTATATGTATTCTCTTGATTTTAAGTCACAGATTGAAAAATATTGCACCGCTGTAAATAGTAAACTGACCGAGCTTGTCCCCGTGGCAAATGACGGTCAGGGGGATGTTGTTAAAGCAATGAAGTATTCGCTTTCAAACGGCGGAAAAAGGCTTAGACCCATCCTCGTTCTTGAATTTTGTAAAATGTGCGGCGGCGATGTCGAAAAAGCGTTGCCTTACGCCTGCGCAATAGAATATGTGCATACCTATTCGCTTATTCACGACGACCTGCCTTGTATGGATAATGACGATATGCGCAGAGGTAAACCGTCTTGCCATAAAATGTACGGTGAGGCTACCGCACTTTTGGCAGGTGACGCTTTGCTTACCCACGCATTTGAAATATGCGCCGAGGCAGAACTCAGCGATTCTCAAAATGTAAGAGCCGTTTCGCTCCTTTCACAAAATGCAGGTGTGGGCGGTATGATTGGCGGTCAGGTAATTGATTTGAAATTCGAGCAGGGTGACCCGTCAATATCGGATATTCTTACCGTTCATCGTCTAAAGACAGGTGCGCTTATTTCTGCCGCTTGTATTCTCGGTTGTATTGCCGCAAACGCAGACGAAGAAAAAATTGCACTTGCTTCAAGGTATGCCTACCTTATCGGTACTGCGTTTCAAATCAGAGACGACCTGCTTGATATTGTGGGCGATGAGCAAATTCTCGGTAAGCCTATCGGCTCTGATGCAGATAATGATAAAACAACATATGTTACTCTTGTCGGCGCTAAAAAGGCACAGCAGGATGTTAAAACGCTGACAGATAAGGCTGTCGGTATTCTCGATGAATTTGATAATAACGATTTTATGAAGTCACTTTCCGAGTATCTCGTAAACAGAGAAAAATAGTTGATGAAAAGAGAAATATTATGTCTTATCTTGAAAGGGTAAATTCGCCCAAGGATATAAAAAAACTGAATAACGACGAGCTTGAACAGCTTTGTGAGGAAATTCGTTCTCTTATGATTGAAGTCGTTTCAAAAAACGGCGGTCATCTTGCTTCTAATTTAGGTGTTGTTGAACTGACTGTCGCATTACATAAGGTCTTTAATTCACCGACTGACCAAATAGTTTTTGATGTAGGTCATCAGTGCTATACTCATAAGATATTGACAGGCAGAAAAGAGGCGTTTTCTACTCTCAGAACCGAGAACGGAATAAGTGGTTTTACCCGTCCGGTTGAGTCGCCTCACGATATTTTTTCGTCGGGACATTCCTCGACTTCCATTTCAGCCGCAGTAGGTCTTGCAAGAGCTAAGGCGCTTAAAGGTGATAAGGGCAAGGTTATTGCCGTTATCGGTGACGGTGCGCTTACGGGCGGTCTTGCGTACGAGGCACTTAATAATTCCGGCGTAGATACAGATAATCTGATTATTATACTCAATGACAATAATATGTCTATCAGTAAGAATGTCGGCTCTGTTGCAAAAAATTTGACTCATATCAGAACTTCACCTAAATATTACAGATTGAAGTCTAAGGTCAGCAGAGGATTAGCAAAAATTCCAAAGCTGGGCGCTCAGATAACAAGAATGATTACAAGCACAAATCAAAGAATCAGAAAGAAGCTTTATCACAGCACCTTTTTTGAGGATTTGGGGCTTAGATATTACGGTCCTATTGACGGACACGATATGGATGCGCTCATTGATGTTTTGACTGTCGCAAAGGCACACAGCCACAGCGTGCTTATTCATGTCAGCACTCTGAAGGGTAAGGGCTATGATTTTGCCGAAAAAAATCCGTCTAAGTTTCACGGTATCGGCAGATTTAATATTGAAACTGGCGAACCGCTTTCCAAGGGCAAAACTTTTTCCGACTCTTTTGGCGAAAATCTGTTATCCCTTGCCGATAATGACAGCCGAATTTGTGCAATAACCGCCGCAATGGCTACCGGTACGGGATTGGTAGCGTTCAGCGAAAAATATCCTAAGAGGTTTTTCGATGTCGGTATTGCAGAACAGCATGCCGTAACATTTGCCTCGGGACTTGCAAAAAACGGTATGATTCCGTTCTTTGCGGTTTATTCTACATTTTTACAGCGTTCGTATGACCAGCTTATTCACGATGTTGCAATGCAGGGATTAAAGGTTGTTTTCTGTATTGACCGTGCAGGCTTTGTGGGCGAGGACGGAGAAAGCCATCAGGGCGTGTTTGATACCGCTTACTTGATGAGCGTTCCTGACCTTATAGTTTTTGCTCCGGCAACCTTTGATGAGCTTAGCTCGATGATGTATCAGGCTGCCTATAAGGAAGAAAAGGCTGTCGCTATACGCTATCCAAGAGGCGGACAAGCTGCTCTGCCCGAGGGCTATACATACGAAAGACACGACTTTGATGTAATCGGGAATTCAGACTTAGATAAATGTATCGTGACCTACGGCAGAGAAACCGCCCCTTGCTGTCGTGCCGCTGAGCAAAGCGGTGACGCTTTTGTTATTAAGCTTAATAAAATCAAGCCGATTTCACCCGATGTGATTAATGTGCTTGGTAATGTTAAATCTCTCTATTTCTTTGAAGAGGGAATTAAAAGCGGCGGTGTAGGCGAGTGCTTTGCCGATTTGCTTCTTGAACATAGCTTAAATGTAAAATATAAACATATTTGTATAAATGACGAGTTCGTTAAGCAGGCGGGAGTTGCTTCTCAGCTTAAAAAATATCGTCTTGATGAACAATCTGTATTGGATATTATAAACGAAGAGATGTAGGAATTTGTTATGGCAAAGAAAATTAGACTTGATGTAGCCGTGTTTGAGCAGGGCTATGCCGAAAGCAGAGAAAAGGCAAAGGCCATTATTATGGCAGGTCTTGTCTATGTTAATAACCAAAAGGCGGATAAGGCAGGCTTTGAATTTAAAGAGGGCGATGTTCTCGAGGTGCGAGGAAAAGCTCTTAAATATGTATCTCGTGGAGGCTTGAAGCTTGAAAAGGCTATGCAGGAGTTTCCTATCACGCTTGAGGGAAAAATTTGTATGGATGTAGGTGCTTCTACGGGAGGCTTTACGGATTGTATGCTCCAAAACGGTGCAGTAAAGGTTTACTCTGTCGATGTCGGCTACGGTCAACTTGCATGGAAACTCAGAACAGATGAAAGAGTTGTAAATTTGGAAAGAACGAATTTTAGATATGTTACCGAAAAAGAAGTTCCCAACAAAATTGATTTCTCATCTGTCGATGTATCGTTTATTTCTTTGTCGCATATTTTGCCAGTGCTTAATACCTTGCTCAGTGATGACGGACAGGCTGTTTGTCTGATTAAACCTCAGTTTGAGGCGGGTAGGGAAAAGGTCGGCAAAAAGGGTGTTGTTCGTGATTTGAATGTTCACCTTGAGGTTGTTGAAAGAATTATAGGTCTTGCGCTTGAAAACGGCTTTGATGTTCTCGGACTTGAGTTTTCACCGATTAAAGGACCTGAGGGAAATATAGAATATTTGATTTATCTTAAAAAAAGTAATGAACCTACTTTATCCGACGGCGTTAATGCTAAGGAACTTGTAGGTCGGTCACACACATTTCTTGATTAGAGGTAGATTATGAAAATTGCAGTTTTTCCTAATTTGAATAATGACGGAGTATCACAGACAACTAAAGAAATTTGCCACGAACTTGAAAGGCTCGGAGTGCAGTACAGCGTTGCAAGATGTAACGAAAAGGACGAAATCGGCGCTTTGCCGTTGTTTTACGATACCGATGAGCTTGTATCCGAATGTGATATTGCAATAGTTGTCGGCGGAGACGGTACAACGCTTAATATTGCAAAGGCGGCTTCCGTTCATAATAAGCTTACTTTAGGCATAAATGCAGGTAGATTGGGCTTTATGAGTGGCTTGGAGCGAGATGAGCTTTTTATGCTTAATCGACTTGTCAGCGGTGATTACGAGATTGAAAACCGTATGATGATTAACGCTTGCCTGATTGATGAAAACGGTAAGCATAATTACACCTGCCTTAATGATGCGGTAATTACCCGTGGCGATTTGGCAAGACTTATTGATGTAACTGTAAAGTCCGAAAGCAGAGTTATTACAAAAAACAGGGCGGACGGTATGATTGTCGCAACCCCGACCGGCTCAACCGCATATTCTATGGCTGCGGGAGGCCCTGTTGTCAGCCCCGACAATTCGTGTTTTGTAGTAACTCCGATTTGTCCTCATTCGCTCGTGAACAGAAGTATTGTGTTTTCTTCCGATAAGGAACTTGAAATCACCGTTGAAAATGACAAAAACAATACATCATATCTCTGCGTTGACGGCGAAAAATCAATACCTGTTTCAAAGGGCGCAAAAATCATTATTTCAAAAAGCAAATACGCTGCAAGACTTATTAAGATTAAGCCGGAAAGCTTTTATGAAATCTTAAATAAAAAGCTTCTTGAAAGGAGAAATTAATTTGAAAAAGCGTAGACAGGCGAAAATAATTGAACTTATTTCTCAAAATGATATAGAAACTCAGGAGGAACTTCAGCAGCTTCTTCAGGAACACGGCTATGATGTTACTCAGGCAACAATTTCCCGTGATATTAAGGAACTTAGACTTGTTAAGGACTTGTCTGCTCAGGGCAGATATATTTACTCCGAGGGTAATAAGATTGCAGAAAATGTCACAAAAAGAGTTGGCGGTATTTTTAACGAGGCTATTATAAGTATGGATTATGCCTTGAACACTATCGTAATAAAATGTTTCCCCGGTATGGCAAATGCCGTATGCGCTGCTATTGATTCAATGGAGCATGAGGAAATATTAGGCTCAATAGCAGGTGACGATACCATTTTTATTCTTTGCAGAAGTGAGGAAAGAGCCTCCGATTTTACTGATAAATTAAGGAAGATGTTAGATGCTTAAAACACTCAGTATCGAAAATATTGCAGTAATACAAAAGGCAGAAATAGAGTTTTCCGACGGCTTGAATGTCCTTACCGGTGAAACGGGTGCAGGTAAATCAATAGTTGTTGACTCCATTAATGCCATTTTGGGTGAACGCACTTCCCGTGAGCTTGTCAGAGCAGGAAGTGATTTTGCCCTTGTTAATGCGTATTTCGAGGATATAAACGAAGATGTAAAGTTAAAATTGGCAGAATATGACATACCCTGTGAGGAGGATAATTCGCTTCTTTTAAGCAGAAAAATAAGCGTGCAGGGGAAATCCGTATGCCGTATAAACGGTACTCCCGTGACCGTATCTATATTAAAGGATATAGGCTCCGATTTGGTCAATATTCACGGACAACACGATTCTCAGGCACTTTTGAATCCTGAACAGCATTATCGCTTTGTGGACGCTTATGCGGGATGCGGTGAACTTTTGCAGGAGTATAAGCTCAGCTTTAAGCACCTTTTGAGCGTTCGCAGACAGCTCAAAGAACTTACTTTGGATGCCGATGAGAGGGATAAGCAAGCAGAATTGCTTGACTATCAAATTAAGGAGCTTACCTCTGCCGATATTAAACCGGGCGAATGGGACGAGCTTAAAAAACGCAGAGATGTTATTTTGAATTCTCAGGCGATATTAAACGGCTTGAATACGCTTCTTACTGCTCTTAACGGTGATGACGAAAATCAGGGTATAGAAGCTGTCCTTGCTCAGTCTAATAAGGAAATATCGGGTCTTGTCGGTTATGATGACGGTCTTGTGCAAATAAAAAACGAGCTTGACTGCGCTGAGGATGTGCTTGAAAGAATTAAAGATAAGGCGAAAGAACGGCTTGACGCTCTCGATTATCAGCCCGACGAGCTTGAAAAAATCGAGGATAGACTTGATATTCTATATTCTTTTTCAAATAAGTATGGCGAAACAGAGCAGGATATGTTATACTACCTTGCAGACGCTGTAAAAAGGCGAGAGTCGTTTGATAATTCCGAGCAGGAGTTGGAAAGACTTAATGCGGAATATGACGAGGCTTTTGCAAAAACTCAGCAGCTTGCAGAAAAATTGAGTGCCGTAAGAAAAGAAGCGGCGCAAAGGCTCGGCTCTGAAATCTGCGCTCAGCTTGAATTTTTGGATATGCCGGCAATTAGGTTTACGACTTCGTTTTCTAAGGGTAATCTATCGTCAAACGGAACGGATAGGATAGAGTTCTTAATATCAACCAACCCGGGCGAACAGCCTAAACCTCTTGCAAAAATTGCTTCGGGCGGCGAGCTTTCAAGAATTATGCTTGCGGTTAAAAGCATTATTGCGGGAAATGACAGTATCGCAACGCTTATTTTTGATGAGATTGATACGGGTGTAAGCGGTAAGGCAAGCAGAAAAATCGGCTTGAAGCTTCGAGATGTCAGCAAAAATGCGCAGGTTATTTGCGTAACTCATTCCGCACAGATTGCTTCTGTTGCGGATACTCACTTCCTTATTAAAAAGGAATATACTCAATCTGCCGCTTATACACAGATTGAACCGCTTGACTTTGAGGGCAGAAAGCATGAACTTGCCAGAATTATGGGCGGACTTGATATAACGGCTTCATTGCTTAGGTCTGCCGAGGAGATGCTTAAAGATGGGAATTAATGTAGAACAAAAAGTGAAAAACGGTACTTGTTGATTAGTCGAGTATAAAAGATTAATTACAATTACATTTACATAGACGGAGGAAATAATAATGGGAGTTTACGAAGAACTCGTTGAGCGTGGATTAATCGCTCAGGTAACAGACGAGGAACATATCAGAGAAATGGTTAATAACGGTAAGGCTGTGTTTTATATCGGCTTTGACCCTACTGCCGATTCTCTGCATGTAGGACACTTTATGGCGCTTACTCTTATGAAGCGACTTCAGGAGGCAGGCAATAAGCCTATCGCTCTTATCGGCGGCGGTACTGCAATGATAGGTGACCCGTCGGGCAGAACAGATATGCGCCAAATGATGACTAAAGAAATGATTGACCATAACTGCGAATGCTTCAAAAAGCAGATGTCGAGATTTATCGACTTCGGTGAGGGCAAGGCTATGATGGTTAATAATGCCGATTGGCTTCTTGACCTTAACTACGTCGAGGTGCTTCGTGAAGTCGGCGCTTGCTTTAGCGTAAATAGAATGCTTAGTGCAGAATGTTATAAGCAGAGAATGGAAAAGGGACTTTCATTCCTTGAATTTAACTATATGATTATGCAGTCTTACGACTTCTATTCACTCTACCAAAAGTACGGCTGTAATTTGCAGTTCGGCGGCGATGACCAGTGGAGCAATATGATAGGCGGTATGGAACTTATCCGCCGTAAACTCGGTAAGGAAGCAAACGCTATGACAATTACTCTTCTTACCAATTCAGAGGGTAAGAAAATGGGCAAAACTCAAAAAGGTGCTGTATGGCTTGATGCAGAGAAGACAACCCCTTACGAGTTCTATCAGTATTGGCGTAATGTCGATGACGGCGATGTTATTAAATGTATGAAACTTCTTACCTTTATTCCTATGAGTGAGATTAACGAGTACGCTAAGCTTGAGGGTGCAGAGCTTAATAAGGCTAAGGAAGCACTTGCTTATTCTCTTACCGAGCTTGTTCACGGTAAGGAAGAGGCTGACAAGGCTCAGGCTGCTGCAAAGGCTCTTTTCGCAGGCGGCGCAGACGATAGTAATATGCCTACCACAGAGGTAGAGCAATCAGACCTTGAGGACGGCAAAATTACAGTCCTTTCACTTATGATTAAGGCAGGTATGATTAAGTCAAACGGCGAGGGCAGACGCCTTATCCAGCAGGGTGGTATCAGCGTTAATGATGAGAAAATCACCGATGTTTTCACCGCTGTTTCAGCAGATGAGCTTAAAGACAGCGTTATCGTTAAGAAGGGCAAAAAGGTATTCCATAAATTCACCCTTGCATAATTTATGTTTTCTGTTGAGAGGTTCATTTGAGCCTCTCTTTTTTAGTTGTTGATTAAATATTGCCGTTATGTTATGATGATGTTGAAATAATTTTAACGGAGGTATTTTTATGAAGCGTTCAAAAGTTATAACGATTATAATATCTGTCGTAATAGTAATTTGCCTTTGCATAGCAGTTACATTTGCCGTAAAGTCAATTAACGGTAAGAAAAGTTCAGATGAAAGTAATATCTCCGATACCGTTGATGTCACAGAGGCTGAAAGCAACCCTAATGCTTTGCCCGTCGGCGAGCCTCTTTATTTGGACGAAAAGCAGTCTATGAATCCAAATGCCGTTGAGAGCATAGAAATTGTTGACGATAAGGTGACTTTGTATAATAAAGACTTGCCTGATTTTAACGGCGTTGTTACAAATACCGAGCATATAAGCGGAGACAATTTTTACGATTATTGTAATAGCTTTGATTTAACCGATATTTCGCCGATAGATTTTACTTTATATCAAGATATAAAAATTGATTCGATAACCGAAGATAACGGCAATTCGGATTGTAAGTATAAGGTATATTATTTAGATAACGAGCCGTCACTTTTGGGCTTTGTTTATCAGGGAAATGACGGTAAAGATATGGTTTGGTGTATCAGCGACATAGAAAATCCCGCCGTGTATAAATCTTATCTCATTTCTAAAGATAAGGCAACAAAGATTGCTTTACAAAAACATAAAGAATTATATCCTGACTTAAATTTCTCATTTGAAGAAGCGGTGTTAAAAGGTGCAGCCGTGCAGTATTACGGCTTTAATACCCAATATAATCCAAACCCAAGCGGACATAAATATTACGGCGTAACATATTTTGATAATGATTCTGTTGCAGACCATTATTACTACTGCGTTGACGCCGTAACAGGCGATTTAATCTTTAATTCAATGATGGGGGATTAATATGAAAAACAATGAATGTAAATATGTTATCTCATTCGGTGTAAAGGATAATATTGCGATAACTTTTGCAACCTTATTTTTCGGAATAATTGCATATTTATTGCACAGACAGGGCAGCGGTGCTTTTGTACCGGCTTGCTGTCTTGCCTGCTTTTGTGCGGTAATCTTTGTTGTTTCGATTTACAGAACGCTGTTTAATAAAATCTATATTTATGACGATTATTTTGTTCATAGGAAATCACCGTTTAAGGATGTTATTGTAAATGATTACGAGATTGAGGACGCTTGGATTAAACAAAAGCTCTCTGTGAGAGGTACCTTCGGATATTATTTTCATTATGTTACAAAAGACGGTAGAAACGGTAAAATGCTCGTTTCTCCTGTAAAATATGATTTTGCAGATTACCTTGTCGAAAGATTAAAGGGAGAAGATGTATCCGAATACGAGCGCCATATAGATGCCGAATACGGATATACAAAGCACGATGTGCCAAAGGACGCAACGCTTTTTGAAAGGCTTTTTGTTTACAGTAATAAAGGTGCTGTAATTATTACTGTTTTATGTGTTGCACTGCTGGCTTTGATATTCGGTAATATGTTTATCAATACCGGACGCAAAACTCCTTATACGGCAGCTCAGGTTGCAGAGGTTATGCAAAGTTACGGTTACGATTCGATAGATAATACAGAGGAATTGAAACTTCAAAATTCATCTGTTGAACACAGCATAAAATGCACAAGTGCTTATCCGTATATTGATTTTATGTTTGTTGAAATGGATTCAACCGAAAGTGCAAAATCATTGTTTGCCTCACTTCACAACCAGTTTTGGGAAAGACATATATACAATACTGTCATCGGCGAATCTTTTTATAATAACTACACAAGCAAGACTTATCATTTGGAAAACGATTATTATTCCGAGATAGTCCGTGTGTCAAATACTGTTGTTATTGCACAGTCAAAAGAGGACACAAAAGGCAAAATCAATGAGCTTTTGACAGCAATGGACTACGACCAAAATACCGATAATTTCAAATCAAAATCAAATGATTAAATACTGTATTTAAGAAATTTGCTTAATTGGAGATGTTTATGTCAATAGGATTAAAACGTGGTACAGTCGCACTTGTAGAGCACAAAATCGAGTGGGAAATATCTGCTCAAAATATGATAAAAACCATAAAAGATATACTTGGTGGTGATGCCATTGATGTTCAGCATATTGGCTCCACTGCGATAAAAAATATTTGTGCAAAACCGATAATTGACATAGCTGTCGGCGTTAAAGATTTTAATGATGTTTTTAAGCATAATACACAACTGAAAGAAAACGGAATTATTTACCGTCGAGAGGATCACCCGGGTCAGCACCTCTATGTTTGTACCGACGAAGAAAATGATGTTCAAACGCATTATATTCATGTTGTTGCTTTTGAAAGTAATGACTGGAATAACTACATAAATATGAGAGATTATTTGAATTTTAATAAGAAAAAGGCATTGGAATATTCAAAACTAAAAATGCAGTCAGCCGATAAATACCCGAATGATAGAATTGCATATACAAATTCTAAAAATGAAATAATTGAAGAAATATTAGTTTCTGCAAATGGTTGGCGTAATGCATTAAAATGAACGATTGGCACGGAGATTTTCTCCGTGTTTTTTGTTACATTATTTCTTATTGTTGTTGATAAAATATCACTATAATGTTATAATAATTATAACTATTGTTTTAAGGTGATTGTATGCAAAACATCAAGGAAAAAATCGAAAATTTAAGAGCTACGCTTAGGTATCACTCCGACCGTTATTATAACGATGACGCACCGGAAATTGAGGACTACGAGTATGATATGATGATGCGTGAACTTAAAGGTCTCGAAGAGAAATATCCTGAGTTCGATTCTGCCGATTCTCCCACAAAAAGGGTCGGAGGTAAGGCTGATAATTCATTTGCAAGCGTTGAGCATACCGTTCGTATGGAGAGCCTTCAGGACGCATTTTCAAAAGAGGAAATTTTCGACTTTGACCGCAGGGTAAAAGAAAATGTATCAGATGTTCATTATGTTGTCGAGCCTAAAATCGACGGACTTTCTGTCAGCCTTGAATATGTAAACGGCGAATTTTTCAGAGGCTCAACGAGAGGCGACGGAAATGTGGGCGAGGATGTTTCGGGCAATCTCCGTGTTATTCATAACATTCCGTTAAAGCTTAATCACGCATTGCCTTATATTGAAGTAAGAGGCGAAGTGTATATGCCGAAAAAAAGCTTTGTCAGGGTGGTAGACCGTCAGCTTATCAACGACGAAAAACCGTTTAAGAATCCACGTAATGCGGCGGCAGGCTCGCTAAGACAAAAGGACAGCGAGGTTGCCGCAACGAGAGGACTTGATATTTTTGTTTTCAATATTCAGCAGATTGAGGGCAAGGAACTCACTTCCCATAAAGAAAGCCTTGATTATCTGAAAGAACTCGGGTTTAATACAATTCCGTATTACGAGCGTGTTGACGATATAGAGACCGCTTTTGAAAAGGTACTTCAAATCGGCGAAAAGCGTGGAGAACTTGAGTTTGATATAGACGGTGCGGTTATAAAGGTTGACGATTTTTCCGAGAGAGAACAACTCGGCTCAACCGCTAAGTTTCCAAAGTGGGCTGTTGCGTTTAAGTATCCCCCTGAGGAAAAGCAGACCGAAATACTCGATATAGAAATTACTGTCGGCAGAACGGGTAAGCTTACTCCGACAGCGGTACTCAGTCCGGTACATCTTGCAGGTACAACCGTATCAAGAGCAACGCTCCATAATCAGGATTTTATAAACGAAAAGGGAGTTAATATCGGCGACATAGTTACAGTCAGAAAAGCGGGAGATATTATCCCCGAGGTGCTTTGCGTAAACGAAAAAAGGAGCAACGGCTCGTTTGTTTATCCTGAGCGCTGTCCGTCTTGTAACGAAAAGGTAGTGCGAGAAGAGGGCGAGAGCGACATTCGTTGTATAAATCCCGAATGCCCCGCACAACTTCTCCGTAACCTTATTCATTATTGCTCACGAGATGCTATGGACATAGAGGGCTTAGGTCCAAGTATTATAGAAACCTTTGTAAACGAGGGTATGATTAAAACCGTAACCGATATTTATCGCCTTGATAAAGAGAAGATTGCCTCCCTTGACGGATTTCAGCAGACAAGCGCAAATAATATTATCGAATCGGTGGAAAACAGCAAGAATAATGATTTGTCAAAACTTATTTTTGCATTCGGCATAAGGCATATCGGTGCTAAAGCGGCAAAACTTCTCAGCGACAAGTTTAAGAATATAGATAATCTTATGAATGCATCGTTCGAGGCAATATGTGATATTGACGGCTTTGGCGATATTATGGCAAAATTCGCCTTTGATTTCTTCCAAAGCGAGAGTGCAAGGGAACTCATCGCCGACCTTAAATCCTTTGGTGTTAATACTCAAAGCAAGTCTGTTGTTAAGGATAATCGTTTTGAGGGAATGACTTTTGTATTAACGGGTACGCTCCCGAATTATAAGCGTAGCGAGGCTGTCGCAATTATCGAATCTTTTGGCGGAAAGACCTCATCATCCGTAAGTAAAAAAACCTCATATGTTTTGTCAGGTGAAGTAAGCGGTTCAAAGCTTGATAAGGCTAACAGCCTTGGCATACCTGTTATTAACGAGGACGAATTTAACGAAATGATAAAGTGATATGAGAGAATTCAGATTAAAGCAAAAAAAATTAAAAAAACTGATGAACACTTTGTTCATCATAACGGGAATATATTTCTTTGTTTATATCGGATTACAGCCGATTATTGCCGAGGATTTGGGAAGCGGTGTTGCAATAGCAGCCGCATATATCGGATACGCTCTTATTCTTGTGTCGCTTTCAATTCTCTTTTTCTATACCTCAAAGTATTCAAAAAGCGATAAGCTTCTCGAAGCGATAGAGTATGAACTTAAAGATGCAGGCTCTTATTTTACGGCAAGAGAGCAGAGAGATGTTAAATCTTATTATGACGCTGTTTTGAGCGACCTTAAATCAAACGGATTTGCAATCAGCAATAATGTGGAAATTGACGGCTTTGAGTTTAACGCTAAGGCGGTTAAGGGCAAGGAAACTTTTTATATCGTATGCGTTGAGAACCTTGACAAAAACGATGTTATAGCATATTTGCAATCGGCTGTTTATGATGTAACGGCTGTTAATGTTCGCAGACGAGGCACAAATGTTGTTCTCTTCATTACAGATACGGCGGACGATTCGGCATACGTCTATTCTAAGGAAATCACTCCCATAGACAAAAAGGAAAAACTTATATTTGCGAATGCGATTGTTGAAACCGACAGCGGTAAATGTTATTTCCTGGGAAATAAACCCGCAAAGCATCAGCAAATGATTGCAAATTATGTTATGGGCTGCGAAGTTCCTGTTGATAAAAAGTATGTTGCCGAGCAAAGACTTCCTTATCAGCAACAGCTTGAGGAAAGAATGAAAGATTTTAATCTAAAGGATTTTAATAAAGGCTCGTTTTACATTCGTTGACCTGCCAAAGGAGAAGATATTATGACATATGCACAAAAATATATACAAGAAATTAAAGGCAAAAAGGTTGCATTCGTCGGTATGGGCGTTGCAAATCTTCCGTGTGCAAAATTTATGGCTCAGCACGGAATAGAAACCTATGCCTGTGATAAAAGAGATAGGGAATATATCGGCAAGGAAGCTTGCGACGAGCTTGAGGCTTTGGGAGTAACTCTTTGTCTGGGTGAAAATTACCTTGATATTTTACCCGAAATGGATATAGTTTTTCGCTCCCACGGCATTTTGCCGTTTCAAAATCCGTGGATTGGCGAATGCATAAGAAGAGGACAAACCGTTACAACCGAAATGGAAGTTTTCTTTAAGTATTGTCCTGCAAAAATCTATGCCGTAACAGGCTCAAACGGTAAAACCACTACAACAACCCTTATCTCAAAAATGCTTACACTTCAGGGATATAAAGTTTTTCTCGGCGGTAATATCGGCAAGGCTTTAATGCCGTGCCTTGATGAGATAACCGAAAATGATGTTGCGGTTGTCGAGCTTTCGTCTTTTCAACTTTTGACTATGGGCAATATGGTCAATAGACCCGATGTTGCGGTCGTTACAAATATCGAATGCACCCATCAGGACCATCATATCAGCCTTGACGAATATGTAGATGCAAAGAGAAATATTCTTATTTATCAAAATTCTTCACAGCGTACCGTGCTTAATGCCGATTGTGATTACTCTATCGGTCACAGCGTTTATCACGATATGAGATATGATGTCAGAGGTAAGCTTTATGAATTTTCGATTGAGCATCCTGTTGAAAACGGTGCTTATCTTGATACAGAAAGCGGAGATATTCTCTTTGCAGAAAACGGAAAAACCACAACCGTTATGAATAAAGACGATATTAAAATTCCGGGTATGCATAATGTCGCAAATTACTGTACGGCAATTTCCGCCGTTTGGGGCAGCGTAAGCGTTGAGAATATTAAAAAGGTCGCTCAGACTTTTGGCGGTGTCGAGCATAGAATAGAATTTGTCAGAGAGCTTGACGGAGTCAGATATTATAACGATTCTATCGCAACCTCGCCCAGCCGAGTTATCAGCGGCTTAAAAGCGTTCGGCAGAAAAATCATTGTTATCATGGGCGGAAGCGATAAGGGCAACGATATGACCGAAATGGTACCTTACATTTTGAAATATGTAAAAACGCTCGTGTTAAACGGTGCAACAGCCGATAAAATTTATGATTGCATAGTGAATAGCGACGGCTATGAATCCTCGGGCTTGGAAATCATAAAAACAGATGTCCTAAAAAATGCCGTAGGTATTGCACGAGAAAAGGCACACAGCGGAGATATAGTAACACTTTGTCCTGCTTGCCCTGCGTTTGACCAGTTCAAAACTTTTGAATACAGGGGCAGAGAATATAAAAGATTGGTGAATGAATTTGAATAATAAAGAAATTATACAGCTGTTAAAAAAGCTTACTGATGTACCTGCTGTCAGCGGATGTGAAAGCGATTTTGCGCATTTACTCAGCGATATGCTCACTCCTTTCGGCAAAGCGAAAACAGATTCAATGAATAATGTAAGCTGTACTTTTGGCGAGGGAACACATTTTCTGCTTGACGCTCATATTGACCAAATCGGTATGATTGTTAAGGCTGTTACAGACGACGGCTTTATTAAACTCGATAAGTGCGGCGGAATAGATAACAGAATGCTTACAGCAAGTGAAGTCAGCATTTGGGGCAAAAAAGAGGTCAGAGGAGTTATATCCTCGCTGCCGCCTCATTTACAGTCAAAGGATGATAAGAAAAATGTTCCGTCACTTGACGAATTTGCAGTCGATGTAGGTATGACGAAGCAAGAAGCCGAACAGCTTATTTCGCTCGGTGACAGAGCAACATTTAAGCGTGTGTTTACTCCGTTGATGAATAATCAAATTTGCTCTAATTCGCTCGACAATAGGGCAGGCGTTTGTGCCGTGCTTTTGGCTTTGGAAAAGCTAATGGGTGTAAATGCTAAAATAACCGTTCTCTTTACCTCTCAGGAGGAGGTCGGACTTCGTGGTGCAAAAACAGGTTCATTTATTGACGGTGTGGACGAGGCGATTTGCGTTGATGTTTCCTTTGCTTATACCCCGTCTTGCAAAAAGAGTGAATGCGGCGAAATCGGTAAAGGCGCTATGATTGGATTTTCTCCGATACTCAGTAACGATATGAGCCGAGCAATGAAGAATGTCGCAATCAAAAAAGGAATTGCCTTTCAAGAAGAAATTATGGGAGGCGGTCATACCGGAACGGATGCAGATGTTATTTCCGTCAGCCGTTGCGGAATAAAAACTTCTCTCCTTTCAATCCCGCAAAAATATATGCATTCGCCTGTTGAGGTTGTTAATATAGATGATATTGATTCAACCGCAGCCCTTATCGCAGAGTATGTTAAGCAGAGAGTAGGTGATGATAATGCTTAAAGATTTGTGTCTCTTAAATGGCACATCGGGTGACGAAGCTGCCATAAGCGCATATATCATTAATGAAATTAAGGATTATTGCACCTATACAAAGGATAATTTAGGCTCAATTATCGCTTATAAAAAGGGCAGAAAAAAGCCTGATAAAATCGTTTCCGTTAATGCCCATATGGACGAGGTAGGCTTTATTATCACAGGTGTTACACCCGACGGTTATCTTAGGTTTTCCTGTGTCGGCGGAATTGACAGTAAGGTGTGCCTTGACAGAACCGTTACCGTAGGGGCTGAGGGTGTTAAGGGTGTAATTGCAGATAAAGCATTTCATTTGCTTTCGGACAGCGAAAAAAATGTCGCTCCCGATTTTGATAAGCTTTTGATTGACATCGGAGCAGAAAATGAGGAACAGGCTCTTTCGGTCGTGTCGCTCGGTGATTTTGCATATTTTGACAGCGACTATTCTCAGCTTGGAAACGGCTATATAAAGGCTAAGGCTCTTGATGACAGAATAGGTTGTATGCTTATGATTGAGCTTATTAGGAGTGAACTTGAATATGACACGGTCCTTTGCTTTAATGTTCAGGAGGAGGTTGGTCTTCGTGGCTCGGCATGTACTGCTTTTACCGTTCAGGCAGATGTGGCTCTCGTCCTTGAAGCTACAACCGCCGCCGATTTGGACGGTGTAACAGGAGCCGACAGAGTTTGTGTTTTGGGTAACGGAGCAGTTGTTTCGTTTATGGATAACAGAACTGTTTATGACAGAGACCTTTATAAGCTTGCAATGAATATCGCCTCAGAAAACAACATTCCCGTGCAGACAAAAACGGCTGTCGCAGGCGGAAATGATGCAGGTGCTATTCAAACTTCGGGCAAGGGCACAAAGGTTCTTGCAATATCACTTCCTTGCCGATATATTCATTCGGGTGCAAGCGTTGTAAAGCAGTCGGATATTGATAACACAAGAAAATTAATAAAGGAATTATTAAAAAAGATTTATGATTGAACAAATTGAAAGCCCTGAACTTTTTGACGAATGGCAAAAGAGGGATTTATATACCGTTAGGATTTTGGCTTTGCTTAAATCCTACGGCACGGCTTATCGCTTTGCTACATTTTACCGTCAGATTATAGACGGAAAAATCACAGCGATTCTTTCAAAACTTGATAACGATATAACCTTGGCAGTAGACGACGGCTTTGATAATTATGAGCTTGTCAGGTTCTTTTGCATTACAGGACACGGCAGCATTTTGTGTGACCCGATTTTTGAAATCGGTGCAAAATATGATGAGGGCGTTATTATGTCTTGCGATGTAAAGCGTGATTTGAATGTTATGGGTGCGGGTATGATAGGTATCAGCGTAGATGAGTACCCTAAACTTATGGATTTGTATAATTTTATTGATTATGAAAATCAGGATTTTAAGTCGTGGTATGTTGATATAAGCCATAGAGTGAGGCATAATACTGCTAAGGCATATACTCTTAATGTTGCGGGAAATATTGTATCAAGCTCGATTTTGTCCTCGATTTATGACGATGATGCCGTACTTACTGCTGTTCGTACAGGCGAGGATTACAGAAGAATGGGCTATGGCGGATATTTGGTTTCATATATCTGCAACGATATTAAGGGTACCGTTTACCTTATGAGAGACGCCGAGCTTAACGAGCATTTTTATACCGACCTCGGCTTTAAGAATATAGGAATTTGGAGAATGTATAGATGAATCCGTTTTTTGAAATTGACGAAAGAATAGAGGCACAGTCGCAAAGTGCAATTCAGCTTTGCAAAGATGCCTTTGATGAAATAGAAAGAATTACAGAATTTAATCAGTTAAAGGTGCAAAAGGCTTTTATTGATAATTGTATTTCCGAAAGCCATTTTGTATCCTCAACCGGCTATGGATACGGCGACCGTGGCAGAGAAGCACTCGACAGAATGTGGGCGCAGATTTTCGGTGCAGAGGATGCGTTGGTAAGACATAACTTCACTTGCGGAACTCACACCCTTGCAACCGCATTGTTCGGAGTTCTTCGTCCGGGTGATAAAATGCTTTGCGTTACCGGCACGCCTTATGACACGATTCACGGCGTTATCGGTATTACAGGCGAGGGGATGGGTTCTCTAAAGGACTTCGGCATTGCGTATGATGAGGTGGCATTAAAGGACGATAAGCCTGATTTGGAGGCTATTTCAAATGCCATTGACGATAGCGTTACTATGGTTTACATTCAACGCAGCCGTGGATATGAGCTTAGACCGTCGCTCACCGTTGATGTCATTGAGGATATTGTTAAGGTGGCTAAGGCTAAAAATCCAAATGTTATCGTAATGGTTGATAACTGTTACGGTGAATTTACTCAAACTAAAGAACCTACCGAGGTCGGAGCAGACCTTATAGCAGGCTCTCTTATTAAAAACGCAGGAGGCGGTATTGCCAGAACGGGCGGATATATTTGCGGTAGGCACGACCTTGTGGAAAAATGTGCTTATAGGCTTACGACTCCGGGTCTCGGTAAAGAGGTCGGTTGTACTGTCGGAATGAACAGAGAATTATATATGGGTTTGTTCTTTGCTCCTCATACGGTCGGCGAGGCTCTTAAAAGTGCCGTTTACATAGCTGCATTGTTTGAGGGCTTTGGTTATGATGTAACTCCGAGATATAACGAAACAAGAGGTGATATTGTCCAGTGCCTCGGTTTAGAAAATGAGGAAAGTCTGGTTGCTTTTTGTCAGGGTATTCAAAGCGGAAGTCCTGTTGACAGTTTTGTTTTGCCTGAGCCTTGGGATATGCCGGGCTACGACAGTAAGGTTGTTATGGCAGCAGGTGCATTTACTCTCGGTTCGTCAATAGAGCTTTCGGCAGACGCTCCTATCAGAGAGCCGTTTTACGCTTGGATTCAAGGTGGACTTAATTTTCATTCGGCAAAGATTTGCGCAAAGCTTGCCGCACAATCTATGCTTAGAAAGGGATTGCTGAAAAATGAAGCATAATTATACAGGTATTAAACCCGAGAGCATTGAACTCTTGTGCCTAAACAGATTTAATGACTCAAAGGAATTTTATGAGGAACATAAAGAAGAATTAAAGCAGGGCATTACCGTTCCGCTTCGTCAAATGGTTCTTGATATGTCAGAGCTTATGTTTGAAATAGACGATAAGATGTATCTTGACCCCGTTCGTGCCGTTTCTCGTATTTATCGTGATACCCGTGGTAATCGTTCTAAAATTAAATACAGAGAAAATATGTGGGTGTTTTTCAGACGGTATAAAAAAGAATATCCCTCTGCACCGTTTTACTATTTTGAATTTTATCCCGACTCATACGGCTACGGTTTGGTGCTGTGGACTTGGAAGGCTTCTTCTATTAAGGTTGTGCATGATATGATTATTGAACAGCCTCGTCGCTTTAAGTCTGCACTAAAGGCTTGCGAGCAGGCAGGCTTTACCTTTGAAACATACGATACCTATAAAAAAGATAGGTATTCCGATGCGCCAAAGGAGCTGAAGCCCTATCTTAATGCAAAAAGTTTTGGTTTTTCGTATAACAGTAATGATTTGAGCGTTATAGCTTCTCCCGCTATTATTAACGAAATGAAGCTTGCGTTTGATGTAGCAGAGCCGATGTACGATTTTTTACTCGAAGCTTATGAGAGAATGCTTACACAGGGACTTATTACACCGGAGGTATAGTATGCTTCAAATGATTATCGGCAGAGCCGGAAGCGGCAAAACCGAATATGTGTTTAACAGTATAAAAAACAGAGTAGAGCAGGGTGACGACAGCATCCTGCTTATTACTCCTGAGCAATTTTCATTTATCAGCGAAAGAAGACTGCTAAAGGACTTGGGAGAAGATAAGGTTAATTGTGTTGAAAATGGCTCTTTTTCAAGGCTTTCGGGCGATATAGCAAAAAAATACGGGTCTTTTACGCTTCCTATGCTTTCAAAGGGAGCAAAGGCTGTGTTGTTTAAGAAGGCTTGTGATTTATGTAAGGACGAGCTTCAACTTTTTTCTAAAAATGTAAATAATAATGCCTTTATCGCTTCTGCTATAAGAATATATGACGAAATGAAGGCTTGTCGTGTTTCTTGTGACGACATTATTTCGGCTTCGCAAAATGCTGAAAAGCTTACCTTATCGCAAAAGCTTCACGATATAGCACTTATAATGTCCGCATATGACGAACTGATTGAGGATAAATATACTGACCCAGCCGAGGAGCTTACATTTCTTTATGAACGCTTGCTGACTCTTGATTATTTTAAGGGCAAAACCGTTTATATCGACGGTTTTTCAGGCTTTGTTGCACAGGAATATAAAATTCTTGAAATTATATTAAAGCAGGCTGACACTGTTTATATCACATTTTGCTCACAACTGAGCGAAAACAGGGATAAGTACAGCCTCTTTTCATATGTTAATTCTAATATTGATATTTTGACCTCTGTTGCGAAAAAGCAGGGTGTTGAAATATTGCCGCCTGTTTATTTGACGGAAAATCACAGGGCAAATAATGACGAACTTCGTTGCCTTGAAAAAAATATTTATGCCGATACCAAAGCTCCGTATTCGGGTGCGGTATCCAATGTGTCCGTTTATTGTGCAAAAAATATTGTTGATGAATGCGATTATGTTTCATCTTCAATATCAAAGCTTCTCAGAAGAGGTATAAACCCTTGCGATATTACCGTTATCTGCCGTGATGCAGAAAAGTATCGCAGAGAGCTTCAGTTTGCGTTTTCAAAATATAATATTCCGTATTTTGACGATGAAAGACAAAATATATCCTCACAGCCTTGTGTTATGTTTATTAATTTTCTGTTTAGAGTGTGTGAGTATTATTTTCGCTCCGACGATATTTTCTCGCTTCTTAAAACAGGACTTACTCAGCTTGATACAGAAAGTATTTCAAGCCTTGAAAACTACGCTTTTATGTGGAATATTAACGGTAATAAATGGAAGTCACCGTTTACTGAATCCACTAAGGGTTTTGTAGAGGAAATCACCGATTTCGATAAAAAGGCACTTGAAAAAATAAATACATACAGGGAGTATGTTTCCTCTCGACTTGAAAATTTTTCGCATAGAGTAAAGAATACAGATGCTAAGGGCATTTCGACTGCTATTTATTATACGCTGCTCGATTTTTCGGTAGATAAGAATATAAAGCAGTTGGCAGTTGCACTTGATGAAAACGGAAAATCAGCGCTCGCATTGGAACAGGGCAGAGTTTGGGACTTGCTGATGGATATTCTTAATCAGCTTGCCACACTCTCTGACGGAGAAAAAATAAGTATTAAGGAATATGCAAAGCTTTTCAATCTTATGATTGCAAACGAGGATTTGGGTAATGTTCCGATAGGACTTGATAATGTTCAGTTCGGCTCTGCCGACAGAATACGCTGTAATAATCCGTATGCGTGCTTTGTCCTCGGGGCGAACGAGGGCGAATTTCCCCAAAATGTTTCCTCCTCGGGACTTCTCAGCGAGTCAGACAGAGTAAGGCTTATCGACGATGATTTTAAGCTTTATTCTTACGGAGAAACGCTGAATGCTCAGGAACGATTTTTTGCATATATGGCTGCTTCGTGTGCCACCGATATGCTGTTCGTTTCTTACAGAAATTCTGTTGACGATACCTGTGAAAGCTCCCTTGTAAGTGAAATAAAGGATGCGTTAAATGAATTAACCGTTGAACACGCACCAAACGATATTACTTTAGACTGCCTTGAAAGTGATGCAAATGCCTTTGAATATCTTGCATCGGATTATGACGCTGACAGCGAAATAATTGCTACTCTAAAGCAGTATTTTTCAGAAAAAAAGGATTACGAATACAGACTTAATGCAGTAAACGCTCTTTGCGAAAATCCCCAAATGCAAATTAAAAACAAGGATCTTGCAGAAAAACTGTTTAAGAAGGATATGTACCTGTCAGCATCAAGAATTGAGGATTATTATAATTGTGCGTTTAGGTATTTTTGCAAATTCGGACTTAATGTCCGACCGAGAACAAAGGCAGAAATGAACGCAATGCAAACCGGTACAGTTATCCATTTCGTACTCGAACATCTGATTAAGGATGTGTCTACAAAAAAACTTGTTCAGCTTGATAAAAATGAAATTGCAAGTCTTACAGAAAAATATTTGAAAATCTATTTTGATACCAAAATGGGCGACAGCGAAAAGCAAAGTGCAAGATTTAAGTATCAGTTTATGAGACTGTCTAAAATGCTTACAGAGGTTGTTATCAGATTGCGTGACGAATTTCTTAACAGCGACTTTGAAGCGAAAGCATTTGAACTATCTATCGGCGACGGAAGTGAAAATGAAGAGGTTATGTCAAAGACCTATAAGCTTTCGGACGGAGGTACCATAAAAATCAAAGGCTCAATAGACCGTGTTGATACCTATGTAGAAAACGGCGTTCAGTATGTAAGGGTTGTCGATTATAAAAGCGGAAGCAAAGAATTCAAGCTCAGCGATATTTTGCACGGCTTAAATTTGCAGATGTTCATTTATCTGTTTACACTCTGTGCGTCGGATAATGAGCTTTCGGGTGTTGAGGCAGGCGTGCTTTATATGCATTCTGCAAGAAGCGTTTTCAATGTTGAAAGAAATGCTAAGGATTTATCTTCTAAGGAAAATAAAGAATTTTGTATGAAGGGCGTTGTCTTAAATGACGAGGAGCATAGCATTGCCGAGCATATGGACAGAGAGTGGAGTAATAAATATATTCCGGTTTCATTAACAAATAAAGGCCTTGGCGGTAATATTGTTTCTCTTGCCGACCTTGGCAGAATTTCTGCAAAAATAGACGAACTCATTGTTTCTATGGGCGACAACCTTCATAACGGAAACATTCCGCAGTCGCCTGCAAATTCCGAAAAGCACAATAAGACCTGTG